>Ga0115003_10000342_pt1 | contig 40845 bp, 14 predicted proteins | sample ArcticOcean_MG_C_7_FD_88736 | JGI IMG/M metagenome (GOLD analysis project Ga0115003, IMG submission 88736) | Marine microbial communities from western Arctic Ocean - ArcticOcean_MG_CB11_88 | ecosystem: Environmental > Aquatic > Marine > Oceanic | place: Arctic Ocean: Canada Basin | collected...
ACAGGTACTATTACTTTAGGAGGAACACTTTCAATTAACGGTGGTGATTGGTCTGGAACAGACTTATCAGTTGCTAATGGAGGAACAGGTGCAAGCACAGCGTCAGCAGCTAGAACTAATTTAGGTGTTGTAAATGATACAGGTACACCTGCAATTTTATCTAATGGTACTGTACCAAGTTTAAATTCAGGTATAACTGCTCTAGAAGTAAGAAATCTTATTGGAGCAGGTACAGGTAGTGGTAGTATGACTGGTTTTGGTGTAAGTAATTTAGCTTCTGGTCAAGGAACTACTTTTACTATATCAAATGGACAAACAGTTGGTATAATAGGAGGTACAAATATTCAGTCAGTTGTAAGTACATCAAATGAAACTATTACATTAAATTATACTGGCCCAACAGGAACAGGAGATGGTACAGTTACAAGTGTAATTGCAGGAACGGGTATGACTCAAACAGGTACCTCAACTGTTAATCCAACATTAAATGTAATTGGGGGTGATGGTATTACTGCCAATGCAAATGATATTGAAGTAGACTCTACAGTAGTAAGAACTACAGGCCAGCAATTTATTAGTGGAAATAAAGTATTTACAAGTGATACTGATCTTAGAGGTGAGGTGAGGTTAGGTGGAACATCTTTGTCTCCTCAAGATGTAGTATTTATTACTATGGGTGCTTCTTCTACTGAAACTACTGCGTTAATGATGGATGGTAATGGGATCATGACATCAAGAAATTTAGGATCTAACGCTTTTAATTCTACTACTATACCAACAGTTGGTAATGGTACATTTACCGTACAAGGAACTGCTGGATTATCAGGTTCTGGGTCAATGACTGCAAATCAATCTGGTAATTCAACCTCTACTTTAACAAATACTGACAGAGGTTCATCACAGGCTATATATAAGAATTTTACAGCAAGCTCAGGTGGTACAGCTACTGCAAACAGTAACAATGATACGTTAACTATTGCGGCTGGTACTAATGTTACTACAGTTAGGTCTGGAGATACAATAACTATTAATGCTACCAATGACGGACAAGGTGTAACATCTGTGGCTACAGGAAATGGAATATCAGGGGGAACAATTACATCTACTGGAACATTAAGTGTTAGTGCAGGAAATGGTGTAAGACAAAACTCTACAGGATTAGAGGTAGATTATTCAGCTAATTCAGCTAACCTTGTACATCCAGCTGGTGAATTAACAGACCTTGCTACAGGTCAATCATATGGTACTTATTTTTTATGTGCAAACAGCAATCCAGGGGTTACTTATGATTCAGTTAAGAAAATAAGAACTGGTTACATGAGACTAAATGACTTTGGCATTCCAGATGGTTCTGTCAGTATGAATTCTCAAAAAATTACTAATGTTGCAACACCAACAGCAACTACAGATGCAGCTAATAAAGCTTATGTAGATGCTCATATTAGCAAAAGTCAAACGCTTACAGTTGCTAACTGGAGTGATGATAATAGTAGTTCAACTACATTTTGGTATGTACCTTTTAATTCAATTGCTGATACAAGTTCTAGTCAATATTATAATCAACTTGCAATGCCACAAGGTGGAAAAGTAAAAAAAATAATGATGATGCATATTTATGGTAATATGTCAAGTTCTTTTACAACACAATTAAATTTAGTAAAAAATGGCACTAGTGCATCAACTTCAGGTGAATTAACTCCTAGTAATGGAACTAATGATGGTAGTAATATAACATGGGAACCAAATTATACTTTTGCTGCAGGAGATAGAATGTCTTTTAGATATCAAAAAAGTGCATCATCTAAATACTGGAGAGGTGTTACAATGTCTATCATATTGGAGTTTGATGTAGTTTGATAATGTAACATAATATATATATATGGGAAATATAAATGATAATACAAGAATAAAAAAATTATATAAATCTGGAGGTTCTGGACAAGTAGCTGTTAAAGGTGGAGATGGAGAGGTTGTAGTTTCAAAAGAAAGGATAACTGAATTAAATTCATTAAATGATATAAGTGAATTGTTTAATGATGATGGACTATATCAAGCCAATAAACATTTATTAAGGCAAGTAGAAGATATGAGGCTTGATATTGAAGAGCTACATTCTTTTATAAAAGGTGCTTTTGGTAAAGATTATACTAAAGCTTCTTCTCAAGGAGCTACAGGTAATACAGGTTCAACGGGACCAAGAGGTAATGCTGGTACAGCAGGTGTTAAAGGTAGCACAGGATCACAAGGCTCAACTGGTTCTGCAGGTGCCAAAGGTAATACAGGGTCACAGGGTCCGCAAGGATCTACTGGTTCACAAGGTAATCCAGGTTGGGGTGTTTCAATGCAAGGCCAAGTATCTAAATCATCAGACTTACCATCAAGCGGTAATTCTGACGGTGATGCATATATAGTACAATTTGATGATTCTATTTGGGTATTTACAACAGTAGATGGTTGGATGTCCGGTGGATCTATTCAAGGACCGCAAGGAATAAAAGGTAACACTGGTTCTCAAGGTCCAGGTGGAGCAAAAGGAAATACAGGTAGTCAAGGTATTGAAGGACCAACAGGACCAAAGGGTAATACAGGTGGAACTGGACCAACAGGAGGTCAAGGAATACAGGGATTAAAAGGAAATACAGGTTCTGCAGGTGCAAGAGGGTTAACTGGATCAGCTGGTTCAAATGGAAGTAACGGATTAGCAGGTGCAAAAGGTAGCACAGGATCAGTTGGATCAACAGGACCAGCTGGAGCTAAAGGTTCAACAGGTAGTGCTGGAAGCAATGGTTTAGCTGGGGCAAGAGGTATTGCTGGATCAACAGGACCAGCAGGACCAGCAGGTGGTAGAGGATTAACTGGATTAGCTGGTAGTAATGGAAGTAATGGTGCTAAAGGTTCTACTGGATCCCCAGGAGCAACAGGAGGAGTAGGAGCAAAAGGATCTACTGGAGCAGCAGGTTCTAATGGATCTAATGGATTAAAAGGTAATACTGGAGCAGCAGGTAGTGCAGGAGCAGCCGGTCCTCAAGGACTTAAGGGTAATACTGGATCTGGAGGTTCAAATGGTATTAATGGAGCTAGAGGAGCAACAGGATCTGCAGGGGCAACAGGACCTGCAGGTTCTACAGGTTCTAGAGGTTTGCAAGGCTTTCCAGGATCTAATGGATCTAATGGTAGTACAGGAGCAACTGGACCCGCTGGAGCCCAAGGACTAAAAGGTAATACAGGAAGTACCGGAGCTGCAGGTAGCAATGGTAGTAATGGATCTACAGGAGGTGTTGGTCCAAAAGGATCAACAGGTTCTCAAGGTTCTACAGGTTCACAGGGACCTAGAGGTTTTACAGGTGCTTCAGGTGGTAGTTTTCCTGTAACTATTGATAAGAACGAACCAAGTACTATCAAGTCTATGTCTGTAAATACTACGTCAAGAGACCCTTTTGCAACAGTAGTACTAGAGGACGGAAGGTCATTTTTGCTGCAACTAAAGACTTTGATTAGTAAATAAATACTTAAAGCAATGAAAACATTCTGGAAAGAAGAAAATTATAATTTAGAAACAGATGGTGCAGTTAAAAATGTAAATGGTAGTTTTATTTTTATTCCTTATTTAAAAGGAGTTAATGATTTAATATATAAGAGTTATATAAAAGAATTATTAAAATTTGACTGGAAGCATTACAAGTTATATTTAGTAGGTGGAATACTTGAAGGTTGGAAGACTACTGATATAGATATATGTGTGATTGGTAAAAGAACTAAAGAGCTTTCAGATTTACTAAACAAATCTAGAGAGCTAGGACCTTTAGATATGTTTTGGGTAAAGTCTTTAAAAGATGTAAAAGGAAATGGATCAAGAATTTGGAAGTTTGCAAAATCTCATGATAGATGGTCAAATACACAATCTCAATGGAATGGTAAATGGAAAAAAGATGGTTTATTTCATATGAGTAAAAAGTTTTCAATAAAAGAAGGTAGAGAATATAAAAAAGAACCTTTACTTTTAAATAGAAAAAATTCATTATCTTTGTTGTGAATTCAAATACTAAAAATAATATTATTATGGCAAAAAAAACCACAAAAGCAAAAGTTGAAAAATTAAGTTCTGAAGAATTAAAGAACATTCAAGAACTTCAAGGAAAAATTCAGAACATAGTTATGAACCTTGGTTCTGCTGAATTAGCTAGACAATCAATGATTAATGAACATTCTCTATTAAATGAAGAATGGAAAAAAATTACTCTTGATTTAGAAACTAAATATGGTCAAGTAAATGTAAATCTTGCTGACGGTGTTTTATCTCCAATTAAAGATCCTGTTGAAAAAGAACCAGAAGTATTACAAGCTGTAGTAACAGAAGGTTAATATACTTCCATAAATATTTAACAAAAATTTTTAAGATCAGACTTTCTTGTTTGGTTTTAAAAATTTTTGTATATTATAATTGTATAGTTTACAACTCAATAGTACATTATAGTTAAAAAATTATTTATGATCCCAACAAATTCAAGTGTTAGCACAAATGGATGTGATAATATATCTTCTAATTGTGTAGTATGGCAAGGACCGGACATTGCATGTATAAACTTATGCTCCGGTGATACAATAAGTGAAGTTACATCAAAACTAGCTATTAAGGTTTGTGATATCATTACTAATGGTGTATCAGCTAATCCTTCTCTTACTGGATTAGACTTAAAATGTTTAAATATATCTGGTACAACTCCAACAACTTTAGTACCTGTATTACAGGAGATGGTTAATTCTATCTGTGCTAATAATACAAGAAGTGATTTACCACGTGCTAAACAAGTGACGAATGATCTTCCTATAATGACACTACCTGCATGCTTGCAATATAATGATGCAGCAGGAAATCCAGTAACTGAATTACGTTTAGATTTATTTGCAGCTCTTATAGCAAATCAAGTATGTACTAATTTATCTAGCATAACAGTTATTAATTCTACACTTACAAGTTATAGTAGTAGATTAGATGTTTTAGAAGCATGTGTATTACCTTGTTCAGGTGCAGTAACTGAAGTTCAGATTGTACCAACTTGTGTTAGTAATATAGGAACATTAACAAATGTATCAGTAGTAGTACTAGCACTTGAAAGTGCTTTTTGTTCATTAAGAACAGCAGTAGGTTTACCTGCAGCAATTAATGCTGCAATAGCACAAAGTGTAATTACAGGATCATATACAACATTAACAACAGCAAGTACATCATATGGATCTATAACAGGATGGAATAGTTCACCAAGTACATTAGCACAAACTGTGCAAAATGCTTGGGTAGTAATAGATGATATGTATACTGCTATATCTAGTATTCAAACTAACTGTTGCCCAAGTGGATGTGATGGAATTACTTTTGGATATTTAACAACAAATAGAATAAATGCAAGTACTAATTTAATTGATGGAATTATATTTGATTTTACTAATTCAACAGTACCTGCTGCATTTAATGATAGTTCAGGGTTTACAAAATTAACAATAACTGATGGATTAGGCGCATCATTAAATACAACAGTAAGTGTATCTTCTTTACAGAATCAACCATCTGGTTATATTTTTCCTACAACTACTTTAAATACAGCACAGGATTTATCTATTGCTGTTAACTATAGTTTTACCGATGGAGTAGATACATGTATTGCAGATCAAAGTAGTACTGTTACAGGAATAGTTCCTTGTCCAGCATCAATAATAGCAAGTTCAATAACATCATCAGCTGTGACAATAACATTAAATAATACGTTAGGAACTACAGCAGTATATACAATAGACATATTAAATTCAGGGAATGTAGTAGTTGCAACAACAACAGTTAATAATCCTGGAGTAACAGTTTCTCATACATTTAGTACTGGATTAGTAGCAGGTACAACATATACTGGTAGAGTTACTGTAGTTTATGGCGGAGTAACAAATGTGTGTACAAATAGTGTTATTAGTTTTACAACTACTAGTGCCGCTGCAGCTTGTTCACAAGGTATGGATGTAGCATTTATTATTGACTATACTGCAAGTATGGGTACTGAAATAGATACAATTAAATCTGGTATAGCAGGAGTAATAACTACTATTGATAATGCTTCAGGATCTAATAATTATAGATTAGGATTAGTAACAGCAGATGAAAAATCAGGAACAACATCTGTTCCAAATTATAATACATCAACTGATTATCTTGCATTACCAGTTGCACAAAGAATTATAAATACCGGAACAGGTCATAGACAGTTTATTACTGGTTGGGAATTATTTCAAAATAATAATAGTTCAACATTTACTACTCAATTAAATTTACTTAATTCAGGAACTGCACCAACAAATGTTCCTCTAGGTAGTGGTGATGGATTACCAGAACCAACAGATATGTCAATTGGACAAGTAATAGAGTCTAGTGCATTTTTAGGAGCATTTAGAGCTAATGTAGCTAAATATTTAATTGTAATAACAGATGAATTACCAGGAGGTTCAGATGATGTTTGGAATGCAACAGATTATGCATACTTACAATCTCTTACAACTACTGCATTAAATGCTGGTATTAAAATATTTGTATTAGGTGCAGGTACAAGTAAAACTTATACTCCACTTGGAGGAACATTAGTCTATCCATGGAGAGAGATATCAACTAACACTGGTGGTAATTGGAATGTAAGTGAAGATCCATCAACAATTTCAAGTGAAATAGTATCTGGGTGTGCATAAAATAAAATTTAAAAAAATAAAAAATGGCTTGTAATTGTACAAAATGTAGTAGTAAATGTGGCTGTGCTGATACAGCTCTAACAAATGCTTGTACTTACACAGATTGTAGTGTAGGTAGTGAAAGATGTGATGACATTCAATGTGCATCATGTGTAAGCTATTGTGGTACTTCATTTCAAATAGGAGTGACTGGTCAATTATTATCAATAACATCAGGAGAAAGGTTAGATTCAATAATACAAAAGTTTGCATCAATGATATCTAATGGTTTAGGAGCATGCACATCAAGTGATCTTGTTCATAATCCATATAATTCATATGCAGGTGTAGTAACAAGTTCTACTATAAATGTATTATGGGATGGTATATGGAGTTCAAGTACTGGTTTAAATGTATATTACGATACACAGATATCACCAAGTGGTTGGGTATTAGCTAATGCTACGCCTATTGTAACTACAATATCAAATTATACAATAACTAACTTAACAGCAAGCACTGCTTATAAAATTAAAATTCAAGATTCTCAAATTGGGGCAGGGTGTGAACCTATTGAATTGTTAGTTTCTACTATAGCAGTATAAAAAAAACAACAGAGTGGTGGTTTGTTGGTTTTCTACTACAAACGTTGGAGAGACTGGTTCAAAAGCCAGTCTCTTTTTTTTTACTATCTTTATAAAAAACTAAAAAGAAATTAATATGAAATCAAGTTATTTGAAACAAAGAATTATTGAGTCTTTAAAGTGGAAAAAACGTCCAATGTATTGTGCAGCTAAATTAGGTATTTCTGAGAAACATTATATTAAAATAAAAGGAGAAATACTTCAAGAAAGAAAAGCAGAAAAAAAGAAAGTTAATTTTTTTGATAAAGCTGCTACTAATTCACAATTAGTTGAATCTATAGATTTAGAAAAAGGTGAGGGAAAGATATCAGGTACATTTGATCATGAACCAAAAAGTGCAGAAGAAATTATTCTTTTATTAAAAATAGATACAGATAAATGGAAACTTTCTCAGTATTGGAATAAAGAAATGGGAGATCATTGGAGAGTTTCAGCATTAGTATCACAAATAAAAAATTCAGAAGAAAAACTATTTGAAGACTTACTAAAAAACTGGACTCCCAAAAAATACAAAATATCAAATATACCTTACAAAAATAAATTTACTGATGATCCACATTGTGCAGTGATATCTCTACAGGATATTCATTTTGGTAAAGAAGGTAATGACACCATAGATAAAGATTTTGAAGATACAGTTAAAGACTTAGTAAGTAGAGCAAATGCTATACACCACATAGAAACTATGTACTTTGTTGTAGGAGGCGATTTAATCAATATGGATACCTTTTCCGGGACAACTAGCGGTGGAACACCTTTGGATAACTGTATGAGTGCTACAGAGGCTTACGTGCAAGCTTTTGATGCAATGCATTGGGCAGTAACATTCATTAAAGCTCACTGTAATAATTTAGTAGTAGTATATGTCCCTGGAAATCATGATAGACTTTCTTCTTTTCATTTAGCTCATGCTCTATCAACATCAATAGATTGTGATAAAATAACATGGGATGTAAAATATGAAGAAAGAAAAGTGCATGTGTGGTATAATAATTTTAATGCGTTTGAGCATGGGGATAAAAGAAGTAAAAATAATCCTTTAATATTTGCTACAGAATATCCTAAGGAGTGGGGAGCAACAACAAATAGAACTTTATTTAAAGGTCACATACATACTGATAGAAAGGTAGAATATATGACATCTAATGAGACAGCAGGATTTATAGAAAAGACATTACCTAGTTTAGGTAAGGCTGATTATTATCATTATAGTAATAAATATGTAGGGAATAGAAGGTCAGGTAAATTAGAAATTCAACATCCTACAATGGGAAACATCTGTGAATTAACTTACCAAGCTATATAAAGACTTCACTTAAATTTCTTAAAGTGGGGTTTTTTTTGTAAATTATAAATATAACTATATGATCAACAATTTTAAAAAACCTAATTTAAATGCTCCAAGATATAGAGAAAAAAGATTAGGATTGTTAAATGAAGAAACAATCAAAGAGTTTAAAGATAAAAAACCTTTATACTCTGATATTGATAATAGTAAATTAAAAACTATAATTAAATTATATAATGTAAAGTTATGGAAGGCAGTCATTAAGAATAGAGATGGTGTAGAGTTACCTGATTCATTAGGATATTTGTTTATTGGAACATGTCCTTCATCAAAATCAGTTAATACAAATTACACATTATCAAATCAATATGGTAAAGTTTTACAAAACAAAAACTGGGAAACTGATGGTAATTTAGCAAAAATATTTTACACTAATTGGTCAACTAAATACAGATTTAAAAATAGAGATCTATGGAGGTTTGTAGCGTGTAGAGAATTTAAAAGATCAGTTGCTAAGGAATACCCTAACAATTGGACTAAGTATGTAGTTATGAAAAACAAATACAGAGTGGCTCATTTATATGATCACAACTCTGAAAAAACCAAAGAAGAGTTAAAACATTATAATGAATTTGAAAAATAAACAAGATGTCACAAATATCAGAAGCAATATCTAGAATCAGAGGTCAAGTAAAAGCAGAAGTACAAGATGCATTTGTTACTGATAGATACATATACAGTTTAATAGAAAAGTATGCACAAGTCTTAATGAGAAGACAAGACTTTGCAAATAAATTAATGAAATTTAATTCAGTATGGAAAACTTTACCATACATAGAATTAATAGATGTTGATAAAGTAGAAGCACATTGTGCAGGAATAACAAGTGGTTGTACAATAAAACGTACAAAATTAAAATTACCTTCTATGTTTGAAGGATACTGGGGGCCATTAATACGTACTGTAAGTTCAATAGATGGATCACAGGAAATGCAGGCAACTCAACCTGGTACATATACTTCAATGACTAGAACAACTAGTTTTAGATATAATAAAACATTATATTTTTGGTGGTTAGATGGATACATATATTGTCCTAATATAGAATGGGATGCAATAAAATTAGAAGGTGTATTTGATTCTGATATAACTGGATGGGATTGTGATGAAACAAATAATTGTATTCCTAGATATCAACAAGAAATATATATTCCGGAAGCATTATTTGCTGAGATAGAACAACAAGTAGTTGGTACTATGATGAATACTATGAAAGTGCCTTCTGAAGATTCAGACAATAAACGTAATATAAATAGACAATAATGGGAGTATCACAGAAATATAGAACGTTCACTCAATTAATGGAAGATGTTTCCATTGACTTTTCTACATATGCTTTAGAAGGTATGATTGAACCTGCACAACTTATTAAAGTTGCAACTAGAGTTAACTATGATTTAGGTTTAAAAATTCATAGAACTAAAGAAGTTATTATTGATATTGAACATGGTAGAGGACAACTACCTATGGATTTTGCATTTATGAATTATGCATTTAGATGTGGTACTTATACTGTAAATGCAACAATGCCTTCCGGTACACATGTGGAAACATTTAATAATGATGTACCTTATGTGCCTGCACCAGGTGAAGTAGCTCCTTGTGAAGAAAGCGGAACATGTAAAGATGTATGTGTAATAAAAACTTGTGATGATAAAAATACTCATCAGTTAATTCAAAGGGTAGGTCCTAATCAATATAGACAGTTTGATTATTGGAGTCAATTAAGAATACAAAATGTTAATGATCCAGTATGTTTTTGTCCAAGTCTTGGTGCACAATCTTTGGATGTAGCAGAAATAAGAGACGGTTTTTTGGTTACAACATTTAGAACTGGTAAAGCATATATAAGTTATCAAGGAGCTATGGAGGATGCATGGGGAGACTTATTAGTATTAGATCATCCTTATTGTAATGAATATTATGAATATGCATTAAAACAAAGGATATTAGAAAATATGGTTTGGAATGGAGAAAATGTATCTCAACAATTACAGTTAGTGGAAACAAGATTAAGAGGAGCAAGAAATAATGCTTTAAGCTTTGTTAATACACCTGATTTTGCAGAAATGAGAAAAGTGTTTACTATGAATAGAAGAGCGCAATATCATAATTATTATAATATGTTTTTAAGTTATGCACCAGCAAATCCTGTATTACCTATGCCATCTGCGTTTACACCAAATATAAATACATCAACGACTGGTACATCATCAACTTGTACAACCTCTTAAATAAAGGTTAATATATTATGGCAAAAAAAAGAACATCTTCTATGGAAAACAGAAATAGGTCTAATCAAAGTAGCTCTTCTGTAAATACCAATTCCTTTATAAAAGGAATGAATAAAGACATTACACCTTCTTTGGAAAATAATCAAAGTTGGTGGCATGCACGTAATGCTGTAAACAATTCATCTGATGGTGATGTAGGTATATTAGGTAATGAACCAGCAAATTTACAATGTGGAGTTATTCCTTATACAGTTATTGGAGCAATACATATGTATGGAGATGAATGGATAGTATTTTCTACTGATAATAATACATCAGAAATAGGAACATTTGATGATAGTGAATGTAAATATACAACTTTAGTTAATGATACTTGTTTAAGCTTTAATAAGAAATTTCTTATTACAGGTGCAGCAAAAGAAAACTTTGATTGTTCATGGGAAGTTTATTGGGATGATGGTAATAATCCATCACGTTCATTAAACATTGATGATATTCCTTGGAAGAAATATATTAGTTCTCCTTTGGGTGATCCGTGTGTACTTTACAGTGATATAGAACCAAATGTATTAGATTGTGAACAATTAAGATTGGCACCATTGTTAGATACTCCTTGTGTTCAATTAGATAAAAACACTGATGGTGGAATGTTGCCAAATGGTGCATATCAAGCTTTTATAGCATATGTAGAAAATGAACAAAAAGTAACTGATTATATAGGTGTATCAAATATTCAAACATTATGGAGTCATAGGGGAACATCAGGTTCTTTAGATGTTTCAATTTCTAATTTAGATACAGATTATGATTATTATGAGTTAATTATTTTAGCTAGAAATCAAGGACAAAACTTTGCAAAAAGAATTGGTTTATATAGTACTCAACAACAATCTATTAATATTGATTTTATTGATCCTTCTTTAATAGCAATAGCATTAAGTGAAATTCCATTACGTAGTCCAGCTTATGAAAAGTCTGAGTCAATGTTTGTTGTAAATGATTGGCTAATAAGGCAAGGACCTGTTGAACAATTTGATTTTAATTATCAACCTATTGCAAATAATATAGAAGTTAATTGGGTAATTAATAAAGTTCCTTCAACATATTATGGTTTAGGAGGAAACAAAATGGGTTTTATGCGTGATGAACAATATGCATTTTTCATCCGTTGGATATATAATACTGGAGAAAGATCATCATCATATCATATACCTGGAAGATCTCCTGTAAATTATACATTAGATAATGGTAGTATTGCTTTAGAAAATGATATTATTTTTGGAGACAATGTATTAGATACAAATGGAGATCCTGTATATAAAGTATATAATACAGCTTCAATATCTCAACAAAATTTAACTGAACAACAAGATGATGGAACACTTGTAACTTCTAGAGGAAAAATGGGATATTGGGAATCAACAGAAAGATATCCTAGCAATAAACCAGATATTTGGGGTGATTTATGTGGTTTACCTATTAGACATCACAAGATGCCTACAGAAGAAATTGGTAACAATGGTCCATTAGATATAACTACAGATGATGGAGATAACATAAATGTATTAGGAGTTGAATTTAATAATATAGGTAGACCAACATATAATGATGGAACTTATATTGAAAATGTTGTTGGTTATGAAATATTAAGAGGATCAAGACAAGGAGCTAGATCTATACTTGCTAAAGGTTTATTTAGAAATATGCGTAAGTATAGTATTCCTGATGCAGAAAATTTAATTGGAGGAGACGTACAGGGGTTATATCCTAACTATCCTTATAATGATTTAAGACCAGATGTATATTTTCATGATGGTATTAATTCAGGTGCAATTAATAGAACATCAGGTTGTAATACTTTTAGTAATTCTTTAACCACATATAGAGCATTAGGGGATAGAGCAGATGTTAATGGTGAGCCATCAGGGTATTCAAGAAAAGCATTTACATTTTCTTCTCCAGAATTAATGTTTACTAAACCATATTTAAATGCATATGAAACAAGAATATATGGACAGCTAACTGGTAATTCAAGTGGTTATTTTAAACCATCTGAAGATCACCCTCAATTTAAATTATTAAGAAATGGTGGTGCAGTTATTTCTGCAATAATTGGTTTGGGTTATGCATTTCATCAAATAGCTGGAACTGAGACAGACAGTTTTGAAGGAGCTAAAGCAAACTCATCTTCTGTAACAGGGATTTTTGCAGGTCTTGCAGGACTTGGTTCAATCCCAAACCCCGTTCTTGTAATTCCTCAAGTAGCAGGAGCTATAGCAGCAGCAGAAACTTCTTTAGCTCTTGAATTAGTTCAACAGTTTTTAGTAGATGATTTATTGGCAGTTGGAGATTTTTATAGTGGTGGTGTAGCATCTGATGTTGTTACTGCTATCTCTGAAGCCACACAAGTTGCTTTAGGTGCTGTTCCAGGAGTAATAGGTGCTAGTAAACAAAGATCAAGAGCTAAAGATACTAGTACATCTAATCTTCCTATTGTATTAAGACTATTTTCAGGTCTGGCTACTGCTAAAGCAAATTTATCTATAGGTGGTAATGAAATTATTGACTTGATATATGCTATGGTTAATGATTCAGATTTTTTGTGGAAATACAATTCTCAAGGATTTTTTAGTAAGTATAGAAATCAAACTAATGGTTTATGGAGAATAAAAAATACAGATGCTAATTATTTAGGTTCGTCATTTCAAACATTTAATCAAGGAGAATATAAAATAAATAATTTATTTAGACCAACCACAGTTGCTGTTGCATTAGACAGACCTTTAGTAGATCCAGATTTTGAAGATAAATCTAGATTTGTAATTGGTGGTGAATTGGATATAAATTTAAATGCACAAGGAGAATATATAAACTCAACACCTAATAACTTTTCTGCAGATTATTTGTTAAATCCTAAAGAACCTAGAAAAGCTCAAATATCTGCTTATTATGGGGCTTTAAAATTTAACTTTGATAATCAATATGGTCAATTAGCAGGTATTAAACAAATTCAAATGAGAGGTTGTGTAGAACTTTTAGATTCTACAAAACCTAATGAATTTAAATATACTAGTAAACCTATTTTTTCTGGTGATGTATTTATAGGTAGATATACAGAAAAAGTTATAATGCCTGTATTTAGTAATTTTTTATATGGTCAACCCAATGGATTTACATTTGATTATTCATTGTATGTTAATATTCCCTATCCAAGATATTGGTTAAATTCACAAAGATTTGATATAACAACACTAGCTGGTGAAATTGCTACATTAGGAATACAGAGTGAAAATGCATTAGATGCAAAATTTCCTGATGATTTATATTATTTAGATAGAGGTCAGGATTCTTGTCTTGCTGGTTTATCAGGAATATTTGGTAACGCTAGCGATCCTAATCCTGCAATGGCTATGCGTTTTGCTTATGCATATACTCATAGTAATGGTGTTTTAGATTTCTTTGTAGAGTCTGAAATAAATTTAGATCAAAGAGATTATGAAGATACACCTGGTAGAAAGATATATAGTGTATATGACTATAATGATATAGATGAATTATTTCATGCTCAAATTGAAAAGAATGATAATTTTTATAAATATGATGATTCATTAAGCCCTTCTAAATTTATAACACAACTAAGTAGTTTTGGAGAAATTCAACCATTAGATTATGATCCTTTGGTTGCAGCAACATGTTATACAAGTTATCCTAAAAGATTAATATATTCCTTACAAGCACAAGATGAATCTAAGAAAGATTTTTGGAGAGTATTTTTAAATTTTAATTATAAAGATTTTAAAGGTGAAGTAAGTGTTATAAAACCTATTAATAAAAATGGAGCACTAGTATTTTTTCCATACTTATCACCTCAAATGTTTCAAGGTCTTGATACATTAAAAACTCAATTAGATACAAAGATTACAATTGGAGATGGTGGGTTATTTAGTCAGCCATTTCAAAACGTAGCAAATTCAGATGTATCAAATGAATATGGTTCTTGTGAAAGTTTAAGAGGTGTTATGAATACGCCTATGGGATTATTTTATATATCACAAGCACAAGGAAAAATATTTCAATATGCTGGTAAAGGTTTAGATCCTATATCTAATAAAGGAATGAAGTGGTGGTTTAATAAATACTTACCATCATCTTTAGTAAGACAATTTCCATTATTAGAACATTCTGTATTATCTGATAATCCTGTATACGGTGTAGGGTGTCAGACTATTTATGATCCTAATAATGATATAGTATATTTTTGTAAAAGAGATTATAAAGTTAAATCTGAATATATAGTTAATGTATCATTTACAGAAGATGAAGGGTTTACATATAATGGACTTACAACATCAGGAGGTTTTAATATAACTATTGGAGACCCATTATATTTTGATGATTGTTCTTGGACAATTAGTTATGATCCTAAAGCAAAAGCTTGGATATCATTTCATGATTGGCACCCAGAGTTAGCTTTACCAAGTATAAATCATTTTTTTACAACTAAAACAATAACAGGAAATGTAGCACAATGTCCTCCTGGATATAATTATAATCCTACTACATTGTTATGTGAACAAGGTCAAAATACTTCTTTACCAGCAACAATTGATATACAAGAATTGGGTGCTACTATAACAGGAGGTGTACAAGCATGTTTATTAGATATAGTAATTGCCGTAGATTTTTCAACAAGTACTTTACCATACGGTGCAAATCCAGCTGCTCCTGGTACTAGACAAAATGCACAGCAACAATGGTTACAATCATTTATATCAGATCCTCAGATTCTAGCTGCTCAAACTGCTGGGACAATGCAAATAGGATTTACAGCATGGGCTAGTGCTAGTAGAGAGTGGAATGTTAATAATGGTAATGTAGCAGCAGCCTCTACATTTACTATGTCTAATACATATACACCAGGACAAATTAATAGTTGGATGACTTCTATGATTACTGGTAGAAATGCAGCAGGAGGTACTGGAGGAAGTACATCGGTTTCAAATGGTTTTATTGGTGCACAAACATTATTAAATAATAAAGCAGGATCTCAATTAGGAGATAGATCAGCAGACCCTGCATTTACTCAAATTATAATATTAATTACAGATACAGATACTAGTGCAGGAGATTGCACTGTTTTTCAAAATCAAAGTTTAACAGGTAATGTTAGTAGTCCAACAAATCAGTTTGTATATGGAGTATATGCAGGTGTAAATAGTCCTACCCCTCTAAATCAATTGAATTTTAATTCAGTTACTTCTACAGGAGGGCCAGCAACTATATCTGCAACTATACAAGATCCATATCAATATGGTATTCAGTCTCAAATAACAGCTACATACCCAATAACAAACTGGGCAATAGTTGCACAGGCACTTGTTGGTCAAGTATGTAGTACGGCATTTACTTGTAATTGTCCAGCAGGATACACATTAGTTTATCCAGATTCTACAGGAGCATTTAATCAATCATCAGGTACATGTACAGATGTTCCAGGAGAAGCACCTATATGTAGAAAGGTTTCATGTTCATGTCCTACATCACCACCTGGTTTTACAACAACTATTACTGGTACATGTCCAGATTCAGCACCATTAATTTTTAATGTGCGTAATCCAAACTTTATAAGTGATAGAGAGTGTAACTATTTTTATTTTAATACAACATCTCCTAATTATAGTACTGGTGGTTTTTGGAGACATAATGCAAGGTGTGATGGTTTTGCTAATTTTTATAATGTAAATTATCCATGGGAGATTGATTTAATATCTAATACAGGTCAAAGTGTTAATACAATAAGAAGTATAGAATATCAACTAGAAACTTACGTATATAAAAATAATACTTTAGGAAATGCATGTGGTGAAGATAAATGGGAAGATTTAGAATTTAACTTTGATCATGCAATAATATATAACAATGATCAGGTATCAGGTTTATTAAATCTTAATATACAACCATATAATAATCCTTGGGGTGAATTAACATATCCTATTATAAATACAAATAATATTGATATCTTAGCTTCTAAGGTGGAACACAAATTTAGATTTAATCAATTCTGGGATATTACTAATGATAGAGGTGAGTTTACAAATGCAGAACAACCAATATTTAATACACATTGTAATGGGTATATAAGACCTCTTAACTCTGTTAATTTAAATTACCAAAAATCTGCTACACAACGTAAAAAGTTTAGACATTATTCTAATCAATTAATATTAAGAAAAAATATTTCAGGAAATAGAAAAATGTTATTAAGATTAAGTAATACTAAATTATTATTATCCAAAAGATAATGGGACATAAAAAAAGCATAGGACTTAAAGGGGGACCAAACGAATATATAACAGACATATTTGAATTTATTTCTATAGAAGGATATAAAAGAAATAGTCCTGATGTAAATAATCCAGTTAATATTATTGAGTCAAGTAATATTACTATGGAGGGTGTAGACTTTCCAGTTAGAGGGTATGGTAATAATGGTATTATTCAAGATATGATACCAGGGGTAGAAAATTATAACTATGGTAATGCAGACTATGTTGTTGAAATGCCTATGGCACAAGATGGTGGTGACCCTGAAATGCTATTTAAAGATGAGTACAATACTGCATTGACAAAAGAAGAAAAAATTGAATATGAAACTTGGGTAGCTTCTGAAAGTAAAAAACAGGATAGAGATATTATGTGGGATCTTGGAACATATGATATTCAAGGTTTTTGGAAGTCTGGTGACCATATGAGAATGGACAAGGATAATCATGGAAGTGATAAATGGAAAAAACCAAATCATCCAACATTTAGTGATCAGTCTAACTACCATAATATAAATGGCCATGTAGGAGGTACGTGGGCAGAAGATGGAGCATACACTCCATCAGATTATACTAGAACACTTTATGATAAAGCGTATTATAAAAAATTGTTTGGTAGAGAGCCCAACCGTCCTGAATATTTAAAATTAGAAGAAAAGCAACGTGGTGGTGGTTTACTAAATAAAACCATGAAATGCAATAGCTGTGGTTGGTCTTGGAAAGCAGCAGATGGTGGATCTGATGTATCTACATGTCACAAGTGTGGTGGTAGTGCATTACCAAAAGCTCAAGATGGTGATGAAACTTCTTCTGATTTAGAGAAAGAAATTGATGGATTAGATTTATCAAAATATAATGTAAGAGTTGTACAATATCCATATGGTAGCAAAAAATTTAGTCCAGGTCATATTGAATCTGTGTTGATTGATAAAAAAACAGGAAGACAAGTAAATAAAATTTCAGATACTAAACTTGTAGGTTATATAAATAGATGGGCGGGTCCTGGTAATAGAAGAGTTACACAAGGAGATTATGAGCGAGAAGAAGATGTAAGAACAGTAGATCTTAATTTATCAGAAAGTGAAATTAAAAATTTTATAACTGAAGCCCAATTATTTACAGGAACAAACAAAGGAAAAGAACATAGTAAGAGTGGATTAAATGTAAGGAAGTTACCTTTATCAATAAACGATGATAATATCTATGATTATGATTTTGTAGATTCTAATTGTGCTACTGGTGTATGTATGGGATTAGGTATGGATCCTAATTCACCAGAAAATACTCAAGCGGGTATAACAGATCCAAATTTAGTTATGGATGGTATTTTATCAAAATATAATGATTTTATAGTACCGGGAAGCAGTACAGGATATAGAACTAGTAGAGAAGATGGATTAAGAAATTTAGTTAAAGATAATTTAGGAGAAAATGTTAATGCTGGAACTATTGATGTACTTACTAATTATTTAGATGGTTTAAATAGAGATGACATAAATAATACATTAGAAAGTATACTTCAGAATCCTACAGCATTAAAAATACTTAAGGATGATGGAGATCTTAGTAAGATTGGGGATAGGGCAATTAGAGACTTAACATCAATATTTAATTCTTATAATCCATTTGTTGACGTTGGTAGAGGTAGAGAGCAAATGGCAAGAAAGAATATAGATAATATTAAAAGAGATGTTGTTAATATATATGAAAGTATTCCTGAAGGAACAATACCAGCTGCACTAGAAGCATTAAATGAACAATATATAAAACCTAATAATCCCTTTGATGTATCTCTTGAAGGTGTAAAAAATATACCAGGTTGGTGGAAAAATAAACTAGGTTTTAAAGAAGGTGGTTCAACTACAAACCCATATACTATTTATATGAATTATATTAACGGTATAGATGAAAGTGAAGTTGCTCAAAATATATTTGATAAATTAAACAGAATGCATTATAGAGATGCAAAAACACGTGGAATGGGAGTAGCTAATTACATTGCTAGTAACATAATTCCTAATTCTTAAACCCTAAAGATTAGTAAATCTCTTAGAATATTTGTATATTAATAATATAATATTGGTGAAATGGATTTAAACAAAATAAGTGTAAAACAACAAGGTGGGCAGATGATTCCTCAACAACCTGGTATGCAACAACAACCAATGCATCAGATGCCAGATGGTTCAATGATGCCTGGTGAAGCACATAATCAGTCAGGTCAGCAACCTAGTATGCAACAACCACAAGTTGATCCTCAAATCATGCAAATTACTACTATGATTTCTGAAGGAGTAAATAATGGAGAAGATATTATAGATGTAATAATACAATTATCAGAACAACAAATTGATCAACAAATTATAGGTGAGGCACTTATAATGGGCGGAATGCAACAGGATGATATAGTTTCTTTATTTGAAGCAGTTACTGAAAAAATGCAACCGCAACCTGCTTCAGCAAGTGAGGTTAATCAAAATCCTCAAGAGCTAGCAAGAAATGAAGTAATATCAGAAGAATCTGACCCACTAGATTTGAATGTAGAAATGTTAGATGAAGCTAAATCTGGTATAGAAATCAAAAAGAAAAATAGAGGTAAGTTTACAGCATGGGCTAAGAGACGTGGTATGGGGGTTCAGGAGGCTGCTATGAAGGTTATGGCAAATCCTGAAGACTACACACCAAGTGTTGTAAAGATGGCTAACTTTGCTAAGAATGCTGCAGGATGGAACAAAGAAGAAGGTGGTGAAATAGCTTACTTGGCAAATAGAGATAGAGTTATTAAAAGAGAAATGGCTAAAGCTGAATCAGAAAATATGAAAGAAGGTGGTGAATTTAAACCACACTTTATGTACAAAGGTGAAAGAAAGATTAGGGCTAAAGATATGGCTACTCACCTTAGACTTAAAGAAGCTGGTTATACTCATGATGCACCTAAAGCAGAAACTGGTGGTTCAACAGATAATAAATTAAATAAATTTGAACAACAAAGATTAAATAATTATAAACAAGGTGTTGTATCTAATAAACCTTTTTATGTAAACCCTCTTACTTTTGAAGAAGGTGAAGGTGAATTTAATTTAGGTGAAGCAGTAAACTTTATAGGTGATGGTCTAAATATGTTTAGTGGTAAAGACCTAAATCAAGATGGAGTAAAAGATGGAGTATTTAGAGATTGGGAAGAAAAAGGAAATAGAAATGAAGCTAAGAAATATGCTAATGCAGATTACTCTATTGATAATTTAGATCTTTCTGAAAAAAATCAAAATGCTATAAAAAACTATTTAGATTTAAGTAAACAATCTGGTTTAAATGCAACACAACCTATAATAGATAATAATATAAACAGTACTATTGATAAGGTTTCAAATACATTAAAACCATTTAAAAATTGGGTTTCTGATCAAGGAGATAATATAAATGAAGTAGGTGATGCAACAGTATCAGCTATTTCAAAACTTTTACAATCAAAAGAATTAGGTGGTGGTGTTCTTCCTAAAGCTCAATTTAACTTACCTGATAATATGTTTGGTAATTTAAATAATTTTACATCTACTCCATATGATACTCAACAAGATTATTTTGCAAATTTAGCATCAGGTCAAACTGATTTTATACAAGACACACAAAATGTGGCAGATGCACAATTACAAAATCAATTTCCTGATTTAGGATCTACCCCATTGGAACAATCAAACCAATCAATGAATAATAGTTTGAATGTGCAAAATCAAAAGGGTGTTCAAAATAAAGCACAGGGTGAAGTACAGGATGCATATGATCAAATTAATAGACCTACTTTAAATGTAGATACAGGAGGAATTCAAGGAGCAGCTAACCGAGCTCTGGATAGTAATCTAGCAAAAGGTTATGGTGCAATGTCAAACTGGTTGGTAGATGGTGCAGGTATTGCTACTGATATAATTGGTCCAGATGAAAAGTTTTTAGGACAAGTTAATAAAAGAGAATATGCTAGAGCAGATAATGCATATGCAACATATACACAACCTTTTAATTATTTAGGTGTAACTGATATTAATTCAGGTACACAAGGATCTGAAGCAGATAAAACTACTGGATTATATATGAGTAACAGAAGTGCACAAGAAGGTGGTGAACCTATCCGTACTATGCAAAATGCTGGTTCTATTTTTCCAAGTGATGTAAGTGATTATGCATCAGCAAATAGATATTATAAATCTACAAGAGATAAATATAAGACAGAAGAAGAAAGGGTGCAAGCTGTAAGAGATAAAGTATTAAGTTCAGCTGCTAGAATAGATGAATTAGATAGTAATATTACTGATGATGAATATGAAATGTATATGCAGTATATAAATTCTGATTCAGATGAAACTGCTAATATAGCATATAATAATTTATCTCAAAATGTAAAAGATAGTTTACCTAAAAAAAATGCTTCTAGTAGTAGTGTATATGAAGCATATGGTGTTGACCGTGGAAGAGAATTGTATTGTACTCCAATGGGATGCTATGCATATCAAGAAGCAGGAGCAAATGATATGCCTACACTTGGAGGTAATTATTCTTTAACAGAAAAAGCTTATGGTTCACCATATAAAACTGCAGGACAAATACCTTTTGAGTTAATTTCAGATGCGGAAAGAGAACCTGGAGATATGGTATCTATGTATAATTATGCACCAAGTAGTTATGCTGATAATGGTAAAGATGTATGGAGACCACATCATACAGGAATATATAGCGGTGATGGAGAACCTAATGTAAGGACTCAAGATGTTTATAACAAAAAAACAGGGCAATTCCAAGAAGGACCTCAGGTAGAAGTGCCTAGTTTTAATGCATACAATGCACAAGGAGGATCAAGATTGAGTTTTGATAATTCTAATTTTGATTGGGGTGGATATTATAAAGAAGGTGAAGGTACAGCAAGAGGAAACTATAATACTGAAGATCCTCAATTTTTGAGGTATGTAGGAGGTTTACCTAAGATGGAAAGTGACATGTCAGAAGCAAGACAAATGTTAAGTCAATATGATATACCAATGTCAGTTTTAGAGCCTGCAGGTATTCAAATGATGCAACCGGAAATTACTGCACCACAAATTAATACTGTCCCTATACGTCAACAAAAAGGTGGAGAAATAATGAATATCAATTCAGGAATGATAGCTAAATTAATTGCAGCAGGAGCTGATATAGAAATACTATAATTATGGCAAAAATAAAACTAAATGGTGAATTACCTAAAGGATTTAAATTAGTTGACGGCAAAATTGTTGAAGACAAATTAATGAGACATGGAGGATCAACTTACACTACTGGTGATCAAGCAGATTATGGATTAGTTACAACTCCACAAGAGTTCTATGGTCAAACAACTTTTAATAATACACGTGATGAAAGTGTTAGAAGTAGTTTAAGAGCTGTTCCAAGAGAAAATGCTAATGTTGAAGCGGAAGGTGGAGAGACAGTATTAACTGATTTATCTAATGATGGTACTTTTGGTCTATATAATATAAAAGGACCAAGACATTCACAAGGTGGTGTACCTATGTTTTTACCAGAGCAATCTTTTATTTATTCTGATACCCCAAAATTAAAATTTAACAAGGAAGAAATGTCTGAATTTAATATGGGTGGAGATAAAAAAACACCTGCAAAAATATCTAAAAAATATGATATAAATCCTTTTTATGCAGAACTAGATTCACAGTATGCAGATAATATATCTTCTAGAAGTGCAGAATTAATGTTACAAAAAAATATGATGGATCTTTCTAAACTTGCTTTTATGCAAGAAAATAAAAAAAGTTTTGATGATGGTGTACCATTAGCAGCTCATCCATTTTTAATGAGTGTTGGTATTGATCCTATGGAATTTACATCTAGAATAGAAGAAATATCTATAGAAAAAGCACAACAAAATACTATTGATAGTATGCCATTTGAGCAACAACAACAAATTGCTATGCTGCAACAAATGATGGCTGAATCAGGACAAGCTCCTCAGCAAATGCAAGCTCCACCCCAAGGTTCTTTTGAGGAAATGGAACTATCTAATGCTAACAATGATGTAATAGGTATGGCTAAATTTGGTGGACAGGGTTTACCTAAAGCGCAAGATGCTGGAGAAATTACAGATTATAAAAATCCTTTTAAAGTAGGTTCTGAACAACATAATAGAGTAGAAGACTTAAGAAGTAAAGGTTATACATTTAGTGTAGTAGGTAATAAATTAAGAGCATATAGACCTTTAAAAAGTAAATTTGATAATTCTGAAGAAACAATAAGAGAAGAACTTGAAGGTTCAGGTAGTGGATCAACAGTAATATATAATGAAGATATAGAAGGTCAGGGAAAAATTTTAGAAAATTCTCCAATAGGTCAGTATAGATATGGAAGATATTCTAAAGGATCAAGACCATTGAGACAAAATAAAGCAGGAGATGGAAGTTATGGTTCTAGTGTATTTATGTCTGAAGAAGGTAAAGGAGATTTTTATAATAGATGGGGAGATGTAATTGAACAGATAGATGGTTTTGAATATGATGCCGGAAGAGATAGTAAGCAATGGGGAGAGTTTCAAAAACTAGCTGAAAAAACTAGAAAAGGTGAAGCAAAAAAATTAGCAACTAATGCAGCAGGAGTTCTTGATAAATCTTTGTATGATCAATTATATGTGCCTTACTTTAAAGAAAAAGGAGATGATGGTTATGTTAAAGGAGAAGGGTATGATAGTAAATTTGGTTTTCACACGTTTAATGCTCCTAGATTAGATGTTGATTTTGCATCAGATGATGAACAACTTATTGAGTTACCCGATGAAGAAATAACAGGTGATATACCAGAAAAAGTTCCACCTGTTGATGAATTCTGGGCACAAGATTTAAATAATCTATCTACTTTAGGGATGATGGAAGATAATTTGTATCTACCCTGGGGACCTGAAATAGAAAGACCAAAAATAGATTATGTTCTTGATGATCCAACTCAGCGTATAAATGCTAATATAGGTGCACAAAAGACTATGGCTCAAGCACTTGGTATGTATGGTCCTCAAGCTATTGCAAGAAGTAATATACAAGGAAAAACAATGGAAGGAAATGCCGGTGCAATCAATCAAGTTTTTAGTAATAACATAAATACTATGAATAGAGTTGGTGCAACACAACCTCAACTTGATTTTAAAGCTAATGTAACAGATGCAAATTTAGATATGGGTTTATATGATGGAACTACCATGGCTTTACAAGAAAGAGATAACTATAACAATGCTTATAAAAAGCAAGCAAATGATTTGTATAACGTAGCACAAACTAATAAAGCTAATACAGGTAACTTAAATGATTTAAATAATTTGTACAAAATAAGTCCAGACGCATATGGTAGGACCTATTTTACTAATGAAGGTAGAGAATTTTATCAAGATAATAGAGGTGATCAAGATCAAAACTATTACAATAAAATACAAGAATATACAAGAAACGCTGGTAAACAACCTACACCTGAAATTGAAAATAGAATATATCAACAAACACATGGTGGTCTTCCAAATACAGGCATGAATAGAGGTCAACAACAAATGAATCAAAGAGGTATTCCAGGTGGTTATGGATCTAATGTTCAAACATCTCAAGGTGGAGGATCAATAAAAAAGAAGCCAGCGGCTTTTCCATTTTATGGAGGGAAAATAGGAATCTAAACTTAAAGAGTTTGTTCTTATCTCTTTGTAAACTTAATAAATTAAAGTAATTTTGAATTATGGCAACATACCTAAAAGGAGTAAATACATATTTACCAGAAATTGAACCATTCACACCAGACTATAAATTTTTGTCTGCGGTTATTGATACTAAAACATCTAAGTATGATGCTAATTTTCAAGCTGCTAATGAGCTATATAATAAAGTAGTTTATGCTGATTTATCAAGACAAGAAAATAAAGAAAAAAGAGATCAATTTGCAGAACAGATAGGACCTCAGATTGAAAAAATATCTGGTATGGATTTATCTATACAAAGAAATGCTGATGCAGCTAAAAGTGTATTTGCACCATTTGTTCAAGATGATAATATTGTTAAAGATATAGTATACACTTCAAAGTACAGAAAGGAAATGGCACTAGCTCAAAGGTTAGAAACATCTCCTATTCAAGAACAAAGAGAAAGGTTTTGGAATACCGGTGTAAGAGCTATGCAATATCAGATGGATGATTTTATCAATGCAGATGATACAACAGCTTTAAACATGCAGTTACCTACTTATGTAGAAGATGCAGATTTAGCAGAACTTGCATCTAAAATGTTGGAAGAAATGGATCCTCCTTTAAGTATGAAAGTTGATCACTATGCTGAGAATGTAGCATCTGATGGTACAAAATCTGTAAATTCAGATTGGATAATAACAGAACAAAATGGTGCACTAATTACTGGTGCAGCATTACAAGCAATACAAAGTAAATTGCTTGATGATCCAAGAGTTCAGAAAGCATATCAAGCAGATGCATTTGTAAAAAGTAGAAATTTTGCTGCTGCTGGAATACAAGCAGGACAATTTAGTTCAATAGAACAAGGAGTTACTGCTTTTGCAGATGAAACTATTGAAAGAATTACTGATATTAATGATGCTATGGTAGCCAAAGATACCAAGAAATTAAAAGAATTAGAAAATGCTAATGTAAATTGGGATAATTATGCAGCAAACGAAGGTGTTATACCTGGATCTGAGATGGATAAACTTAGAAAAGAAACTATGTCTGCTTCTGAAGCCACTGCTGCAGCATTACAAGCAAAATTAAATATACAAAAAATAGGAAATACACCTTCTAAAACTGATCAAGGTAAAATAAATAGAGCATATCAGATGTTAATGAGTTATAATATTAATGGTGATATGCAAAATGCTGCTGTAGAGTTTGGCAACAGAGACAGAGAATATACCATGCGTGTTAATACACTTAAAGAAAATCAAAGAAACAGAGATTTTAAAGTTAAGATGGAAGAAAGAAGGGCTGCTAATAATAGAGCTAATATCTTACTTAAAGATGCTTTAAAAAATCAAGCTTTACAAGGCAACTTAGATGTATTTGGTCAGCAAGTAATAACAGGTGATGCACAAAGTATTACCACTGCTGTTGAGGGTGGAGATGGAGAAGAAGTAGAGTTTACTGAATCTTCAGATGTAGTAAAGATGAATGAAAATCAAGCTTATAAATTTAAAGAAGTAACTAGTCAAATTACTTTACAGGCTGTAAGAAAATTTCACACTGTAACAAATTCAAGAGGACAAAATGATGATGGTTCATATACAATGGATATAGGTGGTGAAGCAGTTACAGGTACATTAAATTCTTTAATGAAACAATTAGGGGAAAGAAAAACAAATATTAATGGAGATGATATGGGTTATAAATATCCTGAAAGTATTAAATTAGCTTATAATACTACAAAAAAAATAGTAAAGAATTATAAAAATGAGATTACAGCAAAAAATCCTGAAGTAACAAAATTAGTTTCAAATGGATTTAATGATCTTTATGATATGTATTATGGCGATACTGGTTTAGAAACAAGAACAAATGCTTATAATAATACACAAGAGAGTTTAATAAATAATGTATATGCTCCGGCATATGCAACAACATTAGAATTAGCTAGAAATGAAAACGGTGGTGCTAATAATGTTAAATTATTAATGGACAATGGCTTCCCTTCTATTATGGGTGAAGATGGAGTTATAATGGGTTTTAATGATTATGAAGAACTAGTTCAACAACGTGTACAGCAAAAACAGATAAGCAATGTTGATAGATATGGTTTAGGAGAAAATTGGGGTAAAGGTGGGGATGGAGGTGACAGTAACTATAGAGCAATGGAAGCAGAAGTTACTAGACAATATACAGTAAGAACTAGTGATGGACCTGAAACAAGATACAAGTATGGCCCTGAACGTGAAGTAATTAAAACAGGAGCTGTTAGTAATGATGCAAAAATAGTTTATGATTTAATGTATAATACATTGAATAAAGGATTGACTGGTAGGATAACTAGTCAAAACGGAATGGCTAATGCTATTCCAACAGGAAGTTTTAATAGTATTATGCAAGGAAAAAATATAGGAACTTATTCAGATTTATTAAGTCAACCTGTTTATTCAGCAGAGCTTATACCTAAACCTGGTATGACTTCTCCTGAAGGTGTGGGAATGCTTAATAACTTTAATAATCAAATTAGTGTTTTAGATAGAACTACACCTGATCAATATGGTATTTTTCAGGGAAATATGATAGATAAAGATACAGATGAGTATCTTGAAAAAGATCCATTTGCAAAAAAAGTATATGAGTTATGGAAAAAAGATTGGACATACTATGTAAGAAATGATAAAGCAGGTAATGCTATAAAAACTTTACCAGCAGCTACAATAAAGTATTTTAATACATATGGTAATCCTGAAGAAGCCTTAAAAAACTTTGCAGGAAATCAATTACAAGTACCTGCTAGTTGGTTAAGAAGTAAAGGTTTTAATGGAAGTGATATAGATGGAGAATATGGTGCACTATCAAACTCAAATATCAATGCTTTTTTAAATAGGCATGATGGTATAATATCTTTTGCTTATCCTCAGACAGTAGATATAAATCCTAGAGCAGCAACAGCATTACCCATGTCTAATATAGTAAATGCAATAAATGCAAATGGTGATTTAGATTATGCAGAATTTAATTTTCCCGCAGGTGAATATGATGTAGCAAATGTAAGATTTGTTAGATCACCTGCTGGAACGGGTTATGATTACACTATGAATTATTATTTGAATACTTATACAGAAGGAGGTAAATATACAAAAAGCCCTTTGATGACTAAAAGTATTGATTTAACAAACGGTATACAGTCATTAGATTATGAGTATAAACAATTTCAAAGGATAGCAAATCAATTAAAAGATGCAAATACTATTGCACAAGGCAAAGATAACCGTACTCAATAATCATCAATAATACATTAATATAATAACATGGAAGATCAAAATAAACCTACACTTGATGATACTATTAAATCAAATCAAAGTACAGCCAGTGTAATTCCTTCTAAAGAATTTATGTATGTTCCTATAGAGGAACTGTTTAATACACCAGAAGATGAACGTTTTGCAAATACATCTGATCCTGCAACTTTACAAAATCTTAATGCATTTGCTCCAAGTATAAATAAATATGCTATAACTGCTAATGCTAATATGGTAAATCCAAATCCCGGATTAGCTACAGACACATATGATCCAGTTAAGCAACAAAACCCTGCACAAAGTTGGGTAGATAAAATAGATAATATAAAAAAGTATGATGCAGGACCAGGAGTAAATAGAGCTGATACTGTTTATTCAGGTATAAAGGCTCAAAATTTTATGCGTTTCTTTGAACATCCTGAATTTGCTAATGTAGGATTTGTTCCTTATTCAAATATTGATGCATCATATAATGCAAACTCAACAGTTTGGGATGATATGGCTAGAATGAGAGGTCAATTTGGTAGTTTAGTAGGTTCTGGTTTTAAAAGCGTTTATAGAAACATAGGAGATCCATTAAGTCCAGACATGAAAACTGCAGGTGAATTTGAAGATGCAATGGCAATAGGTAATTCAAGTAGAGGTGGTGCTATGGCGTGGACTAATAATCTATTACTTAATAGTGGATACACTTTTGGTATAATAGGTTCTATTGCTGTAGAAGAATTAGCTTTAACATTAGGTTCAGCAGCAGTAGCAGCAACTGGTGTTGGTGCTGTACCTGCAGCAGGAGCATGGACTTTAGGTACTGCAAATATAATGAGAAAGTTAAGTAATGTATTTACAGGTACTAAACTTTTTAAAGGAACTAGAAATTTAACTAAAGCTGCAAGTAATACTGCTGCTTCTAGAAAAATTTGGGAAGGTACTCAAGGTTTAGGAACAGTAGGAAATCTTATGTTTGATTTTATTGCTCCTGAAACAATGGCAGCTATACGTAGTTTAAGAACTGCCAAAAATGGAACCCAAAATATTTTTAATATGGGAAAAGGATCTTCTTTGTTTGGAGGATTCTATAGAGATCTTAGAGCTGTAAATTATGCATTAGCGGAAAGTAGGTTAGAAGCAGGAATGGTTTATAATACTACTTTAAATAATGTTATGAATTTAAAAGCTGATGAAGAGTTTGGTGCTGGAATTACTGATAGTGGTGTTTCTAAAGCACAGTCTGCTGCAGCTGGAGCTGCTTTTTATACTACATTAGGTAATGCTCCTTTAATCTATTTGAGTAACAAATTTGTATTAGGTAATGCATTAGGTGGATTTAATAGAACATTAGGTAGAGTATTTAATGATTCTTACAAAGGAGTAGGAAGAAGGCTTATAAAAAGTAAATCAACTTTTGGAACTGGAGCTGGTAAAAAAATTCTTAATAAAAATGTATTTTCTGATGCAGGAAAAGGATTTACAGGCTGGTTAAATAAAGTAAAGGCTGGTGGTATAAAAGGTAATGCTGGAATGGCTGCAGGAGCAACGTTAAGATATTTTGCTGCAAATGTAGCTGAGGGTGGACAAGAAATAGGACAAGAAGCAATTTCTGCTGCAACTACAGGTTATTTTACAGCTATCAACAGAGATACAATGATGGGTGGTGTAGAGATACAAAACACAATGATTAATTCTGCAATAGGAGATATATTTACCGCTCAAGGTTTTGACGTGTTTATGTCAGGGTTTTTAATGGGTGGTGTTGTACAAGGTCCACAAAAATTATTTTTTCAAGGTGTCCCTGCTTTATATCAAAAGTATAGTGATCCAACAGCATATGCCGAACAAAAAGAACATGAAGAATCATTTGTTAAAAAGTTAGTAGAGGTGCATAACAAATCATGGAATTCTCAAATAGCTGATCCAAAACAATTGTTTGATCCTACTAAGTTTAATTTTATTATACAGAAACAAATTGCTGATGGAATGAAAGAGTCTTCTTATAAAGATGATATGTTTGGTTTTAAAAACAAACAAGATTTTGCTAAGTTTCAACAACTTTATACATTATTTAAACAAGGCTCCGCTTCAATCTTTCAAGATCAATTAAATGATTATTTATCTTTAACAGATGAAGAGTTAGCTGAAGCATTTCCATCTACTAAAAAAGATATCAAAAACGGAAAGTTAAGATATAGACTTCAAAAAATGATAACTCAAATAGGAGAAACAGAAACTACTTATGAACAATCAAAAGATAGATTTCAAAACCCATTTGATAGTAGTCAATTTACAAAAGGTAGTAGAGAGTATATTACAGAAGTGTTATCTGAAGCAGGATATGAACATGCTAGATATTTATATTTATTTACTCAAGATAGTTTTAATCAAGCAATAAAAAGAGCAGATTCAATTTATACTAATTTATCTAATGAATCTTTATTTAAAAATATGAAGGCTAGTGATCTTACAGTATTGTTAGATCCAGCATCTATTACAAAAGAATTAGATATGTTATTAATGGAGATTAATAACCAAGATGTTAAAAAAGATGAAAACGGAAATATAATAAGAGATAGAAATGGTCTCCCTATAGGATCAAATGCTACAGCAAAGGCTGAAATTAAAAAGAAGTATGAAAGAACAAAAAGACTTCAAGCTATTTATGATATCATAACTGATCCAAAAAATGCAACTAAACTTGAGGGTAAAAGACAAGGAACTTTTGATAGAACTAAAATTGAAAAGCTTAGAAAAGAGTTTTTGAATTACATGAGGTTTATGGCTTCTTCATCTGATAGTTTTTTAGATACATCTAAGGTAGATGAGGCATTAAAAATGATTGTAGATTATATAGCATTAGGTGGTACTGCTAAAACATATGATAAAGCTATAGAGTACTTACAAAATCCAGCTAGATTTCAAGAAATAGTTAATAGATCTTTTGAGTTTAATAAGCAAGCATACAAAAATATTCAAAAAAACTTTAAGTCTCTTGTAAAAAATTATATTGGTATAGTTAAAGCAAATGAATTAGTAAATCAATTAGCTTCTTTAGATCCTGCAATTTATGCTGACCTAGAACAAACTAAAATATTTTTACAGACAGGTAATGTTAATGTACTTACTAAATTTTATTCTCCTGATGGTGAAGTAACACCTTTACAGGATCCAGTTACATGGGGTTTAATTCAACAAAAACTATCAGTATATAGAAAAGATACCCAAGCAGAATCAACTGTTCCTGAAACAAAAGAAGAAAAACAAGCAGCAGTTTTAGCTGAAGAAAATAAAACTAAACAAGATGAAGTATTAGAAGAAGTTGGTATAGATGTTATTATAGAAAATGAGTCTAACTCACCTATGCTAGAAGAACTTTTATTAAGACAGTATAGAAAGTATGAAGCTGAACAGTTAGTAGCTGGTCAATCTAAAATAAGCTGGGAAGAGTGGAAAAATACTGAAGAAGGTTTAAATTATAAAAACACTTTTAATGCAATAAAAAAAATATGGGCAACAGAAACAGAAATATCTAACGAAGCATTACAAGCTGAAACTGGGTTGGCTGATTGGTTACTTAGTAGAGAAGCTAGAGAGAGTGATTTAATAGGTAAAGTCTTAGGTATATCTAACTTACCATATAGTGAGATTATTAATAGTGATAGTGTAAGTGAAGTAGCTATTAATAAAACAGGTAAAAAAAACACAGAAGTATTAGCTAGTGGATCAACAGTAAATATTATTAAGATTACAGATCCCGGTGCTTCAGCATTTTATATGATTAGTGATAAGTTTGGTAACCCATTAAGCTCTACCTTAAGACTTGTAGTTGATCCTAATAATAAAAATCCTGAATCTATTTATACAACTAGGGCAGCAGCAAATAAAGTATTTGATCAACTAGAAAAGTTAGCACCAGACTCTACTACTTTTACTTTTGGACAATTAGAATTAAATCAAGGTAGTTCTTTATTTGATAAAATTACAGGACAAGAGTTTATAGTTGTTAGTACACCAGCAAGTATATTAAGAGGTAACTTAGAGTTGGTATTAAAGACAGATATTAACCAAGGTATAAACAATGCCCCAAGGGTTTCTTTTACAGAAGAAAAAGTAAATAACAAATTTATACAAAAAGCATTAGACCTTACCCAATTTACAAAAGATGTAAGTAGAATGACAATTGAAGATTTATTATCATTTTATCCTCACCATAATAAGTCAGATAGAAGTAATAATAACTATGATCCAGGTAAAGAAAGATTGAAACTAATACTTTCTGTTTTAAGCCCGGAGGAAGTAGAGGGATTACAATTAGTTATTTCAAAAAATACAAAACAAGAATCACGTGGTAATTTTTCTGTGCCCGGTAAAGAAATAAACCCAAGTATTCAAGTACAAACTGAAGAATATTCTATAGGTTTACGTACTACTAATACAAATGCATTAAGTAAAATTGCAAAAATATTAAAAGACTCAAACATTGATCCAGTAGATAATGCTAATGGGGTTTTTGGATATTTACCAAATAAAACTTTTGTCTTTAAGAATTCTAATGGTGTTGTATTAGAGGATCAGGTTAACTTAACTTATGATCAACTATTTAATACAGTAGACTTATCAAAGGCTAAAGGAATAGAAAAAGATAAATTAGCAGATTACTATGCTAAGATATTTTCTATTAGCCAATTGCTATCACAAGCAGTAGAGAAAAATATAGGCCCAAATATTACTGCTAAAAATCCTTTATTCATGAATCTTTCTGAATTACCGTTTGGTATGTCATTAGTTATGGAAGGTGTTCAGTTAGATTTTATGAAAGGCTTACAAAATTCTTTTAATTCTTTGCAATATAATACTTCTGATAATTCAGGTGGTTTATTAATATATGATTTACAAGATGGTACTGCAATTGCTTCAACAAATTTAACAGGTGATTTAGAAATAAAACTAATAAAAGATGTAAAGGCTGGTTTAAAAAACCAGAAGCTTTGGGAACAAATGATTACAGATAGTAAACAAAAAACTATTGCGGGATCAAGGGAGAAAAGTGATAGATATAAAGCTGCAGTTCTTTTACCTAATGGTCAATATGCATTAATACCTTTAAAGTCAAGATCATATACACAAGAACAGTTATCAGCAATAGCTGTAAAATTAATAACACAAGCACAGGAAACACAAAAGGATGGGAAGTATCCAAAAAACTTTAATATAGAATTAGAAAATTCTTTATTTATTAGTTTTGCAGAAGGGTATGATGTTGAATTAAAAGTTGATAAATTTGGTAAAATACAATTACAAAAATATAATAAAAAAACCAATGAAAAATCTTACTATGAATTAGATCAATCAGAAGTTAATGAAGCAAAATCTGCATCAGTTAAACTAAGTATCTTAATTGATAAGTTTAATAATGATGATGCAAATAAAAGTATTTTATATAAAGGTAATAGAGTTTTACTTAGTGCTAAAAACTTTAGAGAAAGTTTACCTAAGAATACTAATGTTAATACCGTTATAAATAATACTACAACTACAGTAGCTATTAATGTTATTAAACCTCAAGCAATTTTACTAACTGCTAATTCAGAATTAGTTAATCAGGCTATGCAGCTTAATGCTGTTCTTAATAGACCAGACTCAAATATTGAAGAGAATATTGTAGAAAAAAGTGTAATAGCAATTGGTATAAATCAACTTTCTGATCCTGACTTTAATGATTATAAATCACAAAACTTTCAGGAGTTACCTTCAAAGTACATACAAGAGATAGTAAGTAAAAAAATTGCTGATCCTAATGTAGTATTAACAGATAGAGAAGCGGAAATAGAAAAAGCAAGATTTGCTGAAATTACTCTTTTAGTAAATGCAGAAGTAAATCAAAGTATAAATACTACAGAGGTAAGTTCTGAAAGTAGTTTGTCTGAAGTAATTAGTAAAATAGATAAAAGAAGAGAAGTGGTTTTACAAGATGTTGCTTTTCAAAATGAAGCAGCAGCTTTAGAACAAGATGTTGAATATCAAAACTTATTAGCACTTAGAAAAAAATTAGATAAAGGTAGAGATGCAAATAAAATATTACCCGTAAATTTATCAGAACAAGATGTAGAAGATATAGATGTATTTACTAATTGGGCTGATACAACCTTACCAAGTTTTATTAGTATAGGTGATATAGATACATATGGTAATAATTCAAAAGCAGGTGGTCAAAGAGTTGGTGCATTTGTAATGAACTTGCATGAACTTGCTGGAGGTTTAAAGGTTAATGGAACTATATATGTAGGAGCAAATTCTCCTTTTAAATATCATGAAGCATTTCATGGTGTATTTAGAATGCTATTAACTGATGAACAAATAAAAGAATATTTAGCTATAGCAAAAAAAGAAGTAAGATCAAAACTTAGATCTGAAGGGAAAAACTTTAAAATTGAATTGCAAAAATTTAGAAATTCTGCAGATACATATACTAATATGACTGAAGCAGAACTTGAGAGAGAATACTATGAAGAGTATCTTGCAGATGAGTTTGAAAAATTTAAAAATAATCCTAAGGATACTAATACAAATAGTGTTATCAAATCTTTCTTTAATAAAGTTATGGAATGGATTAAGTCTGTATTGGGAACATATAGCCAAACAGAATTACAAACGTTATTTGAAAATATAGACTCAGGTAAGTTTAAAGGAGCATCATTAATAAAAAATCAATTTACTTCACCATTACAAGTTGGGGTAGCTTCTGAAGCTAATGCTTTAGTGCCTTATGCAGAAATACAACAGGGTAATAGAAAAGGAAAACTTTATTTAAATAATGATATAGCTGGTCAACTTATTAATGGTATGGCTGCACATTATATACAAAGAGAACGTGCTGCTGCAAAAGAAGGTATGTTTAATCCTAGAGATATTTTAAATACAGTTCTAAATGATTTTAGAAATTTATATCATCCTAGTAATCCAATTAATGAAAATAAAAGTGATCTGCAAAAAGCAAGATTAGATGAAATATTATTTGCTTTTAATAGATTTCCAGATGTAATTGAAGATCAAGTACTTGAGTATTTAAATATTATTAATGGTCAACTTACAGATTCAGAGTATAATGAAGAGTATTTTGAAGATCAAACTGGATTAAGAACTACATCACAATATGATTTAGATGCAACTAATATAGGTGGTATAAATAGTATACCTGCATTTTTAAGAGCTTATTTAGCTACAACTACTTTAACTGAACAAGATTATTTTGGTAATACAATATTAGTTGAGGGTGAACAGTTAATAGTTCCTGTAGATTTTAATAATGCATATAATGGAATACTTAAAGCAGTAAAAAATATTGATGATCCAGTAAATTTATTGAAAAGTTTATATTTATTTGGACAAAGTAATGTTAACTCAGGAGCAGTTGTTGATAGAATAATGCTAGATGTCTTTGGTGAAATTAATCCACAAAAAATATTAGATGGTTCTGCATTATCATCACCAATAAAAAACCCAATATTATTTCAACAAATTACTAATGGTTTTTCTAATTTTAGAGTAGAGTATATATTTAATGAAGTAGATGCACAAGGTAACTTATTAGTTTATTCTGCAGCAGAAAGAGATGATATTAATTCTCAAATGGATAGATGGTCTCAAGCTTTCTTATATAAGAGACGTAGATTAATTTCAGATGAAAATAGAAAAGATTTAGCTGTAGATAAGTTACAAGAACTCTATTCTGGTATTTCTATAAATAATGAATCAGTAAGTGATCAAATACTAGATAGTAAATCTAAAATGTTAGCGGAAGATATATTTGAATTAATAGGTTTAAAATTTAGTCCTTTATATATAAAGTATAATCTTATAATTGCAAAAGATGAAAGTGCTATGACTCCTGCACAAAAAGCACTTATTGATTTAAACCAAGATGCAGAAAGATTTGTGTTAGATGATGTAGAACAATTAATAAGACAGATTGGTAGAGGTGTAGATATATTTGATACTGGAAAAGTTGATGGTATGAATAGTAGACTTAAACAAATGGCAATAAACAATGCTATGTTTGATGAAACAATTGGTGCATCTGTATTTAGAAATGCCAATGGAGATTTAGTTTATGCACATCAAAAAGGTACATATCATTTAAGAGCAGTTGAGTCTTTAAACTCTTCTAGTACAATTAAAGAAAAATTAAATAATCCATACTTAGAAACAAACTTCTTATTAAATGATCCTGCATTTTTAGCATTGTCTGCAAAAAATAAATTAAAAGTTGTGAGAGTTGCTGGATTAAAAATAAAAGATCAGATAACTGATAATGATATATCTAATTTATCATCTGTTATATCTACTGATACATATGGAGATTTTAGTCCTAAGAAATTTTTAGCAACTCTTTTAAATAACTATACTGCTAATGTAAACACAAAAAGCAATAAGGTAAATACAGTTGAGTATTTAGATAAAGACGGTAATGTTCAAGAAAAAGCAATATCACCTGTTTTAATAAGAGTTCAAGAGGCATCTAATACAGGAGATCTTATAGGCTTAGGAGTAATAAAAACTGTAGAGATAGTTGGTAATAATGTAAAAATTACTGAAGAGGCAGTTGACATATTTATTGAAAACATAAGAAATGAATTTAATAGAATAAGTAGAGAATATGCACAAGGTGTTGAATTTGGATTAGAAGTTGAAGGTTATCATAATGGAGCAGGTAGAGCTTATAAGCTTTTTAATAATAGTATCTTATTAGATTCTGTGACTAAAGAAAAGTTACAAGTAGCTGCAAAAAATAAAGGATTAGATAATAATTTAATTACTTTAGAAGAAGCTCTTAAATCTACAAGTGTTTCAATGACTGAGTTAAGAGCTGAAGTTGTAAAGAATCTTGAAATTCAATATGATGAGTTTAAAGAAATAATAACTGATCTTGGTGTTCAGCAGTTACTTTCTAAAAAAGTCAAACAAGGTTTGATTATGGCAGAAGGTTTTTCTACTACCGCATTACAAGAATCAAATGATTTATTAAACTTAACAAATAACTTAGAGAATAATTTAAAACAAATATTCTTTAATGATTATATAAATACAATAGCTATAAATGATATTCTTTTAGGTGATCAAGCTGTGTCACTAAAGGATGCAGTGGATAGAATAAAAAGAGCTAAGATGCAAAATGCTGCATTTTATAACGCATATAGTGCTATTTCTGCTCCAGAGGTAGGAGTACTACACAACAACGAAAAAATCTCCCTGGTTACTTTTGCTGAACCAAAGGGTATATCTCAATTTTCTGATAATGCTGTTGATAAAGCTGATGCTCAAATGTACATTACTACAAAAGCATTTAGATATATGTGGTTTGGTATGGGTTTATTAAAAGAAGAACAGGTTAATTTGTTAGATAAGCTAGAGGCAGGTATAGCAATTACATCTGATAGTGTATATGGAGTAGATAATAAAGTAGGTTTAGCAAAACAACAAGCACTAATTAATTCAAAGAAACTGGTATATGCAGACGGTACTACATTTTTAAAAATGTCTGCTTTTGTTTTAACTAAAGAATATACATCTAACTGGAATGGAGAAGCGTGGGTTGCTAAACCAAATAGGACAACACTACACAACCTTAGAGTTAAGCTTGAAGCAAAGGAAGCTTTAGAAGATACAATAGCTATAGCAGCTCCTTTATCTGCAGTTAAAATGCAGAAACAAAGAGTGGTGGAATTAAATTCTTTTGATAATGAATTACCATTATCAACTAATGAATTTTCTGATTTAGATGCTAGGTACATGGGATTACAAGTTGTAAGTCCAAGTAATAAAACAGAAATAGTTGATCCATCTCAAATTAAAGAAATAATTACTTCTGAGCAAACAGATGAAGTAAAGATCCCTGGTATGTTAGATGCTGATGGAGATGTAATGACAGTAGGTGATGTTAGAAGAGAATATAATAAAGCAATATCACAAAGGGTACTATTAAAGTTTAAAAATAAAAGAAATATAGTATTTGATTTTAATACTGCAATGAGTGAGTTTGAATTATCTAAAATTCAAGGTGCTATAACACCTAAGCTATCAGCATTTTTAAGATATGCTACAGCAGGACTTAAATCTTCTCAAGCTAGTTCTAACTTATTAGAATTCTTTAGTGATGAAAATGGTGTTTCTTATAATCTTAATAATAGTATAACTGTAAGAAAAGCAGAACAATTGTTTTTAGCTTACTTTAGTAGAGGCGTATTAGCTGAACGCACACCGGGAGTTACTTTAACTTTAGTTTCTGATTTTGGAAACAATGTATATAGAAGAGTTTATGAGTTTGATGAAAAAGGTTTACCATTAAGATCTGAAATTATCAGAGTTAAACAATGGGAAGCTATGACTACTAAACCATTTCTAACCAGTTCTACAAATAGTACAGACTTAAGTAAGCAAGATAATTGGCTTGGTACTGATATGCCTAAAGAAGGTGTGGTAATTTTAGATAGATTAAGATCAGGTTTAACAGAATACACTAACCCTAAAGATAAAAATACTGCAACTGGTTTAAGATATACAGAAATGATGATGCCTGCAATGGATAAAAACATCATGGATTTTATTGAAAATAATCCTAATTCTAAAATTGCAGATGTTGTTTCTAAAATGTTTGGTGTAAGAATACCCTCACAAGATAAACATTCATCTGTAAACATGAAACTTGTAGATTTTATGCCTGTTTATTATGGTTCTTCTGCAATGTTTGCTCAAGAAATTATAGAAACGTCTGGTGCTGATTTTGATATTGATAAAGTATTTGCACAGATAAAAGAATATTATTTAAAAAATAATGAGTTTATTGAGTATGGTACTGAAACAAGTTTAGATCAATCATATAATGCTTATATTAATTATATAAATGAAACAATTAAAAAGCCAGGATCTATTTATGCAGAAGCATTAGAATTATTTACTGATGATGCTGTAAGACCAGAACATCAAATAGATGATTTTACATTAGATATAATAACTTTTCCTGATGGACCAGTTACTGAAGAAAGTAGAAAAGCTTTAATGATGCTTGGTTTACCTTTAACTAAATCTCAATATAAAACTTATAAAGAAAAATATGGTGAGCCATATGAAGCTCCTTATAATAATAATGTATTAAATTATAGATATGCATTAGCCGGTAATGAAGGTATGACAGGAGGCACAAACCCTATTGCATACTCCCCAGCAAATGATAAAATTATTACAACTACTTTATCTAATTTAGCAGGTTTAGAGTCACAACAAAAAAACGGAAATAATGTTTTTACTAATAGAATGTTAGAAGACAATGTTGATGTAGATAATTTATTGGGTAAAACAAAAGCCTTTAAAGCAAATAAAGGAGCATCAATTGGATCTGTTGTTTTACCAAATTTATATTTAAGTTTACTAACTGAATATAAAGTAGATGTAAAGTTTGATTTTTTAAATGCCAGAGAGTTTTTGACAAAGAAAGAAGGTAAGGTTGTTTTTAATACATTTTCTTTTAATGGTAAACCTTATGATACTTTTAAAAATACTACAGAAGAATCAGGGCAAAGAAAACAAGATACTATTTCTGCTTTAATATCTATAGCAGTAGATAATGCTAAGGATAGAAATATATCTAAGTTAGGTTTAAGTAAACCAGCAATGAGTATAATAACTAATATGATAGCTTTAGGGGTTCCACTTCAAACAGCAGTTCTATTTATAAATACACCAGCTGTACAATCTATTTTTAATAGTGTAATTGAAAATGGAGGGAGTATAGGTTCTTTGGTAAAAATTAAATTAAACAATGAACAATATGCAAAACTAAAACCTATTGAAAAATTAACGGATTCAACAATGTTGGATGATATTAATGGCACATTAGAAGGAGATAAGAAGGATGTTGATAAAGCTATATTACTCAGGTTAGGTACTATTGCTAAACTTGTAACTATAACATCTAAAATGGGTGCTATAACCGGTTTAACAAAAGGTTTAGGATCTAGCCTTATTGAACTTCAAGATAAATTAAATACATACAATGAACTTAAAAAAAATGATCTGATTGATGTTAGTGAAATATATACCAAAGGATGGCAAGGCACATATGTAGCTGTAATTGAGCAAATGCTTGAAAAGTTATTACCTTCAGTATTTATTTCTGCTACTCCTAAGTTTAAATCATTAATGAGCCAAACTGTTGATTTATTTGATGTTCCAGTTTCTACAGAAAGAACAAGGATACTTAACGGTATATCATCAAATATTTTATCTTATCTAACAATAAAAGCATATCAAAAAAATCTGTTAGATAATAATGGTCAGGTTGCTGCAACTCTACAAAACAGTTTTATTTATCCACAACCTTTAGTTGATGGGCAACAAATAAAAAGTATTGTAGATGTTATAGATGATTTAAAAGGAACTGAAGCTGGTCAAGATAATTTTTTCTTGGAAGAATTTGTTATAGCAACACCGGCATCTGATCTTTCAAACACAACAGGTATTAATTTAGCTGAGGCAAATACTTTTAGAAATTTAAGTGATTCACAAAAAATGGACTTACAAACAAGTTTTGCAAAATTATATAATTCATTAGAAAC
>Ga0115003_10000343_pt1 | contig 40794 bp, 40 predicted proteins | sample ArcticOcean_MG_C_7_FD_88736 | JGI IMG/M metagenome (GOLD analysis project Ga0115003, IMG submission 88736) | Marine microbial communities from western Arctic Ocean - ArcticOcean_MG_CB11_88 | ecosystem: Environmental > Aquatic > Marine > Oceanic | place: Arctic Ocean: Canada Basin | collected...
AAGGATGAGCAAACGCCAGCATCGATTTTTCGATTGACCGCCAGTAAAGGTGGCATCGCCGATGAATGGCATACCGACATCACCTTTCAGACGCAGCCTGCAAAGATGTCGGTATTGAATATGGTGCAATGTCCAGAGGTGGGCGGTGACACCATGTGGACGAATCTCTACTTGGCCTATGAGGCGCTATCAGAGCCCATGCAAAGGCTTTGTCGAAGCTTAAGCGCCTTACATGATGCCCATCCACACAATCATCCAGAGCAGACCGCCATTCATCCCGTGGTTCGGGTCCATCCCGAAACCGGTCGCGCAGCGCTCTACGTGAATGAGCATTTCACACGCCGGATCGTTGAGATGTCTGCCTCTGAGAGTGACATGCTCCTTACCTACTTAACCCGATTTATTGCAAGCCCGCGCTTTACCATTCGGTATCAATGGCAACCCGGCACGATTTGCATGTGGGATAACCGATGCACACAGCATTTTGTGCTCAACGACTTTGAGGGCGAGCGGGTGATTGAACGGGTCACCATCATGGGCGACGTGGTGCAACCCTTTGAGGCCTCGACCCTCGCGCCCTTTGTCAGGGAAGGTGCCCTGTCAGCGACCAGCCGACACGACCGTCAACTTTATTTTCACTTAAATCCGAAACCATGATGACGGCAACCTCGACGCCTTAGGATCGTGATCAATTGAAACCCCCAGTCGTTGGGTCAATACTCAGCTCGGTGGTTTCAGTTCTGCCCGCCCAGGTGCCACGAACCTAAACCCGAGATTTGAACCATTCATCCACGGGCGCCGACTCGACAACCATCCACTCATTCTGCCGGCCTGCACGCTGCGGTTTTGATCAACCTCAATATATTTGGTCGGCTTTAGCCCGTGCGGATATCATATTGAGCAGTCTTTAGGCAGAATTGTCTCGTAAGCTGTATAAAAGAAGGAAACAAGCTATGAAAGATGAATTTGACGATATTGGTGGTCACATCAGCAAAGAGAACGACAATTACACCGTAAAGGATAATTACGTTGGCGAAAATCTTCTGCTGAGCAGTACGCACCTGTTCCCCGGTAAGCAAACCGCTGGCCACAAGCACCTTTTGCAAGATGAAATCTTCTTTTTCACCCAAGGTTCAGGAGAGATCTATCTAAGACATCCCGATGAGGGACAGGGCGAACAAGAAGAGCTCTACGAGGTCAATGCGCAAGATATTGTCACGGTGCAAGCTGGGGTTTTTCATCGCGTGCACAACAAGGGTAAGACCAAACTAAAATATCTTCGGGTCATGAACCGACCCTAAAATGAGCGCCGTAAATACCCTGCATTGTCCGAGAACCAACCAAGCGATGTGGGCTTGGCGCAGTCTGGGCACGCTCGACATCGCTCACCGCTTAAGGGCCTAACCGCCCCGTTAACACGCCGACCCGCCCATTCGCGTAAATGCTTACTGACAGTTTCCCTCTCTGATCAAAACTTTACACCCTCATTGCGCTCTGACACAGTCACAGAACCGTAGTGACCATGAGAGTGTTGGTATGACCAAGCAGGATCCAGTGGAACATGATCTCGTCAAATACGATCCACTCAAACACGATCCACTCAAACAAGGCTGGATGCAAGGGTTCCCGCCGGCAAAAGAGAAGTTGATCCGGTTCGAAGCCCGTTCATTTTACGCCTGGCCTCAACTGCGCTGGAGCTTGAGCCATCTTGAAGAACTGGTTCCAACCAAAAACGTCTGGCGCGGCCCCAACGCCAGCAGACCGTTACCCTACAATTTACAGTCATTCAATGATGCCGTGATAACCAGCACAACGGGTGAAGCGCTGAGCTGGCAGGCGGGCCTAGCCCAAACCTATACCGATGGACTGATTGTTCTGCACCGCGGGAAAGTCCTTTACGAAGACTACTTCGGCGCCTCCGGTCCCCATATTCGGCACGTCATCCAATCCGCCAATAAGTCTTTCGTTGGCATCCTCGCCGAGACCCTGATCGCTGAAGGCCGCTTGGATGCCGATGCGCTGGTCCCAACCATCATTCCTGAACTGAAAGATTCAGCCTTTGGTGACGCCACGGTTCAGCAAGTACTCGATATGCTGATCAGCATGGTTTTTTATGAGGATTATCTGGATCCTGCTTCGGAAATATGGCGATTTCATCGGGCAACCGGCATGGCGCCACCGCAATCCAGCCAAGGCGCTGAGGATGCAAGTGAAGTTGTGGCGGATGTTTTGCCCAGGATCAAAAAGGACAAACGCCATGGAGAGGCTTTTGCGTATCGCGAACCCAATATCTTTGTTCTGGGTTGGATTGTCCGCCGCGCGGCAGGCCAGGATATCGCAAGCCAGTTATCCGATCGAATCTGGCAGCATATTGGCGCGGAACACGACGGTTACTATTTGATCGATGGTAGTGGCGCAGAATCCAGCAGCGGTTTCACGCTTCGAGATTTCGCGAGGTTCGGTGAACTGCTCCGAACCGGTGGCAGGATTGACGAGAAACAGTTAATACCCGGCGCTGTGATCGATAAGATTTTTAGAGGGGGCAATCCTCAGCACTTTGCCAAAGCAGGATTAGAGACATTACCGGGCTGGTCCTATAAATCACAATGGTGGCTGCGTCATATTGACGGCAGAACCTGTGCCGTCGCCAGAGGCGCCCACGGACAAGTCCTGTACATTGATCGGGAAAATGAGTTGGTCGTAGCCAGGACAGGCTCGTTTCCAAAAGCCCCTTCCGTGCAGATTGACCCGATCTTTTTGCCGATGCTTGATGAGATTACCAAAAGGGTCAGCACTTTATGACCCGTTCATCTCTACAGGTCGATCGATTTGCACTGGGTTGGTGTAGAAAACCCTTTAAGCCTTCAGGACAAACTCATTATAAGGCGCGTCAATCATCACCTCGCATCGCCAAAAGGTTCGAAAATTGCTTACTTGCCAACAACCTTGACGGTCGCCACCGATCGATGCGCAATGCTCAAGTCGAGATACCACGAAGAAATACTCATTAAACCGGAGACCATCATGACCCTCGACAAAAAACTATTCCGCAATGGCCCCTACGCTGACTTTTTTAGCCAAGGCGTTCAAGTTGGCGGCACCCTCTATTTAGCAGGCCAAGTGGGGACCGATGCAACCGGTGTGGCACCGCCAGATCTAAGCTCACAGATGAAGCATGCCTATCGGCACATCGCCGCCGTGCTCAGTGAATTTGGCGCCACCCTGGACAATGTGGTCGATGAAACCTGGTTTGTGACCGACATGGATGACTGCATGGCCCAAGTCGCCGAACTTTTTACGGCCCGGGAAAAAATCTACGGCAAGAAACCTGAAGTCAGTCAAACGCTCGTACAGGTCGTTGGGCTCGTTCATCCGACCTTCAAAATTGAAATTAAATGCGTCGCGATGATGTAGCCAAATAACAATAAAAAAGGCGGGGTTCAATGCCAGAAATACAACATTTACCCAGCGGGACGGACAAACACATTATCAGCGCAAGACTAAAACAAGATGGCGCACTGATTTTAGACGACGTCATCAACCCTGAGTTTATTAAGGCGCTGCGGGCCGAGACAGACCCCTACATGGACGCAACCCAAAATGGCGCGGACGACTTTACTGGAAGGCTCACAACCCGCACAGGCGGTCTGTTGATGCGGTCTGAGAAATGCCGAAGTCTGATTGGTCACCCAAAAATTCTCGCTGCCTGCGACGTGTTCCTTTCCCCTTTTTGCGAACGCTTCCAACTCCACCTGACCCAGATTATTCGGATACGACCCGGTCAACCCGCTCAGCAGATTCATCGTGATCGCTGGGCCTGGGGTAAACATTTAGCGCACGTCGAGCCGCAGTTCAACGCAATTTGGGCCATCACGGATTTCACCAACAAAAATGGCGCGACCCAAGTTGTGCCGGGCAGTACAGCTTGGCCGGATGATCAGAAAATCCGGGCAGATCAGATCACACAAGCTGAGATGAAAGCCGGCTCGGTGCTCATTTACTCTGGATCTGTATTTCATGGCGGTGGTGAAAACCGCAGCGATGAGGATCGCATCGGAATCAATATCACTTATGCGTTGGGCTGGCTAAGACAGGAAGAAAATCAGTATTTAGCCTGCCCGCCTGAGCTTGCCAAGACGTTACCGCCGGAACTCCAGCAACTGGCTGGCTATGCCATGGGGCAGTATGCTCTGGGGTATTACACGCCACCGGGATTCCCCGGCGAGCATCCAGAGGTGGTGCCGCCAGAATATGCCTTGGGCCATTCTGTCAGTCAATCCATGATGGGGACATCCGCTGAACCCGATGCCCTGAAAGAGACATGACAAATCGAGCAATAGGCTTTTCTTGGGCCAGATCGAGACGAGACCCATAAGATCATGGGGCAAAGCTCGGAATCGGATCAAGGATCTCTTTCTAACGGGGGCCCTGATTCGATCCGCCGTGCTATTCACCCGGGGGCCAAGACAACCGTGAAAGCCCTTTTTTAACCGGTTGTCAGCCCGCCTTCACCGCCAACAGCCCTTAGCTTGCAATTAAAAGAAAGCTTTGACAGCGAGGACCCATTCGTAACCTTTTTCGAACTTGCTCGGTTGTCTAACCTGATTCCTCCGAGCAGTTATCGCCCCGGGATTTATGCAGGACAAACATTGATTGATGGGCGTCTTGTTAACCTGGGGCGGACTCGCCTTGACTAACCACTGCCCTTGCAAAAGGCAGCAAGGTCTCGAGCCGTGTCTGCTGAAATATCCGGGCAGCATATTGGAAATATCTCCGTGCCATGCATCGTACCCATAACTTGCCGACACCGGGCACTCACACCGGCACTGAGCAGCAAACGATAGAACCCGATGCCTTCATCCCGCAGCGGGTCACATTCGTTGACACTGATCACCACCGGAGGCAAACCAGTAACATCCCCCTCGCTCGCAAAGCCAGGCCAAGCCAATGGGTTCTTTTCGTTAAAGGCGTCTATCCCATAGCTTAGTGCGCCATTGTTGTTATGCAGGTCGAGTAATATGCCATTATTCTCAATGGATGAGGGATAACGATCTTGTGGCCAGTGACCCGCAATATAAGGGCAAAGGGCGTACAACCCTTGAATCAGATCTAGATTACGCTCTTGTCTAAGTTTTAGTCCGGTCGCCAGTGTCAGATTGCCACCGCCACTTTCGCCCGCTACAACAACTCGACTCGCATCAATTTGAAGTAATTCGGCATTCGCGCAAACCCACTTTAACCCTGAGACACAATCATTGAGCCCGGCGGGAAACGGGGCGATTTCTGGAACCGATGATGCAGTAATACTATTGCGAAAATCCACCATAATCACGGCAACGCCCTGTGCCGCTATAATTTTTCCCCACGCGCGGTAGTTACCGTCATAGCAAGACGAAGCTTGCATACCCCCGCCGTGGATATAGTAGACACAAGGCAGGATTTCATCCGTGTCGGGCCTGATAATCTGAAGATTGATCGAATTGCCATCGGGCTCAGAAACGATCGCCTGTGAGCGCACACTTAACCCTTTCGATGGCGCGTATTCTTCCGTGTCACACAGCGCCATCACTGCCTGAAACGACTTGAACATCGCCAATTGTTCTTCCGAGTTAGCATCCTCAATCAATGCTTCCCGAGAGGAAGCCGGATTGACTATTATTTCTGGCATGAAACCCAGTACGGCTTTGATTCTTGGATCTAGTCGAGCGTCGTTGGTGATTTTTTCATTCATATTCTAATGCCTTATGCGCAAGTTCAAGGTAAAGAGGCAAGGATGAACATCGTCCTGATTTCAGAACGAGGCAAGCCATGTTTTCAGCACGGGTACAACCTTCGCGATAATCTTTTAGAGAACCATGCTGTGAAAAAATTTGCAATTCTGCGACAGCAACCTTCATCACTACCTTTATCACTACCTTTACCAGAGCGAAAGCCTGAATTTAAAATTAAATTCTGAGCACCCAATTTCTGGCAACCAGATTCGTCACAATATTCGCAACCCAATGTTAAACAACGTTTAGCTTGCACGTCATGGCCCTAACTTCAGCCCTACCAACTTCAGCCCTAACGCGACAACAACCCCATAGACCATCGCAGCACCCACGACCCGATGCTGGGTAAGGTCAACTGAGGTCGCTGGACTAACCCAGAACAATCCGGTCGTTGCGGTCAGCAACCTTAACGAGCCGCTGTGCGGTGCCAGGGCGCCACCGCACAGCGAAGATCTTGATCTATCCATATCAAACATCGGTAAAACGCTTCACCCAGGCCAGCACCCAACGGGTTCGCGGCTTTCCTAATGCGACACACTCTCCTATTATGGGGCCTCGGTTGATTTAAGGAGTACAACGCTTGGTTTCCCCTCTCGACGATATATTAGTCATTGAAATCGATAACTGGATGGCCTCTCCGAGCGCCGCCGCAATTTTGTCCGACCTCGGCGCCCGGGTGATCAAGATTGAACCCCCTGGTGGCGATCCCATGCGCAACATGGGTCGAGCGCCAAAGATTGACAGTCCCTTAAAAACCTTCGACTTCCAATTTGACGTTGATAATCGCGGCAAAGAATCGCTGGTGGTGGATCTTACCCAACCTGAAGGTATCAAGGTCGTTCAACATCTGTGCGGTCAAGCCCAGATCTTTATGTGCAACCTGTTACTCGAGCGGCAGCAGAAATACCAGCTCGATCCAGAGACGTTGTTTAAGATCAATCCAACGTTAGTCCATGCCACACTCACTGGGTATGGCACAACCGGCCCGGATGCCTGGCGACCGGGCTATGATGTCACCGCTTTCTTTGGCCGATCAGGCCTTTATGATGCCATGCGGGAAGGCGACGACGGCATCGTCCCCCAAGCTCGGCCTGCCCAAGGCGATCACACCACGGGCCTGGCTTTTGCTGCGGGCATTCTCGCGGCGCTCCGGCAAGCCGAACGATCAGGGACTGCCCAAACGATCGAGACCTCGCTTTTTGAGACCGCCGTCTGGACCCAAGCCTCGGACTACGCAACGACCGCGATGGATGCGGCCCCCGTTCGACGACGTGCCCGACCCAACATGTTAACACCCACCGCCAACCGATACCCTTGTGGTGATGGTCAATGGGTGGTGTTCAATATGCCCGGCGCCGCTCAATGGATCGACTTCTGCCGGGCCCTAGGACTTGACCATTGGCTGACTGACGAAAAATACGACTCACCTAAAGGCCGCTACGACCATATGCCGGAGCTTACCCAAGGGGTTGATGAGGCGCTGGCGGCAAAAAGTCGCGACGAATGGGGGAAAATCTTTGATGCGGCGGGCCTGATTTGGGGCCCGGTCTTAGGTCTTCATGAGGTCCCTGGAGACCCACAAGCCCAAGCGATCAACCTCTTTCCAACCATCAATGATGCGACCCACGGCGAATACAAAACCGTTGGCATCCCCATGCGATTTTCTAAAACGGCTGTCGGACCTGCGAGAGCGGCGCCTGCATTAGGGCAACATTCGAAAGCAATCCTTGAAGAGTTTGACTTCAGTCCCGAGGCCATCGAGGCGTTGGCACAACAAGGCGTGACTCAAGCCCATGATTGATCAACCGATTCGTCCCGCCGCAACGGTCATTATCGCTCGAGCTGCAGCGCCGCAATATGAAATTCTGATTTTGCGCCCAACCAATGCGGCCGTTTTCGCCGGCGGTATGTATGTCTTTCCCGGCGGCAAGATTGACGAGGCCGATGCGGATCCCGAGCTCATCAACTTTATCAGCCCTTTGGGCGCGCCTCAGCTTCGGCAACAAATCGCGCTGGGGGACGCGTGGCAAGCTTGTTGGGTCGCCGGCATTCGAGAGACCTTCGAGGAATCAGGCATTTTATTGGCCTATACCGCCGACGGCGTGCTGGCCAATACCCAGGCCATGAACCTGGACCAAGCCCGCGCCGAGATACACGACGGCACCTTGACCCTCAAAGCGCTCTGCGCCCGGGAAGGCCTGACCCTCGCCGTCGACCAAATACACTATTTCAATCGCTGGGTGACCCCCCCAGGGCGACCTCGTCGCTTTGATACGCGGTTCTTTATTACCTCGGCGCCGCTGAATCAGCTTCACCGGCACGATGGCGCCGAGACCACCGAAAGCCTTTGGATTTCACCAACGAAAGCATTAGACAGAAATGCCCAAGACGACTTTGGCATGATGACGGTCACGATTAAACAACTCGAGACCTTGAACCAATATCAATCGCTGACGAGCTTATTAACCATGGCGGGTGGTCAAACGGACTTTCCGTACTACGCGCCAGTACTGCCCGTCGCGCCGGCAGCAGGCAACCCCTAACCCATCAATACCCAGTGTGAGGGATGACGCTCATGATCACGACCAATACCACAACCTTCGTTGTAGACCACCATGTCGCGTGGATTACGTTGAACCGCCCAGACAGTTTGAATGCGCTCAATCCTGAACTGCGATGGCAGTTATCACAGCACCTCGATGCAGTAGAGAGCAATGAGGATATCTGGCTCGCCGTGATTACCGGCGCTGGCGACAAAGCCTTTTGTGCGGGCGCTGATCTCAAGGCACGCGCGCTGTTGAAAAATGCATCCCCTACCCAGGTTGCCGAGATAAAGGCCTACGAACAAGACACCCGCCACATCATTGAACGCTGGCATTTTCCCAAGCCACTGATTGCGATGGTGAACGGTTATGCGCTTGGGGGTGGGTTAGAAGTCGCAATGGCTTGCGATCTGATTATCGCCGCGGATCACGCCGCCTTTGGTTTACCCGAGCCAACCCGAGGTCTGATTGCAGGCAGTGCCGGCGTTCATCGGCTCCCGCGGCAGATCGGATTGAAACCCGCTATGGGGTACCTACTCACCGGTCGCCACTTTTCAGCGCAACGCGCCTATGAACTCGGCTTGATCAATGAGGTGGTGCCGAAGGCCCAATTACTCGAAACCGTCCAGGGCTATGTGGACGACATCCTGCGGTGCGCGCCTTTGGCCGTTCGGGCAACGAAGGCGTGCGCGATGCAAGGGCTTGATCATCCCCTGCAGGCAGCGTTTGAGAAGACCTATCCCGAAGAAATGCTCAGGCGAGAGAGTGAGGACGCTTTGGAAGGTCCAAGTGCCTTTGCAGATAAAAGGGCGCCGGTTTGGCAAGGCCGTTAAGCCTTAAAACGCGGCTTACCCATGGTGACTCGCGCTGCCTTGAATGCCATGACTGTGGCCGTGCGCTAACTCCTCAGCCGTCGCGGCCCGCACAGTTTGGATCTGGAGATCAAAGGTCAATGTTTTACCTGCATACGGATGATTACTGTCTAGGTCGACGTTAAACCGACCGACTTTCACCACAACCGCATCTCTGGCGCCTTCTTTCGTATTAACCCGAACCAAGCTGCCCGACTGAATCTTCTTTGGCGGCTTGACCAAATGCTTGATCGGGACGCGATCGACGGCCCCCTCCTGACGAGGACCATAGGCTTGCTCTGGCGGCAAGGTCACCGAAACCAGCTCGCCTTCGGCCTTACCGCCGAGCGCGGCTTCCAGCGCCGGCAAGATATTGCGGTGACCATGGAGATACACCATGGGCTCGGCAGGGTTACTTTCCTCGAGCACCTCTCCCGTTTCATCCAAGACTTTGTAATCCATGACAACAACCTGTCCGGCTTCAATGTTCATTGCGGGTTTCCTTTTGGTATCAGACTCATTGGGGGGATTTAACTTGTTGCTGCTGACAATAACGGTCGAGTACCGCCGCAAATTTTTGGCGGTCTTTATTTGAAAGCGGCGCAGGCCCTTCACTTTGAATTCCGCTCGCGCGCAGGGTCTCCATAAAATCCCGCATCGTTAATCGCGCTTTAATCGTCTCGGAAGAATAAATTTCCCCTCGGGGACTGACCACTTCGGCGCCCAACGCAACCAATTCAGCGGCCAACGGAATGTCTTGGGTGACGACCAAGTCGCCTTCAGCAATTTCTTGCACAAGTCGATGATCCGCAACATCAAAACCTTGGGGCACCTGAATAAAGTGAACGTGATCACCCGGCGGCACCCGCATTGGATGATTCGCAATCAGGGTTACCTTGATGCCCGTTCGCTCGGCAGCCTTAAAGAGGGTTTCTTTGATCGGCACTGGGCAGGCATCGGCATCGACCCAAATCGCACCACCCAGTGAGCCCGTCATCCTAAACAGGATCCGCTAATCGAAGCAATTGTTTACCCTGATTCTGACCGGAAAATAATCGTTGAAGGGTTGCTGGAATGGCATCAAAGCCCTCTTGAACATCTTCGACATGAATGATTTTGCCAGACTGATACCAGGGCACCATATCAGCCAAGAACGCGCCCATTTGGCTCAAGTAGTCAATGACAATGAAGCCTTCCATTCGAGACCGGGTAATCACCAGGTTCATAATATTCTTTGGACCTGGCGCCGGCGTCACCTCGTTATAACCCGCAATCCCGCCACACAGAATGACGCGGGCATTCAGAGCGAGGTGGTCCAAGGCAGCCTCGAGGATCGTGCCACCCACATTATCGAAGAAGATGTTGATCCGATTCGGACAGAGCCGTTGAATCCCCTCGACAACCGACTCATTTTTGTAATCGATGGCGGCATCAAAGCCCGCTTCTTCGACCAACCATCGACATTTTTCAGGACCGCCGGCGATACCGATCACCCGAGCCCCTTTTATTTTCGCAATTTGCCCAACCACCTGACCCGTGGCACCCGCGGCGCCCGAGACCAAAACGGTATCACCCGGTTTGGGGTCGCTTAAATCAAGCAAGCCAAAATACGCGGTGAGGCCCGTGGTACCAAACACCCCAAGCGCTTGCTGGGGCGTGATGCCACCGGGTAATTTGCTCAGTCCCGCGCCACGATCGCTGACGAGGTATTCTTGCCAACCGCCGAGGCCTTGCACCAGATCACCAACGGCAAACTCGGGCGCATCGGACGACACCACTTGCCCGACCGTGCTGGCTCGCATGACCTCACCGATCGCCACGGGAGGCATATAACTTTCGGTGTCGTTCACCCAGCCCCGTTGGGTCGGATCAAACGACAGGTAAAGATTTTTAACCAAAACTTGCCCGGCTACGAGCTCGGGCATGGTCTCGACAACCCGTTCAAAATGCTCTGGGCCAATCAGGCCTTGCGGTCGTGATTTCAGGCGCCATTGTTGATTTTTCATTGGGTTTCCTTTGATGGATTGGCTGACGGACGTTGATTTTATTTTGGTTGACTGAACTTGAGACGACTCGAATTTGCTTGCCCTGAGTTTACTTGCATTGGATTTACATGCATTGGATTTGCTTGCTTTGAATTTTCTTGAACCGGGATCGTTGACTTGAGTCCGCCTAGCTTGGAAATTCTGAAGGTTTTTTGTGGTAACTCAAATAGTAATGCCGCCGGCAAACCGAGACATAGTTGGCGTTGCCGCCAATGGCAACCTGCGCGCCTTCGGTAACCACATCACCGGCATCATCCAAGCGTAAAACCATTGTTGCTTTACGACCACAATGACAGATTGCTTTGAGCTCTTTGAGATTATCCGCCCAAGCGAGCAGGTACTGACTGCCTTCAAAGGGCTCGCCCTGAAAGTCTGTCCTCAACCCGTAAGCCAGGACAGGGATATCAATTTCATCGCAGACCTGACCCAACTGATAAACCTGAGCCTTCGATAAAAATTGCGCTTCATCCACCATGACACAATGAATAACCTTCTGCGTGAGCTTCTGGGTTACGAGTTCGAACAAATCCGCTACTTTTGTAAAGGCCGTTGCCGGCGCAGCGATCCCAATTCTGGATGTGATTTGGTTTTCGCCATAACGATCGTCCCAAGCCGGGCAAAGCAATAACGTGTTCAACCCCCGTTCTTGGTAGTTGTAACTCGACTGCAGTAACGACGCAGACTTGCCCGCATTCATAGAGGAATAATAAAAGTAGAGTTTCGCCATGGTCCCTCAAATTCGGCCAAGATCGCTCGACGCGTAACAAGACGATGCAGTGGATAGGCCCTACCCACTAGAAGTGGCATCAATATAACAAATCAGGCGGGCATCTCAACCAAAGATCTGTTGTCAGGGCTTGCCATATCATTCAAAGGCCCCGCCGCGCCCAAACCGGACCCATCCCGCGCGGGGCGCCTTCGTTGGTTTCAGATTGGCTTTTCATTTATTTTACTGTACATTTATACAGTACACTTATGCAGTACGTGATCCGTTATGAGCTCCGAGGCGGCTTTCGTGATGGTTCATTAAACAGCGTTCGTTACCCTTTTAGCCCGCCAAGGCTAAACCGAAAAGAACTGAATCGATAAGGCCTGAATCGAAAAGAACCAAATCAAAAAGTACTGAACCAAAAGAACGGAATCAAAAGTACTGAACCAAAAGAACTGAACCAACAAAAACCGAATCACCCAGACTTAATCACCCAAGACAGTACCCTGAAGCTGATGCCACCGCATACCCACCCCTTAATGCCAAACCGCGCACAACAACCCACCCTGGCAGGTTCCGCTCGCGGCGCCTATGCAGAACTGCATTGCCTAACGAATTTCACATTTTTAAGAGGCGCATCACATCCAGAGGAATTGGTTGAGCGCGCCGCCGCACTGGGCTATAGCGCCCTGGCCATCACCGATGAATGCTCCATGGCGGGGGTTGTCAAAGCCCACATCGCGGCCAAACGGTGCCAGTTAAAACTCATTATTGGTAACGAACTCAACCTAGAAGATGGCACTAAAATTATCCTCCTAGCGAAGAATCGCCAAGGTTATGGCCAACTCTGCCAAATCATTAGCTTAGCCCGTAGGCGGTCTAAAAAAGGGCAATACCGGTTAACCCTGAGCGACTTCAAGGGTTCCACAGCGCACCTCTTTGCAATTTGGGTACCCCAGCACCAGGATCTACTCGAACCCGGTGACCGCCCAATCGCGTTAAAAACAATCTTTGGTGAGCAGCTTTGGCTTGGCGCGGTACTCGCCCTGGATGGTTTCGATCTCGGCCGAACGCAAGGCCTACAAGCAATCGCTTCCCAGCACACCCTCTCGATTGTTGCTTGTGGTGATATTCAGATGCATGTGAGCAGCAGAAAACCGTTACTCGATACCCTTTGCGCCATTCGGCATGGTGTCTCGGTTCAATCTGCCGGCCGATTATTGCAAAGCAATGCCGAGCGCCATCTTAAAACGCGCGCTGAGTTAGCCGCGCTTTACCCCCCGCAATGGCTGAGCAACACGCTGAACATCGCGGCCGCCTGCACCTTCTCACTCGACGAGCTCCGTTATGAATATCCTAAAGAATTGGTGCCAGAGCACCGCACCCCAGCAACTTATCTATCGAGCTTAACCTGGGCTGGCGCCAATCAACGCTGGCCCGAAGGCATTCCAGACCCTGTCGCCCTGCAGATCAAAAAAGAATTAGACCTGATTAACGAACTCAATTATGAGTATTACTTTCTGACAGTTTTCGACATTGTTCGATTTGCGAAATCACGCGGTATTTTGTGCCAGGGCCGGGGTTCTGCCGCCAACAGCGCCGTTTGCTATTGCCTTGAAATTACCGAGGTTGATCCGGCTAATATGAACTTACTGTTCGAACGCTTCATCTCCAAGGAACGTGATGAACCACCCGATATTGATGTCGACTTTGAACACGCTCGCCGAGAAGAAGTCATTCAATATTTGTACAAAAAATACACCCGTCGCCGCGCAGCCCTTGCGGCAACAGTCGTCACCTACCGGCCGAAAAGCGCCATCAGAGACGTTGGAAAGGCCCTCGGTCTTGACCGGCACTTGGTTGAAAAAATTGCCAGCAACCTATCTTGGTGGGATCAAAAAACAAGCTTGATCGAGCGGTTCGAAGAAGCCGGAGTTCGCCAAGATAACCCGGTCATCAACCAATACGTTGCGCTCGTTGAAACCCTGCTTGGATTTCCCAGACACCTATCACAGCACGTGGGTGGGTTTGTGATTTCAAGCGGCCCCTTGTCGCACCTGGTACCAATTGAAAATGCCGCCATGCCCGACCGAACCATCATTCAATGGGATAAAAATGACCTCGAAGCTTTGGGCTTACTAAAAATTGATATTCTTGCGCTCGGGATGCTGACCGCCATCCGAAAATCGATCGACCTGATCAATCAAATCAGGCCCCAAGCCCTCACGGTTGCCAATATTCCAAAAGAGGATGGCCCAACCTACAAGATGCTCCAACGCGGTGACAGCATTGGGGTTTTTCAAGTCGAGTCCCGGGCTCAGATGGCCATGTTGCCGCGACTGCAGCCCGCCACCTATTACGACCTGGTCATTCAGGTCGCCATTGTTCGACCAGGTCCTATTCAAGGCAAGATGGTCCACCCCTATCTAAAACGACGGCAAGGCGAAGAACCCGTCACCTATGCCAACGACGCTGTTAAATCTGTTTTAGAAAGAACCTTGGGCGTGCCTATTTTCCAAGAGCAGGTCATCAAACTGGCTGTCGTCGCCGCCGGCTTTACGCCAGGCGAAGCCGATCAATTACGCCGCGCCATGGCCGCCTGGAAGCGTAAAGGGGGCCTGAGTCACTTTGGCGACAAACTCATTCAAGGCATGCTTGATCGAGGGCATGATCTGGCATTTGCCGAGCGTTTATTTGAACAAATTAAAGGGTTCGGCGATTACGGGTTCCCAGAATCCCATGCAGCAAGCTTTGCACTACTGGTTTATCTGTCTGCCTGGTTAAAATGCCATGAGCCCGCCGCATTTTATTGCGGCTTACTCAATAGCCAACCCATGGGCTTTTACAGTCCCTCACAACTGATTCAAGATGCGCAGCGTCATCAGATCGAGGTTCGCGCTGTGGACGTGCAGTCAAGCCAGTGGGAAAGTACCTTAGAAGGCCCGCCAACCTTATCAACCACCGATCAACCCGCCATCCGCCTAGGGCTTCAAAGAATTAAAGGCCTGAGCCGAGCCAGCGCCGAGCGCTTAATCCATCGCCGCAAAGAAGGACCCTGGGCGAGCCTTGAAGCCTTAAGGCAACAGGCTCAACTTGATCAAAAAGATTTAGACCGTTTAGTCGATTCAGGCGCCTGCTTAACCCTTTCAGGGCATCGTCATCAAAGCCATTGGCAGGCCACAGGTCTCGCAGCCCCACCGCCGCTATTTGAGTCTTTCGGTTGGTCATCAAGTGATGGGGTGATGCTCGCCGGACCCTCTGAAATCGAAGATATTAAAGCGGACTATAACAGCCTAAAGCTCACCCTGGGCCGGCATCCCATGAACTTTATCAGGGCTCAAAACGCCATCTTAAAACGCACCCTTAAAGCCACACAATTACCCGACATTCGACACGGCCGATTTGTTGAGGTTGCCGGTTTGGTTACCGGGCGGCAACGCCCCTCGACGGCCTCCGGGATCATTTTTATGACCTTGGAAGATGACACGGGCAACATCAATGTGGTTATTTTCAAAACCGTTTTAGAACGCTTCAGAGCAGAAACTTTAAAGGGGCAACTCCTTCGCGTTAAAGGTATCCTTGAGAAAAAAGGGCCCGTGATCCATGTGGTCGCCGGCCATTTAGAGGACTTAAGTCATCTGCTCAACGATTTCAGTATGAAATCGAGGGACTTTCATTAGCGCGAGCCTCCAAGGCGCGCATCAACACACCACGGCGGCCCGGATGCGGCGCTTTGGCTGCCGGCAGCAAGGGTAACGATGTCTCACAGCACCAAAACGACCCAAACGAGCCGCTACACCCAAGGCGCTATCGAATTACATGTGCTGCAACTCTCGAGCGTTATGATTTTCGGTTTCCTGGCGATGACTTTGGGCAATCTCATCGAGCTTTACTATATTGGCCAAATCGGCACCAGTGCGTTGGCCGCCATTGCGTTCATGTTTCCATTAACCATGGCGCTCAACGCCTTTACCCGAGGCATTGGTATCGGCGCGTCCACCCTGATTGCCCAGGCCATGGGTCAAAGCGACCAACAACGCACCTCAGAAATCGTCACCCATTGCTATGTCCTGGTCACCGTCTTAACCGTACTCATCGCTATCCTGCTGAGGATGGCATCCGAGCAGGTCCTGGCAAGCCTCGGTGCCAGCGGCGACGTGCTAGCGCTCAGCACCCAATTCAGTCGCATCTTTTTGCTTGGCTTTCCTGCCATGGGTTTGGCGATGGTTTCCAATGGATTGATTCGGGCCTATGGCAATCCAACCTTTCCGGGTTACATCATGACGATTGCGCCCGTGATTCAAGTTTTACTGGGTCCGGTTTTAATTTTCGGCGGGTTTGGGATCACACCAATGGGTCTCAATGGCGCCGGTTGGGCCTTTGTAATCGGCAGCGTGGCACAATTGGCGCTTGCGGCTTACTGGTATTTTTTCAAAGCGCGCCTGGTGTACTACTCCCTCCAGCGATTCAGCTCGAATTGCCGGCAAATTCTGCACGTTGGCATTCCTGCGGCCGCAACAAATTTGATTCAACCCGTCTCTCTGGGCCTCGTCACCTATTTACTCGCTGGGTTTGGCGATGAAGTGATCGCGGGGTTTGGGATCGCCAGCCGCATCGAGTCGGTCGTCGGCATGGTTGTCATTGGCATATCAACCAGTGTCGTGCCACTGGTCGGACAAAACTGGTCAGCAGGCCTCGTTGATCGGGTCAATCATAGTCTGCGCATCTGTTATATCGGCTGCATCAGTTGGGGCGCGACCGCCGCAGTAATCATGTGGTTTGGCGCTGACTTCTTTGTTTCTGGCATCAATGAAGACCCGGCTGTCATGACGGTGGCGGTCGCCTTTCTTCATATTGTGCCACTGTCCATCGGCTTCATGGGAATGATGACCGTGGCAACCCACGGATTTAACGCGCTACGACGACCGCTACCGGCCCTTTGGCTTTCGATCGCCAGACTCGTTTTAGTGTACTTGCCTTTAGCCCTGATTGGCCGAGCACTCTTCGGCTACATCGGCATATTTTGGGCAACGGCCATTGCCAACTTGGTTTTAGGACTCATTTCAGCAGTTTGGCTCAAACGGGTCATCACAGCGTCGACAAACAAGATGCGTTCAGCGCCAGTTTAACGGCTGAGCCTTGGAGGGCGTTGTCTTAAACCGGGTTAACGCCAAAAGGGGTTATCTTTAAACCGCTAGCTTTAAAGCGCTACCCTTTAAAAGACGATCGTTAACAGGGTTATCTTGACTGACTATGACTTGACTGACTATGACTTGACTGACTATGACTTGAGCGACCGTGTCATAAGGGCCTTTACGTTGTAACACTTTACCTTGACCGAATGCGCCTTGACCGACGGTGCCTTGACCGACTGTGCCTTAAAAGCTCTTATCTAGACAGGACCAGGCGCGCGCGCACTTTCCCGGAGTCCTCGGTTCGGTCAATGACCATTTGATCCACCCCAACCGACTGCTCTCTACCAAGAGCCTCGGTTAAGGTCATCAACTCGGCAAAAGCAACCCGTTCAAACCAGAGGCTGACCGACTCGCCCTCGGGCTGCATGCGATTTGGGGCAATCCCCAACTGGCTCGTCGCATTGGTAATGACCGTCAACAAATTGCCCTCAAAGGCTTCATTGCCGCTCCGCCCCAACAACGCCCGAGCTTGACCTTCGGTTTGTTTCATCATGGTTAATAGCGCCAATTGCCGCTCACGCTCTTTTAATTGCTCGACCTGAAATTGATGAACCGGCTGCCAAATGAGCCCATAAACCAGCAGCAGCGACAAAAAAGCGCCAAGCGATACCAGCAGGCGTTGCTCACTGCTTTTTAATTGTCGAAAGCGCGCCAGGTAGGTTGCCACAAGTTGCTTCATGGACGGTCTCCCAATCGAACCCGCAGACTACCCCTGACCGCAGACTTTTCCTGTGAGATGGTCCCAATTTCAGATTGAAACCCAGCCGCATTGAGCACCTCAGCCAAGGCCATAATTTGCTCGCTCTGCTGGCCAGATAATTGCAGCATGAGGTCCCCTCGACCCGAATTAAAATTCAGATTGTCCAGCTGTAATCGCGCGTTCACCAAAGCCGGGCTGACCGCATCCAACACCGCCGTCAGGCCCAATTGATCCTGCTCGCCACCAGCGTTCAATCGGCTTCGCCAGCGCCGCCTTAGGTCTCTGGGGTTTTGGTCGTTGGGGTACAAAGACTGATACAAGGCCTTGGCCTCACCCGCCATGTTGCTTGCTTGATCGAACAAGTAAAGACCCTGCGCACCGGCGAAAAGCAGCTGTAAGGCGGCCACCAGCATTGCAACTTTACCGAGCTGCCAAAGCCAAGCATTGCCGCTTGAACCACGGCCTTCGCGCGCAAAACGGCCTTGTCGAAAGTTCAGACGATTCGTTTTAGATTGCTGATGAAGATGTTGCAATAGCGATCGCGCCGAGGCGGGCAACCTCTGGGACTGCTCTAGAAACGTTTCCGGTAAAAGCTGGTCAAGCGATTGACCTTCTGTCAAATCAACAATGTTCAGCGCAAGCGGGTCCTGGTGATACAACAGTTCCAGTCGAGTCAAAATCTGAGCCGTCTCAAACGCCACCCGCTCAGCATTCGGTTGGGACAAAAGCGCCACGTCATCCCCCACCAGCAACAGACACTGATCCCGTGCCATCAAATCAAGGTCAATCCCAATAAATTCCGGATCCAACGCAAGGGTTGTTAGCTGGGCTAAACAATCTGCCAAATAAGGCTCATCGATCACCCCGACGGTCAGGTCATTGCCTCGACGTTCACCAATGGCAATGAAACAATCCTGCACATCACAGGCTAGGTATTCTTCAACGAGATAGGGTACCGCATCGAGGACCTGCCGGGTCGGTTTGGGCGGCACCTCAATGGTTTTAATCAGCACCGATTCGCCAGACAACAGCACGCTGGTGTGCAAGGGCAGTTCATCGTCGGACAGGACCTCGGCAAGGGCCGCCAAGGACCCTCGGCCTTCCCGCAACGGCAGCTGAGCTTCATCCAGCAATAACCATTCAAGGTCTTGGCCCCGCCAATGGATGACTAAGTTTTCAAAGGCCATTGGCTTGCATCTCTTCTTCCGGTTCAAGCGGTAAAAACCGCTCATTATTCTTTCGCTGATAAACCGTCATCTTACCGGTGGTCGCATCCCGAAACACAAAACTCGTTAAAAATACAATTTGCGATCCAAATCGAGCTCTCGTGTTCACCTTGAAAAAAGAAGATTGTACACCAAGTCCCCCCGGCTTCACTGCCAATCCAGCCAATTCAGGTTGCTGCAGAAATTGCTCAACGGATTCAAAGCCGTCCATCCGCAGCCGGGATTCGACGAGACGCGTTGCGCCTTCAAGATCCAAGTCTGTCGCCAGCGTCTGCAAAACCATTGGCGGCGCGGTGTTCACGTTCAACGCGCCCCCGGCGGTCGGTAAAACGGTTAGCACCTCTGACAAACGCCCATAGGCCTCATCGGTCATAGACCGGAGCAACCGAATCTCGGAGAGATCCTGTAGCGGTTGACCGCTGGTTCGATAGGGAATCTCAAGGCCCAGATAAAAATAGTCCTCGGCCCCACCAGGTCTTACCTCACCATCAATATCACAGAAATCAAGCAGCTCATCCATCCAACTCGGGTTCAAGCCAATCTGCGATGATAACAACGATAACTTTTCCGAGATGAGGGTGTTGGCCTCGTTTGAGGCGACGAAATCATTGAGATTGAACAGGCTTTGCAGGTCTTGGATTACAATATCGACTTCGCCAGATTCAAACTCAAAATTAAGATCCTGCGCTGCCCAAGCCTCGCTCAAATCATCTTGCTCAGGTCTGTCTTTGAAATCGCGGCTCAACAGCTGACGGGCATATTCTTCGCCGCCGGAGGCATAGTAGTAGGCCTGTGCTCGATCAAAATACCGACTGGCCGATGAGATAGCGCGATGCTGATTCTTGGCAATGGAGACACTCAGCACCGTTGCGATGGTCACAACCAAGAGCACAATCATCAACGCGACCCCTTGCTCTCGCCGCCGGCTGATCATATTGCGCCGCCTGATACCGTCTGGGAGAGCGGTTGCACCGCCGGATCAAGCTGGTCGTCTTGATCTGGTTCTGATTCGTTGAGGTCGTCTTCAGGCGACAGTGCGCCCGCGCCGCCTTGTGGCAAAAATGGCACGTATTCCGGTAAATTAACGCGTCGGGTTAGATCACCCCACAGCGCCGTGGTCAGGGTCAGCTCGACCCCGACTGGCAATTCATCGCCATCCTCTGCGGTAATCACCTCCTGACGCGTTCCATCGGCGTTAATCAAACTAACCTTAAAATCGGTCACCCCGGTCATTAAGGTCTGCACTCGCGGCTCGGTGTCTTCTGCCCGGTCGAGGATTAGCCAAACCACGCGTTGCAGCGCCTCACCATTATATTGATAGGCTACCCGTTGCAATTGGCTTCTGGGTCGCTTCAACGGATTACGCCAGCCAGCCCGGGTAAACTCTAACGGATATAACCCTTGGTTCACCGAGACTGCGGCGATTGGATCCCCGAACGAATCACGGACCCCTCTATAAACCAAGGCCGAGACATCACGATCAATCATTTTAAAGACGCGCACCAACGTTCGATATTCATCGGTTCGCTCGCCCATTTGGCGCTCAATACTTGCAACACTTCGCAGCATCTGATTCGACGCCAACCCCAATATCGAGAAGATCGTCATTGCGATCAGAACCTCGAGTAGTGTGAACCCCTTTGAGCGCATCATCAGTTACGCCCGACATAGCCATACAACACGGCCAGTTCTTGATCAAAGGCGGCATCATCTCTTACCGACACCTCGAGTCGCTTTAAGTCCTGATCGCTCGTTGCCTCAACTCGAACCAAAACTTGGAATCGCCGATTCGCCATCATAATTTCGGTCTGCTTCCGAGTTGGTTGCAGGAACGGGTCTTCATCACCGCCGCGGCTGGTTAATTCATTCATCACATTCTGTGCGACCGTAAAGGCCAGAAGCTGCTCTTGCATCCGACTGGTCTGCACAACGGCCAAGGACGCATTTTTGGTTAGCGCCAGCGCAATCACAGCGAACACGGCGAGCGCCACCATAACCTCGATTAAGGTGAAACCCTGGCTTGCTGGGTGCTTGGCATTAATCACGTTCAATGGGCGTCCTACTTAACGCAAAGTCACCAAAGCCCTCGCTCGACAGGCCCATCCACCAACCATCCTCGGCCACCAGACTCAATTCGAAGATCGAGGTTTCACCACTCGACAACAACAACAGTTGGGGTTGTGCCTCGGCGGTCGCTCCGGACTCATCAAGCGGTTCAACCAAGCGTAAAGGCTCGCCTTCGGTGCTGAGCGCTAACGTTAACCCTTCAGGTAACTCGTGTTGCCTGAGTTCAGGCGCATCGGACGGCATCCAGGATTGAGTACTTTCATCAAAAATGACGAAGCCATAGCCATCCACCGCCAATTCAACGCCGATCTCCACCGCGTCGACTTGCGCCGTATCAAGACCATACTCAAAAACGAATTTTAACCGCTCAGCTTCTTCTTCGAAGTCGGCGGACGTAACAAATGCCGGTAGATTTGCGACCACAAGGCCCGTCAACAACGAGACCATGAACAGCACGACAAGGATTTCTATCAGCGTAAAACCCTTCATAACGCGCATAGCGATGCCTACAAATCTGATAGCTTTAGATCGGCATCCACGCCCTCGCCACCTTCACGCCGATCCGAACCCAAAGAATACACTTCGTTTTGACGGCCCTCGCTGAAATAAAGGTACGGCTCGCCCCAAGGGTCAATCGGCATTTTTTTTAAATAGCCATCGGCATTCCAACGCCTGGGCTCCGGGTAGCCACTCGGCTTTTCAATCAAAGCTTCCAGGCCCTGGTCTGTGCTCGGATAGTGTCCGTTATCCATCCGATATAAATCGAGGGCATTGCCCACCTGCTGCAAATCAGACCGCGCTGCGGTGACTCGAGCCTCATCGGGTCGCCCCACAATGTTCGGTACGATTAAAGCCCCTAAGATTCCCAAGATAACCACAACCACCATGATCTCGATAAGGGTAAAGCCCGCTTGACGATTTAAACCAATCTTTGGGTGCATCATTATTTGTTTCTTCATTTCCGGTTTTCCAAAATCTATCGTTTCCAAAAACTATTCAGTCATTCGTTTATTTTAAGATCAGCCAACCAGCTGATTAAGGTTGATAATGGGCAGCAGAATGGCCATCACGATGGTGAACACCGCCCCCCCCATAATGATCAACATCAAAGGACCGATCAAACTGAGCAACGTCGCGAGCAGCGATTCGACATCTTGCTGCAGGTAGCGTGCAACGCGCGCCAACATGCCATCCAACTCCCCGCTCGCCTCGCCGCTAGCAATCATATACAGCATCATTGGCGGAAAATAACCGCTGGCCTGAAGCGCGGCTTGTAGACTGCTGCCTTCACTGACGCGCAGGGTGGCCCGTACCACTTCGGTCCGCAGCCACGTATTGGATACGACCTCGCCCGCGATTTTCATCGCTTCAACCAGCGGCACCCCAGATGCCGTCAGAATACTCAAAGTACTCGCAAATTGTGCGATATTTCGACCGCGACTCATCTTGGCAACCAGCGGCGCTTTTAATAAAAAACGATCATAATTCAACCGGTTTTTTTCAACGGCCAAAAGCTGCCGAATCAAGAATCCAAGGCCGATCAAACCCAAGCCAACCAGCCAGCCATAGCCTGCAACAAAATCACTCGCGGCGATCACGCCTTGGGTTAACGCCGGTAGCGCTTGTCCCGTATCGGCGAAAACCGTGACAATATCCGGCACCACATAACCCAGCAAACCAGCCAGGATCAATAAGGTTAGAACAAACAAAATAACCGGATAAACCAACGCCTGCTGTATCCGCATCGCGGACTCGTATTGCGCCTCACTAAAATCCGCAAGCTGATTGAGGACGGCATCGAGGTGGCCTGAAGACTCACCCGCAGCAACCGTTGCCCGAAACAAATCAGGAAAGGCTTTCGGGTAGATTTCAAGACTCCGGGCTAAGGAATAACCTTCCAACACCCGCGTTCGAACCGTGGCGAGCATTTTCTGCGTTTTTGGCAATTCCGTTTGACGAGAAACCGCTAGGAGTGATTCTTCGACGGGTAATCCCGCCGCAATCAGGGTCGCTAGTTGACGGGTGATCAGCGCCCGCTCGCTAACCGACAGCGTGGGTTGAAAAAAACTGGATAAAAAATCGTTACCCGATGCCGAATCGGTATCGCCTTGCCGGGTCAAGATCACACTGGTTGGGGCTAAACCTTGATCCCGCAGCATCTGTCTGACTTGACGCGCCGAGTCGCCCTCGAGCAATCCTTTCTTAAGGCGTCCGCGTGGGTCTAAGGCTTGATAATCAAAGGCTGGCATTGTCTAAATCAATCGGCCATGGTGACGCGGAGAATTTCATCGATGGTGGTCATACCCGCGAGCACCTTGCTTCGACCATCATCGCGAATGCCCAACGAGTGATGACGCGCTTGTTTTTCCATCTCGGGTTCTGACGCGCCCATATGAATCATCTCTCGAAGACCATCATCCACCACGATGATTTCGTAGATCCCTTGCCGACCGCGATAGCCTTCATTCGCGCAAGCATCGCAGCCATTGGCTCGATAAATGACGGCTGACTCATTTGTTGTGAGGTTCAAGAACCCCCGCTCGTAGGCATCCGGGTCATGCGCTGTTTTACACTGCTCACACAGCACCCGCACCAAGCGCTGCGCAATCAGCCCGGCAATGCTGTTCGACAACAGATACGGCTGCACGCCCATATTGGCCAAGCGCGTGATGGCGCCAATGGCCGTATTGGTATGCAGCGTTGAAAGCACTAAATGACCCGTTAAACTCGCTTGAACCGCGATGTCGGCGGTCTCGTAATCCCGAATCTCGCCCACCATCACCACGTCTGGATCTTGTCTTAAAATTGCGCGCAATCCTTTTGCAAACGTCATATTGGCCTTCGCGTTCACCTGCGTTTGGCCCACCCCTTCAACGTCGTACTCGATGGGATCTTCAACCGTTAAGATGTTGCGGCTGCTGTCGTTGAGTTGGTCCAGCCCAGCATACAAAGTGGTCGACTTACCCGAACCGGTTGGGCCTGTCACTAAAATAATGCCATGAGGCCGGGTTAATAAGCCTTGCATCGCGTTCAAACCGGACGATTGCATGCCCAGGAATTTAAGGCTCTTACGGCCATCTTGCTTGTCCAAAAGCCGCATGACCACCCGTTCGCCATTACTTGCAGGAATGGTCGAGACCCGCACATCGACTTCCTTACCACCCACCCGCACCGAAATTCGACCATCCTGGGGCAACCGTTTCTCGGCAATATCGAGCTTTGCCATAACCTTGATGCGAGACACCAAGAGCGGCGCGAGCGCCCGACGGGGCGACACAATTTGACGTAGCACGCCGTCTACTCGAAACCGAATGACCAATCGAGTTTCATAGGTTTCCACATGGATATCCGAGGCGCCAACCTTGATGGCCTCGGTCAGCAAACTATTAATCAACCGAATAATGGGCGCGTCGTCATCCTGCTCAAGCAGATCGCCGTTTTCAGGGAGTTGATCCATTAGACTGGACAAATCCATAGAATCGCCAAGATCTTCGATAAACGCCATCGCCTCGCCGCTATCTTCCTCATAGGCTCGGGACAGCAAACCATCGAACTGGGTGGGGTCAACCGATTGAATTTCTGACAATCGCCCAACGAAGCGCTGCACCTCAGAGTAAACGGCAGGCGAGAGCGGCGACTTATAAATCAGCTTGGTCTGGGTCTCGTCATTGGACACGCTCTGAAGAATGACCCCAAAGCGCTTAGCAAAACCAAAGGGCAATCGCTTCCTGGTCTGGTGAGCATTCACTTGTAGATCGGACATAGCGGCAAAATCCTGGTAAAACCATCGTTTTGAGAGACATTAAAGCCTCACTGAACTCAATTACACAATCAGAATGCCGCCCAGGGATCCTGTCTTTTGATACCCAGATTGGCATCTTGTCAGGGTCCGGCGACGCAAGTACCCCAGTCAGGCGGATTTCGCCAATTGTAGCAGTCTTGACACAGAATTCACGCCACTGGCGCTATAACTTTTTTTTTGGTGCAACATCGAGTAGCATCATTACCACTAATGTTGGGGTACCACATTATGAAACTCAGTGATATCGATCTAAATCTTTTCGTCGTTCTGGACGCCATTTACACGGAAGGCAACTTAACCCGCGCCGGCGAAATTATTGGGATTACCCAACCGGCTGTCTCCAACTCCTTATCGCGCCTACGAACGTTGTTTGACGACCCGCTTTTCGTCAGGACCGCTGATGGTATGATCCCGACCCCGGTTGCCCAAAATATCATTGGCTCGGTCAGACAAGCCCTCGACCTTGTTCGCTCTAGCGTTCAGGACAGCGAGCACTTTGACCCCCTAAGTTCAGACAAACGATTTCGGATTTCTGCGAATGATCTGACGGAGGCAATCCAGATTCCCCCGTTAATTCGGCTGCTTAAACAGGTCGCACCCAAAACCATGCTGGAGTGTTATCACGTCCGGCGACGGGATCTTAATATTGAACTGGCATCGGGTAATCTAGATTTGGCCATCGATGTGCCGAGAACACCTGATCCACAAATCAAACATGCACCGCTCAGAAGAAGTCCACAAGTCTGCGTTGTGAGGAAAGGCCATCCTTTGGTTTCAACCAATCTTGATCTTGCGGCTTACCTTGAACTTGAGCACATCCACATTTCGTCTCGCCGGGGTGGTTTGGGCTTGGTTGATCTAGCGCTGGGCAAAATGGGTAAGAAGCGTGACATCGTTTTGCGGACGCAGCATTATTTATCATCGCCTTTATTGGTCGCAACCACGGACCTTGCGATCACCGTTCCGATGACCTTTGCGCGGTTTCTGCTCACGCTAAGCCCTGTACAGGTATTCGATCTACCGTTTGAAGTTCCGGACCTTGAAACCCATCTATACTGGCATGAAAGCACTGACAAAGATCAATCTAATCAATGGTTTCGATCATTGGTGATAGACTCGGTCCAATCTTAATCAACACCGGCCCATGCTTATGAACTTTGTTGGTAGCCACATTCTGAGCGTCGACCAATTCGAACGAGCCGACATAGAACGCGTGTTTGGCGTTGCCGACTCGATGAGGCCCTACGCGTTACGTCAAAAAGTCACTCGCGTGCTTGAAGGCGCCATTCTTGGCAACATGTTTTTCGAGCCCAGCACGAGAACTCGGGTCAGCTTTGGTTGTGCCTGGAATCTTTTAGGGGGCGAGGTTCGTGAAACCACCGGCATCAAGGCATCAGCACTTGCCAAAGGCGAGTCCTTCTACGACACCGCCCGAGTGTTATCGGGATACAGCGACTTAATTGTGATGCGCCATGAAAAGAGCGGTTCCGTTGCCGAATTCGCAGCAGCGAGTCGGGTGCCCGTCATCAACGGTGGCGATGGCGCGAACGAGCACCCCAGCCAAGCGCTGCTGGATCTGTATACCATTAGCCGAGAACTGGCGGATCATGACAAAACCGTGGACGGCATGACCATCGCCCTCGTGGGGGACCTTCGTTACGGCCGAGCGGTCCATTCTTTATGCAAACTCCTTGCCGCCTACCAGGGCATCCAATTCTCCTTGATTTCACCGGAGGCCTTAAAGCTCCCAGAGGCCTACGTTGAGTTACTGCGCAGCAAAGGCCACCAGGTGGTTGAATCCGACGCTTTGCCGACTGGCATTCAACGAGCAGACATCGTTTACGTGACCCGAACCCAAGAGGAGCGCTTTGAAACGCTTGAGGAAGCGCAACGATTCAAAGGTATTTTTAGACTCAATCAAGCCATCTATACCGAGTTTTGCGAACCCAATACCGTTATTATGCATCCGTTGCCCAGAGACTCCCGAGCTGATGCGAACGAACTCGATAACGATTTGAACGACAACCCAAACCTAGCCATCTTTCGACAAACCGATAATGGTGTTTTAATTCGGATGGCCCTTTTTGCGCTCATTTTAGAGGTCGAAGACCAAGTCGAGGCCAGTAGCCGGCGGGTCAACTGGTATACCGCAAAACGATTTTAATCATCCCTTAGCATCGCCTGGCTAGGCCCGGCTTTTGACCCAACCCATTGACGGAGATAACTGCAATGCTACATGACTCAATCTTAAGCACCATCGGGAATACCCCAGTCGTCCGCCTAAACAAAATGGCCCCAGCGGGGCAAACCATTTATGCCAAGATCGAAGCCTTTAACCCCATGGCCTCGGTCAAGGACCGGTTAGCCATTGCCATTATTGAAGATGCTGAGCGACGCGGAACCATAACGCCTGGCCAAACGGTCATCGAAGCAACTTCCGGTAATACCGGCATCGCATTGGCCATGGTTTGCGCCGCAAAAGGCTACCCTTTTGTCGCCACCATGGTCGAAACCTTTTCCGTTGAGCGCCGAAAAATCATGAAAGCCCTCGGGGCCCGAGTGATCCTAACGCCCGCCGCAGAGCGCGGCTCTGGCATGGTCGCGCGAGCCGAAGCACTCGCCAAAGAACATGGCTGGTTTTTAGCCAGCCAATTTGCAAACCCGGCCAACCCAGCCTACCACCGCAATACCACGGCACCAGAAATTCTCAGAGATTTTGCGGGGCATCCGCTTGATTATTTCGTCAGCGGTTGGGGCACTGGTGGCACGATGACGGGCACCGCGCAAGTACTCAAAGTGGCGCGGCCAGAGATCAAGGTTATTGGCGTTGAGCCGCAAGAAGCCGCCCTCTTGTCAGGCAAGCCCTGGTCGCCCCACAAAATCCAAGGCTGGACCCCCGACTTCATTCCTGAAATCTTAGACCCCTCGGTCACCGATGATTTGGTACTGGTTTCCGATGAAGAGTCCTTCGAAACGGCCAGGGATCTCGCCCGATTAGAAGGCATATTTTGTGGTATCTCCTGTGGTGCCACGATGGCTGGCGCTTTAAAAGTTGCGGCAGAGGTAGAATCCGGTCAAACCTTTTGTGTCATGCTACCCGACACTGGGGAACGGTATCTTTCGACCCCACTGTTCGCACACCTGACGGAAGACAGTGATGATGAATGGCTAGCAACTCAGTCATAGAATGCGCCTGCGGCCGACAACCGCTGCTCGCTGAAACACTGTTTTGGACCGAGTTAGAGACTGAGCTTGGTTGGGCCAGCATCGCGACCTCTGCCCGGGCGATCTACGCACTGGCTTTAAGCGACCGCTCGGACAAACAAGCCAACGCCTTGCGTCAAATTCTAGTCGGGGTGGCGCTCAAAGCAGCCTCTGGGGCGCAGGCCCAGCAAAGCAAGACCTGGATAAAATCCGCCGTCGCAAGATTGATTGACGACACCCACGAGCCACTGCCCCTTGCAGTCTCTGGCAGCCCGTTTGAACTTGAAACCTGGCGGCACATTGCGCTCATACCGCCCGGTGAAACCCGGAGTTATCAACAGCTGGCCAATCAGATGAATCGAGCAAGCGCCGTTCGAGCGGTCGCCTCGGCCTGTGGTCGAAACCGGCACGCCTTACTGATTCCTTGCCACCGAGTGGTTCGATCAGACGGCACCTTGGGCGGCTACCGCTGGCAGCTCGACCGAAAAGCGCGCATTCTCGCTCATGAGCAAACCGGGATTCAGTCCTAACAAGCGCGCTCACATCGAAAAGCCTTGCCCATAAAAAAAGCCCTGCCTGCGCCGCAATCAAGGCTTTTAAACATCACCTAAACATCACCAAAGGTTTAACGCATTGGATTACAGTAGGCTATCGAACTCTGGTACGGCCTTAAACAAATCCGCAACCAAACCATAGTCGGCGACCTGGAAGATCGGCGCGTCTTCATCTTTGTTGATGGCAACAATTACTTTACTGTCCTTCATGCCAGCAAGATGCTGAATCGCACCACTAATACCCACCGCGATGTAAAGGTCCGGTGCAACAATCTTACCCGTCTGCCCGACTTGCATATCGTTCGGTACAAAGCCTGCATCAACCGCTGCTCGAGACGCCCCAATTGCGGCACCCAACTTGTCTGCGACGCTTTCAAGCATCGCAAAATTTTCGCCGTTCTGCATGCCGCGACCACCAGATATGATAATGCTGGCAGCCGTCAATTCAGGCCGTTCCAACGCAACAACATCTTCCCGAACCCAGGTAGAAACTCCCATGGCGGCAGGCGCATCAACCGCTTCGATGGTTGCACTCCCGCCTTCGGCAGCGACCGGATCAAAGGCTGTTCCGCGAACCGTGAGCACTTTGACAGCATCACTACTTTGGACGGTTGCAATGGCGTTGCCAGCATAGATGGGTCGTTTAAAGGTATCTTCTGATTCGACTGAGACAATTTCAGAAATCTGAGACACATCCAACAAGGCCGCAACTCGTGGCATGTAATTTTTACCGGAGGTCGTTGCCACCGTCAGAATGTGCGAATAACCCGCCGCAATCGATACGATGAGATTCGCGATTTCTTCCGCTAAGGCATGACCGTAATTCTCATGATCCGCCAGGAGCACTTTCTGCACCCCGTCTACCTTGGCAGCAGCATCGGCTGCACCTTGGCAGTTCTGGCCTGCAACCAAAACGTGAATATCGCCGCCAATGGCCAAGGCCGCCGCAACCGCAACCTGGGTTTGTACTTTAATGCTGTTTTGATCGTGTTCTGCAATCACTAAGATACTCATGAAATCACCTTCGCTTCATTTCGTAATTTGTCGACTAACGCCTCGACACTGTCTACCTTGATACCTGCCGCCCTTTCTGCCGGTGGTTCAACCTTTAGCGTTTTAACGCGTGGCGACACATCAACCCCGAGGTCTGCTGGCGTCAGCATATCAATGGGCTTCTTTTTCGCCTTCATAATGTTGGGCAAGGACGCATACCGCGGCTCATTCAAACGAAGGTCTGTGGTCACAATCGCCGGCAACTTCACGGTGATGGTTTCAAGACCGCCATCGATTTCACGGGTAACCGTTGCGGAATCTTCACCCAGGTCGATCTCTGAGGCAAAGGTCGCTTGTGCCAATCCAGCCAGTGCCGCCAACATCTGCCCTGTCTGCGAATTATCACCGTCGATGGCTTGCTTGCCGGTAATAATCAGACCCGGGCCTTCTTTGTCGATTACCGCCTTGAGTGCTTTTGCAATCCCAAGCGGCTGCAGCGCCTCATCAGTCTCAACCAAAATACCCCGATCAGCGCCGAGTGCCAAGGCGGTTCGCAATTGCTCCTGACACTGGCTCACGCCGACCGAAACGACAATCACTTCATCGGCTTTACCGGCTTCTTTTAATCGGACGGCCTCTTCGATCGCAATCTCATCAAACGGATTCACCGACATTTTGACATTATTTAAGTCCACGCCAGATTGATCCGCCAAAACTCGAATATTGACGTTGTAATCCACGACGCGTTTGGCTGTTACCAGAATTTTCATGAACATCCTCTGCTTTGTGAAAAAAGATTGCCGAGCAGTCCAACTGACTTGAGCTCGGTGATTTTTGAAGACCGTATTCTGACGGCTTCATATCTTTTTTACAAGTGTCCAACCTAGGGCAAAACCGCCGCCCAGCAACTCAAGTCACTGTTTTTAAAGCGCCTATTGTTTATTACGAACAATCATTGGCAGTGATTGAGGCTTGGTAGCTTAAAACGCGATTTCCCTTCAGATGCGACTTTTCTTACAATGGGTGCTCTTTGAATTTGTGAACTAGGAGAAGCCAACATGGAACGAGAATCGATGGAGTTTGATGTTGTCATTGTTGGCGGCGGCCCAGCTGGGCTTTCGGCTGCGATTAAATTTTCACAACTCGCCATAGAAGCGGGACAAGAGCCGTCCGTTTGCCTCGTTGAAAAAGGCTCAGAGATTGGCGCGCACATTTTATCCGGTGCGGTCGTTGAACCCACCGCTTTAAATGAGCTGTTCCCAGACTGGCAAGCCATGGGCGCACCGTTGAATAATCCGGTCACCGCGGATGATGTTTATCTGTTAACCGACGATCATCAAGGCATGCGATTGCCTGCTTTATTCGTGCCAAGCGCGCTGCATAACCACGGCAACTACGCTACCAGCCTTGCAAATCTGTGTCGCTGGCTGGGCGAGCAGGCCGAGGCGCTCGGCGTCAATATCTTTCCGGGTTTTGCCGCCAGTGAAGTGCTGTATCACGAGGATGGTTCGATCAAAGGCATTGCGACCGGTGACATGGGTGTCGCAGCCTCCGGCGAACAAAAGGCGAGTTTTACGCCTGGCTATGAGTTACATGCAAAATACACTCTTTTCGCCGAAGGGTGTCGGGGTCATCTTGGGAAGCAACTTATTGCCAAGTTCAACCTCGATGCTGATGCCGATACCCAACATTATGGCATTGGCTTTAAGGAAGTTTGGGATGTGGATCCAAGCCAGCACCAACCCGGCAAGGTCGTGCACACCGTCGGCTGGCCACTCGATTTTGGCCCCGGTGGCACCTTGGGTGGCTCTTATCTTTACCACCTCGAGAACAACCAAGTTGCGATCGGCCTGATTGTCGATTTGGGCTACAAAAACCCGCACCTTTCTCCGTTCGATGAGTTTCAACGGTTTAAGCACCACAAGCTGATCCGTCAGACATTGCAGGGCGGCAAGCGGATCGCCTATGGTGCGCGCGCCGTGGTCAAAGGTGGCTACCAAGCGCTCCCTAAACTCACCATGCCCGGCGGATTATTGCTCGGAGATGACGCAGGCTTTTTAAATAACTTAAAACAGAAAGGCACTCACACCGCAATGAAGTCCGGCATGCTTGCGGCAGAAGCGGTTTTTGAAGCCCTCTCTAATGGCTCCGAGGGTCGTGAGGAACTCACTCGCTTTACAACGCTTTATGAACAATCTTGGCTCCATCAAGAATTGTACGAAGCTCGCAACATCATGCCCGCGCAGCACAAGTTCGGGATGTTTCTGGGCGCCATGTTTGCTTGGGTCGATCAGTATATTTTTCGAGGGAAGCTGCCATTCACGTTCACGGACCCTGAGCCAGACCATGCCAAGCTCAAACTACAGTCCAGCTGCGTAAAGCCAGATTACCCCAAGCCCGATGGCAAGCTCAGCTTTGATAAATTAAGCAGTGTGTTTTTGACCAACACCTCTCACGAAGAAGATCAGCCCTGCCATCTAACTCTGAAAGACGAAAGCATTCCGATCGCGGTCAATCTACCCAAATACGACGAGCCCGCCCAACGGTATTGTCCTGCTGGGGTTTATGAAATTGTCGAGGAAAGCACCGGGCCACGATTCCAAATCAACGCTCAAAATTGTATCCACTGTAAAACCTGTGATATCAAAGATCCCTCGCAGAATATCAACTGGGTCGTGCCGGAAGGCACTGGCGGGCCGAATTACGGCAACATGTAGGCATCAACGTGTTCCGGGCAACGCCGAAAATTTGCCCGGGGCACCGTCTTGACTCACCCCCTGGCCGCATGATGAACCCGCGGCGGCGGCTTTAAGCGACGCCAAAGCCCCTCTTTTTGCACGCTTGGTGTTGGTCGCTGACAGCTCGATAGATCTACCTTTAATCCGCCACGCCCTTTTTGGCGCGAGCACCTTGGTTGTGCAGGCTGTGATCGCGTCGCGATTGCGGCGTTGCCCCGCAGCGCGCCCGGCTACCTTGTAGACTGCGCAGTTCGCAGCGAGGGTTCCACTCTAAACTCGAGCCCCATGGCATTAGCAATCGCCAAGCGCCTCATGAGGGATTGTCGCCAGTTCGGGCTTGAACCACCACTCAGGGTTTTGAGGTCTAGGTTCTAGGTTCTAGGTTCTCGGTTCTAGGTTCTAGGTTCTAGGTTCTAGGTTCTAGGTTCTAGATATTGGATGTTGGATGTTGGATGTTGGGTTTTAAGTGTGCCGTCGGCGTTTAAGATTGGGTCGGGGATCTGCGAAATCTAAGCAGAGGCTTTTCCATAAGAGGCGATTGACCCGGCCCGCTCAGCGCGCAGAAGATGATCGCGTACCAGAGGGCGCCCTTCAAGCCTCAGTCTCATCGAACGCAGCCCCCTCTTTCGGCATGGCATAAAACAACCCGCCACTCCAAACCCCTAACGCAACACGTCCTGCCCGCTCTTCTTCTTTGAGCCGCGCCATACAATCGTAATAACAGGGCCGATTAAATTTCGCTAAGAGGCCTTCGCGCACTTCGACGTAGGGTACCGGTGCACCCTCGCACCAACGAAAGGTCAACGGATGCTGGGGTCCAATCTCAACCTCATCGCCAACGTTGGTAACAATCGATAACTGTTGTGACGGGCCTTCGCCCTTCGAGGCCAGAGATAACGCCAGAAATGGCGCGTCGTCTACCGTGATCTGACAAGCCTCAGCCGGTGTCACCAAATAATAGTCGAGATCGATCCGTCTAAGCACACTGGCAAGCAGCCGAACCAAGCGCGGACGCGCAATGAGCGTGCCTTCGTGATACCAATCTCCGCCCGCACTGATGCGCATATCAATGGCGTAACGATTTTCAGGCTCCCACAGGTGGACGGGTGGTGGATGCCCTTTCGGGACGCGCGCCAACTCAGCCATTAGTCCATAGGGTAAATCTTGCTCTTGACTCAAAATTTTATGACCTCGGCCGTTAAAGAGTGCAGATCAACAACGCCAATGGCGTTCAGTCCGGTCATCATACCTGCGCACTCACCGGGATTAAACGTCAGCCGGCCTTGCCTGCGCTCACAACGATAGCGATGGGTATGCCCGTGCAAATTCAGGTCACACGCTAAAGCCTCTTCGGGGAACTCTAACGGATCGTGCACCACACAAAGGGTTCGCTGCCCGATGACCACTTGCCAGGGCGGGTCATGGAAATCAAACCCATACGCGTGCATTGCCGCCTCAAGCGCGACCCGTTCCTGATCATTATTTCCAAACACGCCAGACATTGGCATTTCAAGCGCGCCAAAAACAGCGATGGTTTTGGCTTGGGTGATATCGCCAGTATGAATAACGCGATCAACCTCGGCGTCGTTGAACAGCTCAACAATTCGGCGGCAGTTTTTTAAATTATTGTGTGTGTCGCTCACAATCCCCAACCGCATATCCCACTCCACAATGGACAAGGCCGGGTTAACCCGGCCTCTTTGATGACTACCCTAGATTAGAGCCTTTCAGATCAGGCGACTTTTTCCAAAATATGGATTGCGCAAGCAGAACCCAGTCCAATCACATGGGTGAGTCCGAGACGCGCGCCAGAAACTTGCCGATGCCCCCCCTCACCCCGAAGATGAGTGCACACCTCATAAATATTAGCGATACCCGTGGCACCCAAGGGGTGCCCCTTGGACAGCAGACCGCCGCTGACGTTGACCGGTATCCGGCCGCCAAGTGCGACCTCACCCTCATCGATCATTCGGCCGGCCTCGCCATCAGCGCAAAGCCCCAAGTTTTCGTAATGCAGAATTTCTGCCGTCGCGAAACAATCATGCAACTCCACCAGATCAATGTCTGCAGCAGAAACACCTGCCATCTCATAAGCCTGCTTGGCGGCGATTCGAGTCACTGCATTGACATCCGGCATGACGAGGTCGCGATCGGTATACGGATCACTCGCTAAAACCGATGCTTTAATCCGTACCGCGCGGCCCAGACCCAACTCTTTGGCTTTCTTTTCGGACACTAAGACCGCGGCGGCAGAGCCATCGACATTGACCGAGCACATGAGTTTAGTATTCGGGTACGAGATCATTTCAGCGTTCATAACCATGTCTAGAGGGGTTTCGATCTGATACATCGCTTTTGGGTTCAAGGTCGAGTGATGATGATTCTTAACCGACACCTTGGCAAATTGTTCAAAGGTCGTGCCATATTTACGGGTATGCTCCATCCCCGCTTCGGCAAAAACCGCTGGCATAGTGCCCGACCCCAGCAAGCCTTCTTTGGGAATTCCCGCACCGCCACCGGCGCCCCCTAAGAGTCCTTTACCCATCTGTTCAACCCCAACCGCCAAGACACAATCAAATACCCCAGCCTTGATCGACATCCAGGCCTCTCGGAATGCGGTTGCGCCGGTTGCACACGCGTTGGCACAATTGACCACGCCAATGCCGGTTTGACCGATTTCTTGTAAAATTCGTTGGCCCACCATGGCATTCGCCTGACCGAGATTGCCGCAGTACAGCGCCTGCATATCTTGAATGGTCAACCCCGCATCATCCAACGCCATGAGTGCCGCCTCAGCGCCAATTTGTGGAACGGTCCGATCCGGAAAACGACCGAACTTAATCATATCGACCCCCACGACATACACGTCACTCATCTTGAACTCCTTGTCTTAAAATTGGATTAAACAGCGGGTTTAAAAAAATAACTGATGTAGCGGTTACCCTCACGATCTTTGCGGCCAAGGGCATCCCCAAACACCACATCAACCGGCATATCAAAGCTAATATTTTCCGGGTCGGGCTCAAGATCGATAAGATTCCCCTTCACGGTGCCACCCCCCTCCAAATCGACAATGGCAGAGATATAGGGCACGTCGATGCCAGGAAAACTGCGATAAACAATGCTGTAGGAATACAACTTCCCGCGCGCACTCAAGCGTTTTGCTCTTAACTGGTTTCTGGCGCCGCACTTGGCGCAGGTCGCGCGCTCGCCCAAAAAGATCGCAAAGCAAGCAGCACATTCTTGACCTTCGAGGTAGGGGTCATTGGTTCCGGCGCCCTTTAAAAAAGGGACGACGGGTAAGGGTCCCGTGTTGACAGCTTCTTCTGACATATCAATCCTTAATTACGCGACTAAAGTTCCTGTACAATTGACCCAGAATAAACTGACTTTCAACGCTGATACAAGTGCATTACCTTCCCTGAACCAGATCAACAGGATGCTTTTCTATGTCAAACTTTCTCTCGATGATCGGCAGCGAGCGACCCGGATCCTTCAATGCCAGCACGGTTGCGTTAATTGAACAGCAGATTCAGGCCAACAACGATACCGTTACCCGCATTGATTTAGCGGCGCTGGCACTCCCAATTTATAGTCAAGTACTCGAGCAGTCAGGCGGGCAACCTAGCGGCGCAACCGCCCTGCGAGCCGCCCTTTCCAGCAGCCAGGGACTGATTATTGGATCACCCGAATACAATGGATTCATGCCACCATTACTCCTGAACGCGTTGACCTGGGCAACCCGAGGCGACGACGGCCAAAGTGATCTGAGCGTCTGGCGTTTAAAACCTTGTCTCATCACAGCAAGCAGCCCTGGCCCCATTGGCGGCATTCGAGGTGCCGGACACCTTGCGACGTTTCTTTTAGGTATCGGCGCCAGCGTTTACCCCGATTTCTTTATCGTCCCGAACGCGATGAAGGTCTTCGATGGGGCCGATGCCGTGAACGCGACCCCTTTCCAATCGAGAGCCGAGCAACTGGTAACTGGATTTAAAGCCTTCGCTGAACGGTAGCCACCGAGTCAAACGGCAAGTCCATCGTTTTACGCTGACGCGACCTAGACAAAGCTTTGGTCCGGGTCTTGACATCAGTCATGAATGGCAAGGACCCCTCGCAGCGGTCATGCCAAGGTATGGCGGCGCAGCGGCGCCTGCTGTGGTTGCTGTGGTTGCAGGCCTTGGGCGGGTCAATTACGGAGCAGGCGGATCGCTTGCCCATGGACCCCTGAGGTCGCGGGCAGGTCTTGAAAAGGCGACATCACAGTACCTGCCAAACCGGACGGCGGCAGTGATCATTTCTACGGCCTGATCAAAAGCGCAAGCCTTGCCGCCGAGTCCATTTTGGTCGACCTCACGCCCCCAAAAATAAAGTAACCCATCACGCAAGGTCTCCGCGTTAATCCAACCTTTAATGATTGGGGAACGGGCCTTACCCCCCAAACCGTTTAGGCGCCTTACGTCGCATCCGCTTGCGCCACGATCTCGATTAATTGCGTGAGCGCGCCCGCCATAGAGTCCTTGAGAAAGCCTTCAAAGGCCACCGGTAGGATATCCGCCTCCCAAGTCAATTCACAGCCGCCACCCGGTAGCGCCAACAATCGCATTCTTGCTTCGTGATGCTCAAGCGGAATCGGTGATTGGATGCATTGGTAGGTCAAGGCAAAGGCTTCAGCATCGCAGTGCAAAATTCTTTCTTTGATTTCACCCGCCCCAGGCAGATCCAGCGTTCGGACATCCCCCTCAAGCACGCACTGCTGAACCCCAGGCACCCAATCGACTCGATCAACCTGGCCAATCACCGCCCAAACTTCATTGGCCGACACGTTAAACGTATGATTAAAACGCAACATAAAAACTCCAAACCTTAAGGGTCAATTTCGATATAACACCAACCAATTTCAGGCCGATTGGCTTTTAACTCAGACTCAATCGCATTAATCATATGGGCCGCTTGTTCGACCGTTAAGTCCGCATCGAGCTTTATTTTTGCCGCCAATAACACTTTTGGCCCCATATGCAGCGTAACCATGTTGAACAACTGGGCAACCCCCGGTTTCTCAGCGATGATTGACTCGGCTAATTCGCGCAGGGCAGGCTCTGCTGATCGTCCAACCAATAGGCCCTGTAGCCTGACAACCAAACACACAGCCACGATAATAAGCAAAACACCAATCACCATGGATCCGAAGGCATCATAAAGCGGCTCGCCCGTCACCATCACCAGCGCTAACGCAATAAAGGCAAACATCAGCCCCAGCATTGCCGCAAAGTCTTCCCCTAAAACCACGACGATCTCGGCATTGCGCGTGGTCTTTAGCCAGGCTAATAAGGATTGCTCGCCGGCCATTTTTTTGGCCTCAAGATACGCGCCAAAAAAGCTCAAGCCCTCTAGAACGATGGCCGCCGCTAAAACGGACAACCCAATCCAGATCCCGGTTACGGGCTCTGGGTTATTGAACTTGTGCCAGCCCTCATAAATCGAATAAACGCCGCCTAAGCTAAACAAGATCAAGGCCACGACGAAGCTCCAGAAATAGGTTAACTTACCGTAGCCTAAAGGGTGCTCTTCATCAGCTGGCTTTTCACTGCCTTTTAAGCCAATAAACAACAACACCTGATTACAGGTATCGGCAAAGGAATGGATTGCTTCAGCCATCAAACTGCCGGAGCCGGTATGCAGCGCCGCTGCCAACTTACTCACTGCAATGCCAAAGTTTGCTAAAAACGCATATAGAATTGCCTTCGCTGGCGAGCCCGATTGAGACACACAACCCCCTTATAAAATTACACCAAAATCAGTGTAGCATGCTCCGAACAAGATCAAGATAACCCCCATCTAAGGCGCAGATAGGAGCAGCATGCAATCCACAGTTTTGGCGACAAACCAGTACGCGCTGAACCTTAAAGCCGATGCCAGCGCCTTATTCGTGCTGGCGCATGGGAGCGCAACGCATCTTGGGTCAGGGCATCTTGAGGCTTTGAGTCATGCGCTTGCGGACGTCCAAATCGCCACGCTGCGATTCAATTTTGGATATCGAATGGCGAGCCGGGCATTTCCTGGCCCACTGAGCAATTCAATCAATGATTTTTATGACGCGTTACAAGTTGGATTGAGCGTCTGCCACGACTTGCCGATCTTCCTTGCAGGTCACAGTTATGGTGGTCGCGTCATGACCCATTTATTGGTTGATGCACGATTTCAAAATGCGGCAGCAGCTCAGCAAACCCAGCTCAAAGGGGGCGTTGCCTACTCCCTGCCGTTACACACCAAGGCCAAGCCAAACCTTTCTCGCTGGCAACATTTGCCCGCGCTCAAGCATCCGGTTTTAGTATTTGCTGGCGACAGAGACCCAATGATCAGCCCACCCCTTGCTTCAGAATTTTTAGCCACGAACCCAAGTTGCACGCTACATTGGGTGCCTGGCGCGGATCACGGTTTGCGTCAAACCAAGAAGGCAACCGACCCCCACCGGTCGGTTTATCAACAGGTGGCTCGGCAAACCCGAAATTGGATTCGCGCTCAAAGCTGAGCGCCTCAACACCAAAGGGACCTAACCGTAAAAGCGGCAAGGCATCGCAGTATTTTGTACACGACTCAACCGCCAGGGCATCACAACCCAGGCACCGGAAACCGCTGACAAAAAGTTTCGACTTCTTGCCGAACGGACCCGATGACGGCTTCATCCTCCGGCGCGCTTAAGCATTGAATAATCCAGCTGGCCAGTTGCGCCATATCTTGCGTTTTCATTCCGCGGGTGGTCGCCGCCGGCGTGCCGACTCGAATCCCACTCGGACGTAGCGGTGGATTGGGGTCATCGGGAATAATTTGTTTATTGGTCGTAATCTGCACGCGATCCAGCACTTCTTCAGCAACCCTGCCATCTAAGCCAAACGACGCAACCGTATCGAGCACCATCATGTGATTGTCCGTGCCGCCTGTGACTAAGGAAACACCGCCTGCCATTAATGAAGTTGCGAGCGTCTTAGAATTGACCAGAACTTGTTGCGCATAATCTTGAAACTCTTGGGTTTGCGCTTTCAGTAAGGTCACCGCGATTCCCGCGACGGCATTCATGTGGGGCCCCCCTTGCAACCCTGGGAAAACCGATTTATCAATCGCTTTCGCAAACCGTTTGCGGCAAAGCACCATGCCGCCTCGGGGTCCGCGAAGGGATTTATGGGTCGTCGTGGTCACAATATCAAAGCCAAAATCGAAGGGATTGGCCATCGCTCGGCCCGCAACCAATCCGCCAAAATGCGAGGCATCGGTCATGGTGATCGCCCCGACCTCATCGGCGATCGCCTTAAACGCGGCGTAGTCAATATCCCGTGGATAAGATGTATAGCCACAGAGCATCATCTTGGGTTTGGTGCGCAGCGCATCAGCTCGAACCTGGTCAAAATCAATCGAACCATCAACAGGATTAGTGACATACCGAACGAAGTTAAACAAACTGCCCATATGGGAGACCGGCGCACCGTGGGTCAAGTGTCCACCATGGGACAAATCCATCGCCATAATGGTGTCGCCTGGCGTCAGTAACCCTAGATACACCGCTTGATTCATCGCCGATCCGGACAACGGCTGAACATTGGCATGATCACAGCCAAAAACGCTCTTTGCGCGATCTCTCGCTAAATTTTCAATTTGATCGGTATAGGTCTGCCCACCATAGTAGCGTCGACCGGGATAGCCTTCAGAATATTTATTAGTAAAGACACTGCCCAAAACGCTCAGCACCTCTGGGAAGGTATAGTTCTCTGACGGAATCAGCTCAATGCCATTGCGTTCTCTGGATTCCTCACCCAGCAGGGCCGCGTAAACATCCGGGTCATTGGTTTCGAGTTCTTTGAGATTGCTCAGCATAGCGGATGCTTGCTGATCTGTGTTGGTCGTCGTCATGGGCAGTTTCCTAGCAATGTGGGATTGGGCGCCCAGGCGAACGGCTTTATTCCAAGCACTCGTTACGCGTCTCGGTATTTTAAAATCTGCACGGGATGCACACTTTACCCAATCCGCCTTGACGTCAACTGTCTGCACCGTTACCTACGGTTAAAATGCATCTAATCTAGTGCCTGGCGTACACTTCCCGGTGGTATTCCACCTTCCATCGCCAGTCATGTACCGCGCAGATTATAACCGGTTGAAACCCTAAATTGAACGCGGGAACGCATAGAAGGGTCAGGATTTTGCGGTTTCAGTGCGGGATTTGACCCAACAACCGAAAATAAGTCCCGACCTGTGTTAGCGTTAGCCGATCCATCTTGTCCTGGACTGGCGCTGCTAAATCGATGCGCTGACCAACGGTAGGGCGCTATGAAACTAGGGTCTTGGGACCGCGGGGAAAGACAACGCACACCTTTTACATGCTACGGGATACGGGATACGGGATACGG
>Ga0115003_10000344_pt1 | contig 40731 bp, 38 predicted proteins | sample ArcticOcean_MG_C_7_FD_88736 | JGI IMG/M metagenome (GOLD analysis project Ga0115003, IMG submission 88736) | Marine microbial communities from western Arctic Ocean - ArcticOcean_MG_CB11_88 | ecosystem: Environmental > Aquatic > Marine > Oceanic | place: Arctic Ocean: Canada Basin | collected...
TCTTGAAATGACCTTTCTGACACGCGCTCAACATTGGAGTTACTCCGTCGTTGCGTGCTCGCGTGACATCAGTGGCAGCACCATTTGCGTGGAGCCATTTGACGAGATCGAAATGACCTCCCTGACACGCAATCGACATTGGAGTTGATCCCATATCGTCTTCTTGTGTGGCACTCATGCCATCATTGACACATCGCCGAAGTTCATTAAAATTTCCCTTTTCACACGCGTAGTGCGCATTTTCATAATTCATTCTTTTTGTTTTGTAAAAGATCATTTTAAATATATAAACTAGATGATTTTATGTGTCATTTTTAGTTTTTGAAGTAGTTAAACGTTATCTGTTAAGATAACACGGTTTGAAACTCATTCTGTGGAATTTTGTACTTCCATTATCTATTAGCGCCTTCATATGTTTTTTTGTACCATAACCCATATTATTTAATAAATCATATTGTTCTAATTTGGGATTATTTTTAACCAATTCTTCAATATGCTCGTCATGATATACTTTGGCCAATATTGAAGCAGCCGCGATACTCTTATATTTATCATCACCCTTAGTTATTGTAATATATTCAATATAACTTATTTTTTTATTATCATCAATATATGGAAATGCTTCAAATCTATTTCCATCTACCAATAATAGTTCTGGCTTCATCTTTAATTTATTAACTGCTCTTTGCATTGAACTAATTGTTGCTTTTAAAATATTAATATCATCAATTTCATTTGGTTCGGCATAATCAACTGCGTATTCCAGTGCATTTTCAATTATATAATCTCTTATCTTTTTTCTTTTCTTTTTTGATATTTTTTTAGAATCTCTTAATTCAAACCCTTTTGGTTCAATAATATCAGGATTCCATATAACCACCGCAGTATAAACTCTACCAATTAAAGACCCCCTGCCTGCTTCATCAATTCCTGCTTCAATTGTATTTTCTTTATAAAAACTTTTAAGCATATATTGATATGTATATTGATATGTTCTTATTTTTATGCATAAAAATTGAATTGAATAATACAATAAGTATATTAAATTAATCATCATGGAAATCACAAAAGAGTATCAAACATTCCCACATTTGTTATCAAATGTGGGAACAATTAGATTTTCCCCCTGGCTGGGGAGATTGCAAAAATGGAGATCAAAACTTCGAATGAAGATAATTAATAGATATAATGGGGATTTAGATATATTATTAAAATGTGCTATGAAAAATGGTAGTAAAACATCAGTTAATTTATTGATTGTAAATAATTCCTTGAATCAATATTTTAAAGAATCTAAAATTAGACGCAAAAATGATAAATATATCATATTATTAATTTTACACCAAAAATCTGAACAACAAGGAATTTTTTTACCCAAATGGGGCGTTTCATATAATATTATTAAATTTTTATTTGGATTTGATATTAAAAATGACTACTTTTTTTCACCCATATTAAAAGATAAATAACAGGGATTATCATATACAATATTATAAAATACATCAAAAATTTTAAAATAAAAAAAGTTTTAAAAAATATTTTTTAATGATTTTTTTTTTGGGGTAAAATATTGAGTAAATTGTTTTTTTTTTAAGTTTTTTAAATTTTTTTTATAAAAAAAATGCCCAAAAACGGCTATAAGGTATATTGTTGAAATCAAATGGACCATTTTTGTGATCAGTTTTTTTCGTTTTTTGATTTTTTTTTTGTCATTTTTGGCATTTTTTCGATCACAAAAAAGTTCAGAATTTTCTATTTTAGCCATTTTTGACCATTTTTGACCATTTTTGGCCATTTTTGGCCATTTTTGGCATTTATGTTTTTTTGATTTGAAAAAAAATAAAATCAGTTAAAAATACGTTTTAATTGCTTTTTAAAATATTTTTTTTAAAAAATACTTGAATATCAATGTCAAATTTTAAAATTTCGATGATAAAAAGTAGTCAAAACTGAATATAGCGTTTTTTTTCATAAACATACTAAAATACACTTTTTATGTTATATTTTACAACTTTTTTTTGAACTGGGGCGAATTGCGAAATATTATTTTTTTTAAAAATGTTTATACTGGTTAAATGGTTTTCATGGACAATGATATGTGGCGAATGACTACTTTTCAAAATATTATTTTTAATGACTACTTTTTTGAGCATTGTTATTTTATTTTAAACTGATGATAATAGTGACGTATTTTAAAAGTATCATTTTAAAAATAGTCAAAACCTGAAAATATAACAACCAAGGTTTTTTTTTTGGACGTGAAATAACTGTTTTTTCTATAGTACCATAAAACAGACGATCTCTCTTTTTTATACTTTTTCTAATATACTTTTAGAATTATAAAAAAAAAGAAGGTCCAAATATTATATTTATGTGTTTTAACTATTTTTTATTTGATATATATTATTATTTATATATGATGGCCCACTGATTATTTTTAAAAAGTATGTCAATAAAAGTAGTCATCGAATTTAACACCAGTCATGACTACTTTTTTGGATGAACTAATTTCAAAAGCATATAAAGAATCCTATATAATAATAATTATACAATGAACAAAAACATGTGTTTGCGATGTGGGAAAATTTTTAACCGAAAATCAAATATGAGGCAACATTTTAATAGAACAAATTTATGCGATATCAACCTACTTGAAGTGTCTTATGATGAAATGTTAAATAATTATAATGAATTGAGTAATATAGTAAATGGGGTATATGAAAAAAAACATGTAAAAATGCCAAAAAAAGGTGTTTTCATACCCGAAAAAGTGTATTTTATAGCACCCACGAAACATGTTTTTGCAGAAAATAAAAAAAAAAGTAAAAAAAATGAAAAAAAACCCGATCTCCTCAATCGGGTATATTCTTGTAAAAAATGTGAAAGAGAATTCAAATATCAAAGTAGTTATTCACGTCATTATAATAAATGTATTGACAATATTAATGATGAATCATCAAATAAAATATATAATTTCGGGGAGGAAAAAACAAATCATTTAACAGACAAGAAGTTATTAGAAATTTTTGTAACACCAAATAATGCAATTCAAAAAATGTGCAAAGAAATACATTTTAATAATAAACAACCAAAAAATCAAAATATAAAATTAACCAATAAAACCAGTAAATATATAAGTATTTATATTAAAAATAAATGGTGTACAATAAGCATTGATAAAGTTTATAATAAAATTATTAATTATAATATATTTATATTGAATGATTTTCTCAAACGACTAAGCCATAGGTTATCTTATTCAGACCGTCAAAACTTTGAAACATTTAAAATAGGAATGAAACATAATAAAAAATTAATTAAAAATATTAAAATTAGTTTAAAAGAGTTATTTGTAAATAGAGAAGTTGTTGATTTGGTATAAAAAGGCTTAAAAGTTTATTAATGTATTAATTTATAAATGAAAGTATTAACACTCGCAATTCCAACAAAAATATCTATACACGCAACTACTGTTTTATCTTTACTTGCATCACTTAGGTCAATTAAAGATTTTATTGTAAAATTAGAAATCTTACCAGGTAAATCAAATATTGATCAATCCCGATCAATTATGTTAACAAGATGGTATGATTCGGCCTCGGATGATGACATTTTTATGTTTATTGATTCAGACCAAACATTTACGAAAGAAGATATAGAGGATGTTATAGCATTAAATGGAGATGTTAATGTAGGAATTTATGTAAATCGTGCAAATTTGCCTACATGTTTTCCAAAAAATCACCAAAAATTTTTTACAAAACAAGATAATGAATTATTATATGGAGCAACTGGTTTTATGGCAATTACAAAACCAATTTTAAAAAAAGTTGTTGATTATTTGAAAATTGAAAATAGAATGAATGGGGAACCAAGATTTTGGATTGACAATCATCATCAAAATATCATTCCATTTTTTACTCAGCGATTAATTGATACAGAAGTAAAAACGGATAATAATGGGGGTCCAAATAAACAATGGTTAGGAGAAGATTATGGATTTTGTTGGCTGATTAGACAGTGTGGAGGAACAATTAAAGGTCATCTTAGCCCAACAATTGGCCATGATATTAATGATGTAAAATATTTTACACATGTTAATAAAATCCCTGATAACTGGGATGATAAATCAATTGTATATTTTGCTGGTACTTCAATGTTACGTTGGTCTGCAAATGATATTCAAACTAAAGGACTTGGGGGGTCAGAAACAGCAGTTATTAAATTATCAGAAGAATGGTCAAAACTCGGATATAATGTAACAGTATTTGGAAATTGTGCAACTGAAACAGTTAATAATGTTGAATATAAACATTTTTCAAAGTTTAAGCCAGTAGATAATTTTAATATTTTAATTTTATGGCGGTTATATGGATTATCTGCATTATCAGAAATCAATAGTTACAAGAAATTATATGTAGATTTACATGATTTACCAAGTCAAAATTTTAAAATATTATATGATTTAAATAAAAAGATTGATAAAATTTTTGTTAAATCAGAATATCATAAAAATACATTAGATAAAACAATTCATGATAAGGTTTGCGTTTTAGAAAATGGATTAATGACTGAAATTTTAGATAAAGCAAAGGTAAAAAATATCACAAGAAATAAAAAGAAATTATTGTATACATCTTGTTACACAAGAGGATTAATAGATATGTTGAAATATGGATTTCCAAATATTAAAAAACATATTCCTGAAATAGAATTTCATATATGTTATGGAATGGAATTAGTAAGAGATCAAAAATTTAAGAATGAAATGAATGAATTATTAAAACAGGATGGTATTGTAAATCATCATAGACTTGGACAAGATGAATTATCCGAATTAAGAGAGAGTTGTTATCTTCATTATTATGTTGGTAAATTTAATGAGACTGATTGTATTTCAGTAAAAGAATCATTATATTCTGGATTAAAGGTTGTTGTTTCAAATAATGGTGCATTTAAAGAGCGTTCTAAATATTTTAAAATTATTACAGGAGATGCGACAACAAAGGATGTTCAAGAGAATGCTTCAAAATATATTATAGATTTGATAAATGGTACATCTAATATTGATAAATTTGATAATTATCCATTTAAAAGTTGGGAAAAGGTAGCCAAAGAATGGGTAAATATATTTAGTGAGAATAAAGTTAAGTATGGTATTTTTAAAAAGATAGATGAAGTTTTTGTAAAGAAGGACCATATAGGTGTTAAGTTTAATAAATTAATGAAAAGGTTTATCGGTCAGGATTGTGATATTAATAAATTTAAAATATATAATAAACCACAGGAGAGTCAAATTGAGGTTAAAGATAATCCATATTTCAAAAATCTAACAAAGAATCAAGTATTGGAATATATGTCTGAAATGAGTATTTGGGGTAATTCAATTGAGAATAAGAAAGAGTTGGTATTAGTAATGAATGATTCAGTAGAGATTAGTGAAAATTTCATTAATAAATTAATTAGCATTGATTTTACAGATATTGATATGTTAGTATTAACAGATGGAAAAGAATTGGATAAAGTAGAAAGAATTAATAATTGTTCGGCATACATTATGAAATCCGAAATGATGAAAAAAATATCAGATGATATTCAAAATAAATATACAAGTACACCAATGTTAGAATTTTTGAATCAATATGTAAATATTTTTAATATTCAATCAATTAATCTTGTAACAGATAATAATTCACAAATGTTAAAAATAAAAGAAGTGTAAATTTTTTAATAAAACTGAGTGTGAGCAAGGACTTAAAACCAATAAAACATATAATAAGTAATATGTTTTATTCAAATTTAAATAATCTTATAACTAAAAATGATAACAGTAAAGTAACAAAGGTATTTGAAAAAGCAATACCAGATGATGCATTAAATTTATTTCATCAGATAGTAAATAATTTTTTAAAAAATAAAGATATAATAGTAAAAGGGGGGAGGTCATTAAATAAAATCTTAAATATTTATAATGAAACTGAAATTCAATATACTGATTATGATATATATAGTAAAAATCCAAAAGAAGATTTATTAAAAATTGGCAAAGAGTTAGTTGATTCTGGAATTAAAGAAGTAACCGTGGAAAATATTATTTTTAAACCAGAAATATTTAGATTAACATTATTTGGTATACCATTAATAGATGTTGAGCCAGTAACAATAAGAGAATATAATAAATTACCAAAATACAAAGATAATGATATTTTGTATATTGAACAATCATTTCAAAAGATTGATATGTATAGTCAGTTTGGAAGACCAACAATATTAAATATTTCAAATTGGGAAAAAGTACATCCAAAATTGAAAGAGTTAAATAAAATCAAATGTTATGAATCAAAATTAAAAGAAAAAAATACAAAAATTAATAGTATGGTAGGAAAAATTTTAGATTTGTTAGATAATGACTGTGTTTTAACAGGAAACATAGCATATTATCAACAAATGGAATCTTATCAAAAACAAGTTTATTTCCCTGATTTAGAATATATTGAAATATTCACACATAAGATTGACAAATATGTTAAATTAATGAAAAAATTTGATAATATTACAGTAAAGGAAAATAATGGATTTATGAATATATTAACAAAATATACTGTTGTATATCATTTAGATAAACCAATTTTTTATTTATATTATATTGATGATTGTATTAATTATGATTATATTGATGGAAGAATGTATTCAACTTATAATCATTTAATGTTTTATTATAATATGATTAATTTTTTTGAGCAATCAGATGAAGTTGATACATTAATGTATTATTTACATTTAAAATTAGATAATAAAGAGTTACATACCAATTTTTTTGGAAATAGAAATCCAGGAATAATGGGATTGCATGGAATGTTTGTTAAAAAAAGGAAAGATACAGAATTGGTCAAAATAATAAATTTCTAAGAATAATAATATAGGATGAATAATACAATTGGTAAAAAGATTAAGGTAATTAAGAAGAGTAAAAATAATAAATTAAAGGTTAAAGAGTGGATTTTACCAAATAAAAAAAGATTTCCCAAGTGGGTTAATGAAACATTCAGAAAATATTTATTAGCAGGCGAAGAAAAAATAGAAAAAAATTCAAAAGGATTTAAACCATTTACACATCAAAAATTAGTAAAAGAATTTATGCAAAATGAAAGTCCATATAGAGGATTATTATTATATCATGGTCTGGGTTCAGGAAAAACTTGTACATCAATTACCATTGCTGAAAATTTAAAAAATTATAAAAATATTTTAGTTATGATGCCCGCATCCATCAAAAATAATTATATAAATAAAGGATTAATGTTTTGCGGAGACCCAAGATATAAAGCACTTCCATCTTTAATTGATGATCATTATTCATTTATTTCAACTAATGCATCTAACACTTATAAACAGATGATTGAAAGAGGTTCATTAGACAATCATGTTATAATTATTGACGAAGTTCATAATTTAGTATCAAGAATGGTGAGTGGTTTAATTGGAAATAGTAAACAAGGTAAAAAAATATATGAATTATTAATGAATGCAACTAATTGTAAAATAATTGCATTAACAGGAACACCAATTATTAATTATCCAATTGAAGCAGGAATATTATTAAATGTTATGAGAGGAAAGATTGATGTACATATTTTTAGAATAAGTAAAATGAATGCGTCATTAATTCAAGATACACATAATGTAAAAATAAATTTAGAAAGAGTAAAAGAAGTTGATTTTGTTGAAATTAATACACAAAATAAAACAATTGAAATGAAATTATTAATAACAAGTAAAAATGAAAATTTCCAACAATTTATTAAAACAATTGAAGCAGCTTCAAAAGGATTGGGATTAGAAATAAAATATTTAATGTTAAAATCTTATACTGCATTCCCAGAGTCAGAAGAAGAGTTTGATAAGTTTTTTTTAGATTCGACCGGTAAAGGATCGTTTAAATTAAAAAACAAGGATTTATTCATTAGACGCAGTTTAGGATTAATCTCCTACTATGAGTCCACAGATTCGAATTTCCCAGCGTTTGAGATTAAAAACGTAGATGTAATGATGAGTGGTTACCAGTTCATGTTATACGATAAAGTTAGAGAGGTAGAAAAAGATCGAGAAAGAATGGCTGCAATGAAATCTAAAAGTTCATCAAAAAAAGAAAAGCCCACAAGTTTGATGAGGATATATTCAAGAATGTTTAGTAATTTTGTTTTCCCAGAAGATAATCCAAGGCCATTTAAGAAGGGAAGTATGGCATCTTTAATGAAGAAAAATAAAAACTTAGATAATAAGAATATAGAAAAGATAAAGAAAAATATGATAAATGAGGAAATGTCAAGTGAAAATCAGATTAAAATTTCAAAAGAATATAAAGAAAGAATTAATAATGCATTGGTTAAATTAGATAATACGAAGGAACAATATTTAACATTAGATAAATTAGAAAAATATTCACCAAAAATGAAAAAAATAATGGAATGTATAATGAAATCACCTGGATTAGTATTAGTGTATTCTCAATTCAGAAAATTAGAAGGCCTTGGTGTATTTGAATTAGTCCTAAGAGCAAATGGATTTGCTAAATTTGGAGAAAAAAAGAGTGGAAATATGTTTGCAATATATTCTGGTGAAGAAAAATCAGAATATCGCGAGGAAACTTTAAAAGTGTTTAATAGTCCTGAAAATAAATTAGGTAGTAAATTAAAAGTATTAATGATTTCATCTGCTGGTTCAGAGGGATTAGATCTTAAAAATATTAGACAAATTCATATCATGGAGCCTTATTGGAATGAAGTTAGAATAAAACAAGTAATAGGAAGAGGTGTTAGACATGAATCGCATATTGATTTACCTGAAAAAGATAGAAATGTTAGTGTATATAGATATTATTCATTAATGAGTGAAAAAGACAAGGAATTTAGTAAAGAGAAGAAATCAACTGACCAATATGTATATGAGGTTGCTTTAAAGAAAGAAGGAATTACAAATGATATATTAGATACATTTAAGGAAGTTGCATTTGATTGTGTATTAAATAAGGGTGCAACAAAAATAAAACAATCATGTTTTAGTTTTGGAAATGATGAAATTGGATTAGCATCTTTACCAGATATATCAAAAGATTTAGTATATAGTTCAACTGTAACACAATCAAAAAAAGTAAAAAGAAGTTTGACACTTGCATTTATAACATCAAACAATATGGTTATTATTGCAGATAAGAAGAGTAAAAAAGTATATAGTATAATAGATGCAAAAAAGAAGAAACCTTTAAAGAAAGTTCCTAAAATCAAAAAGAGAGTCAGGGTTGATTCTAATTCTAAAATAGTTTATGATGATAAATCTGCATCTAAAACAGGAGAGTTAATTAAATTAGGAAAATATAATAATATTGGAAAATTTTCTAAATAATTTTAGTATTGATAACACCTCTATTTTGTTCTACTGTTGTAATTTCAAAAGTATAACTGAGTTGTTTTCTTTTTCTAACAAAGAAAATATCATTCATCTGAAAAAGTCCAATTTCAAAATTTTTAGGTTTAACCATAGAAAATGTTTGATAATAATAACTTTCAACACAATCATCTTTATCATTGGCAAGGGCCTCCTTAATAGTTGTTGCATTATTTGCTGTTGGATACCATGTACCACCTAATGTAGTAAAATTCTTTTCATGCTCAAGTTTATCATCATGGGATGAATAAATATCATTTCCATGTGGTGCTGTTGCAGTATTCCATTGTCCTGCAACTATATTTAAATCAATTGTACTTTCTGATAAGAATGTTGGGGGTTCACAATAGGTAACATTCTTTATATTGTATGGTAAAATTTTATATCCTTTAAAATAATTAATATCATGGCAATTTTCAGATGTAAACCCTTTATTATTAATTTCAGATACCAGAATTTGTGTAATAACACCAACATCATCGCCAGAAATTTTTCTAATTTTAATTGAATCATTATTAACTTCACCAGTAAATTTATAAAATCCAGTGTTACCACTATCATCAGTAATTTGTAATATTTGATTTTTATTAAGTAAATGAATAAATTTGATATTTTTAGTTTCATCAACATCACCATCTTGTGTTTGACACAGTGTCTGTACAATAACTAAATTACCATCCTCAATTGTTGCTTTAATATTGTAATTTTTATTTTTACTAAGAATGTCAAAGTTAAAATATTGATTATTATAACAAGTATTTTTACAATAAAAATAAAGAGTTTCATTATTGATTGCTTCTGCTACCATATCTTGTTCATTCATTCCTTGATATCTTTTAAGTCTAACTAATAAACGAAGAGTATCGGGTCCACATGTATTTGTTACAGTTTTAACCGCCAAAACATTAATTTTATCATTACCAATAGAATAAATATCATTTCGATTTGTTTTAACCTGTAATGTTAAACTATTTAAATTTGCCAATGGTGCAGGAGAATAAACAAAAGGACTATTTTCCATATTTTTTAATAATGCAAAACGCGCAACATTTTCACCAGAATGATTTGTAAATCTAGTATATTCATTTGTTGAAACTTTCGCAAATGCATTATTATTTGCAGTATTTGTTCCATCATATGTTGGTTCTAATTCAGGAATATTAATTAAGAAATATGGTTCTTCATCAAAAGTATAAATCCCATTTTTTGAAACAGGCATCATTGTACCACACATTTTAATGGATTTTATATTTTTATATGTTGTCATAACTGGTGCTGCGCGAATACCCTCATAATTTATTGTTCCTTTATAAAATGTTATTGGAATTTCTTTTTTTTTAATATTATCATAAATCATTACTTTTTTATCAATGAGTTCATGACTATTTGATTCAGCATTAAATTGAACTCTAAAATTTGTTGGATCTTCATAATTTTCTAAATCTCTATCAATAGAATCAATTGTTAAAATATGTTTTCTTTCTTTATATTCAACTTTTGATTCTTGAATCAGAGGATAACTACCGTCTAAACTTTCTTTATGTGCCATTATATTATTAAAAGTTTCTTTATTCTCTTCATCTTTTTTAACTAAATCATGCTGAATATTAAAATTTTCATTTGAAAATATTCCATTGTCTGAACGGGTATTACTATGAATATCATTAATATTAGTCATATGTTCATCAATATCTTTAACAACTTGTGATGTAACATTATCAGGAATAATTGTATTAATATTTGTTTCAAGATCAATATTAGCAAGATGCTTATTCATGGATTCGTTGTCGTCATTAAATGTAGCCATACTACTTGCCATAGCAGGCACACCTTCACCAAAATTTTCATTTTTATTAGTATCTGTTACAGTTTTGGTAAAGAATTTATCTAATTCAGATGGATTTTCTTTTTTTTGTTCTTCCAATTGTCTTTGTGTAATTAAGTTTTCATATTTTGTCCCTGCATTTTTATCTGCTGTATCTTGATGTTTGTCTACAAATCTTACTTTTTTTGAAGGCTGTAAATCCCTCATTTGATTTAATTCTTCAAATCTTTTAATCATTTTATTATCTTTTGATGAAATTTGTGGATGAGGTATTTGTGGATCAAATTTTTCTATCTTTGGTTTTGTTTCATTATGCATATTTTTAAAATCTTCTTTAATTTGAGATAGAGCAACTTTTAAAACTTTTTTATTCATCAATTCCAGATATGAATTTTTTTCTAATCCATGTGGAACACCCAATCCAACTTTTTGTTCAACAACTTCCATTGTTTTAAATAAATTATTTTGAAAATTATCTTTAACATCAACTCCATATTTACGCCCAATAAATGATTTAACTGTTGAATGCAATTTATCAAAATTTTCTCTTGAATAATATGTTTGTTCAATATTCATATATTATATATAAATAAATCATATTTAAATAAGTTATTATATACTATAAAATAATGGATCAATATAATCAAAGTTTCAAAAATATGCAAATGCAAAATCCAAATTATCATGATTTTATTGTTAAAAAACAAGATGAAAATAAAACATATGGTTCAATAGAAAAAAGATTAATAATTGATAGTAGAGATAGAAATTATAAATTATTCCCAAAAGCAGGAAATTATGTAGTAAACTTAAATGATCAATATAAAAATGTAACATCAATTGAATTAGTAAGATATTCGATTCCACAAAGTGGTTATTTAATCAATAATACAAATAATATATTAATAATTGCTGAAACAGGTATTAATGTAATATCAGACAGTGGACTACTACCCGAAAAAGAATTAAAAGACAATGGAACGGAACAAATTATAACATTATGCCCAGGTGATTATAAGGTTGTAGAATTAATAAACTATATACAATCCAAATTATGTGCAAATAAAAAATTAAAATCAAATTATAGCGTTAGTGTAAATACAAAAACAGGTAAAATTTGTATTAAAAGTGATTTAAGAAATGGTGGATTTCATCTTAAATTTTGCGGAGAAACAGAATTAGACAATAATAATGGATTTAAAAGATTATACCAACATAATTCAATCGGAAAAATATTAGGATTTAACCCAAGAGATCATTTATTTTCATGTGGAAATATAACAGGTGTTCAAGATATAACTACTAATCTTATCAAAGAGATGTTATATAAAAATTTAAAAGCATTTTGTATTCATGCAACAATTCCAGTAATAAATGATATTAATTTTTTAGCAATTCATGGAAATAATACAAAATTCAAGTGTGAATTTAATTGTTATGATTTTATAAGAATTGTTGATTCGGATACAAAAAATACAATAAGATTTTTAATATTGAATGTTGGGAGTGATAATACAATGTATGTAATTGGGCATACAGAAAAAACTTATACAAGTCCAGAAAGTTTTATACCTAAATTAGAAAAAAATTCTATTAAAAATTGTATGTGTTGTGATCTAGAAGATAATCCAAATTATGAATATTGGGAAAAGGAATCATCTCTACCACAAACAGGGCATTTAATTAATTTAAGAAATTGTTGTGCAAATTATAATGGAAATATTTGCGCAACTTTTAATTTTGATAGAACAATGAATGCACAATTCATTTATACATTTTTTACATTTGGAAAATGTACAGTAATATATAAAAGTACTCATTGTGCTGAAAATAAATATGATTTATTTTATGATAAATATTTAGTACTAGATATTCCAGAATTACATAGATTAGATTCAAATTCAACACCATTAATTGATAGTTTTACAATAATTCCTTTAACCAATTGTCCAAATTCAAATTTAATATTAGATAAATCTCATTCGCCTCTAAGTCCTGAGATTAAATATTTTAACCCACCTATGGGCAAACTTCAAAAATTTACTATTAAATTTCTTACTTATAATGGAAAAGAGTATGATTTTAATGGAAGAGAACACTATTTAGATTTAAGAATTAATATGCTGAATCAGCAAAGTAAATATCTAAATTTATAATATAAATGGATACAGTTAATGAAATTTTAATTACAATAATTGTTATTATTGCAGCAGGATTACTCGGATTAGGAATATTTCAAATAATAAAATATGAACTTCATACAAAGTATCAATCAACTTATGAAAATAATAATGAATGGTATTTCCCAAGACATAGAAAGAAACATCATCCAAAACGCTACCATAAAGGATGTTTAAGAGGATGTCGTGCAGATAAAACTTGTCCAAAAGGCAATCTATGTTATAACTGTAAGGGGAAAAATGCGAGTTGTTGTTGTTATGACAATCAATGTAGTAAGTGTAAATATTAAATAATATCATAATATAGTAATGTCATTTTATGAAATAATACCTGAACAAGAATTATTGATGCCAAATAGATATTATAAAGATGGTGAATATTTTTACCATAGTTTTATGTTTAGATTAAGAAGAATAGATGATAAATGTATAATGTATAAATGTCCTTTTTGTTTTTATAATCAACGAATAATAAAAAAAATTATAAAATTTCAAAGAAGATGGAGAAGATTTTATAAACGTCATTGTAATGTTAAATCGATTATGAGAAGACAGATTTATGGACGATTTTAATTTTTAATATACCATTATTATATAATGGATGATGCAGCAATATCAAATGTTTTATTAATAATGGCGTTTGTTGTTTTAATTATTTTTGTTATTTTAATTTCGTATAAGTACATGGATTCTGAGTTAAATCAAAGATACAGAGATATTCAACCAAATCATGAAAAGGGTAAAAACTTAGAAAAGCGTTGCCCAAAGGGGTGTTCAAGGGGGCGATGTAATTACAAAGGAACATGTTATGATCCTTTCTATCCAAATCCAAAATGCTGTGCATTTGATAAACAATGTAGATATTGCAAAGATAAAAATGGTGTTATAGTAGATAAAGATGCAGATTCATCCGAAGATTATATAAGAGATAACTATTATAAAAAATTCAAAGATGTTAGTAATTTAAATACAAAAATCAAAGAGGAAAATAAATATATTAATGAAATGAATAAGGAAATCAGGAAAAAGAATAAATCAATATTTAATCGTTAATTTTGTAAAAACTTAGAAAGGTTATTAATAATTTTAATATCAAAGGAAGTTGTATTAATATATTTACAAAGTTCAACAAACTCTGTAAATTCGGAACATCCGCCAACTAAATATTTTTTATTATTAATTTTATAAAAAATTTGTGGGAATGTTTGCATTTTATGTTTTTTACAATATTTGTTTTTTTCTTTTTGTGTTTTAGCAATAATAATCTTACTTTTAATTAAATTTTTTTTTAATTCATTAACGACATGATCTGAATATGGACATTGTTTAATAATATATACTTCAAACATATATTATTAAGTTATATTTTAATCAAAACGATAAAGGTGTTTTCTCATATTATTCATGATTTTATCAGGAATTCTTTTTTTATTAATTTGATAAAGTTTTTTACCTTTCAAACTTTCAATAATATAGTTCATTGAATAAACACCACATTCAGTATTTCCATATTGATGTTGTTTTTTGCTGTAACCCGATCTAAGATTTATGTTTAACTTTTTAAATTCATTTTGAAAGAAAATCATCAGGTTTGCAATTTCATCAGGAGGGCTTGCTCCGGTTGAATCAAAGTATGTAATAGTTTTATGATCTTTATTAACAAAAAGTGAAACCCAGTGCGAACCAGTCATAAAAGAATAATCTAAATTATAAACAACACCTAATTTATTAATACCAGATTTAAATATTTTTTTAACATTGATATTTGTTAATTCACAACTTAGTTTACTTCCAGCGTAACAATCAAGTGGTACTGGTCCAACGAATAAAAAATCTGTATATTTTTTTTCATATTGTTTCATAACTTCATTTATATCAGTTGTTGACAACCATTCATACTTATTACTTTTCCAAGACTTTGGTGCTTTTGGAATAAAAGTATGTTCTTGAATTTCTTTATCATTCATTTCTTTGATAAAATCTTGGTCAATCCAACACCATTCTTTATCACATTTTTTATTTAATTTAGATCTAATATTATTCCATAAACTTTTATTATTTTTAACAAGTTTAATTTTATTATTTTTATTTTTACTATTATATGCATTTGCAATTTTGACAAGTGATTTTCTATTAAAACAAGTATAACTATTTTTTTTATTATTATTTGGGGAACAGTTCATATATTAAATTAATATATAAAAAATTATAATTATTACAATTATATGAATGTTCCAAGAGAAACAGTAATTTTATATAAGAAGAAACTCGGGAAAAAAACAATAACAGGTTTTAAAAAGATACATGTTGTAAATAAATATAAGGATTGTATAAGAAATGGAAATGTAAATGAAGCAATTAGGTGGGGCGTTGAATTGCATTCGTCTGGTTATTTGAAAGAGATATTTAATATTATAATAGAAATATCATCAAATATAGTAAAATCACCATTAATATTTTATATGATAGATAAATATTTAAAGAAGATTGATATAATAAATGAAGGATTTAAGAAAAAAATGGAAAATAGGAATAACCAAGAGGCACGAAATTTGGTAGTTGATTTGACATATATTGTAACAACGACTGAAAAAAATATGATATCTATTGTTAAAATTAAGAATTCAAATGAATATATAATTATCGCCAAGGATTTAAATTTTGTGCTAACATTTAGACAAAATGAAGATATGAAAGAAACAGTATTAGCATGCAATGAAATATTAAATATTATGTATAAGAAAGTACATGCATTTAGTAAAATAGTATTTTGGTATAGTTGGTTGGAGAAGAAAGAGTTAGAATATAATAGAATGAATACAATATTTGCAAATCAACATAGATTATTGTCTAAAAAAGTATGCCCAACAAGTTTTGTATGGATTTTATGGGAAATTATAATATCTGAATCAAAAAGGGGTGAAAATACAAAAATATTTCCATTAATAGAACATATGTATAATTGTTATATGTATAATTTAAATAAAAGTTTAATAAAGAAGAGAAAAAATTTATTATTACGATCATTTTATTTAATTTATTCAGAAGAAATAAGTCCTATAATTAAAAAATTTAGTAAACGTTTACAGGTATGTTGTAATTCAAATATATATTATGGAGAAATAGTTGAATATATAAATGCAAATTATGAACCAACAGAAATAGTTCCATATAAAGAACCAGATGTTGTAGATAATCCAAATAAAACAATAGAGGAAAAGATAATTGCAGTAAAAAAAAAAGTAGAAAAAATTCAGGATGAAGAATTAAATATGGAATATTTATTTAATTATGATGCTGTTAGAATAAAATAGGAATAATTTATATATGAATAATTATAATAAATTATATAGTGATTTTGATGCAAAATTAGTAGATGCACATAAAAATATAACAGCAAAGACAAAAATATTAAATTTAGTAATAAATGTTGTAATAATTATATGTGGTGGGATATATATTTATAGACGTCGCCCCTATATTACCTCAGTAAATATGTCATTTATAAGTGAAATTATGGGTTATGCGTTAATCTTTATATTGGTATTGATAATAATCAAGATTGTACTAAATTATATATTATGGAAAACAAATTATGATGATTTAGATAAATATGTAAGTAAGTTAAAAATGAAATGTAGTCATCAGCCAAAAATTACACAAATAAAACCTCAGTTATTAGATATTAATCCAAATACAAATGAGAATATTGATTTATATGTGAGGGATTTTTATTGGCCCAGCGTGTACCATCCATATGTATCATTAAATGGAACAAAGGAATTTGAAAGTTTAATGACACTTGAAAATAATTTACAAATGGGGTTCAGGGCAATTGGATTAGAAGTTAAAGAAAATGATAATAAAATAACAATAGGTAATTCATTGGATATTGGAAAATGTTTTCAAAAGATTAAAACTACATTATATAATAATGATTTACCAATAATATTATTTTTTGAATTATCATATGGGGATTCTAATCCATATCATCAACAATTATATGATAGTATAAATAAATATTTTGGAGATAAATTATTATTTATTCAACAGGGATTTAATGGATATGGTGGTAAATTTACATTACCAAATATACCAATTAAGAGTACATTGGGAAAGTATATAATAGTATTAAATACATATCCAACAGTAAATACAAATTTAAATAGTATTACAAATGGCGTTATAGCAGATAATTATCAATTAATAAAAAAAATAAATTATACAAAAACAGAACAAGAAAATGGAATAGAACATGATATAATAGATACTCAAAAATTCATACATGATAATCAAACATTTATAACAGCAACAATACCAAGTGGTAGTCCTGATGTTAATGTATTAAATGCAAATAGTTTTGGTGTACAATTTTGTTTTTTGGATGCAAAAGTTTATAAAGGTTTAACAAGCAATCATACGAATAATAGTATTAAATATTTTGTAAATAAGAAAGAAACATTAATATTGAAACCAGCAAAACAAAGGTATTTCCCATCCAAAAAATTAATAGTAGTAAAACAAAATAAGGCATTATCATATAAACCAGTTAAGATAGATAATATGAATGGGTTTATTCCAAATGCATCATCTATGTTTTAACCAGGTGTTTAACTGGGTTTGAAATAACAATATCCATTATCTTTGCAATAGTTTTCAACAAACTTCTTATTTTTACAATTTTCTGAGACCCATTTAGAACAATCAATATCATTAGAACATTTTGGCGGATTTGTATCCCATGGACAAGTATTTTTTTTTGGTAGTTGTGACGGTAATATTGGATTTGTAATAGGTGATAAAATTATCCCACATTTAGATGAAATATCTTTAATTGCATCAGATTCTAATGCATTATTCCAATAATCATCTGTTATTCCTTGTGATGGGGGTAATTGTGCCCCATTATCCCATGTCATTCCAGTACCACCCATCTGACTTTTACCTGGTATATCCTTTTTATCTTTATTTATTTCTCTGGCAGGAATATAAACATAATCACTTGATTTATCTGGTGTTCCATTAAAACTACAATAATAAGATTTTTTTACATTATTCATATTAGGATTATCTAAATTTTTTTGCGAAGACCCCCATGGAGCAGGGCAACCATTTTTAGATGTATATGCATCACATTTACCACAAGATTCTAATATATTATCATCAATTAATATTCCACAAGACGGATTGCCAATTCTGCTTGATAAATCCTGCATATCTCCTGCCTTATTCCAATTAGCCCTTACCCAATCTTTCCCTGTAATTATTGGTTTCCCTATTTTATTTGATGCATCTTTGACATCATCTTCATCTAATATATTAAATCCGAGAGCATATTTTGTTATTGCACAATTATTTGTATCTTTGTCAGTACAATGATTACCACCAGTTGCAACGCCAATTGCACATCCGGCTTTTATACAACTTTCTGCACTTCCTCTTGCATCAATTGCAATATCTTTATCATTACCAGATAATCCATTTGTTAATGTGCCATCTATGTCATATATACATGCACATGGTGGTTTATCTGGGTTTTTCATATTTTCATAAAATATATTACGACACGAAATATATAAAATTAATATAATTAATAAAATAATTAAACTAATAAATATGTAATTGTAATTCATTGTATAATTATATATTAGAACTAAAATATATATTAAAAAATAGGAATACCAAATTCAGTAGAATCAATTTCATTAAAATAATTAAATCCATAAAGATAAGATGAACCTTCATATTTCATATGTTTTAGTTTGGGCAAGTCAATTGTATTATTAATTATAACGTTATTAAATTTTAATTTTTTCAAAAGTGAAAAAATTTTAAGAAGTTCTGTTTTAATATTTCCAGATGTTAAAAATAGCGATATTGATGGAATATTACACAAATATTTTTCATATTTAAAATAATATAAACTTATTAAACAAATAGTTTTATTTGAAATAAAAGAATATAAATAGTCCTTATCAGGTTTAAAATAATAAATAAATTCTTGTTTAGAAAATAGTTGGTATATTTTTTTATCAGTTATAAGTTGTCTATATAAATCATAACAATTATCTATATCAGAAGGTTTCATAAGACGAATATTATTTTTTTTTTTAAAATTAAATTTTTTAAGATTGCATATATAAAATTTGATTTCACATAAATGATTATGAAATACTTTTTTATTATCAATAATATATAACATATTATCAAAATTACTTTTTGCAATTTCACGAAGTCCTCTCATTTCCATTTCTATACCAATACCTCTTTTTCTAAATTTTTTATGAATACAAACATAATCACACCAAAATGTTTTCATAATTTTATTATTCATAATAGTTATGATTGGTCTGATACATGTTATACCAATTAATTTATTAAATTTTTTAAGTCCAATATTCCATTTAATTCGATTAACATGATTAATTGAGTCTATTTGTTTGTGTGGAGAATTAAGAATCCATTCTATTTGTTTATCGGTAAAGAATTGTTGGGTAGAGAAATGATTATTTAAAAATTCAGTAATTTTATTAATATCATAAATTGAAGTTATTTGAAATGGGTCTTTTCGAACTTTGAGATCATTTTCAAGCATTATAGTTAAGGTTTTATTATCCAAGTTATTTATAAATCCATTATATTTTTTCCAAATATATATTTTTTTAAAATAATTTTTATAAAGATAATATATGGTCAAAATTATTCCGCTTAGATATATTATTTTCATTAAGTTAAATCAATAATATATTTTTAAAAATTTAACTTGATGTTTTTATTAGATTATAAAAATATTTGCTAATAATATAATGGACAATAAAGATATATTTTGGTTTTCGGGAATTAAAAATAATAATAATAAAAAAAATAAAAAAAATAATAAAAATATTAAAACAATTCATATTGGACAACAATTATTTAACGAGAATAATGAATCAAATAATAAATTAAAAAATGGTGTTTTTACAATTAAAAAATTGGAAAATAATGATACAGAAGGTAACAATAAATGGCAGAGCAGACAAAAGAGGGGTCGTCAGAGAGGACCAAGAGGACCAAGAAGACCATATAACAATCGCTATACAAATATAAATAAATCTAACAGTGGTAGAAATAATAAATTAAATAATATATTAGAAAAACATGAAACTACGTATAAAAATAATACAATTATAAGTGATGTTAGTATTTTAAAAGATTTAGAAAAAATAGAAAAAAATAAACACATACCAAATAATAAAGACATGTCAAATGAATTTTATAAATTTTTAAATAATATTGAAAAAATTGAGAAAGAGAGGAAAGAGTTAAAGAAGGAATTAAAATGTCAAGATGTTAAACAAATTGTAAAAAAATTAATGATATTGATAAAAAAAATAAATGAAACATTTGAAAATAACAGTGAAGTTAAAAAAGAGATATTACACAATTTTATAAATGATATTAGAAAAGATAAATCATTTATTAAAAATTTAAATTTAATTATAAATGACAAAGACTAAAAAATTACTTAAAACTATTAATATTTAAATATTAATAGTTAATAAAATGAAAAAAATGGAAAACAAATTAAAAATAAATTATTTTGAAAATTTATGCTGTATAACTTACCCACTTTATAATCATCAAGTATATTCGACAATTCATTATGAATTATACGGCGATCAAGGATTGACCCTATCAGTTACACTGGATAATTATGAAAATACAAATAATGTATTACATATTGCTTTTAATTATACAACAAAAGAGCAATATTTTTTAAAAATAGTTATTAATGATAAAAATATAACTACATTTATTAAACCCCCTGTTTTACAAAAAAAACAAAAAAAACAAAATGAACCATCAAATATTAAAATGAATGTTAATAGAAATGATATTTATAATGAAGATTTAACAGTTGATGCATTTTTCAAACAAATTTTTCAGAAAAAACAGGAATTAGAAGAGGGATTAAATCATAATTATCTCAAAATGATGAATAATTTAATGACTAATGTAAATTATGAAACAAATGGAAAGGGTGTTGTTTCAAATGAAGAAGAATTAGAATCAGAAGAAGAATCAGAATTAGAATCAGAAGAAGAATCAGAAGAAGAATCACTTGAAGAATCACTTGAAGAATCACTTGAAGAATCACTTGAAGAATCAGAAGAAGAATCAGAAGAAGAATCAGAAGAAGAATCAGAAGAAGAATCAGAAGAAGTAGAAGAACAAGTAGTAGAAAAAGCAGTAGAACAAGTAGTAGAAAAAGCAGTAGAACAAGTAGTAGAAAAAGCAGTAGAACAAGTAGTAGAAAAAGCAGTAGAACAAGTAGTAGAACAAGTAGTAGAAAAAGCAGTAGAAGAAGAATCAGAAGAAGAATCAGAAGAAGTAGAAGAACAAGTAGTAGAACAAGTAGTAGAACAAGATAATGTCAGTGAAGATATATCTAATGCTAAGGGAATTATGTTAAATGTTGATTTAAAAATAACAGGGTTATTTGCAGATACTATGCTCGAAGCTAATGATAATGATAATGATATTGATTGCAATGTTTTAAGTGAAAAAGTTGAACTATTGGCAATTGATAATATAAAAAATAGGTGCAATGATATTGGCCAAAATGGTCTAGAATATAGAACACAAATTAAAAAGTCTTAATTTTTCCAGAAATAGTTGCAATTAATACAAGTAATAAATGTTGTCATGGGTTCATCAATTGACCGTGTTTGAAGTTGATAATAACTACATTCATTATGTTTACATTTATAACATTTGAATCTATCAGTAATAGGGATAGTTTTCTTTGAATAAAGAATTTCATCTTGTGTGTTTTTCTTTTCAATTAGAGCATCCCAGTGTTCTGGGAATAATTGTTGTGGAGAACAGTCTGCAATTGTTGAAATATTAATTTCATTATTATTAATTTTGTCTATAAGTTTTAAATTTTTAATATATGATTCAGGATTAATATTATCATATAATGAAATACATTTATTAATATAATACCTACTAAAATATTTATTATTAAAACAAATTTTGATTTTTTTAGCAGTACAAATATTTACAACATGGTTGTAGATACTTTCTTCAATTTTTTTAGCAATATCTTCATTAATAAGTTTATTAAATTGGTTTACAATTTTAGTTCTTTGTTGTATAGAATTCATACTATTATTTTATATAATTAATATTATTTTAAATAGCATTTTTTTATTTATTTTTAATAAAATAATCAATGGCATGGTAAACATTTACAATATATTTTGAGTGCTTCATTAATAATAGCTTTATTTTTATAAGCAGCAACAAGAGTATCGATAAATGCACCTGAATATGTTGCTAATAAATCAAGTTGGCTATTATCTGTATCAGCTGCAAGTCGTTTAATAATAGTCATAACAACTTGTTTTTTTTGGGAACCAGATATATGTTTATATTCTTCAACAATGTTAATAAGGGTTAATGCTATTAATCCGACATTTTGACTAACATCGCCATTTTCATTAATAAGTGCATAAGCGCGATTATAAACAATATTGGTTATATTTTTAATATTTAATTTAGAATTATTATTCTTAGACATAATATTTAATTTAGAAGCCAAAATAATTGTTTCAATTGTATTATCAATAAGTAATAAAAAGTTATTTTTAATACTATCATCTAATTTAGACCCTGAAATTGCCTTTTTAATAAAATCAGATACAATCGATTTTTTTTCAGAACTTGTAATTGTCATTTTTTCCGCAAATTCCATTAATTCACTGATAATTTGAGGGAGAGTTTCTGTATCAATTCCATAAGTTTCTGTAAGAATATTTGCAAATTTTAAGAAGTCTGATGTAGATTGTGTACTCATTTATGTATATATAAGGTGATATAAAAAAAATTAAATATAAAGATAATATATATATTATGAAAACTCTCATAAATGCATTAATAATTATATTGATATTACATTTTATTATTAAGAATTTTGAAGATGATTCCAACAGATATAATACTAGATATGATTTAGACAAAGATGATCAAGAAGATTTTCAAGAAGACATGAGACTAAAATATTTAATGGATGAAGAAGATGGTTTTGATTTACATGTAAATAATAATAATGATTATCTTCAATTTATGGAAACCGAAGATGATAAAGTAACTGATAAATACAATTTTAACGAAGAATCAGAAAGTACGCCAAATTTTGACACAGATGTTACTAATATTAGTAAATATTTTCAAACAAATTATGATTCAATTGTAGCAAAAAAAATAGGGGATAATAATAATAATAAAAAGAAAGAACCAATTGAACAAGATTCTGTGTCTAAAACCCATTGCTATATTGATGATAAAGATAATGGATGTACAATGTCTAATGTTAAGTGGAAATATAAAGATGAACAAGTACAGAATGGTGGCGATTTTATTGGGGGTGTAACAGCATTTAATGGAATTGGTTCAGAGTACGCAGTTTATAATACAAGTCAGTTAAATTTACAAACACGCGTAAATGATGTTTCGATTCCAGAAAATTCAAATATTTTTGCAAATTAGTATATTAATTTATAATTTTGTATATATATATAGATATGGTTAAAATTATTATTAGACTTAAAAATATAGAACAAGATGGTAGTATTAAAATAAAAGAAAATAATATTATTATAAATAAAGAAATTGTTAAGTATGATGGAAGAAAAGTCAATGAGATAAATAAATATCCATTAAAATATTATTATAATAAAACAGATAATACAGGATTATATAATAATAATGTCAAAGATTATATAAACAATAATTTAGTATTGTTTGCATATGGGCAAACTGGGTCGGGAAAAACGCATACAATATTTGGAGATAATAGTAATCCAGGGCTATTATTACGGATATGCAAAGATTTATTTTTAAAAAATAAAACATATAATATTTCCAGTTATGAAATATATAGAAATGAAATATATGATTTATTAAATAACAAAAAAAAGGTAAGAATGTTTGAGCATAATTTATTTATAAAAAAATTATCTGAGGTACGAGTAAATAGTTATGAAATGATATTAAAAATTTTTAATACTGTATCTAATATTAGAAAGGTGGGGGGGACAGTTTTAAATACTCAATCGTCAAGGTCTCATTGTATTTTTAAGATAAGAACAGCAAGGCACGAATTAGTAATAATTGATTTATGTGGTAATGAAAAAATTAAATATAGTCTTGGAAATAATTATGAAGATAGGAGAGATACTGCATTTATAAACAAAGATTTATTTACAATAAAGGAAGTTATAAGAGCAAATGCAAAATCAAAAATTTGTGGATATAAGCATTCTAAAATTGCATCGATTGTGAAAAATATATTAGATCGAACAAAAAATGCCATAATGATATGTACTATTAATCCAAATAGGAAATATCTTTTAGAAACGGTTGATACATTGAATTATTGTTCATTGGTAAAGGGATTTAAGCCCAAAAAAATATTATGTAAGAAATCAATAAGGTTGAACCCAATAAGGTTGAACACAATAAAGTTGAACCCAATAAGGTTGAACCCAATAAGGTTGAACCCAATAAAGTTGAACCCAATAAGGTTGAAATCAATAAAACATAAAAATATAAAGAAACAAAAGTCGAAACAAAAGTTGAAACCAATAATATTAGATAAAATCATATATTTAAAATATATCAAGAACACTGAAAGAATATATTTAACAGAAAAAAATATTTATTGCAATCAGTTTAAAAATAATCAAGAATGTTATAAAAATGTATTAAAGCATGTTAATTTTCATATGGATAATATGACAACACTTATTGAACATTTGAACGAATATAAATTTTTTACCCAGAAAATGAATCAAAATAAATATGAAGTTATATAACTAAAATATGTATTCCTAAATCCACAGTATTAAGAGTGCTCTAATAATAGTTGGTTAAAAAAATATGAAAAATAATATTTAAAGGAATTATAACAATACTGAATATCATGAAAACAAATTCAGAAAATAATTCAAACAGCGATGATGATATTGAAATGCATAATGTACATAATAAAAAGAACAGACTTATTAATAAAGATTTTATTAATAAAATTCTTAAACGATTTGGAATAAAGGCTACTGTCAATAATTTGGATATATGGCAAAGAGCATTTGTTCATAAATCTTATTGTATGCATCGTAGAAAGAAATTTAAAAATGAAGATTTTTCAGTACCAGTCGATGGATTTAAGTATATTCCATTACAGGAGAAGTCATGTGAAAGTTTAGAATGGCTTGGAGATGGGGTAATCCAATCTATTACGGCACAGTATTTATTTAGTAGATACCCTGAACAAAATGAAGGTTTTTTAACAAAAACAAGAAGTAAGTTAGTAAGAACGGAGGGTTTAGCACGATTTTCCAGATATTTAAAATTTCAAAAGCATATAATGATTTCTAAATATATGGATGAGCAGGGAAATGGAAGAGAAAATCCTAAAATTTTAGAAGATATTTTTGAAGCATTCATAGGAGCAATGTCATTAGATTTGGGGAATAATCATGCAGAAGGTTATAGTGTTTGCCATGAATTTATAGTAAAAATTTATGAAAGAGTTATTGATTTTGCCGAGTTAATTCAGAAAGATGATAATTACAAAGACCAGTTAATGAGATATTGTCATCAACAATTTAATGGAGATAATCCCAAGTACATCAATTCAAAAATAGATTCAGAAGGGAAAGAAAGAACTTATACTGAAATTATTAAAGATATAGGAGGAACCAATAAAATAGTTGGGAAAGGTGTCGCAAGATCACGAAAGGAGGCTCAACAAGAGGCTGCTAAAAAGGCATTAAAGTACTATAAAGTTATTTAATTGTTGATTTTTTATAATTATTTTTAAGTGTTTCCTTCACCTTGTTTGAGACCAGGAATTATTTCTACTCCATGTCTCACCAGTTGTCATCGCCCCAGTGGTCATTACCACTGTTGTCATCACAGTTGTCATCGCAGTTGTCATCGCCGTTGTCATCGCCGTTGTCGTCGAAGTTGTAGTAGTTGTAGCATGATTCGCGCACTGATTCGTCGTCACGGCGTTCATGTCCTATGGATGATGTCCGTCTATTTGTGACAACGAGCCCTCCACATTCTGGTGGATTCCAATTAAGTCCATTCCCCACCCTTGCCCACACGGGCTCTTCGAGTACCTCATGATCCACGTCTATGATAACTTCAACGACGTCTACCTCAACACTTTCTGTCTCAACACTTTTTGTATCAACACTTTCTGTCTCAACACTTTTTGTATCAACACTTTTTGTATCAACACTTTTTGTATCAACACTTTCTGTCTCAACACTTTTTGTCTCAACACTTTTTGTCTCAACACTTTCTGTCTCAACACTTTTTGTCTCAACACTTTCTGCCTTGGAACTCTTTGCTTTTTTTGCCTTTTTTGTAAATGCGTCGATTTCAGCAATTACTTTGCGAACAAAGGGTATACTTACGTTACATTTAGTGACAATCATCTTGATGATTGAATTTCGAGCATTATTTGAAAATTTCTTCCAAGTACCTTTAAGACCAGACGGTTTTGCACGGAAGTTTTTGATATTTCCATCTTTGATCCATGTACTCCCATCAGTTCTCTCGATCAACATCAACAACTCCATAATGGTTGTAGAATTCAGCGTTCCTCCCGCTATTTCTAGCCGTTCTATACATTGTTTGATCACTCTGATGAAGCAATGCTTATTGTTCTTCCGCTTATTGTTATCCCACTTCGCCATTGATTGCATTACAACGAGCATAGCACGCACTGTTGCTTTCTCATTGGCTCCAAAACAAAATTCCAGAAGAGGTGTACATTTGACGCTTAATTTGCACTCAGCACCAGCATCAGCATCAGCACCAGTTGAATGGACCGCCGATATCCATGTTTTGGACTTACCAGCAGCACACTTTTGTACGAGTTCTGCCTCAACTTTCTTGAGTTCCTCTATTTGCGCTTTCTGAAGCTCAAAAATTGTTCTTCGCACTATGGCAAGTTGCTGCTCATCCGTAAGGACAGCATCTATCCGCGTCTTCTTTGTAGAAGACATGGGGTGCGCCTTCTGCAAAGAAGACACGGGTTGCACATTTCCTCCAAGTGGAGGAAATTGTACAGGATTACCCAAAATAGGGCAGCCTACATTACCAGTAGGACTTGACCCAGAACCCGTCGCAACAGGTTCCGTTGTTTCATTATTTAAAATATCGGTCATATAATAATATCTAAATATTCATGTATTTTTAGGTATCATTTTTTATAATGTCTGGCATACTTCTATTGGTCTGATTGTAAAATTAATGTACGAATATGATCAAAATTCCGCTTATCGTTAAGTGAATGAAAATCAAGTATTTCTGACATCCCAAGTAAATAGTTGAATTTTTCCATACACTTTACTTGGGATTGACTTTTGTAATTCTCTGGAAACTTTGATGCACTATCAACGAATTGTTTCATCATCTTAATATCGGGAATATTTGTTTTTTTTTCCAATGGAGGAAAATTGCTTGCCTGGTTGACAGGGCTTGACACAGAACCCGCAGTAGCAGGATCTGTTGTTTCATTTTGTAAAAAATCGGTCATGATAATAATATATAAATATTCATATATTTTTGAGTGTTAGTTTTTATTCAAAATAAAAATGACACTTTGAATAATCTAAAAATATTATAACATAATATCACTATGGGAAATAAAGAAAGTAGTAAAAAACCTGATGAAAGTGAATGCTTTCATCAGATTAGTAGATTGCCCCTAGAACTCCAACAATTGTTGAGGGAAACATATGGAAGTCACGAAAAAGAATTTGAGAAAGAATTTGAGTTTGAGGAAAAACTAGCGGAGCTGAAAAGAAAGTTAAATTTATTTAAGACGGAGAATTTCACGAAACTTTCAACACATGATTACCTTCGGGGAAAAGATTATATTCTACACGAACAGTTCGAGTGTGATCCGTATTTCTTACGGGAAGGGGAAGAAGAGTTTCATCTTGACTTCAGCCCAGCGTTAGCTCAATTAGCAGATACATTCAATGGTGCTTTTGCCGAAAGAGCATCAATAGATCAGACCAATAAGGATTTGAAACGGCGCCCAAAAGAGACTTTTATAGGAGAGACTTATTTAAAGTGGGCCGAGGACTATTTGCATACAAATGACGAGAAACTCTGTTACCAGTTGCTAGGATTGCTTGTCGAGACATGTTCAGGTGCAGTGCATGCCTCATTGATGCATTCTCGGTTAAAGTCCGAACCAGGGCAATCCCCTCTTAAACTCAACAAACTTCTGTTGAAACGCTTTTTACGAGGAGACAATCACGGAGAGTTGTTATTTCATCAAGAATCGGGACCAGGACCATGCAATAAAAAGATGAAAGAATTCGGATTTAAAAGTCCCCCAACATTTCTTATCACGTTTTCAATTAGATGGCGGATCGATGATGAGAATAAAATGCACCATTTTTTTTGCTATAAGAAATGCACTCAAAATTAATTAGATTAATAGATTATAAAAGTTTTGTCCATGATTCATTCTTATTTGTATTTCTAATGCAGACTTATTAGGATATTTTTCAAAAATTTTAGGAGTGTATCTACCAGATACACTATTATAAACACTATCAGACATTATAGGTATTTTAAATTTATCGTATATAAAGGCTATCAACAGAAACGATTCCTTTGAGAACCAATGATTCAACTTTTGATGCATTAATTGCCAGTTGATTTTTACCCAAAATAAGAGCAACTTTTTCCAAAATTCTGCTAATAGACGCAACTTTAATCATATCATTAACAAAGTTTCCTTCAAAAGATGGTAAACTCAGTTCGCCAAATGATTTACCATTCACCCAATCATAAGTAACATCTAATAATTCACAATTTACTGACCAACAATATTTTGAATAAATTTTTCTCTTGGAGAAATCATGTTCTATATTAATTGCTAAATTTTTGAATATATCAATAAATTCAGTATAATGTGTACTAATGATGTTGTCGCAACAGTTGTCATCATTTTTTTCAATAAATAATGTCAGTAAAACTGCAAGGTCTTCTGATGTTAATTCATCAAAATGACCCCCCATTAACAATTCGCTCATTAATATTTCATTACAGTCACTAATATGACTTGCAATAATTCCTTTTTTAGTTAAATGACTTGCATTTAAGTTATTTATATTATCAGATGTAATATAATCCATATCTTTCAAGAACGATAATATTTTGTTTAATTCAATAGATAAAATATTTCGATAAAATCTAAGGTCATCGTCTAAATTTAATTTTACTTTGAAATTTTTTTTATTTTTTTCATAGAATTTGATTTCTTCTTGTGAAAGTTTCTTTTTCAATACATTAATTTTATTATCAACAATTTTTCGTTGTTTATGTCCATATGAAATATAAGAATTATATAAATCATCTTCTAAATAAAACATTTCAAGAAAAATTTCTTTATTTGTATCAGAAAAAATAAAATCTAATTTATCTATTTTTTTTTTAATATCATTGATATGATCATTTATTTCTTTGTTTAATAACGATTTTGATAATATTTCTCTAATATTTGATATAGTTGAACATAATATTTTCAAAATAATGTGGAATTTAAGAAAAAATTGGGATTCAATCTTCTTTTTTTTTCCAAACATAATTTCTTTTATATCATATTCAGGAATTCTAAATAGATTAATTAATTGAATAATTAATCCATGATCGTCAGGTCCCCTTCTCCCCGCTCTTTCACAAATATGAATATACTCATGTGCTTTTAAATATCTTTTTCCATGATTATCAAATTTCATCATATCAGTAATAAGAATTGTTTTAAAATGAAGATTAATTTCAGTAGCAAATAATGCTTTAATAAGTGGCTGGGGATTACCTTTGTCATCTTTATGGTTGCATAATAATTCAACCATTTCTTTAAAGATGGGTAAAATACCAGAATGATGAACAGCAATTCCCTTAACCCATAATGGATAATAGATTTGAAACTGTTTAATATTTTGGTAATTATTTTCCAAAAGCTGTAATTTACTTTTAACTATTTTTTGTTCAAGTGGAGAATTGAGAATAATATTAACATTACTTGCAAATTTATCACATTGTTTTCGTGAAAAACTAAAATATAAAGCAGGGAATAATTTTTTTGTTTGAAGTAGTTCAATTGATTTATTGATAATTCTAATAGGATTTTCACTCATTTTACTAATATTTTTTTTAAGTTTAATACAATCGTTTAAAGTATTTTCATTAAATTGTTTATCTTCATTTAAAATTGTATGAAGTTTTCCATCATATCTATTCATTAATTTTTTTAAAGAAGATGATTTATATGAATCAAAAATCAACATGGTATGTCTCAAAGGTACAACGCTCTTATCAATTGTAAAAATATGTGTTTTTTTTTCTTTAATATTATTCAACCATGTTTGAAAATCATATGGATTTTCCAAGGTAGTTGATAATATAACTAAATTGATATGGTTGGGTAAAAGGATGAAACACTCTTCCCATGTACCACCCCTATCCTCATCACCTATATAATGAACTTCATCAAATATAATATCAGCAACATCTTCATAAATATCAATATATTCGGATTCAGGTTGATATAATAAGTTTTTTAAAAATTCAATAGTAATTAATATTATTTGTGCAGACGGATCGAATTTATTATCACCATTTAAAATAGTAATGGTATATTCTTTAAATTTTGTTTTGAACTCATGAAAATGTTGATTAGAGATTGCTTTATTAGGGACAGTATATAATACTTTTTTACCCTTATATATCGCATCAAATATTGCTGCTTTTGCAACAACAGTTTTACCAGATACACAAACTAATACGTTTTCTTGGCTTACGATGATTTTTTCGGCAGCTTTTAACTGCCAATCACCCAGTTTAAATGAGTATTTTGATGAATACTCTTGTATAATTTCATTATATTGTTCCATTTTAAATTATAATTATTTATTTTTAATACATAATAAATCATTATTTTATCCTTATATATTATCTGGATGCTTACCATTGAATATAACTCAACCAATATAGATTTTAATAAAGAAACAAATATAAAAATGATAGGAGAGGGGACATCAGGAAAAATATACAAATTTAATACAATTCAATCTGTAATTAAAATATTAAAAAATAATTATAGTTTCGAATATAATTTTTATAAACATTTTTTAGATAGAATATTACAGCATGAAATAAATACAAAAATTGGTTATCCAGTTGCATATGGCAATATACATGAATCATTTGATACTTTTACAAATAATAATAAATTTTTAATACTTAATTTTTATAATAAATTAGATATTTTATTGATAGAAGGAGAAACAATGGGCGATAAAGTGTTTAATTTAATTAAACAATTAATCGAAATTGAAATATTTTTGGAAGACAATATAAACTGTATAAATTTAGATATTAAGTTGGCAAATTTGATGATGGATAATAATAATAATATTAAAATTATTGATTTTGGATTAATAAAAGAATTTAATAAAGGAGATATGTTCTATTCTTATAATAATTATTATGTATGGCCCACAAGAAGATGTTATTTGGATTGTGTTCCCTTGTATAGCATTTTTATTCTTGTGTGCAATATATTCATGGATTTATCAGATATTAAAAAAGACAATTCATTTTATTTATTAAAAAAAATCAAAGAAATTATAAATCCATCATACAAACTTAATAATCTTTTGAATTATCTTATATTATTAAAATATGACTCAAAAACAGTCTATAATTTTTTTTTTAACATTTGACTTCTGAATCCAATTTAAATTCATTAACACAATTTAATAATTTTTGAAAAGCACTATCAGTTATTCTGTCAGAATAATTTAAAATACTAACAGATAATTGTGCTCTATTTTTAAAATTTGAAATATCATTTTCAATATTTAATACCATTTTATTATTACAAAATGTAATATTTAATTCATTGGAAATACAATTCATTAATTTAGAAAAATATAAAGAAATTTTTGGATAATCAATTAAATTTTTATCGTAATTTTTTAAAATACTATAAAAGCTATTAATTATTTCTTTGCGATATATATGTTTTTTTTTATACATAGTTATAATTAAATTAATATATTTATCAAGATGTTTATTATCCTCAAAATAACAATACATAGCTGTTTCACATATATTATTTTCATTTTTTAATAAATCACATGCGGTATGTATTGCAACATTGTTTTTAATAAATTCATTAATTAATTCTTTATCATTAATATTAGGTTTCATCACATATGTCAGACTGGGTTTCATAGTGGGTTTCATAGTAGATTTCATAGTAGATTTCATAGTAGATTTCATCACAGATGATGGCAGACTTGTTGTCCATTTTGGACTAACAGGGACGATGCTCGATAATTCTGATATAAAAAAATTTGTTCTACCACACCATTCGTGTTTTTTAATATTGATATTAATTTTTTGTAAATATAATTTTAATTTTGGAAATTTATTATTAAAAATTTTGGAAATATTATATAAACATTCAATATCCTCTTTATAAAGTTTAGTATTTACATAATTATCAAAAATAAAACAAAGTGGTACATCATTAATATGTTTTTTAAAATATAATTTAATAATAAATTCAATAATACTTTGAATTTTTCTTTTTTTTTTATATTGAATATCACCATCTTCATCAATAGTTTCAAACACATGTTCCCTTTCAAGAAATCTATTATGAAATCTTTCTAATAATAAAGTTTTAAAAAAAATATTTTCCATAATATTATCATTAAGATCAGATTTATTTTTAAAAGGACCATATTCAATAATAGTAGTTGTATTTTTAGACCAAAATAAAAGTCCATCGACTTCTTTAATTGTAATCAAATTATAATGAATTTGTTTATTAGACCAAATACTTTTACACAATTCAATAAAAATATCATGATATTTTACATCATATATACATTTTTCAATAACTTCTTCAATAATAATATCAAACATTTCAAATGAAGTATTTTTTAATAATTCAGTAACAAGAGTTGTACAACATATTTTGTAATTTTTTTCTGAAATTTTATTTAAAAGGCCTTTAATTACTTTTTCAACATCATTCTTATTTTTATCTGGTTTCCAAGCATTTTTACCTTTTTCAATCATTTTAATATATTGTCTATTATCGAATTGTTGTTTTGGGAATGTGCTATATCTTTCTGTTAAACTAAATAGCGGTTTTTTTTTATCAATTTTAATAATTTCTTCATACTTTTCAATAAATTTTGATAAAGATGAATCATTCTCATTATAATTGGATAAAAAATTTAAAATATAAATTGGGGTGAACACAATCATTATGTAATATTATATTAGTATCTTTATGGTATTTTAATTTAATTTAATTATAAAATGATTTAATTAACAATATGTCTTGATATTTGATTTAATATTTGTTCAATATAATCAAATACAAATTTTTCATTAATATATTTTTTATAAGTTTTTTCTGCATTTTTAACAATTTTATTAACAGCATTATCATGTGTTTTACACCATTCCATTACTGGGTCTAAATTATCATAGTTTTCATCTATTTCAATATATTCTTTTTTATTTTCTAAAAAATTATCAATCCATAAAGACCATTCACATTTGACTCTTAAAATTAAACTACCCGTATTTAATAAATAACCAAATCTAAATGCAACAGAGTTTCCTTCGACATCAAAAATATATTTATATTTATTTTGTTCTGACATACTCATTGGTTTACTAATCTCAATTTTGGATTTATTTAAATATTGTAACTTATTATCCATTATTTTTATTTTTTTAACTATTTTTGTTATACCAATATTCATATCAGTTCTTCCTTTTGATATTTCATATAATTTTAATCTTTTATTTTTATCTTTTGTAGTATAACATCCTGTGGCACTTCCTCTAAAAACAGCTTTATTAATTTTCTTTGACCATGGAATTTTATTATTTTCCAAATAATGATTTACACACGATGGTGGATAAGTTTTTTTTGTTATTAACATCCAGTCATCGTATGTAGGAATAGGAATGATAGCCGAACCTTTTGTAGTCGAACATCCAAGTATTGGAACAAATTTTTTGAATCTATATTTTTCAGGTAATTTTACACCTTTGCCATATATTTGATAGTTTGGTTCTGTTAAATCTGTATTCAAAAATGGAAAATCTTTACCACTAACAAAAAAATAACAATCAGGAATTGTCCTTTTTTCAACTAATTGTTGAAATAAATCTTTATAAATATTGACAGCCCAATTTGATAAATCACAACAAACGGTTGTTCTAATTAAACATCCTGTTGCTTTCCATTTTTTTTTATCTTTAATTATACAATATGGATTTTTATCTAATTTTTTAAAAATTTTATTAATATTGATATCATCTATTTTATCACTCCAATCATTTACATAGTTAATATTATAAAATGGTACAAACTTTTCTAATTTGTTATTTTTAATCATAATAAATAATTGTGTTCCACCTATTTTATAAAATAAATATTTCAATGTATTTAATAATGCATGCTTATCTATATTTTGATATAATTTATTAAATTTTTTATCTTTTTTAACAGTTGATTTGTTGAAATTTATTGGCAAATCTTGATAAACTTCTTTTATTAATTCACCCCATTCTACACAATATTTTATGTCTGATTTAATACCATGTTTATATTTATAATTTATTTTTTTATTTTTTTCACATTTATCTTTATTAGACATATATTAATATAATAAGTGTGAATAAAATAAAAAATGATAAATATATTAGTATATAGACAATAGAATATAATATAGTATAATGAAATCTATTAAATTTGCTCAAAAACGTGCATATCTTATCACATCCAATAAAACAAAAGAAATTATTCGTTCCCGAATTAATAATATCTTAGACATAGATTTAAATTATAAGAGTTATAAATTACTAAATGATAGTAATTTAACTGATTTACATGACACAATAAATGATTTTTTTTTTAGTCCAGTTACGTTTGGTCAAAAATTTATGTTATTTTTAACAAAAATTAATGGAAAAAATATGAATGCATTTATAAATAAGAAAAAAAAGGATATAATTGTATTGAATATGAAATTTGGAGATGACCTATATAAAAATACATTAATAGATGGAGAGTTATTTAAAAATAATAACGGGAGTTGGTTTTTTCAAACAACAGATGTTTTTTTATATAAAAATAAGAATTTTTTATGCAAAGAATTAATACAGAGATATAATATTTTAAATTACATTGTAAAACATGATTACAAATATAATGAAAAAAAAGATTCATTTTGTTTACATGTACCACTTATAATCAAGTTAAAATATTTTAAAGATTTTCATGATAATCTCAGAAATAATTTAGATTATAAAGTATCGGGTATTGTATTTAAGTTTATTAAAGATATGGAAACCAATGAACAAAAAGATTATGTATATATTTTTCCAGAAAATAGGAAAAATAATAATAATAAAAATGGGAAACAAAAGTGTATATTTTCAGTAAAAGAAACAGACTTACCAGATGTTTATGAGTTATATTGTTTTAATAAGAATAAAAATGTAATTAAATTTGGATGTGCATCTGTACCAAGTTTAGAAATTAGTCAAATGTTAGGAAATGCATTTAAAACAAATAAAAATGAAGAGAAATTATTTGAATGTGAATTTGCAAATAATTTTAAAAAGTTTATTCCAAAGAAACAAATTTACAATCAAGAAATATCATTTTACAATGACGTCAATAAGTTTATTAAATAAAATCATTAAGCATGTTTTATTATAAAAAAATATATATAGATATAATATAAAATATGTCAAAATATTCAAAAAAAATATTTTTGAAAGATCTTAATAAATTAAAAGGTTTAATTAATAATTACAATAGTATGAGAGGCGGTGGATTCGACATGGACCCGTCTGATGCAATTATTCCCGGATTTCCCAAAGTTGTTGGGTATGCAGATGATTGTGCGCCAACAATTTCAGAAATGCAAACAGGTGGGAATATTTTACAACCAATAATTGGAACATTGTGTTCTGTTCTTGCACCAATGGGTAAGAAGGCATTGGCGACTGTTGCAACACTTTTAGCACTTAATGAAATTGGTAAAACACAGAAAGGAGGAGGATTATCGTCTATTTTATCAACTGCTTTAATGCCACTTGGGAAAGAACAGCTTCTTGTATTAGCAAGTTTATTACTTGTTAATTATTTTATGAAACTACATGGAAAGAAAAGCAAACAACAAAAAGGCGGGAGTTTAGGGGCATTAACTACATTGTTAGCACCAGTGGGTACAAACGCATTCACTGTGGCTATGTTATTAACTGTATTATCTAAAACATTGGGACGCAAACATAAAGGTGGCGGTGAAATGCAACAAGGTGGTGCAATTTTAACAAGATTACAGGCATTGCTTATGCCACTTGGGGCAACAAAATTTTCAGTTGCAGCCTTATTAGTTATATTAAATAAGTTGTTTAAAGATAAAGTTTCAAAAAAGCATGGACAAAAAGGGGGGTCAACGGTTATTGCAGAATTATCAGCACTTTTAGCACCAAAAGGTTTAAATGTTTTCTTAACATCTGCAAGTTTGTTAGCACTTGCTAAGAGCAAAAAAAAAAAGAAAAAAAAGAAACAAAGTGGTGGTGGTAGACTGCTTGACTTTTTTGGAATTGGTAAAACTGATAAAACTGATGAAAATGGCGGAACTGAACAAGCTGATCAAGCTGAACAAGCTGGTGAAACTGAACAAGATGGTGGTAAAAAGAAAAAGAAGAAGTCTACGACTAAGAAAAAGTCTACGACTAAGAAGAAGTCTACGACTAAGAAAAAGTCTACGACTAAGAAGAAGTCTACGACTAAGAAGAAGTCTGTGACTAAGAAAAAGTCTACGACTAAGAAGAAGTCTGTGACTAAGAAAAAGTCTACGACTAAGAAGAAGTCTACTACTAAGAAGAAGAAATAAATTATTTATTAAAGAATGCAAATAGAGGGCCAGGTGGTTCTTTATTTATTGATTTTTTTTTTCGACATCGAGGAATGTAATCATCTTCATAAGAATTAGTTATAGTCCCATCTTCTTCAATTTCAAATGTTTTAATATTATAATTTTTTTTTCTAAAATATGTTAATCGTCGTTTTGCTTGATTTGCAAATGACGAAAAATTATCAACAAAATCAACAATTAAATGATTGTTAATTTTACTATCTCTAAGAATTCTTCCAACTGCTTGAATGATATCTGATTTTGGGGTTGCCAAGAATAAAACGTTTAGGCTTTTAATATCAAGTGCTTCTCGTGCAATATGGAATGTTGCCAAAATAACTTGTTTAGTCATAGATTCTTCTCTTGCTTTTTGTTTCATTCCACCAACGAAATATCCGTATTCAACTTTTCCTTTAATATTTTTTTCAATGTCTTTTAATTGAGCAAGTCTTTCGCTTAATAGTAAAATTTGATTGTTTTTATTTTCAGTGACTTCTAATATTTTTGTACAAATAATATTAGTTCTTTTATAATATTCTGCAACTCTTGTAATCATTTTTGGGAGCATTGGTCGTCCTTTGTAATTAAGAAATACCTTTTTATAAAAATCATTATCAGATTGAATAATATATCTTTCAACATTAACATCAAATTCAGCCTTTCTTTCAATTTCAAGAAAAATATTACCAATATACCATGTTATTACTTTTGTAAGTCCATCTTTTCTTTTTGGTGTAGCTGAAAGACCTAACATATATTTTGAATTAATTTTTCTTAGTGCTTTTGAATATTCTTTGGTAGCAATATTATGACATTCATCAACAATAACGAACCCAAAATCATTAAATGTATCCGGTTCATAATCTTTTTTAGAAATACTTTTTAACATTCCAAGAGAAATATCAAAACCATCAACTTCAACTTTTTTTTGTTGAATTTTTCCAATTTTTAAACCAGGTAGAAATGTATTAATTCTTTCAATCCATTGATCCATTAAAAATTCTTGATTAACAATAACAAGACATTTTTTTTTTAATACAGATACTAAATATAATGCAATAACGGTTTTACCAAAACCACATGGCAAAGATAATAATCCGCCCCCAATATTATTAATTTGTTTTATACATTTATCTACAATTTCTTTTTGATTGTCTCTAATTGTACCATTGAATTCAACTTTAATATCTTTGCCATCACCTGTTTTAACTTCTGTTTTACCTAATTTATTAATACCATAAAATTTAGGAATATATAATCTTGTTTTTGATTCTTTATAAACTTTATATGGTTTTGCTTTTGTACCATAATCTTCATTAATATTAGGTTTAACAGTTAATTCTTTTTTAATTTCATTTAATTTTTTTTCTGAAAAATTATTTTTAAATAAAACATAACCTTTTTTTGAAATATATGAGTTCATGTGTATATATTAATATAATTAACTCTCTTTTAATCATTTTTTTATCTAATTAATTATAATATAATGAACACAATTTTAAAATTATTAAAATCATCAGTAAATTTGTTAGAACATAAATATATTAGAATGCCACTTATTGTTATTTTGATTATTTATGCAGCCGCTGTTGCACCAAATCTTAGCGGACATGTCAATGAAATTATGAACAATACTGTTGTTCGTATTTTTGTATTATTAGCAGTTGTTCTTCTTGCACATAAGGATATTGTATTAGCACTTCTTTTAGTTGTTGCATATTTAATGAGCACAGGTAAACTTGTTGAAAATCTTAAAAATAAAGATGATACCGAAGGTAAAAAGAAAGATGATACCGAAGGTAAAAAGAAAGATGATTCCAAAGGTAACACCGAAGGTAAAAAGAAAGAAAAATTTGAAAGTGAAGAAGAGTCGGATAACGATGAACCAAAATCAGCATCTCCTCAGGATTTAGACGAAAAAGAACTTGATGAAGGAGAAGAAAAGAAAGTTGAAATTGAAAACTTCGAAATAAGTAATGGCTGTAAACCAGATGGATATAATTCTCGGTACAATTGTTTTGATAACACAGGAGATGCATCCCCATGTTCGCCATGTGGTGAAGTTGGTGCATTTGATAATGAGATTGGTCCACAAGGATTAAGTCAAATGAATGGTTATCCTGGAACGGAATTCTCACAAGTATAAATAATATATTATTAAGTAGTTAAAAATATATTTATGATTAATTACCTTGTACCGGTATTACAGATGCACCCAGTTCATTCAATGCAGCATTAGCAATTTTGGCTGCATTAGCAATTTTTGCTGCATTAGCAACTTTGGCTGCAGCATTAGCAGCTGCATTAGCAGCTGCATTAGATGCTGGTCCATTCGTCAGTTCTATTCCAGATTGCCCATTATGACCAGTAACTGATGCATTTTTTGTACCAATGGGGTTTATTTCATTTACTATATTCCCAGCATTTTTCCCAGCAGATTTTGCTTTATCAATTGCTGTTTGTGAAACAAAACTTTTAAAATATTCAAAAGTTAGAATTATTATATTAATTAAAATAAATAAAGGAGCACCTACAACACCTGTTGCTATTTTCCAATAAGCCTTGTTGTGAAGTATATCCTGATAATATAATACCCCCCACGAAAAGATATAACCAATTAAAATAATCCAAAATATCGTACTTTTATAAAATGGAGTTGACCCAGTTGTTGTATCTTTTATTTTTGTTTCTAAATTTGTTACTATTTTAGGCAATGGATCACCACTTGATGATTTTTTTTTGGTATCATCGCTTTTACATATTTTTTTTCTTAAATCATCAACGGTTTGTATTGATTCAGAACCACTGCCTGAACCACTACCTGAACCACCTCCCTTAGTAAGGCCATCATTTAAATAATAATTAATATCTGATCGGATAATTGGTTTTTCAGATAAAATCATATTATAATCACTAACTTTGCTATACATTGTTGTTTTAAATGAATTAATAAAAGAAGAAGGGATAATAACGGGTGTTGTAAAAACAACAACACAAAATAAATTTGCTTTATCATATATTTCAACACCAGGTTCATCTGCAACATTAGTCAAATATAAAACAAAAGGACTATTTTTAGGAATAAAATCATTTGGAGAATAAGACTCACATGTTGCCGACGTGCTGTTAGGTGAATTCATACATTTATTAATTTCAGAAAATAAAGAATATTGAATTTTTCCTTCTATTGAAGAACCTTGTTGCAATAAAACACATAAATAAAGAA
>Ga0115003_10000347_pt1 | contig 40686 bp, 28 predicted proteins | sample ArcticOcean_MG_C_7_FD_88736 | JGI IMG/M metagenome (GOLD analysis project Ga0115003, IMG submission 88736) | Marine microbial communities from western Arctic Ocean - ArcticOcean_MG_CB11_88 | ecosystem: Environmental > Aquatic > Marine > Oceanic | place: Arctic Ocean: Canada Basin | collected...
AGAGAACAAGACAGAGAACAAGACAGAGAACACAAAGTGTTTTGCGCAAAAGATATCGCGACGTTACTTATCCATCGTTGGTTTTTACCTCGGTCTCGTTGTCCGCCTCGTACCCTTCATCTCGCGTACCCTTCGTGTCTCACTTTACAAGTACCCTTCCTCTCTGGTACCTTTCAGCGGTAGAAGCACGTCAGCACCGCCAGCGCGGTGGCGATGAGCGCGGTGACGAACACCTCCTGGTTCAAAAGGTACCACACCGGGACTTTCACCGAGAAGGTTTCGAAAATCAGGTTGGGGACGTAGTACGTGGCACCTAAAATCACGGCGAATGTCCCGAGGACCAGGGCGAAGGACCGGGCGAAGCGTTTGTTGTTGTGCTTCACCGCGGCGTCCTTGTCGATGTTCGCGCTCGGGCCGGGATCCACATCAACCAGCTTCATGAACATACGGAACACCTTTTATTGTAAAGAAAAAGTGTCAGTGTTGTATGGGCAAACAGTCGGAGGGATTTAGGAAATGCGGGGACGTACGTGGAAAATGGTGGCGTAAATCACGGGTTGCAGGGTCCTTATGGTTCCCGGGGTGCACAGGGTGATTGCAATGGCGGCCACGGAAATCGCGACGTTCACTTTCTTGTCCTTCAAAGGAGCTTCGCTGTAAATGGGCGCCCAGGGGCCGAACAACGGCACGGTGTCGCCTTTCAAAACGCCCTTGCCGACGCCCGAGGTGTCCCCTCGCAGGCGCGCCGCTAAACTGGCCTGCACGATTGATTCGTACGCCACCTCCATCGCCGCCAGCTTCGCTGGTTCGGTTTTGTAAAGCAGCTTCTTGCGGTTCAGCGCTTTCTTAACCTCCTCCGCGTCTGACCCGGCAGGGACGCCCAGGGCTTTCCAGGGGTCCTCGGACGCGCCGCCGTCCGCGGCGGCAGCCGCGCGCGCCAAAACAGAACCTCTGCTCATCGTCAAATTGGCGTTGGCGCGCGAGCCGAACACGGCGGCGGCGGCGGCGAGACGAGGAGAGGGAACCTGTTTGAGTTGGTCATAATGGTGCGTTGACCGACGGAGGAGATGGATGTCAGTTTTTTACTCAGGGGCATGAATGGTTCCGCGCGCGTCGGGACGCGAAGAGGAAAACGGAAGATTTCGTTGGTTCCGATATCTCTTTTGGATACCGGCATCGGAGGCATCGCGCATCGATGAGTGCGTGTCGTGAACACGCGCCGTGACGAACACCCGGTCAACGATTTGTACCCCCCCACCGTGGTTCGGCACGTCGCGAGTAACACGCACCTTTTGCGAAACGCTTTTGTTCGCGCCGCGTCCCGCGTCGCGGGGACGCGAGGCGGATGCCCTAGCCACGCAAGGCACGGCGGCGGTGAGAGACATCATCTTTACGGTCGTTCACGAACGACTTGTCACGACTTTTCAGGGAAACCGCGTCGGGTCGCGACGTTGGTGCGGGGTGTTTGCTCGACAAAGGTCGGCGAAGTTGACGAACACCAACAGAAAGGGCGGAGTGCGACGCGTTGTGCGCGATCGTGTCGGAGACGGAAAAGCGCAGATGATGACGCTCCGAAACTGATACGGTACGCAGATTTTGCCAAAGGGGAACTTGCCCGGAATGCCAAAATGCTCGCACAGTATACACAGAAAACTCGGGACGAGTCCCAAATCACGGGATGCGCGTTTCCGGGACGCGACGACTTCTTGGCGCTGCGGTCTCAATCCGAGACACACGTGCTGACCGCGCGTGTTTCGCGAATTAATTCGGTTGACACACGGTCAAGGAAGCTCCCCAACGCGTTGGCCCCCGCCCCGCACCCCGCCCCTGGTCGTGTGCGGGTCTGTACTTGACGGCGTCGTGGAATCGGTCTTGGACCGACACGAAAGGCACGAAAGTGGGTGAGACGTAATCGTAATCCTCGTTGTGCCAAGGTCTTTGCGTCCGTCGCGATGGCCCCGCGAGACACGGTCCGGCGAAAGCACGCGCGTCGTACGCGCGCGAGCTCGCCTTTCGGCGTCCCGTTTTCCTTCGGCACGCCTCTGCGTTTGAACAGCCAGCCCGAAGGATTTCGGTCGAGGGGACGCAGTGCGTTCCCGGTTTCGGGGAAACAATCCGTGGATGATGTGTTTGACGAGAACCACCCGGTCGGTGCGGAACGGCGAACAAGTAGCGAGGTACCACATCGGGATGTGGGTGGCTACGGCGTGACGCCCCGGGCGGAGTACCCCGACCTTCAACCGTTCACGACTGTCACTTCGGCGGCGGCGACCCTCGGCCCCGGCCCCGGCGTCGCGCCCGCGATGCCAAAAACACGTAAGCGAACGTCAACTGGCGCAAACGACGCGAGCGCCGTCGTCGCGGCGGCGCGCGTCGCGTCCGCGGAAGCCGCTTTATTAAGCGCTGCAGATGCCGCGTACGCGCGAGGTAAAGCCGCGAGACTCGCCGCCGCGGTGGCAAATCCCCCGCGGGTCGCGTTCGGCGGGCGACCGCCGCCCAAGTCGGAACACGCGCGTCACGTCGCGGGGGGACTGCGGGGGCGGCGCGCGGGGGTCGGAACCGGGGTAAGAGGGAGACCTGGTGTGCGTCGTACTCGCAAGGTTCGTGACGACCAGGTCGCCTCGGATGATGACTCGGATTGCACGTCGTGCTCTTCGTCCTGGTCCGACGGTTCCCACAAGGAGAACTTCGGCACCGGCTTTGGCAAAGGCCCCGCGTTTAGTTTCGGCACGCGCTTCAACGTCGCCTCAACTTGGCTCGCGGGTTCTTCTGGGAACACCAGTCCCGGGCCGGGCGCGTACGGCGACCTGAATTCGAAACTCGCCACGCACGTCCCCGCGGTTGCGTTCGGGAAGCCTCCCGACCGTCCCGGGGACGGCGGCGCGTCCCCGAAACGCCCGGGGGTGTGGGACCTGGGGGGCGGGCGCGACGACAGCGCGCCGGGCCCGGGTCACTACCACGACTCACGGGTAAAGATAACAGGCCCGCGGTTTTCGTTCGGAGGCGGGAAGGACGATATCGGCAAGCTCCCGGAGGCGCGGCCAGACGACACACCAGGGCCGGGGGCGTACTACAAAGACGATGTAGACGCGATAAAAGATACAAAAGGTTCCCCAAACAAAAACATGGTCGGGTCGCCAAACAAAAGATTTACCTTCGGCGCGCGCGTCGGCGCGGACTGGTCCTCCTCCGGTCCCGGAAACGACGCACCCGCGCCAGGGTCGTATTTCAAAAACCTCGACGAGGTTGGCAAAGGCGTGCGAGACAGCGCTGGTGCTTCGGCACAAACAGGGCCTTCGTTTACGTTCGGGGGCGGGGCGTTGCGGAACGACGGAAAAGAAAAAACGGCGCCGTCGTCGCCCGGGCCCGGGGATTACGCGCGCGACGACGACCCGGACGCTACTGAAAAGCGGAGTCCAAACAAACCCCCTGGTGGGTACACGTTCGGGTGGAGAAGGGGTTCATTACCTAGTAAGAATGATAAGGCCACCCCCGGTCCTGGTGCGTACTACCAATCGCAACGCGGCGACTCCGATCCCGACGCCGCGGCGAAGCCCGGACAAAAAGGGTTTACGCTTGCCGGGAAACTCCCGGTTGTTGTGTTTGGCGAAACCGAAACGCCCGGCCCTGGGGAGTACGACACTTTACGGCCTGGGGACGGCACGGTCGGGGGTGGCCCAGCGTTCACGATGTCGGGAGATGGAGGGAGGTGTTCTGAGCAAAAGAAACCGGAAGAATCTCCCGGTCCGGCGACGTACCGACCGCGGAGCGCGGGGAAACACGCCCCCGCCTTCACAATGTACGGCCGGGTGCCGGACTTTGGAGGAAAGGTATCAGCGTCGGTTCCCGGCCCTGGGGCGTATAACGTGTTTAGGCCCGTACCTGACATATCAAGTCCAGGGAGTCCGGGTACGACGAATGGGGCGTCGTCGGTGCGTGGTGGTCCCGGGCCTACCCTGAAAGGCCGCGAAGCGTGGGAGCGGGCGGGGCTTGCGGACGCTGGGCGGCACTCGCCCGGCCCAGCCGCGTACGTCACGCGCGCCACAGCTCGGCCTCATTCCGCGGCCCCGGCGTACACCATGGCGGGCCGGTGGGGAGACACCACCTCGCCTGGAAAGAACGACACAAGCCCAGGCCCGGGGGATTACGACGCAACCAACTACGGGGACGACGACGACGGGTTGTATGACGGGAGCGCTGGGAAACGCAACCTCAACCGCAAAACAAAACGCGGCGTCACTTTCGGCGCGCGCCCCGCGACCGGCGGCGCGTTGTCGCACCTGGGCGAGTCTTCCTCGAAACCCGGCCCGGGGCAGTACCACAACCCGGAGGTGTTGGCTCGACGAGACAAAGGCCCTTCGTATTCAATTCGAAATCGCAACGACGGGAAACACGGCGTCGGTCAGCGACTGGAAATGTCGGACGCGCCGGGGCCGGGCGAGTACCACGACGGCGAAGACCGGTTTGACGATTTTGGAAGGAAAGGCGTGACCATCGGCGGACGCGCTTCGGCTGTTAAAACGCACCTGGGAAGCGACTCCCCTGGTCCTGCGTTTTATGTGGGTACATATACGAGCTCCGATTTGGACAGAGGGCCTTCGATTTCGTTCGACCCGGGGATGGCGTCCGGCAGGGACGCGCCGGGCGGTCCGGACGATTCCCTTAAATCCAAGTTGGGAATCCCCGGACCGGGGTACTACGCCCCGGAGGTGTTCCAGTTCCCCATAAAAGACGCCCCCGAGGGCAACGTCGGGCCGGGTGGTGAGTTCCTGTGGGCGCCGAAGGGGTACACGTTCGGATGGCACGGCGCGTACGGCGAGGAGAAACGCAACGGAACTACACGCGACGACCCGAGTCCCGGTCCGGGTGCGTACGAACCCGACACGCACGACTTCGGCGAGGCGTTCGGTTTGTACGGCGCGTCCACGAACACGGAAACGCCGTGGCGGCCGAAACCGGGCGTAACAATAGGCGTTTTGGAAAAAAAAGCGCTAACACGACGCTCGCAAAGCGCACCCGGCCCTGGTGCGTATTACAAAGCGACGGATTACACCGAAGGAAGCGCCGGTGGTAAGGGCCCTAAACGCGGAGTTACGATTCTGGACCGAAAAAATCTGGAGCGCTTGAAGAAAAAGGAAACCGAAAAACAAGGTCCCGCGCCCACCGATTACGACGTGCGCACCTCAGGCACGCGGCGGTTGACAGAAACAAGATTCCCGGCGCACACCATCGCGCGGCGGTACGTGGAGTCTGTGCGGCAAAAAAACGAGACTGAAAACGCACCCGCGCCGGGCGCGTACGAAACCGCCGGAAGCGCTTTTCGGAGAGACGGCGGCGTGAAGTGGAATGATCCGCCGTCGCGGGACCAAAACTTACGTGCCTCTCTTGCAGGCCCCGCGCCTGGAGAGTACGAGCCTGACGTGACTGCTTCGGTTGAAAATTTGAAAGCGACTCGGTCCAAAACGGGGGTCAACATTGAAAGGGGCACGACTCGGGCGGCGCCGGGTGGGGTTTTCGACGGGTCCCGCGCGCGCGACCCCACACCCGGCCCCGGCGAGTTTGAGCTTGATGGCGAGGCCAAGTTGATGGTGGAGGCTCTACGTTGGCGGTACCGGGGAGGGGTTGATATCGGCAGAGGGACCAACCGAGACGCACCGGGTGGGGTTTTTGATGGTATTAAAAATGGAACGGACGCGTCGCCCGGTCCCGGGGAGTTTTGGCGCGACGGCGACTCCGGCGAAGGGCTTTTGTCGTCTGGACAAAAAAAAGGGTTCCAGTTCCCCTCCACGTCCCACGCCTCGTTTGGGGGGGCGCTTGACCATTTAATGCGCGGGGGCGACACACCGGGGCCTGGGGAGCACTGGCCTGATGATGAGGGGACATCAGGTGGACGAGGGAGGGAAGGGTCCCGGAGGGTCGCCGGGTTCACCATGCCTAGAAGCCAGCGGGACGTCGGCAAGGAGACCCGCGGGTCTAGAGGCGAGGACTCTCCGGGCCCTGGCGAGTTTGATGCCGAAATTGATGACCGTACTGGCCGCACGGCGGTGAACATGGGAAGGGCCACGGGTCGGGAGGCGTGGGGGGGCGTTTTCGACACGAAACAGACGAGTCCGGGGCCGGGAGAACACGCACCCGAATTCGAGGACGAGGGTGGCAAGTCGATACGTCAAAAAGGCGTGAAGTGGAGCGACCTTCGTGATGGAAAAAACAATTTGGACGGCGTCGATGCTTTCGCGCCCGGTCCGGGCGAGTACGAGCCTGTCACTTTGCGAACGGTCGGTCCGTCCACTATGCCCAAGGCGAAGAAGAGATCAAGCTTAGTCAGCAGGGACGCCGCGCAAAGACCGGGGCCGGGCGAGCACGAGCCTGACGATGACACGCCGAATCCGATGACGGTGGCGGGGCTGCTTCGCAAACGAGCGCAAATGGGAAACAAAGTTGAAGCGACTCCCGAGCAACTAAAAGCGGCGGAAATGAGGCGATTGAGACGACAATCCACGGACCCGCCCTTACCCGGGCCTGCGTCGTACGACGTAAAAGCGGGCGGCATACGAAACGATAAGGGGGTGAAAATGCAAAGCAGAAAGCGGTGGGAGAAATTGGGTGATATGGAATCGACGGGGGGCAGCGGGTTGCCGCCGGGGAAATACGACCCCAAACCGGAAGCCGCGGCGGCGCGGTTGAAACCAGGAAACAGGGTGCCGAGGGGGAACGATTTTGAAGACACCTTCCGGAGCACCAAGGGAAAGGCTCCCAGGGGGTTGGATACGTGGTGACGTGAAGTCCTGGTGGGTGCGAGGTAGAGATAATTAAAGAAGTGAGGCAGAGGTAGCCCGAGGTTACGAGGTATTTCGCATAAAACTCCTTCTCGTATCGTTTCGGTCATCCCCAGAAAACTGTTGACAACGCGTGCAAATTGGCCATTGTTCATCACGCGCGAGGTATCTCGCGCGCGATGGGCGGTGCCGTGGACCCCCTTTCCGCGCGCGCGGTGCTCGCGGGAATGTGCGTGGGGGTGGTGGTGAGCGCCATGAACGTCTCGTTCGGGTTGAAAGCGGGTTGGGCGCAGGGGGGGAGTGTGATTTCAGCGGTGGTGTCGATCGCGCTGTTCAGCGCGTTGCGTCCGAAGATCCCGTTCACGCCGCTTGAAGCGAACGTGTGTCAAACCACCGCGAGCGCTGCAGGGTCCATGACCATGGCCACCGGGTTGATCGGTCCGATTCCGGCGTTGCAAATGCTCGGCATCAAGCACTCGGTGTGGGTCATGGCGCTGTGGGGGTTGGCGGTGGCGTACCTGGGCGTTTTTTTCGCGGTACCCATGCGCGCGCACTTCGTGGTGGACAACGCGGCGACGTTGCGGTTCCCATCCGGCACGGCAACCGCGGAGACTATTAAAAGCATGTTCGCGGACGCGGGGAAGGCGCGAGCGCAGGTGTTGACGCTACGAAACGCGGCGTTATTCGCGTCGGTAATAACAGTGGTGACCTGGGCGGTACCGCCGTTGCTGAAACCGAACTTTCTGTTCCTCGGGTTGCTTCCCGGTTTCGGAAGGCTCGTGCGACTCGGGTTCGGGGTACGGTGCGACCCGATTTTATTCGGAGCGGGGGCGCTGATGGGCACGAAAACGGGCGTGTCCGTGCTAGTCGGGAGCGCCGTGGCGTACGGATTCGTGGCGCCGGTTTTAACCGGAAAAGGGTTCATAAACGACGACCCGCTCGACATGAAACGCGGCGCCCGCGGCGTGATGTTGTGGCCGGGAGTCGCCGCAATGGCCGTGGACGCGGTGGCGCAGCTCGTCGCGTCGGGGGTGGAGGCGGGCGTGGCGATGAGGCGAGCGAAACGGATGGAGTTGTTTGGGGCGGGTGGGGAAAGCGCGGAGTCGTCATCCTTTAAAAGAACAAGACACAGCAACGCGCGTTACGAGCTTCCGGTGTTGACAAGCAAAAGCCGCGGCAGATTGGACATGGCCCCGGTGTCGCTCGCGGGGGTTGTCGGTTTTGAAGCACCGTCGTTGACGGGAATCAAACGAATCGATTTCCAACGAGCCGCCGCGGCGCGAGAAGCGCTCGCTTTGAAAGAAGCGGCGCTTTCGTCGATGGACGAGCGGGAACTTGAAAACGAGGTCTCCGCGAAACAAAGCGACGACTTGACACAAAAAATTCCCGGCCGATGGTGGTTTTTCGGTATACTGGCCGCCTCCACGTTGTGCGTCTGCACGCTTTCCGGGCCCTTCGGCATGAAGGTCTGGCAACCCGCGCTCGCGATTCCAGTCGCCGCGCTCCTGTCCTACGTCGCCGTGCGGTGCGCCGGGGAAACAGACATCAACCCGGTGGGGCCGATGGGAAAAATAGTGCAGCTCGTGTTCGCGGTGGTGGCGCCCGGGGAAACCGTCGCCAACCTGATGGCCGCCGCGGTTTCGTGCGGCGCCGCGGGGCAAGCCGGTGACCTGATGCAAGATTTCAAAGCAGGACGGCTGATGGGTTTGTCTCCGCGGAAACAACTATTGGCGCAGATGGCCGGTATACCGGTACGCGTTGTATTTCCAAAATCCCAACACTGTTTTGCATGACAAGACTGACACTTTCTTTTATTTATCGCAGGCGGGGTTGTTGGGCGCGGTGCCGACGTACGCGCTACTGCGAGACGCACACCCGCTCGGTGGTGATGTGTTCCCCGCGCCCGCTGCGGTGGCGTGGATGGCGGTGGCGCAGGCGCTGACCGGGGGCGGGGTGGGGGGCGAGCCACGGAAAGGGTTGCCCGTGGAAGCGCAGGTGCTGATGGTTTGCGCCGCGGTTGCGACGCTTTTGTTCCGAACAGCAGAGGTTTTAGGGCGGGTGTATTTGCAGGGACCCGGACGGTTACAACCGGGACTATCTTCCCAATCGCAAGGATCAGTTAGAGGCGCTAAGCGAAGAAAGATCGCGCGAGCGTTGGCGAACGCAACGCAGTGGTTACCGTCACCAACGTCGTGCGGCATCGGGTGCATAATCCCACCAGAGTTCTCGGTAGCCATAGCGGCGGGCGCGGCGGCGAGCGGGTGGTGGCAACGACGCGACCCAAAGTACGGGCTGCATTTCCCAAATCCCGCCTCCCTGTTTGCCCATACAAGACTGACACTTTTCTGATACAATCACAGTTCGCACGAACAACACGCGTACATCGCGGCGAGCGGTTTGCTCGCGGGCGCGGGAGTAACCGGTGTGCTCACCGCGGTCGCGGGGCTGGCGAGTGGCAGCGGGGGGGGAGGCTAGAGATAGTTTTTACCCTTAAATGTATTAAGGTTACAAGACACCAGTACTTCTTAATATTACAGCGCTCGATTTTTACCGCTGATTCGTCCGGTCGTAACAGTGTCTCTCTTGCACGCCGCGCAGTGCTGTTTCCGCTTGCCGTGAGGGCAGGGGTTGCACTCCGCGCAGGTGCGTTTCACCCTGCCGTGGGGGCAGCCCTTGCACTCCGCGCAGCTGCTTTTCATCTTGCCGTGGGGGCAGCCCTTGCACTCCAAGCAGTTGCTTTTCAGCTTGCCGTGGGGGCAGCCCTTGCACTCCAAGCAGCTGCGTTTCACCTTCCCGTGGGGGCAGCCCTCGCACTCCGCGCAGTTGCGTTCCAGCTTACCGTGGGGGCACCCGATGCACTCCGCACACTGGTGTTTCAGCTTGCCGTGCGGACACGGACTGCACGCCACACAACTTCTCTTCTCCTTTCCATGCGGGCACCGTTTCTGTCCCATCGCGTCTCGTGTACGACGGTATCCTCGAGATTCCACGTCCGGCCACGTGCGACTATCGCATCGTCTCCACTGTTCACCGAGGCTTTGTCGGTAGCCTACGAAGCGTTCGTCGGAGCACGACACGAGAGCGCGGGTGCACGAAGTGTGGTTCAATCGTGAATCCAGAGGTCGTTCAATATTTTCCCACTCGAAACCTCGAGATGTACATTGTTGTCAAACTACGATCACTTCAAACCGCACGCGCCACCTGCGCCCTCGCGTTCGATTTCGCGATGGCCGGTGCTTCGGACGCCGCGGATGGCGAGCTCACGGACGAACAGCGCGCGGTGTACGACCGCCAGCTCCGGGTGTGGGGGGTCGACGCGCAGCGCCGTTTAGGGCATGCCAAGTTTTTCGTCGCCGGCCTTTCAGGTTTGTGCGCGGAGGCGTGCAAGAACGTGGTGCTGGCGGGTATCGGCAGCGTTACGTTGCTGGAGGATGGCATGTTGGCGCAAGACGCGCATCCCGGGAACTTCCTAGCGCACGCGGGGTTGGCGGACCACCAAGGGGACGTTGGGGCGTTGACCGTGGCGCAAGCCATGGGCGCGACGTTGCGAGAGATGAACCCTTTCGGCGAGGTACACGTGGTAGGAACAAGACCGGTGATTGGACAGGGCCCATCCACGGATTCTTCCTTCGCGCAAATAACCGAACACGAGCTCACAAACATGGATGTCGTGCTTCTATGCGGCGCCTCGGTTCTAGAGCGGGAACGGATCGGGGACATTTCAAGAGCGGTCGGCGCCTCGATCTTCGCCGGAACTGTCAGGGGGTATGCCGGCGACTTCGTCGCCGACCTGGGCGTTTCGTTCGAGCACGTCGTGGAGACGACCGTTACGTCCGTAACGGCCGGAGCGCTGCCTGAAAAGGTCAAGACCACGAAAGTTTGCGGTTTCGTGCCTTTAAGAGCTGCTTTGGCATCGCAGTGGAAGGACCTAGCCGTGGGACGCGAAGGCGGGATGCGGCGAGTCAGCCGATTGGCGGCGGCGTCGCTCAGCGCGGTTGACTTTGAAAAGAAAATCGGGCGGTTTCCATCCAATGAAACTGATAAGAAGATCTTGATCGCCTCGATCGCGGTTACCGAGCGTGAAAACGGCTTGAATGAGGGGTGGATGAACCCGGAAACCGTGGCGGAGTACGTCGGGCACCCAAACGAGGAAGCGCCCGCCGTCGCCGCCGTCGTGGGCGGCGTGTTAGCGCAAGAGATGTTACGCGCGGTCACGAAAGTCGGGGAGCCGTGTCGGAACGGGTTCTTCTTCGCGATGGACGGGGGACAGGGGAGCGTGGAGAATCTGGGGTGTCCGGAGGTTTAGGATTTAGGGGTGCAGGGCACGGTGTGGCAGGTGATGATGATGCGGAGACAACGAATGATGAAAGAATCGAACGTACGCGTACGCAGATTTCGGTGAAACAAAAAGTCGGAATCCATCGTGGGAACAAGTTACAATCGTACAGTCGTCGTCCGCCCTGCGTTCATTGCGTGACGACATCCTTTTTCGTTCATTGCATGACGACATCTTTCTTGACCCGCGTTTCGTTCCGCACCTTGCCGTTGTCCGGCGCCCCCATCCCCGCCGCGGAATCAGCGTCTTTCTGTTCGTGCGGCGCCGGGCCGTTTAGCACTCTTTTTTTGTCGCGTTTGTACTGTTTCGTTTTCATGTGTCGCTCCATCGCGTCTTTGCTTTCGAAGTGCCTCCCCGTGAACATGTCGTAGAACTGCCCGCCCCCTGGCAAGTCTTCGTTGAAAGGCTGGTTCGGGTCACCCACGATCATGGCCTCCATGGACGAAATCTGTCTCGCCGCCATGGGCTTCTTCGCATCACCGCCCGTGGTTAAGTGTTTGTGAACCGCTTTGTAAATCACATCCGCGTGCGGGAGCTCGAACCTGGTGCGCCGCAAACGCTTGGTCGCGTACCCGACCCGGTTCTTCTGCGCAGAGGTTTTCTTGCCTCCGCCGGTGGGACAACGACCCATACGGACAGGGGTGGGGAACGCAAGAAGGGGCCGCCGGGGCTTCGCGCGGTGCGGAATGCGGCGACCGAAACGAATCTTCCTCGGCGGCGGCGGCTGGCCAGCCAAACGCAAACGAATTTTTTGGCCTTTTTTCAGTTGTTTTCTCGCCGGCGTAACCGCGGCGCGCGTCAACCGCAAACAGCGTATTAATATTCAAAAGGAAACTACCCCCGAGTCCTGTCTCACGTGCATCACGTGCCTCACCACCTCACCGCAAAACTTTTGTTCCGTAAACTATGTATTAAGGGTGACGTAAAAAGTGCGCCGCCGGCGCTGATTTGAAAAAACGTACTCACGGCTTGATCACGATGGCGTCCCGGCCCGGCCCGACGCCCAGGTACCTGCACTCCACCCCGCACAGCTCTTCGACTTTCAGGACGTAGGTCTGGCAGGCTTTGGGGAGGTCGTCCCACACTCTGGCGCCTGAAATATCCTCGTCCCAGCCGGGGAAGGTTTCGTACACGACCTCCACCAGGCCGACGGTGTCGGTGTCTGAGGGGAAATCCGTGGTGACCTCGCCGTTTGGGAGTTTGTACGCCACGCCGACTTTGAGTTCCGCGAGACCGGACAACACATCGAGCTTAGTGAGGTTGATGTGCGTGAACCCGTTGATCATGGAGGCGTAGTTCAGGGCGACGATATCGAGCCACCCGATACGACGCGGGCGGCCCGTGGTGGTGCCGTACTCGAAGCCTTTTTCGCGCAGCTCATCCGCCAGGTCGCCGAACAACTCGGTGGGGTACGGGCCGGAGCCTACCCTCGTGGTGTACGCCTTCGCCACGCCAATGACGGTTTCGAACTTGTTGGGCGCTAATCCTAAACCGGCGCAGACCCCGCCCAGGGAAGGGTTGGAGGACGTGACGAACGGGTACGTTCCGAAATCCAAATCGAGCATAGTGGCGTTGGCGCCCTCCACCAACACGCGCTTGCCCGCTTTGTGCTCCTTGTTCACGAGCGCCACGGTGTCCTGGATGTACGGGGTTACTTTCTCCGCGAACACTTTGTACATCTCAATCTCGGCTTCCACGTCGTACTCGAAGTTGGGGAAACGCGCGGCGGCGTCTTTCGCAAGCGCCCTTAGGCCCTCCGCGAACTTAATAGGGTTCCGGATGTCCCCCACGCGCACGCCGTTGCGCGTGGCCTTCGAGGCGTACGCGGGCCCGATCCCTCGCTTGGTGGTTCCGATTTTGTTCCCCGAAAGCTCTTCTTCGCGTAAGCCGTCAACCTCTTTGTGCAGGTCGAACAACATGTGCGCGCGGTCGCTGATCACGAGGCGGTCGGGGGTAACCTTGACGCCCGCCTTGATACGATTAACAAGAAAGTGTCAGTCTCTCGTAATGTGTATGAGTAAATAGTCAGAGGTAGTAAGTAGTCCCTTCTGGTACGAGTATGGGCAATCAGGGAGGCGGAACGTGGTGATTGGGAAAGTTCCTTACTTTTTCAAGCGCTTCGAGTTCGTTGAACATGCTCGGGATGTGCACCACCACGCCGTTGCCCACCACGCAGAGGCACTCGGGGTTCAGGATACCGGAAGGCACCAAGTGCAAAGCGTACTTAACACCGTTGTCGTCGTAAATCGTGTGGCCTGCGTTGGCGCCGCCTTGGCACCGAGTGACCATGTCGTATTCCTGAGTGAGGTGTTCCCAAAGAAATCGTGTGCGTTGTTAGTCACTGTTTTGTGTTTGTGTGTATTTTTTTTTGGGGTCTGTTCGTTTGGGGTGCGCGGGCGTCCCCGTGGGGCGCCGCCCGATCCCCCCCGGGTGGCGCGATTCCCGGATCGCGCGGAGTGGTGTGCCTCGCGAGGCACGGACGAGGCGAGTCTCCGTGTGTTCCGCGGAAAACCCAACCCAAGCCGCGGACGGAAACACCAAGGGGACGCGTTCAGAACGAACGCGTCGTTGCGATGGCGATTATTGGGATTCGGGGACGTACGTGCGCCAGGATATCAACGAGCTTGCCCTTGCCTTCGTCGCCCCACTGTGAGCCGAGCACGGCGCACACGGAACCGAGGGTTTTCCACTCGGCTTTGTTCGCCAGCGCGACCGCGGAGGGTTCCGCGACGGCTTTGCACGCGGGCGCTCTTCGCACCGCGCGCGCGCGATGCTGCACACGAGCCTTGCCCGAGAACACGGCGGCGTGCGCGCGCGTGGGCGCGACAGCGGCCATGACGCTCATTTGGTTTCTGCGGGGTGGGTATGCGTGCCGAACCGTACGGCCGCTGCGAAACGCAAAGCGTTCGACTCACCGCCGAACCTTCTTGTGGCGCGCGGAAGGCGATCGGGCGGGAGATATCCATCCGCCCAAAGAGAAAGACAAAACCGCCGCCGGGAGTTTGTTCGCAACTCAAGACGGCACCTCCCTGGGCAATTAGATAGCCTGGGGATTTGCCCCACGAAGGAGATTCTGGCCCCAAACAGTCCCGTTTTTGGCTTCTCCGAAACGAGCCATCTGAATGGGGCACATCTCGCGTCCCCTTCCACGCCCTCGTGTCGCGCTCGCGCGTTAAGGGTACCTCGCTTTCGCCGCGGATTATACACGACCTAAGACTTCCCACGGAAACGCGGAAACGCGAAGGGCGACGGGACTCGGGTTTCTTGGCGTGTGTCGGGACGAGACGGGGGGTCGGGAAAATCTCGGGACGGGCCACACAAGGCAAGGTCCCGCCGAAGCGGATTACCGGATTGTCACGCCGCGCGTGCGTCGAACGCGACCACGTCACGTATCGTTCGTGCCAAAAAACGACACGTGATGATACGTCCGATGGCTACGACACCTCCATCGACGACCAGTGCTAACGGAACAAACCTGAACGCCGCGCCGAATACGCCCCCCGCGGCGCCTCAAAAAACAAACCCCACGGTGTCGCGCGTGTTTCTGTCCCCATCAAACGAGACCGATTCCGCGCGACGCCGGTTGCGTTTCGAGACGAAATCAACGTTGATGAATCCACCCGGGGGGTCACCTTCTGGGACGGGAGGCAGGGACAGTGGGGTCGGGAAACGACAGGCAGGCGACGCCCTGACCTCACCCGTAGCAAAGATGCGCGTGGGCACGCCGCCGGCGTCGGAGTGACGACGGCGCAAGAATTGTAAAATAAACTGTACATGTCCTTCTAATCTTCTTTTCTGGAATCTTAAGCTCGCGTCTCCGCGAAGGCGCGCATTTCGCGATGGTCAACACCAAACAACACACTCCTCAATCACCCCCCGACAAGAGCAGTTGTTTCGGCAAACCAAGTCCCACGCGCCGTCGCGCGACGGCGTCCGGAAGCGCGCAGGATCCGCCGTTTGCGCCGAAAACTTTTAATCGATGTTTCGCCACGAATGTGTACACCCCATCCCGCACCACGGTGGGCACGAAAAGTAACACCCCCGCAACCGACCAAGGCACACCGAGCGCCGCGAACGTGCGCAACACCGCGGTTGACTTGGTGTACCCAACCGCGGTGCCGTTCGCGACCTCAACGACGACTATGGTTGATAAATCAACGGGCTGCTTCGCGTTTCGAAGCACCTTTTTTCCAACCGCGCTTTGCTGCGTCTCGAAGTACACCACGCCTTTGGTGTCCAGCCACGACACCAAACGGGCGTACCGAGAGCACAGCGCGCAGTCGCCGTCGATCAGCGTGACCAAAACACGAGACGGAGTTGGCTCCGAGGGAGCCATCCCGGGTCCGGCGCGTGGGAGAGACTGATGACACATCGATGATTGTTTTGAAAAGGTCAAAAAAGTCTAAAAATAATAATTTCACAATGGTCTATCTAATCTCGTTTGGTCTTGGTATCCACCATTCAACCAATACAACTACTCGTTAAGCGCGCACAGCAGCGCGACGCCCTGTAGCACCCAAAAGTCGCTATCCGTGCCTTTCTTGATAGGCAGTCCCACGCAAAGCACGAAGTTCGTGGACTGACCGGTGGTGGACAAAATCCCGGCGCGCACGCTCGTTTTGTAAAGCGGACACTGGTACTCGTTTTCATCCGCCTCCGCAAGCAGCGCGGGCGGGGCGTACCCCTCCACCGGTTTGAAGTGAATCACGGGAAGAGGGCTTTGCATCACCCCTGGTTTGGATTCATCCAGATACCCGCCTTGCCGGTTCCACATGGCGTTGTCCACGAACAAGCCGTCGATGAAAACGCCGTCGGTTGGCGACTCGACAACGTCGCGCGCGACTTCTTTTCCAACCAGCACTTCGAAGTTGAAGTTCAGCGAATCAATAGCAGTGGCGTACTTCCTGGCGTGCGTCTGCAGCACACCGGTCATGAATCCTTGCGGGAAGAAGAACCCGGGGAGCCAGAAGGTTTTCGGTTCGCCATTTTTCAGCCACGTGGACATCATTTTAATTCGGAGCTGGTAATCGAGCATCCACCCGCCGAGGGGTTTTAAACTCGGATAGCCAGATTTTTGCCAGATTTCGGGAACGCGGTTGTTTAACAGCGCGGCGTGCATTGTTTCCAGGTCCCCGGTCATCACGATTGTTCCTTTAATCGCGGACCGTAGCGAGGCAAGGGAGACAATCAGGGTTCGCGTCAGCGTGTTGAACCTCTCGATTTCCTGGCCCAACACCACGGAGAGGGACTTTAGTTGGCCCGAGTTGGTCCGGTCGAACAACCCGTCGACCGCGTCGTCCACGTCCATCGCGGGCAAAACCTGCGCCTCTATCTCGGCCGCGAGCGTAGACACGATGTCGTCGGGGGACTTGCCCCCCTCGCCAGACGTGGCTCTTGGTTGAATTGAAAGAACCACATCCATCATCCGCCGCGTTTCCTGCATCTGGAACGTGATGTCCGCGTTCGGGTGCATGCCGAACACCTCGGGGGCTTCCGTGAGGGGCAGGGTGTTGATGTGCTCGCGAAACGAGGCAAGGTCGCCTTCGGGTGGGGCGTAGTACGCGCCGCTCGGCGTGAACTTGTAATGATCACTGAGCACGTTTTCGGTGTAGTACTTCTTCAGAATACTCATCAAGCACCTCCTGTCCAGGTCGTCAGTGACTCTGCCGCCGTAGTTGATTTGCCCGGTGACGTAAACAAGCGCCGCCCACGGAACTTCCGGTTGTTCTTCCAGGAACATCTTCAGCGTCAGCATGGAACACTCCACGTCGCTGGCGTTGAACTCGTACCGGATGTTCCACCCCAGTGGGCCGAACTTCCTGCGTTCCTGCGCCACGGCGTGGAACGTGCTTAGCGCGAAAATCAGCTTCTTGTACGGCCCCGGTTTCGAACAACTCTCGAACTGCTCCGGACTCAAGTCGTTGAACGCGCGCTTCATGTTCGCCCGGACGCCTTTCGGGGGTTCGTTCGTGAGTTTAATGCCGTTTTGAAGCACCAACGTGGGAAAGATCTCCGCGGGCATTGATGTGAGCCACAAACGGAAGTCGTCGTGCGTCTCGGATGCCGCACTGCCGATGCGCTCCACCATCTTTTCAAGCGACAGCATCCAACTCTTCGCGAGGTGGCAGTTCTGCAGGCACACCCAATCCCCCGATACCTGCCCTTTCTCCACCAGCGCCTCAGCGACGGGGCCTTGCCCTTGACCCAACGACACGATGTGTAACCGCTCACCAGGAAGCCACCCCTTCTTCGTGGCGAACCGCTGCAACATCGCGGACGGGTCCGCGCCTGTGGACAGGATGAAAACAACCGGGGTCCGGCAGTCCGTGTCGGGGAACACGTCGTCAAGCGTCCACGGCGGCGCCTCTGTGAAGGTCTCGCCCAGCTCAATCCCGACGTACTGCTGCGCCGCCGTCACCGCTTTCTCTTCCCGGAACACTTTCACCAGCGTCAGCTTCACGAAAGGCGAAACCCGGGCCTCCGTGTCTCCTGGTAGGTCTTCCTCGAACGGCGAGTCGCTTGTTGCCCAAGCCTGGTGCGTAGACGGGTTACCCGCGATTGCCGCGCAAAACCCCTGCAACGAAACCGGGAGCTCCTGCTCCAGGTAACACACGTTGCGCCAGGTCTGGTCGGACAGCCAGGCCAGGGCGTCCTTGTTTTCCTCGCCGTCGGAACCGGTAGTCGTGGGTTTCGCAGGCGCGACGTAGTTCAACGGCGTGCCGCGTAGAAACGCGCTCCACTCTTTCGGCTCGATTGATTCCTCGGCGCGCAGAATCGACGTGCACAGCAGAAACGAGTACAACAACTTGTGCTCCTGAGAGATAAAAAAGAAAGTGTCAGTCTCGTATGGGCAATCAGGGAGGCGGAATGTGGTGATTGGGAAATACTTACTTCGAACAAACCGCGGCACACGTTTTTAAACATGAACCGCGTGGTGTACTCCATTAACGTCTCAAGTCTTTGAGTAAGCGCCTTGGCGAGTTTCTCTTGCTTGACGTCCTCATCATCGGAGGACTCGTCACCAGACTCGTTGTCATCCGAGTTCTTGGTTTCGGAGGTTTCGTTTTCCGATTCGTCGACGTCGCTTCCGTCGCGTTTTTTCGCGCCGTCGGCGTCGGAGGTTTCGCCACCCCCGCCAACCCGCGAGTTAACCACGCAGTCGTTGAACATGCGCATGAAGAAGTTTAAACTGTACTGGTACATCGGGCCGATCAGGGCGAGGTCCGCGATGACGAAGTAAAGAATGGACCCCCGGACCGCGGCGGCGCGGTACGTCTCCCGTGTGGTGTTGATCTGCGTCTCCGTGGTTTCCGCTTCCTCTAAACGGCCGGCGATCATGGCGCTGGTTATTTTCGAAGTGTGCAGCGTGGAAATCAGCACTTCGTCGTCCAGAATGTTCCCCTCGCTTTCCTTTAACATGTTGAGAATCTTATCCTGGAGCTCTTTCAGTTGTTTCTTGTCGTTTGAAATGCTCACCACGAGCCTGTCCTTGGCTTCTTCCAAGTCTGGCCTTTCCTTCCGCACCACGTCGCCGAGGAGCTGGTCCTCCAAGCCCTTGATCGTCACCGTGAAGTTGATCACGGTGACTTTAATACACACCTCGGGTAAATAATGCGGGTTCGGCATTTTGGTTGTGAGGTAGAACTTGAAGTTGGGGTCGTAATCCACGTCGGTGTCGCCGAGGCGGATCAGTAACCGGCCGTTCTGCTTGAACACCGCTTTCTGTAACACGGGCTCCAACGCAGGGTCCAACACCTCGCCGATGTCCTCCACTAACACGGGGTTGCCGATGCGTATGGACGACTCCAGGGTTCGCAAATAATCGCCGTCCGTGAGCTTAATAACCTTCAACGCGTTTTTGGTTTCCATCGCCTTGACCCACTGGTTCGCCTGGTTCTGCGGGTCGATCATCAACGGCCACCGCTTACCTCTCGTGACTAAAATCCCGTTATCAACACTCACGTTGTCCGTCGGCAACCCCCACATGTTCCAATCCCGGACCTCCACCGCGCTCGCCAGGGTCCCGCGCAGCGAGCAGTCGTAAGAAACCGGAATCTCAAGCTCCTGACACCGACCCACCCACCCCTCAACAAGCGCCTCGCGGTACGCACCAGTGAACGCGCCAAAGTACGCGATGCACGCCGCGCTGAGGAACACGTCACCGACAAGCAAACTGGTCTGGTGCCCGATCTCATCCGCGGTGTCTTTCCAACGCACCTGTGAGGGTAAAAAAAAGTGTCAGTCCCGAGTCGGCGCGTACGGGTGTCCTGCGTGGAGAAACAGCGCGCTCGTGATGCATGTGCACTTGCTAGTACTGGTACACGTCACGCGATGTACCGCTCTGGATCACGGGCGGTAAACAGAATGCCTGGATTTGGGAAACACGAAACGCACCTGCTCATCCGCCAAACCGCTTGTGAGTTTCTCGGCGCGCGCCAACCGCCGCACCGTGAGCTCCGCCAGGTCCTTCAGACTCTGCTGGTCATCCATGGCCTGCGTGAGCTGCTGTTCAAGCGCCGCGACGTTGTCCTTCACCGAACGCAGCTTGTCCTGCGCCGCCCTGAGCTGCGCCATGGTGTCCGCGAGCGCGTCCTCCGCGGCTTTCAGCGCCGCGCGCTTCGGCTTGACAACCTTCGCCACGCGCGAGTACGTGTGCATCGCCCTGGTCCACATGCACAGACTCATGGCGGCTTTGGATTGCCGCGCCACATGTTCCGGGGTGTACTCGGGGTTATCCACGTACTTCGTAAGGGCTTTGACAATCTTTGGTTTGATGTGGTCCTTGTCGTACTCGAACAGCAAACTCATGAAGTCGCTTTTGCCCAACACCTTCTTCGCCGTGTCCCAGTCCGTTTTTTCCCCCAACAGCAAACAAACCGCCTCCATGGTCATCTGCACCAGCGGAGGGGGTTTGGGGAACCCCTTCACCTCTACGATGTCTGCTTTGTTCAGCGCGTTCAGCGATTTCACCGCGCTTTCAAGCGCGGGCATGGCTTCGTCGAGATCCGCCTGCGCGGACGCCGCGATGAGTTTCGTTTCCTCCGCCTGTTTCGTCGCCACGGCTTCCTCCGCCGCGACCGCGGTTTCCACAAGCGCCGCCTCTTCCTTGTCCCCGGCGACTTGCACCAGGAGTATCTCCGTCGCCGCGGCTTTTTCCTTCAAAACGGGTTGCAGCTCGCCGAGTTCTATTTTCATAGCCGCAACGAGGGCGTTTGTTTCGTCCAGCTTTTGCAACCCGTTCAACAGCCGGTCGCGCGCGCCGCCCAGCTCGGTTCGTTTCTCATCAAGCAGGCTCGTGTACAGGTGGATCAAATCCAGGTACGACTTCGGGGTGACGTAGAAGCGTCGCCGCAGTTCGTTGTAAAACGCCTCGCTGGTTTTCGTGACGCTGACGTGAATATCAACGCACATGGACGCCACCGCCTGCCGCACGTCGTCGCTGCCCAACTCGATTCCCGACAGAAACCGCTCGCTCACCGAGTTCAACGCCTCCGCGGGCCACTCCATGTACCAGTCGATCGTGCAGCAGTTGATCAGGCTGGGGAACTGCCGGCACCGGCTCCGGAACGCCTCACCCACGGGGGACATGCACAGGATGATGTGCAGGTTATCCCGGACGCGGTTGATGAAGGTGTTGTACAGGGAGTCTTTGGACATGCTGGCCCGATAAAAAAGAAAGTGTCAGTCTCTCGGCCATGTGTATGAGGGATTGGTATGAGTAAACAGTCAGGGTAACAGTCCGAGGGAATGCGCCCTTCTGGTCGTAATAATCCCTTCGCAGGACGAGTATGGGCAATCGCAGAGGCGGAACGCGGTGATTGGGGAAGCTCCGCACCTCACGCCAAGGGTTTCGGCGTACTCCCTGATGTCGGAACACATCCGGTCTTTTTCGGTTTGGTCGAAAAGCGCGGGGACCTCGCCACTGTTCAGGATGTTGTTGATATCCTCCACGAAACTCTCGGACACGATTTGCGTATCGGTAAACAGAAACACGGTCGGCACGCCGTCGACGCCGGTTTGCTGGTACAGGTTTTTCAAGTCGTCCCTGAACTCGCTAAGCCCGTACCCGCGGCTCAGCTCGATTGAGAAACACTTGAACCCCGCGACGAACGAGGCGAACCTGGTTAGCGATTGCTTGCCGCTGCCACCCACACCAACCAGCATCGCGTTCCCCCTCGGTTGCCGCAAAATTCGAGTCAACCGCGCCGCGTGCTCCGCCGCGTCAAGGAAAAACACCAAATTCATCGCGTTCGTACTCCCCGCGTTGTACTCCTCCAAGTACTCCTCCATCATTGCGACCATCTTGTCCACGCTCGTGATTTCTTTATACGCGCGCTCCTCGACTGGTTCGTTCGAGCCGCCTAGGAAATCGCCGAACAGTATGCTGCGATCCACGAAAAGCGACTCGAACGTCGGCGGATCGGGAAAGTGTTTCTTCACAACCTGCGCGACCATGTTTTTGTAGTACACCTTGTCCTCCACGGAAATCAGCCGGTCATGGAACACGCGCATGCTTTCGTGCACCCACAGCCGGGTCATCACGTCTTTCGTCTTGCACTGCTCGCTCGTGATGAGCAAAATCCCTTGAAGCACTTTTGATAAATCGCGAAGGTTAAACGTGTAGTGCGCCTTCGCGGGCGTCGGCAGCAGCTCTTCGGACATGCGGCGGTACACCTCCACTGACGAGTCAACAACCGGCTTGACGCACTCGGCGAAGTCGTTCGGAAACCCCGAGGCCGCGGTGGATAAAAACCCGCCGTAAATACTCGAAAGAATCGTGCTCATGGACGCGTCGCTGGGAGGCGGGACGTTGAGCATGTTGAAGTGTCGGAAAAAACGGGGCGTGACTTCCTGGCGCCCGCCACCGGGCGGCGCGCACGCGCAAATCAAGGTAGTGTCCTCCACGTCTTTCCAGAACAGTTTCTTCCGGTCGTAAAAACCGGCGTGGTCTTGGAACTGCCTTAAAAGCTCCACCGGGGGCTGCGCTCCGTACGTCTCCCTGGCGGGCATGTTGACGTCATCCACGAAGAGGATTATTTTTTTATTCGGAGGCGCGCCGAATTTCGTTTTGCGTTTCTTTTCGAGTTTCGCCTCAATCAAAACCTGCGTGTCGTACGCGGGGGTCTGAGCTGAGAAGTTAATCCAGACCGGTACCAGGTCTTTGCGTTCGCTTTCCCGTTGCAAGTAGTCGGTGATGATCACGGACTTACCCACCCCAGTGCTTCCAGTTAGCAACACGCTTTTGTTTACGTCCAACAGCTTGTCCAGCAAAAACCCGAACCGCGCGGTGTCCACGTTCGGCACGAGGACTTACGATGGGGAAAAGAAAGCGTCAGTATTGTATATCGCGATGTATGGACAACAGTCACCAGCGTTAGAGATAAAACAGGGAGGCTCCTGAGTTGGGAAACGCCCAAGGCCGCACCTTCGAAGTACGGCGTGGCCGGGTTGTAGGAGAACTTGGTGACCAGGTCGTCCCAAAGCGTCCACCGGCCTTTAGGCTCTTCTTTGGTGTTCGTGGTGACGAAATAGTCGTAAACGGTGTTTTTGTTGGGCAGGTTACCAATGGCTTCCACGTTCACGGTGAGGAACTCGCGCGCGAACTCGTCGAACTTGTCATGATGCGTGGAATCGACGTTACCGCCCACGCTCCAGGTGAAGGAAAACACGAAAACCTTGGCGAGCACGGCTTTCAGGGCCTTAACGTTTTCGCTTCCGAAATCGATCCCCCGGCTCGGCAAGGTTAGGGTCTTGAAAAGCATCGCCAGCGAGGTCACTAGGTTAATGTCCACCGAGGTGATGCCCTCCTTCAAGTGTTTCCGCAAAAACTTTAACCCGCCGTCGACACATTTGTCGAAGAGAGAAAAAATCCAGTCCCGAATTTCGGGCGTAGCCGCGGCCGGGAGCTGTGTCGCGCAAAACGTTCGCACAAACGGCCTCCACCCCAGTTCTTCGGGGGGGACGTACACCATGCCGCACCGGGAGACCGTGGCCGGGGACGCCACCGCCAGGTCTTGGACCTCGAAAAGCATCCGCATCGTGTTTGGGTTTAGCTTGATGCGCTCGCCGTTGGGAAGGCACAGCGTACCTGCGATTGTGAAAAAAAAGGTCAGTCTTTCGTAACGTGTATGAGTAATTACTCCGGACAATCGGCAAAACGCAGAGGCAGGATTCGGGAAACGCCCTGTACGCACAGTTATCGTCAAGCACGGTGTTCATGTTTTCGATCCAAATCGCGTCCACCGGGCCGTCGAACACGACCCACTTCTTGTCCAGGGTGGTGTCCGCCACCGCGTTCCTGATTAAGGTAGACCCCAGCCCGTCGCACCACTCGTTCGTCATCTGGCTGTACTCGCCGTAAAGCTCGCCCATGGTGATACACTTGGGGTTCAACACGTAGGTGTGTATTTTTTGAAACTCCGGGTTTAAGTGGTTCCCTTCGCGCAACTGATACCAATAAAAGAAAGTGTTAGTACTGTATGGGCAGACAGGGAGGCGGGATTTGGGAAATTATTCACGTACCTTCGAAAGCGCGCGCTGTAGCGTTTTGTACACCGTGGTTTTCCCGCCCCCCGTGGGGCCCACGAGCATCGCCCCGAACCGGACGTTGAAGGTTTCGAACATCTGCACGATTTTTAACACGAATTTGTCCACACATTGCAGGTTCTGTTCTTCCAACGCCTCGATGATCGCCCTTGCGAGGATGCCTTGTTCAACCTCAGGCACCTCCACGCCCGGAAACAAGTCGCTCACGATGGCTTCGAACAACTCGGCGTCCTCGGATAGGAACTTGGGGAGGTTGCTATCCCGCATCGCCCTTATGAGGACGACCTGTTCGTCCAAATCGGGCGAGCCTCTTTTTAAACTCCCGGCCATCACAAGCACCGACTTCAACGCCCGCATGCCGAAATCGTAGTGGTCCTGCTGCGACAGCTGTTCGCTTGATAGCTTGTAAAGCTTGACCATCTTCCGCGACAAGTCTTTGCTGGTTTCGAAACCCTCCGAGAACAACATCACCTCCGCGACTAGCGCGTAGTCGGGAATCATCATCGCCATCGGGCGGAACAGCGCTTTCAGGTTATCGGGGAGCTCCGTGCGTCCCGCGTACCCCGGGTTCATGGTGATGAACACCGCGAACGAGTGCTGCAACCGCATTTCACGGCCTTCAAAAACAAACTTGGAAACCCCGCTTTTCATCGCGTTTTGAATCGTCAGGAGCTGCTGCGCCACCACGGACAGCACCTCGATGTCGATCCGGTTGAACTCGTCGAAACACGCCCAGGCTCCGCACTGCGCAAGGCCGGCGAAGAACTTACCCATGAACTTGTAATCGAGGTTATCCCCGCAGTTGAACACCACGCACTGCACCCCAAGCGCTTTCCCCAAGTCTTTCGTGGACTCGGTCTTACCAGTACCCGCCGGCCCGGCGGGCGCGCCCCCAAGTTTCAAATGCATCGCGCCCGTTAGCGTCATGTAGCACCGGTCCGTCATCGGCGTCACCACCAACCTGCTCTGCGCGCCCAAGTACTCGTACGCGTATTCGAAACTCGAGTTCGTCTGCGACACGGAACACAAATCGATCTCCTCGTCCCAGTAGTACCGCAGCTGCATTTGCCATTTGAAGTCGTTTGCGCTTTGCGTTTTTTCGGTGAAAAGCTCCTCCACGATGTCGCGGGCGTGGACGTCGATGGTGATCAGGGCGGCTATTATTTTGCGGTGCAGCCCGGTGAGCTGGCCTCGCACCACGACGGTCATGTCTTTCAAGTCAGCTCGGTTTTTGGCGAGGTAGGTGGACATCGCGCCAGTCACGTCCTTCGCCCCGAGCGCCGCGACCACGCCCCTGCACCAGTAAATCTGCGACACCATAATCACGACCTGCGCGGGTTGATTCAAAACCCACTCCGTGCGCGTTTCCTTTGGATAGCTAAGGTAACTCGTTTTGCTTTGTTTACGTAACGAATCGATCATCGCGGTTTCCACGGCGCACAGCCACTGCTCCACGTTCCCGCGCGCTTTCAGGTTTTTACCGAGCCCGACCGTCTCGCCCTCCGGCGATACCATGGCGAAGATATCCACCGACTTCGGGTCGCTCCCGAAATCCAACGCCTTGATGCCGTCGAAACACTTGCTCATGTGCGGCTGCACGGCCTGGACGTTCTTGGTTTGCGCCAGTATTTCAAGGAGCTCGTCGTTTGACAGGAAGTAAAAACGCGGAAACGCCATCCGCTTGGTTTCCAAATACTCCTCCAGGTTCTTTTGGATCTTGTCAAGCGCTGAGATAAATAAAAGAAAGTGTCAGTATTGTATGGGCAAACAGTATTGGGATTTGGGAAAGGCCCAATACGTACCTTCGTTTGCGTTTTGGAAACTCTGGAGGTACCCCGGGGTGGTACCCGCGCGCAGGGCGTTGTCGTTTTCCCTAGTTTTCCGCATCACGTCGCGGAACTGCTTATCCACCGCGAAGAACTGTTTCGCCTCGTTCGGGAGTTGTCGCTGAATATCGGGCGCGCTGAAAATGGTTTCCAGGTACATCCAGTTTTTCTGCACCGCGAGCCACTCGTCCAGGGTCTCGCCAAACAACGAAAGCTGCACCTCCACCTTCTCCACGGTTTCCCGGATGCCCTTGACGAACCGGGAGGACATTATTGTTGACATGGTGACCATGCTGTCCTCCAGGGCGATTGAAATCTCCTCGATGCCCCCGAGCATAAACGTGTCTTTCGATTCCTTGTAAGGCACGACTTGAGATAAAAAAGAAAGTGTCAGTCTCTCGTAATGTATATGAGGGATTGGAAAGGGTATACAGTAAACAGTCGGCGGAACGTGGTGATTGGGAAAAACCCGCACCTTGGAAACACACGTCCGCCCACTTTGCGACGACTTTGTGCAGCATCTCCTCCAAGGCTTGTTCCTGGGTGGCTTCGGTGGACACCAGGCCAATAGCCTCGCCGTGCGCGGGGGCTTTCAAATCCAGAATCTTCTGCAGCGTGAAGAAATCGTCCCTCACAATAGGCACACCGATGAGCGCCGCGACTTTGTCCCAGTGCCTCTGCTTCATGGACGTGTTTAAAAGCGCGTTTATGACGGGGAGCAAGTTCTTGTAGTCCTCAACCTTCGCCGCGAATCGCTGGGCCATCTTGTTCGGCGCCAGCCCCTTTTCAAGCCGCGCGCTGAGCTTGACGTACCCACCCATCTTGTCCGTCATCCGCGGTACGTCGATTTTGTCGAAAACGGTCTTCGCCCAAACCAACACGTCCGCGTCGAAGGCGCCGTCGCCCGCCCACGCCGCGACCTTCAACGCCACGTCCGCCGCGGCTTCCTTTAGCACGTCAAACACGGTTTCGCACGAACCGAAGGTTACCTGGATGGTGTTTATTTTTTGTGACTCCGCCGTGGTACTCTCCGCTCTTAAGGTCAAGTCACGCAACAACTTCTCAACCTTTTCGCGCCCCGAGTCCGGGTCCAAAATAGTCTCGTCGCTCGCCGCCTTCACGAGCTCCCGGGCTTCCCGGTTAACCTCCTTGATCCTGTCCTCAAGCTCGGACGCGAACAAGGAAATTTTCTCCTCCTGCGTCCCTTCCGCATCCTCCAGCACGGTTTTCAACAAATTGAAGTCCTTCTCTGACGTAGCGAACTCCGCCGCCGAAGCGTCGGTCACGGCGAAGGAAAACTCGCGCACCAGCGCGTACAAAGCCGCGCACTCCTCCGCGCGCTTCGTGAGGACATCCATGTGCCCTTCCCTTAGGTGCTGCACGAACCGCATGCGGTCGCACAGTTCCTGCGCCGCGTCCAATCGCGTGGATAGCTTCGCGGTGGCGTCGTGAATTTCGGCGATGAATTCGGCGTACGCGTCGCGCGCGAGTTTCGGTAACGTCTCGCGCATTTCCGCAATCTTGCCAATCGGCGACGGCGTCGTGGCGTCGCGAAACTCGGTGGAGTCGATTTGCACGATCCCCACGTTTTGCGCCACGCGCAGGTCCTGGAGCCGGGTTTCCTGGTCCATCCACGTGATTTGTTTTCTGCGGAACTCGTCCAAGGGGATTTGCCCGTTTCGGTATTTTGAAACCATTTCAAACAAGTCAATCGCGCGGTTGGAAACCGCCATTAAACGAAACGACTCGTAGTGCGTACGGTACTCGCGCGCGAAAGCAAACCCGAACCGCAACGCTCGGTTCACTTCATCGCACAGCGAAAGGTGCGTCACGTCTGTTTGGAGCTCGTGAAGCGTCGTGCCCGCACCGATATCCCCCGCGTCCGCGCCCGCGTCCGCGGCGAAGGCGTCGCGCATCTTCGACATTAAGCGCTCGTCGCCCGGTAACCGCCGGACGCTCGCCAGCGTGTGCGCAAAGTCGTGAACCACTCGCTGGATCGCGCTTTGAAACGTCTCCGCGTTTGGCACGAAACAAAGCGCGTTATCCTTCACCTCCAGCTTCAACCGAAAGTTGGGCAACGTGGGATGTGTCGGTGCGAAGGAGTTCAACCGCGCTTCTTTTTTCCGGTACTCGTTTTCCCGCATCGCTTCCCGGACGAGCTCCCGCAACCGCCGCGTCGTTTCCGCGCTCTTGGCCTTACCGCCGCGCGCGTTCTGCGCCCGTTGGTTTCGGTTCACCGCGGTGGCCATCCGGGTGAACCCAAGCTGTGCCCAGAGGTGTGTCAGCCGTTGTCGGAACGGCGGCGGCGGGGTTTCGAACTTACCCACGGGGCACTGCCGCGTCGCGGCGAGCACGTCCGTGACCGAGTCGTGAAGCACGAACCGCAGGGTGTCTCGGATGACGTAATCCAGCTGCTTGACAAACGAAACGAGTCGCCTTTGTTCCGTCCGTCTTGTCGCCGTAACCGTGTACGAGTACTCCAAAAGCGCAGCGGAACCAGCAGTTTTGGCGGTGGCGTCGTCGTCCACGGCGAAGGACGTGGACGGCGCGCTCTCGCCTGCGCCGAAGAAATCGCGCAGTCGCCGTTCCGTAGCCGCAAGCGCGGAGGCGCACGCCTTGTCCACGACTTGTATGGTGTGCTTTGAAAAAGCCTCCAGCCTTTCCAGCATCTCGACTCGTCGTGTTTCCGCTTCGTTCGAGAACTCCTCAAGGGTTCGTAACCCACCAGGCGTAACGGAGGACAACCGCGCGCTGGACAGCGCGTGGCACGCCGCCCGCACCTCGGTCGCCGCGCTCGCCAAACTCACGTCCAGCTGAAACAGGTTCTTCTCCAGCACCAAAGAGGCTCGTTTCATTTTCGTACGTCGCACCACGGTTCGCCACGTGACGAACCCTTTCCAGGTTCGGAACCGTTTGAACGTGCTCAGGGAACGGGTTTGCGTGAACAAAGCGCGTTCCCGGAGCCACCGCTGCGCGCTCGTGAACTCCGCGTCTCGCCCTTTCGCGAAATGCGTAATCCCCAAAGCGCTCATGGTGTAGTACTCGTCCCCGCCCCCGAGATCCGCAAACTCAATCGTAATCAGCGCGTACGGGTCGTGGTGCGTCTGGCTCAAAACCAGTCGCTTGAGGTACACGAACCGCGAGCCCGAAGGGTCGTCCAGGCGCAGATGTTTCAAGGCCTCCAGGTACTCGTCCCCGGTGGGGAGTTTGGGGTCATCACTCCCCGTGTCCGACGCGTTTGAGTCGACATCAACGGCGTCAAACACACTGGCGCCTTGGAAAACGCGCTTCGCAGTGGACTCGTGGCGCTTCGTGGTGATGGTGCCGCGACCGTGCGTAACAGCGTCTCGACGCGTCGTCGAATCCTCGTTGGATTGAGGACCGCGGGCAAGCGGCGGGTTGGTCAAAATTCGCCGTGTTTGCATTCCTCCCGTCGTCGCCCCCACCGACCGGGGTTTGGGTTTCAAGTACAACGACGACTGAAGCGTGTCCCTGGTGGGCTTTTTAGGTAGGAAAAACGCATCCTCCTGGTGTGAATAGCGGGGGGGGGTGGGTAGGACAGTCAGCGTCGGAGAGGCATCGCTCGATCGTGATTCCGTTTTGGTGGCCATTGGCCGAGGAGAAATTCAACTCGGCAGCTCGAAGAACAAAGCACGTACCTGGTCCGCCGCGGGCGCCATTTCACAAAACCCACGCCACACACCGCGTCACGCGGTCCTGTTGGCTGTTCCCGACGACGCGCGCGGGAGGTTGGGCACCACCCACTCGCGCGCGCGAGATGTGCGTTTCCGGGCACGACGGGCGGATTACGCACTCATCATCGGCACTTGCTCCCGAAATGGAAGCGCGCGCTTCCATTGATGTGGAAATCGAGTTTTTTCTTGGACGATGTGCAAAAAAACTGGAGAGCAACTCTGGTGAGACTGTTTGCCCATACAAACGCTCCGAAAATCACGTAAGGGTTCAATTGACGAGTTAATGGGCGGGAGTCGCCGCCTAAAGATTAGGGTCGGCGGCTGAAAAAGTGGATCCGCCGCGCGCACGTCTGTCTTTCCCCGCGCACCGACGCCTCCTTCGCCGGTGTTTGCGTCAAGTGCGCGCGCGCCAACATGAGGCCTATTCTCCTGAAAGGCCACGAGCGGCCTCTGACGTTCATCAAGTACAACCGCGAGGGCGATCTGTTGTTCACGTGCGCCAAGGACCACCACCCCACGCTTTGGTACTCGGACGATGGCGAGCGCGTCGGGACGTACATCGGACACAACGGCGCGGTGTGGACGTGCGACATTACCGGTACGTGTGACGACCGTGATCGTGTCGATGCGAGTTAGGGGAACCAGCACCGAGCTTGTCCTAAATACGCCGACGCCATCGGACAAAGACACGTCCTGACCATTTTTCAATCCCTCACCCTGTCTCCCACCAAAAAACCATCCAACAGACGATTCCAAAACCTTAGTCACCGGGTCCGCGGACACGACGTGTAAGATGTGGGACACGGAAACGGGGGTTTGTTACTTCACGCACCAGTTCGAACAGCCTGTTCGGGCGGTGGCGCTCTCACAAGGTGACCAGCTCATGTGCATCTCGAGCGATCCGTTCATGGGGGTCCCGGCCGCGGTGCACGTCGTGCGCGTCGCGGCGAATCGTTCGGAGCAAACAAACGAGATCGTCATTTCCCTATCGGGGCCGGAAGGCCGGATCAACCGCGCGCTGTGGGGTCCGTTCAACACCACTATCTTAACGGGGGGCGAGGACGGGGTGATTCGCATGTGGGACGTTGAGACGGGGGCGGTTTTGTTGGAAACCACCGAGCACAAAAAGCAAATCCAGCACCTCAGCCTGAGCGACGACAAGGTACTGCGTCGCATTTCCCAAATCCAACGACTGTTTACCTGCCCCTGTTTGATCCGTATTACCACGCACTACTGGTAACTTCGCCAGTATCACTGCAACTCGTACAAACACGTCACATACGCACTGTGGAGGCCCGAGTACGCCCTCCCTGTTTACTCACGCAAGTCACGGTCCCGACTGACCTTTTTCTTTCCCAATCAAAGACGCACTTCATCAGCGCTAGTTTAGATAAAACCGCCCGGTTGTTCGATTCGAAAACCATGGAGTGTTTGAAAACCTACACCGCGGACCGGCCGGTGAACGCGGCGATTATTTCGCCGATTCTGGACCACATCATTCTTGGGGGGGGGCAAGACGCGATGAGCGTCACGACGACGTCGAGCAAAGCGGGGAAGTTCGATTCCAAAATTCATTACAAAATCTTCGAGGACGAGATCGGGGGAATCCGCGGGCACTTCGGGCCCATCAACGCCCTGGCGTGGCACCCGGATGGCCGGTCCTTCACCTCGGGGGGGGAGGACGGGTACGTCAGGATTCACCACCTGGATAACGACTACTTCAGGATCAAGTAGGTTGCGAAGACGAGACACGGTCATAAAAAAGAGAGGCGAAAATGAAATCCATACTCAGTATGAGCATTTGGTCACAACTCCTGGTCACGACTTTCGTTTTTTTTCACACCTACCCTCGACACTCGTCGTCACTCACTCGCGCCGCGCGCGTCCCAGCGCCCGCGATGTCCGTCGTCGCGGCGCGGGCGTTGGCCTTGCACGCGCAGGGTCCACGCTACGCTGGGTCACCGCGTACGCGCGGTTTCGCGGTCCCAAAGGTGGCCAACACCTGGCGCGTTTCCAAACCCCCACGCGCGTTGGTTCCCGATACGATTCCCGATGAGATTTCGCCCAACCCCGCGTTGCCTAACCACGGTACCCCCAGCGCCGGCCACGGCGGGTGTTTCGTGGCGCACTGCGTTGATGGGGACTCTTTGGCGTCAACACTACTGTTAAGGGAATCGGGTACTTTGGACGGGTCAAGTCAAGCCGTGTTACCGTTACACGGCGTGACCTTCGCGGTGAAGGACAACATGGATGTGGTTGGGCGCCGCACAGGCGCGGGGTCGCCGGCGTGGCTTGCCACGAGGGGCAAAGACCCGGCGGTAAAAAACGCACACGTGGTGGCTTTGTTACTAAAAAGCGGTGCTGTATTCGTTGGCAAAACCCAGATGGACGAACTGGCGTGGGCGTTACAGGGAGAGAACGCGCACTACGGCACGCCAATCAACCCGGCGTCGCCGAGCCGAATCCCGGGTGGCTCTTCAAGCGGAAGCGCCGTCGCCGTCGCGGGTAAGTTTTGCGACATCGCGTTGGGCACGGACACCGCCGGTTCGATTCGCGTGCCCGCCAGCTACTGCGGGGTTTTCGGGTTCCGGCCGACGCACGGGAAAATTTCGTTGTTTGGGGTCGTTCCCTTGGCGCCGTCGTTCGACACCGTGGGGTGGTTCGCGCGCGACGCGGCGACGCTGGAAAAAGTGGGGAAAGTTTTGCTGCCCACGGAAAATCCAGAAAAGAGTAACGTCGAATTCAAAACAGTTCTCATCGCGGAGGATGCTTTTGCGGCGTGCGACGCGGAGACGGTGGCGGTGTTACTGGCTGGTCTTGAAGCGTTTGGGGTGAAGAATAAACTCTTTCGCGACGTCCCACGCGTTTCGCTGGGCGGCGACGACGCGTGTGAGGATGCGCTCGGTCTCGGGGGCGGCGACGAAAAAATCCCACCAGCCCCGCCCCTGACTACGTGGTGGGATTTCTTCAGGCAGCTGCAGACGAAGGAGGTGCGGGACTCGCTTGGGTTTTGGATAACCGAAAACGACGCGTTGGGGAGCTTCGGACCGGGCGTCCGCGAGCGGTTCCAAGCGGCGGCGGATTCCGAATTTGAAAAAGATGACGACGGCCTCAAAAAGGCGGCCGAAGCGCGCTTCGCGGTTGAAACGCGCATCACCGCCTTGCTTCGTTCCGGAAACAAACACACCATCGTGGTGTTGCCAACCGCCCCGGGGCCCGCGATAGAGCGCACGTCCGCGGCGGAGGAGCGGCTTGCCTACCGCGCGAAACAGCTGATGCTCACCACGGCGAGCGGGTTCGCGAAGACGCCGCAGGTTACGATTCCGTGCGGGTTCGTCCACGGCGCGCCCGTGGGGATCTCGCTTATGTCATCCCCGGGGACGGACTTGGCGCTGCTACGGCTCGCAAAGGAGCTCACGGAGTGACAGGTTCCTCCAAGGGTTCCGGAGTAACGCTTGTAATATATCGTGACAAACAGTGATCGTTTGGGTGCTGCGTTTTCACGTTCAGTCAAAAACAAACAAACTCCAACTCAAAACGCCAAGCGTCGTTTCGGGAGGCACAACCGAATCAAGCGTCCCTGCACTGCATCTTCCCTTTCATTCGCTCCGACAGATCTGCAGGTTTCTCGCGAACCCCTCTCTGCCGTCGATTGAATCGAGCCGTTTCCCCTGGTCGTGACCCTTGATTTTTCGTGGTGCCGTCGATTTTCGAAGTGCTGACGCGACAGGCGATGCCTTCGTGGCGGATACGTGGCTCAAGATTTCGTCCCGGACTTTGGTTTCGTTTTCGGTCGAAAAACGTGTTTTCACGTCCGACCAATTGCGCACACGACCGGCGCTCCCAAAACGCAAGGATGAAAGTCACAACGAGTTCGGGACGAAACAAGAAACACAGTCACCTTTTTTTTTATCTGAAAATCCCGCGTTTCCACATGACGTCGTCATTCCGCACTCACACGTCAAGGGTTCGCTTCGTCGACCCGTTTCCTTTCACCGACCCTCCCCCCCACCACAACTCAAGATGCACGACATGAAGGCCCGCGCCACTGGCCAGGTACGTTTCCGTTCGTATTGAGTCGCGCGCGACGTCACGTCTGTGCCAATCCGGCGGTGACGCGTCACCAATTCCGTTTGGTTCTGCGTTTTTTCGCACGATTCGGCGACCCCGGGAGACGTTCCGTTTACCGTCTGTCCCTCCCTCGTCGATCGATGCGCAATCACGCAACGCATCGCAATACCTCGACCCCCCCCCATCGCCCGATCTCCAACTCACCCAAACCGCTTTCCCCCAAAACACAGCTCACCATCAACTCGGAAGGGAACGTCGCGACCGAGAAGTTTTCGATCGCGGCGACCTCCGACGTCCTAAGCGGGGGTTCCCTGACCCTGACCGTTCGCCCCGGATTCAAGCCTTGTAAGTACCTTTTCCCGGTTCCGTTCACGGGGTTGATGGGATGGTAACGCGCTTTTGCGACGTTACCGAAACACCCAGCCGCGGCCGTTTGTTCGTTCCCCTTCACGAACGGCCCTCCGCGGCACGCGCGAGTGCATTTCGCGGTATTTCCCGTCCCTCGCCTTGCCGCGTCAGCTTTTTACTAACCGTAACGACCTCCGTTTTCGCACGCACAGCCCTCAACGCGAAGGACGTCCAGGCCTCGAACCTGCTCGGCGCGGGAAACTACGCCGACCTCGCGGACGTTTCGGACTTTGACATCAACGTACGTACCTGCGGAAGCCACCACGCGCCTGCCCGACACACGCGAGACGCGCGATTCGGCAGAATCGACGCGGGATGGTTCCTTTTTCTTGGAGAAAAAAGCGACAGCCTGTTCTTTTGAAGATTCTGTTCTGGCGCTGGCCTTTTTGATATTTTTTTTCTTTTTTCCACGTCAAACACGAACCTGACCTCTCCCCTCCCTCCCCCCCAAAAAACAGATCGCCAAGGGCGGCGTGGACGTGGTCGGCCAGAACTGCGACCTCCAACTTGACCTTCAGAACGTTGGCAAGGGCGGCAAGAACCGCCTGACGATCAAAACCAACGTGGAGCAGGTTGGTGACGTGAGCGTGACGCTTTCGCAGGCGGGGTACACGGATCGGTCTAAGAACGACAAGGTCGCCAAGGCGAACGAAGCCAAGGTGAACGTGAACTTGAACAAGTTCGCCTCGGAAGCCAACGCGGATCTCACCGCGTCCGTGGACTACGAAATCGCGTCGCAAGACGCCGCGGTGAACGTCGGGTACAAGAACGGCGACGTCAGCGTTAAGCTCAAATCCGCCCGCTCCGGCGCTGGCGACTTGTCGCACAAGGTGAACCTGAACTACGCGATCGAAGGCGTGGACGCCGGGCTGGAAATCAACGACAAGCTCTCCGGCAAAATCACCGTCTCAAAAGATGGATTCACCCTGGAAGTGCCCGTCAGCAAGGACGGCGGCGTGGACCACAAGAACGCCAAGCTCGAAAAGAGCTGGTCCATGGAGCTCGCGTAGGCGCGCGCTGCGACGAGCGGGGCGTTTTTCCAAAAAAAAACGCCAGCGCTATTTCAAATACGTTCGAGAAATAAAATGCGGACCCGTCTTCGCGCGACGCGACTTGCCTGTATGTATAAAAAGGACGACGACGTGTACTGTCGTTCTGTAACGGGCTGAAAGGCCGAACAAAAAGTAAAAATAAATGTCATCACGAGGAAGCCGCCGCTGAGGCGAGACTAGTCTGTTTAATATTGAAGGAACTTATTACGTCACTTGTCTTGTTTTTTTCTTTTACAAACACCTCTCAAGCGCAAGCGTCCTTTTCTAATCTCCCTGTCTGTTGTCTTGTCTTTTTGACAATCGTCGTCACTCGGTCTGTCTGTCGATCCCCACCCGCCCCTCCGTCCTCACGGCGTGACCACGATCTTGCCCACCACGCGCCTCTCGTGCATTTGTTTAAACGCGTCACGCACGCCGGCGTTGGTCAGCGCGTGCGTCGCCGCGATTGTGGGCGTCACCGCGGCGACGGTTACCACGCCCACGCCGTCCCCGGCGCGCTGTTCGAACTCCGCCATCGTGGCCAGCATGGTCAGGTCTTTCGCGCACCCCGAAAATTTGATCCAAAACAGCTCGCTTTTCGTTGGAAACAAGTTCACACCGAAAACGCGTTTCAAACCGGCGATTACCCACCGCGAAAACGAACCCCCGATGGTCACGTATACCCCGCCTGGCGTCGTCGTTCGGTGCTTTTCGTGTATCGACGACGATTCTGTACCGTTGTGAATACCTACCCCAGACCCGTCCGCCGTCTCCTTCGCGACGCCCGCCTTTTCCGCGGACCGCACGCGCGATTCGTACTGGTTTCCGGCGTCTCGGGTGTCGTGGCTCGTGACGCAGTCGATGACCAGGTCGAACGGTTTTTTATTCGCCACGACCACGGCGCGTAGGGCGTCCACCACGACGTCGGCGTTTGACCCGCTGGGCGCGTCGTACGCCACGACGTGGTCCGCGCCAAGGCGTTTCACGAAGGACGCGTTTTTCGCAGAACAAACGCCGACCACTTGTCCCGCGTTTCGCCAGCGAAGCATCTGCACCAGCAAATGCCCCACACCCCCGCTCGCGCCTATGACCAACACGCGCTCTCCCTCCCTGAACCGGAACTGGCGCAGCAGCTGCGCGCAGGTCACGCCGGGCAGCACCAACGCCGCGGCTTGTGCGTGCGTAAGCGTGGTTGGCTTTAAGCATACCTGGTCAAGAGGCACGGAAACGAGCTCGGCTAGTGCGCCTCGGAACGGAGGCACCGCGCCGAACACCTCGTCCCCGACTTGGAAACCGCTGTTCAAAGGGGCGTGTTCCACCACGCCGCTCAGGTCGAACCCAACCCCTTGGCCATCTATCATGCGTCTCGCGAACTTCGCAAACACAGGAGGGAGCTTGTCCCCGATGACACCCTTGGCGTCAACCGGGTTAACCGCGCATGCTTTCACCCTGACGAGCAACGCGGTTTGCGAGGGAGACGGGAGGGGACGATTGGTGACCACCTTGATGCCCTCCACGCAGGACCGGTCGTACACGGCCGCGCGCATCTCGTGGTCAAAAAGCAAAGCGCCCCAGTACGAAAAAAGAAAAAGCACCGAAGAAGCAAACAGCGGTCAAGACAAGTAACAACAAGCGAAAGGGTACCACCGCCACCACGGGGGTCACATCCGAGGCGCGGCGAGGAGTAACTGTGGCGCGATGGTCGTTGTTGCTTTTTTGAGGAAGTTTTTTGTCGGGACCGAGAAAATGTTCTGAGAATTGAAAGAAACTCGCATCGGGCGCTTCACTCGTAATACCAGCATAATATGTTTTACAACGAGCGCTGTTGGTACCACGACGGTTACATAACCGCGTACCTGTCGTGGGAGATTAGTTTCCCTTGAAATAAACTCGTAAAAACCGCACCTTCACGGCGTCCAGAAGAACGGGTGCAACAGCGCGGTGTTGCACCCCAAGCGTCCTCGCTGTAAAAAGTTCCGTTCGCACACCAACCGCGTGGCCAGGTCCCACCCCAAACCGCCATTCACGTCAAGCGCGCTGAAGTCCCACCCTTGCGGTTCCACTACTTTCCTCCACCGCCGCAGGTCGTACCGGCACTCGGTCAGGTTTTTGCGGAAACTCCCGTTCGGATCCATCACCTTCCTGCCGCGCAGCTGCGGGACGCACATCTGCAGAAACACGAGCCCGGCGCTGAACGAGTCGAACAGGTCGGGCAGAAACGCCGCCCATATTATCGGCGATAGGGACGCGGCGAGCGGCCTTAGCGGCGGCGGCGCCGGCATCTGTGTCGGCATGATGAAGTTCTCTGGGGGTGAGTAGAACGGGTCAAGCAAGCCTTGCTCGGGTTCGTAGTTGTACCCGGTTCGCAAATCGGCGGCGGCGCCGAAATCCACCAAAAGAAACTTCCCGCGCGACAACACCAAATTCGCCGGCTTCACGTCCCTGTGCACGACGCCGATGTCGTGCAGTTGCGACAGGGTGAACAACAACGACCTCAACACAGTCTTCGCGCACTTCGAAGTGCGTTTTGCGAAATCGTCGCTATCCAAAAGGGTTCCATAAAGCGCCTCCTCCAACGAGCCCGGGTAATCCCGCCCGGTTACTAAATCCTCCAAAGTCACGTCGCCTTGTCGTTTCCAAACCAGTGACGGGCTCGCCGCGCCTTCCACCACGTCGTACGACCCCAGGTACTGCGCACACCCCAACGCCACGAGCGGCGCCCGTCGTACTCGCCGGTTCATGTACTCCTCCGCGTTTTGTAACTGCGACGCCCCGGTCACGGCTTTGGCTTGCTTGACGACCAAGTCTGCGCCCGTGGTTCTGTCAACCGCGCCGAACACCGTTCCAAAGCTCCCGTCCCCGAGCCTGCCGTTTAGTTTTATTTCCTGCACGTCGAATTTCTTTTCGAACAGTAGTTTGTCAACAGGCGTGGCGACGTACGCGTCGAACGCACCGGCGAAGAAACCAGGTCTGCCGGTGGCCCAAAGGAACACCAGACAAGCCAGTAAAAGCTCGTTCTCCGCGTCGCCGGTGAACAGCGTGAACCCGCTCGTTGTTTCGTCGCTCCAGAACTGTGCGATTTGCGATTGCGCGTCATTCGGTAGGGCGTCAAACACAACGCTCGTCACAGGTAACACGGCGTCCGCAAGCGCCTTCCACGTACCAGGGACGTCAACCCCGAACACCACGGACGGGAGGTCGGGGAACAGCTCGGCGTACCCCGGCGATGCGGGCGCGACAACCTCCACCAACTTGCTAGTGCCCAACCCGAGATCCCCGACGCCCCAGTCCGCGAGGTTCGCTTTTGGGGTGACGTTCACGTGGCGACGCAAAGGGCGCGTGCGCGCACGGGATGTGCGGAACAGGTTTCGCGCGTAACCAGCGGAGACACCGAGACCGATTCCTGACGCACACGCTGGGATGGGTGTCATCGGGATTGTTGTTTATCCAAACCCGATAGATTTGATTGCAGGCGGTGGGACCGCGGCTTCGACAACGGGGTGGCAGGGCGATGCGATGCGCGGGTGCGTGGTACGAAGCGACTGCGTCCAAATGACCTCGATCGCGTGCGGAAGGCGGTCGGGCGATTCCCACGGGAACGGCGCCGGTCCACACTGGAAGGGCCAGCTCTTGGGTTTCCAACACGATAAAAGCAAAGCACGATCTTTCTTTTTGGAGAAGAAATACAGTCACGATTCGATTCACAAACACGCGGCGCGTGCCCTCCGCGGCACTACGCCTTTCCCTCCACGCGCTATGGTGGTCAAGCAGACGAAACAGTTGCTAAGACGCGCGACTCGCGGAACCGTTTCCCTGGTTCGCAAGCTTACGGGCAAAGGCGTGGGCGATGGGGACGTTGCGCCCGAAACATCATCCGTCCCGGTCCAAAAAAAACCGAAACGAAACTCGCCCAACGTCAAAGCGCAGAAACAGCGGTGGATGGACTTGATTCTTTCCAAAGAGTTCGACAAAGTGCTTGATGAGATCTTCACAAAGTGCGCTGGTATCAACGAGGACGGGATGGACGGGGATCGAACCGGGGCGGAGGCGAGCTTGGACGTCGCGGAGTTAGCGGTGGCGATCGATTCGCTTTACAAAAAGCTGGAGGGCATGATGGGCGGGGAAAAGAAACTCCCCCGGGTAAAAGAAAAGATGGGTTCGATTTTACAGAAGTACGACGACAACAACGACGGGAAGCTGGACAAACGCGAATGGGAGGGTTTCGCGCGGACGTACTTCTCACGGATGGAGTGGCCGGTTTGGAAAACAGCCGCGCGCGGCGCGGCGACTGGAGCGGGGGCGTTTTTCGTGGTGCAAATGCTGGTATTGCCAGTAATCGGCGTCGTGATAAGCGCCGTACTTCCCGTGGTAATTAGTGTCGTGAAAGCCCGAATCGGGGACCTGCCGAAACAGCACATGGACGCCATGAAAGCTAAGCTGAAAGGGAAGTTCAAGATTGGCAAAGACGTTGACGGCGACGGCGTGCTGGATGAAGTCGCCGTGAACCTTAAAAAGCAACGCCGAGCGCGGCGGATGCGGAAGGTGAAAACGATGGGAACCTACTCCGCGGGGTTCGCCGCGGGGGCGGTCGCGGGGCTGGTGTGATGTGACGGACTCATTGGTCATACACGTACGGGTGAAACTAGTTGCGACACGGGGATCGGCTAGGCCAGGGGTGGGGCGATGCGGTTTGTGACCTGGCATTTAGCAGGCGACGCGGCGTGGACGATGGGCAATGTAAAAAATGTATCCTCTTTTTCGTCTGGTCGCCAAATCGTGCCTTCGTAAATACCCGCTCTTTTGAAAAAGACGGGGCGACGTCGCGTCGTCATCCGCCGCCCGTGGATTCATTACCCGTCGCGCGCCAAAGGCTCGTCCGTCGCGTTCCCCCTGCTTCCCGTCCGAAGGTCGCGTATAGGGTTTAGATCTCGCACGCTCGTTTTTGTGGACAAAGTGCAGTCGCAGTTCGTCCGTTCGATCGCGATCTGAAACCCAGATCTGGCTTGCTTTTTTGAGTCCACTATAACTTGTCCCGATGGCGGATTCCCGGTCCAACTACTCCTTGACCACGTTCAACAGCAGCGGCGAGCTGGTGCAGATCAAGCACGCGTTAGCCGCGGTGCAGGCTGGGGCTACTAGTTTGGGAATCAGGGCGAAAAACGGCGTGGTGCTGGCGACGGAGAAGAAACTCCCGAGCACGCTTGTGGATGAAACCACGGTGGAGAAGATTGTCATGGTCACGTCCGAGATCGGCATCACCTACTCAGGGATGGGGCCTGACTTTCGAGTTTTGACTAGAAAAGCGCGCAAAGAAACACAGGTGTACTACCGTACCTACCACGAGTTGGTGCCTTGCTCGCAACTGGTTCGCGAAGTCGCGACGGTGATGCAGGTACGCGTTGCGTTTCCCAAATCCCGACGCCGTGGAGGCGCGATTACGGGCGACTGTTTACTCATACGCGCGGTCCGAAAGACTGACACTTTGTTTTACCCATCTCAGGAGTTCACGCAACGCGGCGGGGTGCGGCCGTTCGGCACGAGCCTGCTCGTCGCCGGGTTCGACAGTAACGGCCCGCAGTTGTACCAAGTCGACCCGAGCGGCTCGTACTTCGCGTGGAAAGCCAGCGCGATTGGGAAGAACATGGTAAACGCCAAAACCTTTCTTGAAAAGAGGTACTCGGAGGACATGGAGTTGGAGGACGCCATACACACCGCGATTCTCACGCTCAAGGAAAACTTCGACGGCCAAATCAGCGCGGAGAACATCGCGATTGGAATCGTGGGCGAGGACCGGAAGTTCCGCACGCTCACCGCGGCGGAGGTCGCGGATTACCTGTCCGAAGTGGAGTAAGAAGTGGAGTAAACGGGAAAGGATTGGGGTGTGGTAGGTGTCCCATCGTCGTACATGTAATTAATTGAATTAATTGCTACATACGCCTGCTACTGCTATTCTAGTCTAGACTATTTAATTAATGACTTCCTCCCTCGTCCTCGTCC
>Ga0115003_10000348_pt1 | contig 40682 bp, 44 predicted proteins | sample ArcticOcean_MG_C_7_FD_88736 | JGI IMG/M metagenome (GOLD analysis project Ga0115003, IMG submission 88736) | Marine microbial communities from western Arctic Ocean - ArcticOcean_MG_CB11_88 | ecosystem: Environmental > Aquatic > Marine > Oceanic | place: Arctic Ocean: Canada Basin | collected...
GACAGCTATGAAGGCAATGTGAACACAGCGCCGCTGATGGACGTCAGCAGCATGTAATCGATCCTTTTGGATCCGCAGCGCGGGTTTACGGCCCCGCGCTGCACTATCAATTTTCTTGAAAACTTTGTTCCGTCGTGACGCCTTTTTTGGGTTAGGATCGGCGCATAGTCTTCTAGAAAATTATTGGGGCAGGGACATGTCAGGACTACAAATAGACAATCTATCGATGCGCTTTGATTTGCATAACGGAACATCCGTTCAGGCGCTTGAGGGTGTATCCATTGATCTAAAGGCGGGCGAGCTGCTGGCCGTGCTTGGGCCATCTGGTTGTGGTAAAACGACGCTTTTGAACATTGTTGCGGGCTTTCTTGCCCCGACATCGGGCGAGATTACCCTGAATGAAAAGCGCGTACATGGCCCCGGTGCAGAACGTGGCATGGTGTTCCAACAGGGCGCGTTGTTTGAATGGATGTCGGTGCGTGAAAACGTGGGCTTTGGTCCGCGCATGAAGGGCATGGCTGAAAAGCCGAAGCGCGAGATCGTTGATCACCTACTGGACGTCGTTGGCTTGCAGGAATTCAAGGAAAAGGCAGTTTATGAGCTGTCTGGTGGTATGCAGCAGCGTGTCGCCTTGGCCCGTTGTCTGGCCAATGAACCTGATGTCATCTTGATGGACGAGCCGCTTGGCGCGCTTGATGCGCTGACCCGTGAAAAGATGCAGGGCCTGGTTCTGAAGCTTTGGAAAGAGACTGGCAAGACGATCATTTTGATTACCCACTCTGTGGAAGAAGCATTGCTGTTGGGCGAGCGTCTGATTGTTATGGCCCCGCGTCCGGGTCGTATTCACAAAGAATACAACCTGCCATTTGCTGAAATGGGCGTTGGTCAAGACCTGCGTGAAGTCAAAAAGCATCCTGATTTTGCAACAACCCGTGAAGAGATCTTGTCGATGATCTGGGATATGGAAGAAGAGATTATGGGAGGGGCCGCCAAATGACACTGATCGCTGATCTTTGGGCCGAGTTATACGCCGTCCTGACCACCCTTTTGGGTGCCACCCCCTATATCATTGGGTATGTCCTGCTGATCCTGCTTTGCGGCTTCATCTGGTCGACCATCAAACGGATGCTGACGCCAAAATCTGACTATGGATCGCTTAAGACAGTGACGTTTGGCGACGAAAGCTCTGTTACGTCCGATACCGTTGCGTCCGTGGTTTCGATCGTACTGATTTTCGTGCTTTGGGGCACGTTTACGGGGTCGAAATTCCTTCCCGGCTTTATGCATGTGCCGGGTGCCTATGAGGGGACTAGCAGCTTTACTTATACGGTTGAGGCGGGTGGTGAGTCTGATGACGCTACAGTGGCGATCACGGTGTTCCCGACAGGCGAAGACGTGGCCGCCCCTGCGATTGAGGCAGGCGATGGTTTTGCCAAGAATGATGCTTTGGCGTTGCCTATCTACCGGAGTGAATTGTTGCGTGTTGATCGCAACGACGAGCTGGGTCGCGCCGAGGGCGCGCAGATTACTGCAGTAGATGGTCAGTCGATTGCGCCGGGTGGGCGTGTTGATGTGGACTTTGGCTTAGTCTCTATGACGGCCAAAGGCACGCTGAATATCAAACCGTCAACTGGCTGGCAGATGGAGCCGATTTGGCTGCCATCACCGGAGGCTGTGTTGTCCCGTTTGGGTGAGATTGCCACATTGGGTTTCCGTAATTCGACTTTGGCTGAACACCTTGGATTCTCGCTTTTCCGCGTGATTGTTGGGTTCTTTCTTGGTGCGATTGTTGGTATTCCGCTGGGCTATGCGATGGGCTTGTCCAACTGGTTCCGTGGGTGGTTTGACCCGATTGTGGAATTCATGCGTCCGGTCCCACCGCTTGCCTTGATCCCGCTTGTGATCATTTGGGCCGGTATTGGCGAAGTCGGTAAGATCATCCTGTTGTTCCTTGCCGCCTTGTGGATCATGGCCATTGCTGCCCGTTCGGGTGTGTCTGGTGTACGTATTTCCAAGGTGCATGCGGCCTATTCGCTGGGTGCATCCAAGTGGCAGATCATGCGTCACGTCATCATTCCCAACTCGTTGCCTGAGATTTTCACAGGTGCCCGTGTTGCGATGGGTGTGTGCTGGGGCACTGTTGTGGCTGCCGAATTGGTTGCTGCAGAAAAGGGTGCAGGCATGATGATCATGGTTGCGTCCAAGTTCCAGTCGACGGACATCGTGCTGATGGGGATTATCCTGATTGGTATCATCGGTTTCACCATCGATATGCTGATGCGCTGGGCCGAACGTTGGCTTGTGCCGTGGAAAGGCAAGGGTTGATTCCGACCTAAATTAGTTTTGAAGAAGGCGGGGCATTTCCCCGCCTTTTTTGTGCCTTGAGCACAACTATTAGGTGAGCTAAATCAGAGTGATGGAACAGATTTCTGACGCACTATTGTTGATCGCTGGCGTCATTGGCTTGGCTCTCGTTTACGTCGTGCTGGTCCTGCGTACCCGTAATCAGGTCCAGCCAGAAGCCGCCGCCGTTCCGCCCAATGCGATTATCGTGGATGGATCAAACGTGATGCATTGGGGCGGCGACCCATCACTGCAAGTTTTGACGGGTGTGATAAATAGAATCACTGATTTGGACTTGACCCCTATCGTCGTGTTTGACTCCAGCGTTGGGTATCGCCTTATGGGAAGGTACCTGCACGGCAACGCGATGGCCACGCTGATTGGGTTGCCAGCTGCGCATATCTATGTGGTGCACAAGGGTGTGGTGGCCGACGAGGTTATCCTTGATCTGGCCCAAGACAACGGGCTGAAGGTCGTCAGCAACGACCGCTTCCGCGATTGGTCTGTGCAGTTCCCGCTTGTGAAAACTAAAGGCCGCATGATGCGTGGCACATGGAAGGGCGGGAATGTTGTTTGGGCAAAACGCTAGGGCCGCGGCCGACCTGGTGGGCGCAGGTGTCGATTTTGGTTGGCAAATACGTGCAAGAAGTGGGCCGTGTGTTGGGTGGCTAACGTTGCAAACGCACCCTTTGGGGGAGGTTGGACGCGGCTTGGCAAGCAGGACGGTATCTAATTTATCGCTGTCAAACCCCGCATTATCAACGTGAACTGTGTTATCTTCATGCTAACGTTAATTTGAGAGTCCTACGCCGCTGAAGCCCGTCAAAATAGTAGACTACATCAGCTTGCACAATCGAATGTTGATTACTTCTTACCCCCATACCGCGATTTTCCGCCACGGGTGCCGCCTCGGCCTCCGGTGCTGCGGCCTGATTTAACTTTGCTGTCTTCAACTGCTTTGTCGACTTCGTATTGGCGGGACATGGGGTCGTCGGCGATTGTGAGTTCGACGGCTTCGAGTCGTTTGACTTCATCGCGCAGACGCGCGGCTTCTTCGAATTCTAGGTTCTCAGCGGCCTTGCGCATGTCTTTACGCATCCCCTCAAGAACGGTTTTGATGTTGCCACCGCCAAGACCTTTGCCGATTTTTGCGGTAATGCGGGACTGGTCAGTGTCACCTTTGTAAAGACCTGCGAGGATATCCTCGACGTTCTTTTTCACGGTCGTTGGTGTGATCCCATGTTCAAGGTTATAGGCGTGCTGGCGTTTGCGCCGCCGCTCGGTCTCGTCCATTGCCCGTTCCATTGATCCGGTGATCCGGTCGGCGTACATGATGACGCGCCCATCAGCGTTACGCGCGGCGCGGCCGATGGTCTGCACGAGGGAGGTTTCAGAGCGCAAAAAGCCCTCTTTGTCGGCGTCCAGAATGGCCACCAATCCGCATTCGGGGATGTCGAGACCTTCGCGCAGCAGGTTGATCCCGATGAGGATGTCAAACGCACCAAGCCTCAGATCGCGCAGGATTTCGATCCGTTCAATCGTGTCGATATCGGAGTGCATATAGCGCACGCGGATGCCCTGTTCGTGCATGTATTCGGTCAGATCTTCGGACATCCGTTTAGTCAGGGTCGTGACAAGTGTGCGCATGCCCAGTGCGGTCATTTTCCGGACCTCGTCTAGCAGGTCGTCGACTTGGGTTGTCACGGGCCGGATTTCGATCACAGGGTCAAGCAGCCCAGTGGGCCGGATGATTTGTTCGGTGAACACGCCGCCGGTTTGTTCCATTTCCCATTTTGCAGGGGTCGCGGATACAAACACCGATTGCGGGCGCATAGCGTCCCATTCTTCGAATTTTAGGGGCCGATTGTCCATGCAAGATGGCAGCCGGAAACCGTGTTCAGCCAGCGTCACTTTGCGTCTATAGTCGCCCTTATACATGCCGCCAATTTGAGGGATGGACACATGGGATTCGTCTGCGAAAACGATGGCGTTGTCAGGGATGAATTCGAAAAGTGTGGGTGGCGGTTCGCCGGGGGCGCGGCCTGTGAGGTAGCGTGAGTAGTTTTCGATCCCGTTGCAGACGCCAGTTGCCTCTAACATTTCGATGTCGAAATTGCAGCGTTGCTCTAGCCGTTGTGCCTCTAATAATTTGCCTTCGCCAACCAATTGGTCGAGCCGCATGCGCAGTTCTTTTTTGATGCCAATCATGGCCTGCATCATGGTTGGTTTTGGGGTCACGTAGTGCGAGTTGGCATAGATGCGGACCTTGTCAAATTTGTCGGTTTTCTGCCCGGTCAGCGGGTCGTATTCGGTGATGGATTCAAGTTCTTCGCCAAAGAATGACAGCGACCATGCGCGGTCGTCTAAATGGGCCGGCCAGACTTCTAGGTTGTCGCCGCGCACTCGAAAGCAGCCGCGCTGGAACCCTGCGTCGTTGCGTTTGTATTGCTGGGCGACGAGGTCTGCGATGATTTGGCGTTGGTCGTAGGTTTTGCCGACGTGGAGGTCTTGGGTCATGGCCCCGTAGGTTTCGACCGACCCGATGCCATAAATGCACGACACTGAGGCCACGATGATCACGTCGTCCCGCTCGAGCAGGGCGCGGGTCGCAGAGTGGCGCATCCGGTCGATCTGTTCGTTGATCTGGGATTCTTTTTCGATGAAGGTGTCGGACCGCGCGACGTAGGCTTCGGGTTGGTAGTAGTCGTAGAAGGAAACAAAATATTCGACGGCGTTGTCAGGGAAAAACCCTTTGAATTCGCCGTAAAGTTGGGCGGCGAGGGTTTTGTTTGGTGCAAGGATAATCGCTGGGCGCTGCGTTTCCTCGATCATTTTCGCCATGGTGAATGTTTTGCCGGTTCCCGTGGCCCCAAGCAGGACTTGATCGCGTTCGCCGTTGCGCAGCCCCTCTGAAAGTTCTTTGATTGCAGTAGGTTGGTCGCCAGCGGGTTCAAATTCCGTATGCAGAACGAACGCTTTGCCGCCTTCCAGTTTTTCGCGGTTCTGCACATCTGGCGCAGGGTTGGCCATGAACTGCAAAGCGTCGATCTCGCGCTTGTCGGAATGAGCATAGGCCATGGGCGGGGAATCCTTAAACAGGGGTTAACTCATATTTGTTCTCTTTTTGATCTTATTCAAGGGCTGGTTGACGCCGCCATACATCGGCGTAGGTTCGTGCCAAATATGAACAGGAGCAACCCTATGACAATTGATCCCATTAAGCTTGACCGATTGGCCGAAGTTGCTGTCCGCACGGGCGTAAATTTGGCGCAGGGCCAAGAGCTGGTTATCTCGGCTCCCATTGAGGCATTGCCGTTGGTCCGCCGTATTGTCGTGCATGCGTATAAGGCTGGCGCGTCGCTGGTGACCCCGATGTTCAATGACGGCGAGATAACCAAGGCGCGGTATGAGCATGGCGCTGATGCCAGCTTTGACGCCGCCCCTGCGTGGTTGTTTGAGGGCATGGGCAAGGCGTTTTCAGATGGGGCCGCCCGCATGGCGATTACCGGTGATGACCCGATGCTGTTAGCCGAGGTTGACCCCAAGCTGGTCGCCCGCGTTGGCAAGGCCACATCGATTGCATCTAAGCCTGCAATGACCCCGATTGTCGGGTTTGCTGTGAACTGGAATATCATTGCCTACCCGACCGAAGGGTGGGCTGCGCAGGTTTACCCTGATCTGCCAGTTGCAGAAGCGCAAGCCAAGCTGATGGACGCGATTTATGACGCGTCGCGTATTGGTGGGGATGACCCTGTGCAGAACTGGGCAAATCATACTGCCGAGCTAAGGACGCGGATTGACTGGCTGAACGACCAAGGGTTTGATGCGTTGCAATATACTGGTCCGGGCACGGATTTGCGGCTTGGGTTGGCCGAAGGACATATTTGGAAGGGCGGGGCGTCGCCTGCGCTTAATGGCATCGTCTGTCAGCCGAACATCCCGACTGAAGAGGTATTCACCTGTCCGCATGCCTATAAGGTCGATGGGACGGTAACGGCGACCAAGCCGCTCGCGCATCAAGGCAGCGTGATTGAGGATATCTCGGTGCGGTTCGAGGCAGGTAAGATCGTCGATGCCACGGCGTCAAAGGGGCAAGAGCAATTGCGCGCCTTGTTGAAGACAGATGATGGATCGAGCAGGATCGGCGAGGTCGCTTTGGTTCCGCATTCCAGCCCAATCAGCCAGTCAGGCGTGCTGTTTTATAACACGCTGTTTGATGAGAATGCATCGTGCCATATCGCGCTTGGACAGTGTTACGCTGATACGATTGAAGGCGGATCAGAGCTGTCGCCAGAAGAGTTGCAGCAAAAAGGTGGCAATCAGTCGATTATTCACGTGGATTGGATGATGGGGTCCGATGAGGTGGATATCGACGGGATCACATTGACCGGCGAGATCGTCCCCGTGATGCGGGGCGGTGAATGGGCGTTTGATGCGGTTGAAAATTAAATCTGGATCACGCGTTCGATCAACTATTTCAAGTTGTCAGAGCTGAGCCAAGTTGGCGCAGACTCTGTCTTTGATTTTGGCGATGGCGATACGCTCACGCTTTTGAACACATCTGTCGGGGATCTGACACTAGACAGCTTTGTTTTGACTGATGAACCTTTCTTCGGATAAAAGGTGGTCTTACCACTGGGCATGGAAATAATAGACGTAGGCTATTGGGAATCCCGCGACATCATTGCTATCTCTGTTTCATTGAAGAACGGATCAGAGGAGCGGCGATATGAAATATGCAAAAACTCAAGATGCTTTGGACAGACTGACACCAGAGCAATTTCGCGTAACGCAGCAAAGCGGCACAGAGCGGGCGGGGACGGGTCCACTGACAAACAACCAAGAGCCGGGTATTTATGTCGATATCGTTTCGGGCGAACCACTGTTTGCGTCGTCTGACAAGTTCGAGTCCGGTTGCGGCTGGCCTAGCTTTACCAAACCTATCGTGACCGAGCATGTGACTGAGCATAGCGATGCTGGCCACGGCATGCTGCGGACCGAAGTGCGTTCCAAGCATGGTGACAGCCATCTGGGGCATGTGTTTACCGACGGGCCGCGCGACAAAGGTGGTCTGCGCTATTGTATCAATTCCGCCAGTCTGCGGTTCATTCACCGCGACGCAATGAATGGCGAGGGTTACAGCGATCTTATCAATCAAGTGGAGGACATATAATGACAGAACGTGCAATTTTCGCCGGTGGGTGTTTCTGGGGCATGCAGGACCTGATCCGCAGGCTTCCGGGCGTTGTATCCACGCGAGTTGGCTATACTGGCGGTGACGTGAAGTTTGCCACATACGGCAATCATGGCACCCACGCAGAAGGGATCGAGATTAACTTTGACCCTGCGAAAACCAACTATCGCACATTGTTGGAGTTCTTCTTCCAGATCCACGACCCTTCGACGCTACTGCGTCAGGGCAATGATCGCGGCACGTCCTACAAGTCGGCCATCTATTACGCTGATGATGCGCAGCTTGATGAGGCATTGAACACGATTGCCGATGTTGATGCCTCTGGCCTTTGGCCCGGCAAGGTGGTGACACAAGTGGAAGCGGCAAGTGATTTCTGGGAAGCCGAACTGGAGCATCAGGATTATCTGGAAAAACGACCAAATGGCTACACCTGCCACTTTGTGCGTCCCCACTGGGTGCTGCCACGGCGCGAAGCTGCCGAATAACTGAACAATTGGCCCTCCGCGTGCTGCGGGGGGCAAATCCGAAGCAATGGATTCAGGCAATCGCCTGATGAAAGGAGACGGTATGCAATTTGGTTCCCTTAACGGCCCAGCTCACGAACTGCGTGTAGGTACTTGGATTGATGGCAATGGCGAACCCATGGAAAAGCCACTTCAATTGGCTGACCTCGGCGATAGATATAAGATCATTTATTGCTTTCAACATTGGTGCCCCGGGTGTCATTCGCGCGGTTTTCAGACGCTCAAATACCTTTACGATAATTTGAAGGACAAAGGGTTCAGCTTTGCGGTCATTCAGACTGTGTTTGAAGGTTTCGAGGTCAATACATTCGACAAGCTACGGTTCAATCAAGGTCTCGATAGATCGTTGACACATGCCTGCCGAGCGTAGCCGTTATTTTGCTCACGGACATCTTTGCATGTAACATATCTTCGATCACGCTGTTGGCGAACTGGTCCTTTGAAATCAATTGTCAGATTCTGTGGCGCGCCTTCAAGTAGAAGTGCCCGTATCCAACATAATTCAGCTGTCTCACCCAAACGCGAGGATTTCCCGATAGACCCAGGGATCCTGTCCCCTCCTGAACCGACCTCAAATACGGGCTGCGCCAAGACTCTTTGGCGCAGCTATCTGTAGGGTAGCCTTACTCTTCAACCTCAGCATAGTCAGACATTGGAGGGCAAGTGCACACGAGGTTGCGGTCACCGTAAGCATTGTCCACGCGATTGACTGGAGCCCAGTATTTATCAATTTTGAATGACCCCGGAGGGAAGCAAGCCTGCTCGCGGCTATAGGGCCGGTCCCAATCTCCGACCAAATCACGCACCGTATGCGGCGCATTTTTCAAAGGATTGTTCTCGGGGTGGATCTTACCGTCGATAATATCTTGCGCTTCGCCCCGTATCGATAGCATTGCATCGCAGAAACGATCTAGCTCGGCCTTGGGTTCAGATTCAGTAGGCTCGACCATCAATGTTCCCGCTACTGGCCAAGACATAGTTGGTGCGTGAAAACCGCTATCGACAAGGCGTTTGGCAATATCATCAACGGTCACATGACCCGCCTCATCTAATGGTCTTGTGTCGAGAATACACTCGTGCGCTACTCGGCCTGTTTTTGAGGTGTAGAGGATATTATAGCTGCCCTTGAGCCGTTCAGCGATGTAGTTCGCATTTAGGATCGCTACTTTGGTTGCCTGGGTTAGGCCCGCTCCACCCATCAGCAAGACATACGCCCAGCTGACTGGTAAAATGGAAGGAGACCCAAACGGAGCCGCCGATACAGGACCAACAGACGTTCCATATTCGGGGTGTCCGGGAAGATGCTTTGTTAGGTGTGCCTTTACACCAATCGGGCCCATGCCGGGGCCACCACCGCCGTGAGGAATGCAAAAGGTTTTGTGCAGGTTCAGGTGGCTGACGTCGCCGCCAATATCGCCTGGGCGGGATAGGCCAACCATGGCATTCATGTTGGCCCCATCAATATAGACCTGCCCACCATGATCATGCGTAATCTGACAAATCTCTTGAACGGACGTCTCGAAAACACCGTGGGTTGAAGGGTAGGTGATCATGCAAGCCGCCAGATCGGCAGAGTGCTTCTCCGCCTTTTCGCGGAAGTCAGTAACGTCGATATTGCCTTCTTCGTCGGCTTTGATCGGCACGACCTTATAGCCCACCATCTGCGCAGATGCGGGGTTTGTGCCATGCGCTGAGGTTGGGATGAGGCAGATGTTGCGATGCCCTTCGCCGCGCGCCGCGTGATAGTTGCGGATCGTCAGAAGGCCTGCATATTCACCCTGCGCGCCCGAATTTGGCTGTTGGCTGATCGCGTCATAGCCCGTGATCTGGCAAAGCTTATCGTTCAGGTCGTCGATCATCTCGTGGTAACCGAGCGCCTGATTTTTTGGAACGAAAGGATGCAGATCACCAAATTCTGGCCACGTGACCGGAATCATCTCAATGGTCGCGTTCAGCTTCATGGTGCATGACCCCAGCGGGATCATCGAGCGATCAAGTGCAAGATCGCGGTCTGCCAGCCTTCGCATGTAGCGGGTGATCTCAGCTTCAGCCCTGTTCAGATGGAAGATCGGATGGGTCATATACGTGCTTTCACGCAACGCATCATCGGGCAGCCGGTATGCACGGTTCGCCTTGGAATCGTCCTTCATGTTGCCACCAAACGCGGCCCAAACGGCCTCAATAGTTTCGGGGCGAGTTTGTTCGTCCAGTGTGATGCCGACCTTGGTGGTGCCAACTTTACGCAGGTTAATACCCTGCTCTACTGCGGCATTCATCACGACGCCCTGCAACGGGCCAACCTCTACGGTAATCGTGTCAAAGAAGACTTCTGGCTGGACGTCAAAACCAAGTCTTTCCAAACCCTTAGCCAACCGTGCCGTTTTGCGGTGCACGGATTGGGCGATCGCTTTGATCCCATCTGGCCCGTGATAGACTGCGTACATTGACGCGATAACGGCCAGTAAAGCCTGCGCAGTACAGACGTTCGAATTAGCTTTTTCCCGACGAATGTGTTGCTCGCGCGTTTGCAAGGAAAGCCGGTAAGCTTTGTTGCCGCGCGCATCGATGGAAACACCGATGATCCGTCCTGGCATACTACGTTTATAGGCGTCTTTTGTTGCCATATAGGCCGCGTGTGGTCCGCCATACCCCATTGGCACACCAAAGCGTTGGGTGGAGCCGATGGCAATGTCAGCACCCATTTCGCCTGGACTCCTGAGCAGCGCGAGTGCAAGTGGATCAGCTGCAACAATTCCAAGCGCTTTGTATTCATGCAGCGCTGAGATGATGTCGGTAAAATCACGGACGTGGCCATGCGTTCCAGGGTATTGGAAAATCGCGCCAAATACCTTGCTTGCATCCAGTGACGACGGGTCGCCAACGACGACTTCGATGCCCAGTGGTTCAGCGCGGGTCTGGATCACCGCGATGTTTTGCGGGTGGCAATTTTCGTCGACGAAAAAGACGTTGGATTTTGACTTGGTGGACCGTTTCGCCATGGTCATCGCTTCAGCCGCTGCAGTGGATTCATCGAGCAACGACGCATTCGCGATATCGAGGCCGGTTAGATCCGTGACCATCGTTTGGAAGTTCAAAAGCGCCTCTAGGCGGCCTTGAGAAATTTCTGGCTGATACGGCGTATAGGCAGTGTACCATGCAGGATTTTCCAGAATATTGCGCAAGATCGGCGCGGGCGTCGTGGTTCCGTGATAGCCTTGACCAATAAGCGACGTCAGTACTTTGTTCTTAACAGCCACCTGCTTCATGTAAAAAAGCGCGTCGCGCTCGGTCATGGCGGGGCCCCAGTCCAACGGTTCTTTTTGTCGGATGGCCGGTGGCACAGTTGCATCAATGAGCGCGTCAAGCGTCTTAAAGCCGACCACCTTAAGCATATCGGCCATTTCAATGACGGACGGGCCAATGTGGCGGCGATTAGCGAAATCATAGGCTTCGTAGTCAGTTAGCTTAAAGGACATGTCTGGTTTCCTTGTGTCAATTCCGCGATACGGCTGAGACTGTTGAAGCCTCTAACGTGGGACAAATTGGTCAGGCGATAGCTTAGCCAATCAGGGCTTTGTATCCGTCCAGATCCATTAGCTCTTCGAGCTGTGCAGCGTTCGCCACTTTGACCTTGTATATCCAAGCGTCGCCCTCTGGGCTGTCATTTAGGCTACCCGGCGCGTCTTCGAGCGTCCCGTTTACCTCAATCACTTCGCCATCGATCGGCGCGTAGATTTCCGACGCCGCCTTGACGGATTCGATCACACCGATTTCGTCGCCCTTTGCAAAGTCGTCGCCGGCTTCTTTTTGTTCGATAAACACAATTTCACCCAGCTGTTCTGCTGCGTTTTTTGTAATCCCAATAGTGGCAATGTCGCCATCGACTGTGATCCATTCGTGGTCTTCAGAATAGTAGGTGGTCATATTTTAAATCTCCAATTTTAGCGTTTGTAGTTTTGCTGCACGAACGGCAGCGATACAATTTCGGCAGGCTGGGCTTTGCCGCGAATGATCAAGTTTATCTTTTCACCCGCCGCGCTGTGGGCCGTCGATACATATCCCATTGCAATAGGTGCACCAATCGTCGGGCTAAATCCACCCGATGTAATTGCACCTATAGTATGCCCATTGGCACATTGAACTTCAACGCCTTGACGGGCAGGTGCGCGGCCGTCGGGTTTGATGCCCACGAGTTTACGCGCAACGCCTTCAGCCAGCTCGCGTTGAATGCGTGCGGCGCCAGGAAAGCCGCCCTCTTCGCGACGGCGTTTTGGGATGGCCCAATTTAGCGACGCCTCGATGGGAGATGTGTCGTTGTCGATGTCGTTGCCATAAAGGCAAAGACCCGCTTCGAGACGCAAGCTGTCGCGCGCGCCTAGGCCCGCAGGTTCGCAATTTTCATGGACTAAGAAGGCACGTGTGACAGCTTCTGCATCGGCGTCTGGGATCGAAATTTCATAGCCATCTTCGCCCGTGTAACCGAGCCGCGAAATGCGGCACACAGCACCATTGATGTCCGCCACAATGGTTTCCATAAATTTCATATCGACGGCTGCGGGGCAAAGTGCGCCAACAACGTCAACCGCCTTGGGCCCTTGAACAGCGACCAGAGCACGATCAAAAATTTCGATCACGTCGATACCATTGAGATTCGCTGCCATGTGCGGGATGTCCTGGCGACGCATTGACGCGTTAACAACCAAGAAAAAATGATCGCCAGCGTTTGTAACGATCAAGTCATCCATAATGCCGCCATTTTCATTTGTGAAAACGGTGTAGCGGGCTTTGCCGACGGGCAATTTAGTAAAAGCCGAAGGACAGATAGTTTCAAGTTTTTCAGCGATGTTTTCACCACGCAAAATGACCTGACCCATGTGACTCACGTCGAACAAACCAGCTTTTTCGCGACATTGTGTGTGCTCGCCCATAATACCCATTGGATATTGAACGGGCATCTCCCAACCAGCGAAATCTACCATTTTCCCACCAAGCTCGACATGCAAATCGTAGAGCGGGGTGCGTTTGGGTGTGTCAGTCATCTGTAGCTCCTGTTCAATATGTGCAGTCCTGGACAATCAGCACCGTCCAATGCGCATTACGGACCACACGCGCTAGGTTAGGACCAATTTCGTAATTTGGAAAATCACCTTTTGCCGAAAACATCACGATCATATTAAAATCATCTCTATGCGCGAACTTCAAGATTTTATGGTGAATGTTACCCTGCTTAACGTGCACAGCCATATTGTTGGCGCCGCCATGTTCCAGAGTTTCTTTGATCGCGTTGCTGACGTGATCCTTTGCCTCGTTCTCAAATTTAAGGTAACTTTTAAGAAACCAATTTAGCTCTGCTGCCTTTCGTATTCCGCCAATGCGACCACATTGTGGCGTAATTGTGACAGTGAACGCGCCATCGACCAACAACCTTGTGATCCATATTTTCACTTATCCGCCGACATCTGCCTAATTGCAGATTACGCCTATGTCACCGAGGGCGAGACCGCAGGAATCTGATTGATAGCGGCTTTCACATGCCAACGATGAGCCGACCTGCAGCTGCCAGCCGATGGATAGCCGAGCTGTGGCCACAGAATCGTATCACGGATAAATAAGATTTGATTGCCGACACGCAATGCCGCGGGTTTGAATAACCCATGGCATTTTGCATTAATCGCGGGTGCCTGCGAATTTTTCGGCCCATTCGCTACGCTCTTCATCGGTAATTTTGCGGAACGTGATGTCGGGCACGGTGAAGGCATGGCCAATAGGCAAGGCGGACACGGCTGTGGCGATGTCATCGGGCCAAGTGGCGTCTGATGCGTTCATTGCGGCCAGAATGTCGGCGCTCGCGTCAGGAATGAACGGCGCGGACAGCACACCATAAAGCCGGCATAGGTTCAGGCCCATGCGGACCTGCATCGCTGCTTGGTCAGGGTCGGTTTTGAATGTGGACCACGGTGCAACGAATTGTAGGTATTCGTTGCCAAGTACCCATATTGCACGCAGGTCTGCCGCTGATTTACGGACTTCCATGGTGTCCATGTGCCCTTGGTAATCGGCCAGTTTGGCGGTCAGGTCTGCTATCAACTGACCCTCTGCAGGGCCATAGGCGGGGCCGGTCGGTACGGCCTCGGAAAACTTGGATCGGCAAAACTTAGTAATTCGGCTAACAAAATTGCCCAGCACATCAGCAAGGTCTTTGTTCACGTCAGTTTGGAAATTTTCCCATGTGAATTCAGCGTCTTGGGATTCTGGAGCATGTGATAGCAGCCACCAACGCCAGTAGTCGGCAGGCAGTATTTCAAGCGCTTGGTCCATAAACACGCCGCGTCCGCGCGATGTGCTGAACTGGCCACCATCATAGTTGAGATAGTTGAAAGACTTGATGTAATCGACAAGCTTCCAGTCTTCTTGCATGCCCATGATCGTCACAGGAAAGCCGAGCGTGTGGAACGGCACGTTATCTTTGCCCATGAATTGGGTGTAGGTCACGTCGTCTGCGCCCTGTTCGGTCCGCCACCAGCGTTCCCAATTAGTGCCTTTGCCCGCGTCGACCCATTCTTGGGCGCAGGCGATGTATTCTATCGGCGCGTCAAACCAGACGTAGAAAACCTTGCCTTCCATGCCGGGCCAGTCGGCGTCGCCGTTTTTGACGGGCACGCCCCAATTTAGGTCACGGGTAATGCCGCGATCTTGCAGGCCGTCACCGTCAGTCAGCCATTTTTTGGCAATGGACGTGGTTAAGATTGGCCAATCGACCTTGGTGTCGATCCATGCTGCGATGTCTTCTTTCAACGCGGATTGGCGCAGGTACAGGTGCTTGGTTTCGCGGACTTCCAGATTGGTGGACCCAGAAATTGCGGATCGCGCATTGATCAGGTCGGTTGGGTCCAGCTGCTTAGTGCAATTGTCACATTGATCGCCGCGCGCGCTGTCAAAACCGCAGTTGGGGCAGGTGCCTTCAATATAGCGGTCAGGCAAGAACCGCCCATCGGCATTGGAATAGACCTGCTCTTCAGTGACTTCGCGGATCAGGTTCATGTCAGACAAGCGACCTGCAAAGGCTTGGGTCAACGCGTGGTTTTGCGGGCTGGACGAGCGGCCAAAATGGTCAAAGGACAATTTGAACCCGTCTGCAATTTTGGCCTGAACATCGTGCATTTCAGCGCAATAATCGGCAACGGGTTTGTCCGCCTTGGCCGCAGCCAATTCAGCAGGGGTGCCGTGTTCGTCGGTGGCGCAAAGGAACAACACTTCGTGGCCCCGCATCCGCAAATACCGCGCGTAAAGATCAGCGGGAAGCTGGCTACCGACAAGGTTCCCAAGGTGCTTAATCCCATTGATATAGGGAATGGCAGAGGTGATCAGATGACGGGCCATTTGAGAAACTTCCTTGTAGGTTTGGGCTGTTTTAACGGGGGTTTTCGCTGGTTGCCAGACGCCATGGTCATACAGGGGTAGAAAAAGCAACGGTAGAGGCAGATTCTAACACCAGAGCAGAATAAAAATAACGAGGCGAAACATGAAGATTTCAATAATTGCAGTGTTAGTGGCCCTGACGGGCAGTGCCGTACACGCGCAAGACGTCTATGCTGGTGTGGCGTTTGACTACGCTAAACCCCATTCTGGTGATGACCAAACAGCAGCGACCTTGATGGCCGGCGTATCCTATGATGTTGGCACGTTGTCATTTGGGGCAGAGGTCGATTACGGCGCATCATCCACGTTTGGTGGTGACTATTACACTGCGCGCCTGCGTCTGATTGGTGGTTATGACTTTGGTGGTGTGACCGCTTTGGCCAGCGTCGGTGGGACCCGATATGACACGGGTGCGGATGCATTCACTGGCTATAACTTTGGGATTGGCGCGCAAATTCCGATCAGTGATGCGCTTGATGTACGGGCTGAAATCATGCGTGACATGATGGAAACGTCGTTTCTTAACAACGTCACGACCACGCGTATCGCGGCGATCTATTCTTTGTGAGATGGATCACGTGACCGTCCTAGCAATCGTCCAATGACGAAGCTGGTACGCGGTGCATAAACATAGCGCGTCCGTTTTTCAGGAGCGGCGCGTACCCGCATCCGGCTTAGGCCAAAGACGACCAGCGTGACGTGACCCATTGAGATGAACGTGAACAAGGCACTAGGTCCAAAAGCGGCGATCAGGATTGATGTTGTGTAGGGGGCTGCAATTGCCCCAACAGCATAGAAAAACACGAGTGCCGCCGACAGTTCGACCCGTTGATCAGCCGTCGCAAAGTCATGCGCGTGCGCTGTCGCGACGGAATAAACTGGAAATGTTGTAAGCCCGAACAAGGCCGCCGACCACATCACCGCGGTTGTTCCCATCTGGGCAGATGCAACGGTGAGCGCGCATGTTGCGATGGCCGCGATAGACAGGCCAATCAGCACCCAGCGTCGATCGTATTTGTCAGCGAGCCATCCTATCGGGTATTGCGCCACAGCACCACCTGCGACGAATGCGGCTAGAAAATAACCGATCTGATTGGCGGCAAGCCCGACCTCTTGGCCATAGATCGGGCCAACCATGCGAAATGATGCGCTGGACAGGGCGGCCACAAGCACGCCCGCCACCGCAAGCGGTGATGCCTGCCACGCAAGCATTGGCCGCAGTCGCATTGTTGCGGGGGTTAGGGGTTGTTTGATCTTGGTCAATGTCAGCGGCAAGAGCGATGCGCAGCAGAGGATCGTCAGAATGTTGTAGGCGATGTAGGTCTCTAAGTTTGCCAAAGCCCCAATCATAAATTGTGCAGCGAATGACGCGCCCATATCTGCGACACGGTAGCTTGCCATGGCGCGTCCGCGAGTCTCGTTGGTGACTTTTGCCTGCAACCATGCCTCGATCACAGTGTAGCAACCCGCGACGCAAATGCCGGATGCGATGCGGAAGATCGCCCAAAAGGCCGGATCGGTGACCAGAACGTGGGCCGCCAGCCCGATCGCGCCGAGTGCTGTAAAACTTGCGTAGGCGCGACTGTGTCCGACGGTGCCCATCAGGCGCGGCGCCCACCAGCATCCAATGAAGAACCCAAAAAAATGGGCGGATCCTAAAAAACCGACTTGCCCGTTGCTAAATCCAGCGGACAACCCAGTGAGCGCGTCAAGCGGCCCGACGCCCCCCGATGAAAGCTGCAAAAGTGTGACCGACAAAAACAGCGATCCGAATGAAATGAGCATACGCATAGTGGGACCGTGCGCCTGCGGCCCGCGACACGCAATGTGAAATCCGACACGGTATGTCGCATTGTGACCCCTTGCCCTTGCGGTGTGGCTCGTTAGCTTGGCTGCAATATCGTAGAAAGGTTTCCTCTGATGAAAATGATCCCGCTTGGCCGCACTGATATTGTCGTTTCCGATTGGTGCTTGGGCACAATGACCTATAGCAATCAAACGCCACAGGCTGATGCCCACAAACAGATTGATATGGCGCTGGATGCAGGGCTGAACTTTACCGATACCGCCGAGATGTATCCGGTCAATCCGATCAAAGCCGAGACTGTTGGCAATTCGGAGCGTGTGATCGGGGATTGGGTCAAAGCGACTGGCCGCCGAAATGACCTGGTGATCGCGACCAAAGTATCGGGCGATAACCCCGGCTGGGTGCGGGACGGTAAAGGCTATGACGGTGCAATGATGGCAGAAGCGATTGATGCGTCTCTTGCCCGCCTGCAAACGGATGTTATTGACTTGTACCAAATGCATTGGCCTATGCGCGGGTCATATATGTTTCGGCAAAACTGGGCTTTTGATCCGTCGGGCCAAAACCGTCAGCAGACTTTGGATCATATGATGGATGTTTTGGGTGCTCTAGATACAGCCGTGAAAGCAGGGAAAATCCGCGCGATTGGCATGTCGAACGAAAGCGCTTGGGGCATGACGAAGTGGATTGATTGTGCCGACGCCGCTGGACTGCCGCGTATGGCATCGGTGCAGAACGAATATTCGCTGATGTGCCGGTTGTACGACACGGATATGGCCGAGATGGCCGTGAATGAAGACGTGACATTGGTATCATTCTCGCCATTGGCGACGGGTTTGTTGACTGGCAAGTATCAAAACGGTGCTGTGCCAACAGGGAGCCGGATGTCGATTAGTAGCGGCCTTGGGGGGCGTATGACTGCGCGGACGTTGCCCGCGGTGCAGGCCTATATTGATGTCGCAGCCAAGCACAGTCTTAATCCTGCGCATATGGCGATGGCGTGGCAACGGTCTCGTCCGTTTGCCATATCCGCGATTTTTGGCACGACCACGTCGGCGCAATTGGCGCATTTGCTTGAAGGCCGTGACTTGGAATTATCCGCCGAGGTATTGGCGGATATTGATCAAGCACACCGGGCCCATCCGATGCCCTATTAAAAGGGGCGCGCAAGCGCGCATGACATTTTGATTGGCTGAGTGCAGATGGTTGAGGGCTTGGCTGTGGGCCTAGCCTCCGGCGGACATATTTGGGCTTTCAAAAAGTAAGTCATTGTCTTGCGCTTGGTGAAGGAATCGCAGAACGTCTGATCAGATTATCAGAGAGGACTCTCATGCCGCTGCAAATGAACCGTGAGGTGTTTATCACCGCTGCAGTTACTGGATCAGGTAGCACACAAGATCGTAGCCCGCATGTGCCACGGTCCCCCAAGCAGATTGCTGATAGCGCGATCGATGCGGCCAAAGCTGGCGCCGCCATTGTGCATTGCCATGTGCGTGACCCTGAAACAGGCGCGCCTAGCCGTGACCTTGCGCTTTACCGCGAGTTGACCGACCGCGTGCGTGACGCTGAGGTTGATGTTGTTTTGAACCTGACGGCGGGCATGGGTGGTGACATCATATTTGGCGGTATCGAAGCACCGTTTCCGACCGTTGCTGGTACAGACATGGTTGGTGCGACTGAGCGTGTGGCCCATGTGGCTGAATGTTTGCCAGAGATTTGCACGCTTGATTGCGGCACGATGAATTTTGCTGAGGCCGATTATGTCATGACCAACACGCCTGGCATGTTGGTTGCCATGGGGCGGATGATGACCGCGTTGGGTGTGAAGCCCGAGATCGAGGCCTTTGATACTGGGCACCTTTGGTATGCCAAGCAGTTGGTCAAAGATGGTGTCTTGGACAGCCCCGCACTTGTTCAGCTTTGTATGGGGGTGCCTTGGGGTGCGCCTGATGACCTCAATACATTTATGGCGATGGTCAATAATGTGCCTGACGATTGGACGTTCAGCGCGTTTGGTTTGGGTCGGTCGCAGATGCCGTATGTGGCGGCGTCCGTGTTGGCTGGCGGAAACGTCCGTGTCGGGTTGGAAGACAACCTGATGTTGGATCGCGGTGTGCTGGCTACGAACGCACAATTGGTTGAACGCGCGGCTGGCATTGTTGAAAATCTTGGGGCGCGGGTGATTGGACCTGATGAAGTGCGCAAGAAATTGGGTTTGACCAAGCGCGCGCCGGTTCGCAAGTGAGGGCGCTGTGGGCACTTGCACTGCTTGGGGCTTGTTCGGCACCGTTTGAAGGTGAAAAGCTGGGTAGCTTTGGCGAAGTATATCGCGATTTGAACGTGCCAATTGCGTCAAAAGCCGTATTCGATCCCGCGCAGTATTTGGGAACGTGGTACGAGGTTGCCCGATATCCGGTATTTTTTGAACGCGGATGCGTTGGTGTGACCGCCACTTATGGTCTGCGCGCTGACGGTGCGATTTCCGTGCTGAATATTTGCCGAAATCCTGATGGGTCGATTAAAAGCCGGATTAAAGGTAAAGCCGTGATCGCGGGTCCCGGCCGCCTGAAGGTAAGCTTTCCGTTGGTTCCATTTGGTGCATCCGATTACTGGGTGCTGTGGGTTGACGAAGGATACCGCACGGCTGTTGTTGGTGCGCCAAATGGTAAATCCGGCTGGATCTTGAACAGAGACCCGCAAATTCCGACCGATCGGCTGAATACGGCACGTGAAATTTTGGATTTTAACGGGTATGATTTAGATCGATTGATGGAGGTGCCGCAATGAAGCGTTATGTTTTCGGATGTGTATTGGCCTTGGCCGCGTGTGATGAGGCAGGAATGGCAACGTCGGGCGGCGGTGGCGGTTTTCGTGAGCGCCTCGTTATTGGGTCAACGATGACGTTCGAGCAATGCCGCGCACGGGGTGGCTTGATCATTCGTGATAACGGCAGCCCGATGGTTGCCTGTGATCCCAATGTCATTCGTGCGCCGGTTCCGGTCGATGAATTTGACCATCCGACAGCAAATGCCCCTGCGTCCGGTGCTTAACTAAAAAAGGGAGAACACGATGGGGAAAACGGCAGCCATAATCGGCGGTGGGGTCATTGGTGGTGGCTGGGCCGCGCGTTTTTTATTGATGGGCTGGGACGTTCGGGTTTTTGATCCCGACCCAGATGCGCAGCGTAAAATCGGCGAGGTGTTAGAAAACGCGCGGCGGTCTTTGCCTGGCTTGTCCGATGTCGACCTTCCCCAAGAAGGTACGTTGTCGTTTCACGATGTCATGTCCGAAGCCGTGGACGGCGTTGCATGGATCCAAGAAAGCGTGCCGGAGAGGCTAGAGCTGAAGCGCAAAGTCTATCAAACATTGCAGGAACACTGCCCTGTTGATGCGATCATCGGGTCGTCCACGTCTGGATTTAAGCCGTCCGAATTACAGGGCTGTGCGACACGTCCAGAACAGATTGTGGTCACCCATCCATTTAACCCAGTTTATCTATTGCCGTTGATTGAGCTGGTCCCGACTGATCAAAACCCGCCTGAGATGGTAGCAAAGGCCAGTGATATCTTGACCAGTATTGGCATGTACCCGCTGCATGTCCGTGCCGAAATTGATGCCCATATTGCGGACCGGTTCCTAGAGGCCGTGTGGCGCGAGGCGCTTTGGCTGATCAAAGACGGCATCGCGACCACCGAAGAAATCGACAACGCGATCCGCTATGGGTTTGGCTTGCGCTGGGCGCAGATGGGCTTGTTCGAGACCTACCGCATTGCGGGCGGCGAGGCTGGGATGCGTCATTTTATTGAACAATTTGGCCCGTGCCTGTCGTGGCCATGGACCAAGCTAATGGATGTCCCAGAGCTGACAGAGGACCTGATTGATAAGATCGCAGGCCAATCTGACGACCAATCGGGCCATATGAGTATTCGTGAATTGGAACGCGCGCGCGACAATAACCTTGTGACGATCCTGCGCGGGCTTAAGGCGCAGGACTTTGGGGCGGGCGCATTACTGAATGCCCAAGATGTCCGCTTGGGTCAGTCTGCCGCGATGCCTGCTGACGTGTCTATGCCGCTGGAGACTGTTCGTCGCGCCATTCCGCTTGATTGGACCGACTATAATGGCCACATGAACGAAGCGCGGTATTTGCAGGCCTTTGGTGATGCGACTGACCGGATGATGGATATCGTTGGCTGTGATGCAGACTATATCGCCAACGGCGGCAGCTATTTTACCGCCGAGACACATATCAGGCATTTGGATGAGGTCCACGCTGGCGCGCGCATCCATATCGACACTCAAATTTTGTTGGGGGTTGGCAAAAAGATGCATCTGTTCCACCGGATGTACGCGGATGACCGGTTGCTTGCGACGGGTGAACACATGCTGATCCACGTTGATCTTGCGACGCGCCGTGCGTCTGATCCGAAGCCTCAAATTGCCGTCAAGCTGAGCCAAATCGCCGATGCACATGCGAAACTACCCGTGCCTGAAGGGGCAGGTAAAGCCGTAGGTGTCAAATGACCCGCGCGTTGATCACTGCGGGTGCGTCCGGTATCGGTCGCGCGATGGCGCAGTCTTATGCGGACGCAGGGTTCGAGGTTTGGGTCACAGATATTGATACAGCCGCGCTGGGTGCGCTACCTGACGCGTGGCACTGCCATGTGGTGAGCGCAAATGATGAACCGGCAGTTGCCGCACTGTTCGTGCAGATTGATGCTGCTGGCGGGCTTGATGTGCTTTGCGCAAACGCTGGAATTGCTGGGCCAACGGCGGCGATTGAAGACGTGGACCTGACAGATTGGCGGGCCTGTGTTTCTGTCAATTTGGAGGGCGCATTTTTAGCGACAAAATACGCCGCCCCGATGATGAAATCGGCGGGCAAGGGCGCAATTATCTATACGTCGTCGACGGCGGGCATCTACGGCTATCCGAACCGCGCACCCTATTCGGCGGCCAAATGGGCGATTATTGGGTTGATGAAAACTACCGCAATGGAATTGGGCCCCTTTGGCATCCGCGTCAATGCGATCTGCCCAGGCGCTGTCGAAGGTGACCGCATGGAAGGCGTGCTGGCACGTGAAGCCGCCGCCAAGAATATGACCCGTGATCAGGTTTATGACGGCTATGCGGTCGGGACATCAATGCGCAGTTTTGTTGAGGCAACTGACATCGCAAACATGGCTGTTTTTCTCGGCACGAATGTATCGCGCATGGTTTCTGGGCAGGTAATCTCGGTTGATGGTCACACGGAAAACCCTGATCCAAAGGTTTAAGGTAGTGCTGCAAGCAGTTTGTCGATGAACAGCCCGACGTCACGTGACGGAATCGATGCCGCGCGGACGAGCCCGTCAAAATGCTCGGTCATCGCGGCAATCCTGTCGCGGTCGCGGAACACCAAATAGTTTTGACCCAAATAGATCACTGCTAAGAGCGGCCCAAAGACCGTAACAGGTGCAGAAAATAGCTGGCGCTGGTCAAACAAATGAAGCCGCATTGACGGATACAATTGGGCATTGAGATCGCGGAAATTTTCCAATTGTGCGCGACGTAGGGCCACTGGAATACTGGTATAATACCCCTCCGCGCGGGCGAAGCTGGTCAGCTCGCATTCTGAAAACGCGATTTCATAGTCGGACCTAGCCTGACGCATCCATTGCAGCCGATCACGGCTGGCACCGACCGCCTGATCAGTGGTCTTGCCCAAGATGGTTCGTACTCCCAGCGTAGCACGGCATCGGTCTTAAGCATATCTGGCAGACCCGCAGGGACGTGTCGAATTTTGTAGCCTTCCGCCTCTTGGTGCCATGCGAAAATCGCGTCATCGATCAATGTGCGCGGCGCTTGGGTCATCGACATGGCGGCTGCGACCAACTCGGCGGCTTGCTCGGGGCGATCTGACAGTCCCAAAAGCCAGTCGGCACTCACGCCTAAAGCCGACGCACATCCGGCAACAAGCTGCGCGTTAGGCAGTCGTGCACCAGTGTCTTTAAGCAATTGAGAAAGCGTGGATCGATCGACGCCTGCTTGTCGTGCTAATTTGCTTTGGTTTGATCCAGCAAGCGTGATGGCCGTTGCCAACCGACTACGAAACAGGACGGCGCGGGAGTTTTTGTCGATATTTGTCATCATAGGTGTTTTTATACACATAATTTGATATTTGTGAATTGCTGTCCAACTGCGCAATTGATTTAACGTGGCATAGGGTGACATATGGATTACAAATTTTCTTGGCCAACTCTTGCGCTTATAATCGTCGTTTATGTGGCTTGGGGAGGGCTTCTTTTTGTAGACCCTTGGTGGATTTCCGTCCCGCTTTTGGGCGTCACGATTGCGTTGCATGCATCGCTTCAACACGAAGTATTGCATGGACATCCGTTTAAAAGCGCCCGTAAAAATATGGCACTGATCTGGTTGTCGTTGTCGATCGTCATCCCGTTTGCGCGGTTTCGCGATACGCATTTGGCCCATCACCAAGATGCGCTACTGACTGATCCTTACGATGATCCCGAGACAAATTTTGTTGATAAGCAGGTCTGGAACAATATGCCACGCTTGGTGCAAGGCGCGCTGATGCTGAATAATACGTTGATAGGCCGGCTGATCATTGGCCCGGTCATTGGGTTGATCGCGTTTGCGCAAAGCGAATGGCGCGGCCGGACTCCAACAACGGTGCGACAATGGGCTGGGCATTTGCCTGCAGTTGGTATCGTGCTTTGTATTGTCATCCTTAGCCCGCAGTCATTGTGGACCTATGGTTTTGCGGTCTACCTCGCATTGTCAATCCTAAAACTACGCACGTTTTTGGAACATCAACCTGCCGAACGATCATCCCATCGCAGCGTGATTATTGAAAGGGGAGGATTGTTTGGTTTTTTGTTTTTGAACAACAACCTACACGTCGTGCATCATATGCATCCAAAGGTGCCTTGGTTCCAATTGCCACAACTTTATCGGTCCAACAGGGCACATTATTTGCGGTGTAATGGAGGGTATGTCTACCCATCTTATGGCGCGATAATGCGCGCATATGCGTGGCGCAGAAAAGACCCGGTGGCGCATCCGCTCTGGCAAAAAGAGCCTTAGGCGCGTTAAGAGCGTTTATGGAATTGTGGATACCAATCACGCTAGGCGCGGCGTTGGCGCAGACTCTGCGGTTTATGCTGCAAAAGCAATTAAAGGCCACACAGCTGTCGACAGCTGGGACCACATTTGCGCGATTTGTGTATTCGGCGCCGCTTGTGGCATTGGTCGCTTGGGCATATGCCACGATGTCGGGGCAGGGCGTGCCAACGGTGTCTACCCAATTTTACGCCTATGCAGTATCGGGAGGCGTGACCCAGATCCTTGGCACGCTGTGTGTGGTGGCCCTATTCATGCACCGAAACTTTGCCGTCGGAATCACATTTAAGAAAACCGAAGTTTTGTTAAGCGCGCTGATCGGTTTTGCGGCGCTCGGTGACGTCATAAGCCTGCCTGCGCTGGGGGCGATTTTGATTGGACTGGTCGGCGTGCTGTTGCTGTCTGACCCTCCACGTGCGCAAGGGACTTGGCTGAAACGCGTGCTGAACAAAGGGACAGCACTTGGGTTGATGTCAGGTTTGATGTTTGGGTTTTCAGGCAACGGGTATCGCGGTGCGTCGCTGTCAATTGTGGACGGTGATGTGCTTTACCGCGCGTTGATTACCCTGGCGTTTGTCACCGGATTCCAAACCGTGATAATGACTGTTTGGTTGGTGTGGCGCGAAAGTGGAGAGATCATGCGGGTGTTGCGGGCTTGGCGGGTCGCGGGGCTTGTTGGGTTGGCGTCGATGGCTGGATCACTGTGCTGGTTCACCGCGTTTACGATGCAAAACGTGGCTTACGTCAACGCGCTCGGACAGATTGAACTGCTGTTCTCGCTGATCATTGGCGCGTTTGTTTTTGGCGAAAAGATAGGGCCACGCGAATGGCAGGGGTTGCTGATTTTGACAGCAAGCATCGTTCTGTTGGTGCTTTTAGCTTAAAGCTGCGATGCGCCGTTTAGCCGGTGAACCAGATGCTGTTCATCCTCATTTTCAAAAAACGGCACCGATTTGGGTGATCCGCTGTCCGGCAAGTATTGCATCAATTCAGCAAGCACGACTTGGGTGATAAACGGCAGATCAAAGTCGCGGGCCTTGGCGAGTGGCACCCATTGCAGATGCGAAAGCTCGTCTTCTGCGCCTGAAAAATCATCGGGATCGGTGCAAAGATCAATTGCATCGGCCACTAAAAACCGCGCATCAAATCGGCGTGGTGCGCCTGTTGGTGTCACTGCGCGAAAGAAAAATGTAAGTGCGGCGGCATTGGGTATGTGACCCGTTGCCGCGAACCCGCGCCAGCCTTGGGGTGGTGAGGGCCAAGGTGCTGCGTGACCTAGAACCTGTCCGGTTTCTTCCCACAGCTCTCTGACTGCAGCGGCGGCAATAGCCATCGGGGGCAAGGTTGAACGATCGGATAAGCGTGATGCACAGGCTGCAGGGAGGGCGGTCGTTGTTACATCTGCATCATTGGGGTCAATCGCCCCGCCGGGAAACACGAACTTGCCTGGCATAAATACGGCTTTGGCACCGCGTTGACCCATTAACACGGCAGGGGCAGTGGACCTGTTGCGCACGATGATTATCGTGGCTGCGTCGCGAATGGGTGTGTCGGTTGTCATGTTAGCCGTTGCCAAAACCGTGCATCTTTTTGGACCACTGGATCGCAACAACAAGGCCTTTCATGCGGGGCAAAAGATATAGTGAAAGACCAACACAAATTACGCTGAACACAGTGGCCATCACCATCGGTTCTGGTCGAAAATTGGACCAAGTGAAGTGGATGAGAACAGCAAGCAAGTGTCCGACCACGAGGATCGTAAGATATGCGGGCCCATCGTCGGCGCGGTGGTGATGCAAATCTTCGCCACACACGGGACATTCATCCACGACCTTGAGATACCCATCAAACAAATGCCCTTCGCCGCAGTTGGGGCAACGGCGGCGCAGTCCGCGCAACATTGCGGGCTTGGTCGGGCGGTCGATAATGGCGAGATCGGTCATGGCGGGCCTCAAATACAATGTTGATAAACAGATGAGGCTTTTCGCGCCTTTTGGAAAGCCCGTTGCGCCCGATTGCGGCCCGATGCCGCAAGTGATCAAAGTTTTTCAAGAAATTCCGACGGAAAGTTTTCTGGGATGCGTTGAAGGAGGGTCAACAGCGCAAACGATGCGCAAACCCACAAAGGACTGAAAAATGAAATCGACATTACTAATTGCCGCAATTGCCGCAGGCCTGACTTTGACCGCGATGGATGCATCTGCAGCGGGACGTGGACAGCAACATGACGCACCTGATTTTGCGACACTGGACACCGACGGCAGTGGCACAGTGACCGTGGCCGAAATTGAGGCTGCTGGCCAAGCCCGCTTTGACGCGATTGATACCGACGGCAATGGCGCTTTGTCACTAGAGGAAATGATGGCTGCACGTGACGGCGACGCGAAGCGGCGCGCTGAACGTATGATCTCTCGGATGGACGAGAACGGTGATGGTGAATTGCAAGCTGACGAGATGACCCGTCGTGGGCTAGATGCGGAGCGTATGCTGTCACATGCCGACACCGACGATGACGGCGAAATTTCTGAAGAGGAATTTGATGCGGCCGTTGAGAAGCGTGGCGACCGTGGCCACAAAGGGCGTGGCTAATAGACCAAAGGATGGGGCGCTTTAGTGCCTCATCCATTGCTGCGATGAATAAGTGTGAATAAGATAATAATCTATGACGACCCAATTGGGATCTTGGCGCGACGCACCCGACGCCGCATTGCTGCTGGCCTATGCCCAAGGGGACATGGATGCGGCGCGCGTTTTAACCGCACGTGTGTTGCCACGAATTTTGGCACAAGCAACACGGATGCTGTCGGACCAAGCCGAAGCCGAGGATGTGTCACAAGATGCGTTAATGCGGTTGTGGAAAATCGCGCCCGATTGGCGGCAAGACGAGGCACAAGTCACAACGTGGTTGTACCGCGTGACGGCCAATCTTTGCACCGACCGGCTGCGCAAACGGCGCAATGTCCCGCTCGACGAGATTGCGGAACCCGCCGACCCACAACGCAGCGCGCCGGGGCAGATCCAAGACAAGGCGCGATATTCAGCATTATCGGATGCGTTGGCTCAAATGCCAGAACGGCAAGCACTGGCCGTTTCGCTGCGACATCTCGAAGGTTTGCCCAACCCTGAGATCGCCGAAGTCATGGATATCAGCCTGCGGTCGGTCGAAAGTTTGACCGCACGTGGCAAACGGGCATTGATGGACATTTTGCAAGGGCGCAAAGCTGAGTTAGGATATGATGATGACTAAATCTGATGATGATATAATTGATGCCCTGTTTGCGCAGGCACGAACGCAATCGCCTGCAGTTCCCGATGATTTGATGGCGCGCGTTCTGGCGGATGCTGCTGATATGCTGGTGCAGCCCGTGGCCGCGCCCAAGCCGCGCCTTTGGCCAACGTTTCTGGACTTGATTGGCGGATGGCCTTCAGTTGGCGGATTGGCGATGGCAGGCGTTGCTGGTATCTGGGTGGGTATCGCACCACCCGCGTCAGTGGCAACTTGGACCGCTGATCTGATCGGGTCGCCTGTCTCAATCGATTTGCTCGGTGACACCAGTGATTATTTTGCGGAAGGTTTGCTTGATGGATAGTGAAAAATCGAAACCACGGTCGCTTTTGCGGACCGTATTGGTTGTATCACTTGCGCTCAATGTAGCGGTGATTGGGGCGGTGGTCGGACTGACACTTTCGGGTCGCAGCCACGCCGGACCACCACAGCGGATGTCGTTTGAATTCGGGGCCTTGGGGCGTGTTCTTGACCGCGATGATCGGCGTGCAATTAGCGAAGCCATGCGCCGCAATGGACCGCGTCCACTGTCGCGGGACGCTGTGAAATTGCAACTTGGGGCAATTGCTGAGGCGTTGCGGGCAGAATCGTTTGACCCCGACACGCTTACAGGATTGATTGCCGAGTTGCGCAATCGTTCAACGCGCGTGCAACAAAATGCGCAGACTGCTTTTGTCGCGCATTTGACTGCCATGTCAGCGGATGAACGGGCAACGCTCGCTGATAAATTGGAACGCGGGAAGCCTTAAGACGCGAGCCGTTTGCTCATTGCGACTTTATCGCGCCCAGCAGACTTGGCTGCATAAAGCGCCTCGTCGGCAAGGTTGCACATTGAATCGATTTGAACGCGATTCAGTCGTTTAAGCCCACCTACGGCGACGCCCACGGACATTGTGACGTTCAATTGCGGCTTGTCGGGTCCAAGCAAGAACGGGCGCGCTGAGATTAATTTGCGTAGCCGATCAGCGGCAATATGGCCTTGTTCATTATTTGTATTTGGCATGGCGACCATGAATTTCTCACCACCAACCCGTGCTACAAGATCAATCGCTCTTAAGTTCTCGCGCAATCGATTGGCAATCTCAATGAGAACCTTGTCTACTGCTGCGTGTCCATTGCGGTCGTTGATCGACTTGAAATTGTCAATATCCAACATCATCACTGCGAATTCGCGCTGTGACACGCGGGCCTGCTCGGCCATGCGGGACAAATGCGGCTCGACATAGCGCCGATTGTACAGCCCAGTAAGCGGGTCGGTAACAGCAGCATGCAAGCCGTTACGCACTGTGTCGCGCAATTTGTCATGCAACAATTTTTGACGCACCAGCGCCCTGGCCTGCAACTCCATTTCACCGTCCGAGATATCAAGGCTCACGGCGTCATCTGCGCCAAGGTCCAAAACCATTGCTGCGATATCGGGTTCATTGCGAGGCAAGATCACAAATAATGTAGATAAACGGGTTTCCGCGCGTGATCTCAGATCAGAAATCAACCTAAACACAGCGCGTCCGCCGTCATTGTCTTGGGTGCCATCGATCACAAACAGATCGGAAACAGGTGCCATTGAGTTGGCAAGCACTTTGTCGGTTTCAAGCCGCGTGACCGGAACCGCAAGCCCACTGTCTAATTGGGCGGCAAGAGCATCACCGCTGATCGTATGGCGCGACAAAAGAGCTATACGCGCAGTTGCATCAAAATTTCTGAGGGCTTCTTCAAAGCCAAGCGCGCGACTGGTTCCGTCCCGCAACATTAATTTGTGGCGTGCATTCCGTACGCGTAGCAATGATCGCATACGAGCCAACAGCAGTGCGTCATTAATAGGCCGCGGAAGAACATCATCAGCGCCAGCATCAAGAGCAGCAAACCGAGCGCTCGCAGTATCTATGACCCCAACCGAAATTATTGCAATGGCAGCGGTATCAGGGTTCTCTTTTAGCTCGCGGCAAAATCCATGCCGGTCTTCAGTTGGGTTGGATAAATTGATTAAAATCAGATCAGGTTTTTTGTGGGCAATGGCGAGTTCGGCATCTTTACGTGAACCACATGCATCTACACTGAATTGAGCGGCGAGCATTTTTACTTTTAACACAACCCTGTTCGTTGGAACAGTATCGACAATCAAAATGCGACCGGTCATATCTATGATCTTTCCATGTGGTTTCTACCACGCTGACAAGGCCAGCCTGAGGGCTAAAAGTTAAAAAACGGTTTCCATCTGCGTAAGGAATTGATCATGTCACCAGAAAATGCACAGACGATTGCCCTGCAGGCCCTTGGTTGGCTCGTTGGGAATGAAGAACTTTGCCCCGTATTTTTGGGCGCCACTGGCGGGTCTGTCGAAGATTTGCGCACGCAAGCTTCGGCTCCAGCGTTTCAGGCGGCTGTCCTCGATTTCTTAACGATGGACGATTCTTGGGTGATGGAATTTTGCGATTTGCATAGCTTGAAGTACGATCAACCGCTGATGGCGCGCTTTGCGTTACCGGGCGCAGAGGCGGTGCATTGGACTTAAATCCGAATCGTAATTTCGCCATCAGGGTCCGCGGCGCGGCTTTGGCATAAGATCATCGTGGTTTGCCGTTGGGCCTGCGACAACACAAAATCGCGATGCTCAACTTTACCATCGGTCACTGTACATTTGCACACGCCACACAGGCCATCGGCGCATTTCACATCAACATGCACACCTGCGCGCAGCAATGCATCTGACGCGGGTTCATCGGCCGGGACACCAATTTTCCGCCCGTCCAGCAGCCGTAACGAAAACGGATGGTTTTCGTAGTCAGGCAAGTCAGGCACGGCGAAATATTCTAGGTGTCGCTGTTCCTCAGAAAACCCATTTTTGGCGGCGGCATCCATAACGCCCGTCATGTATAGGTCGGGCCCGCAGGTATAAACATGCGCGCCTGCATGCGGTTTAAGCGCGAGGTTTAGGTCGGCGCGCGACCCTTCGTCACTGATATGAACATGCGCGCGACCGGCCCATGGCTGTTTTTCGAGCAAGGCGATAAATCCGGCGTTGGCCCGCGTGCGCACACTATAATGCAAGTCAAATGGACGCCCCAATGCATGCAAACGGTGCGCCATTGCGATCATGGGCGTAACGCCGATCCCGCCACCCATCAAATAGCTGTGCGCCGCGTCCTCGATCAGCGGGAAATGGTTGATCGGTTTGGACGCAAACACGCGCCGGCCCTCGGTGAAAATGCGGTGCATTAGCTTTGATCCACCGCGCCCTGTGTCCTCTCGCAGGACGGCAATCTGGTAAGACTTGCGGTTCTCAGGGTCACCTGACAGCGAATATTGCCGAAAGAATTCTGGCGCGACGACAACGTCGATATGTCCGCCGGCGCTGAAACGTGGCAAATCGGCGCCGTTGGGGTCAGACAGCTCATAGAGCGTGATACTGTCGGTCAGCGGATCAGCCTTCTTCACGATCAACTGCAAAACAGGGGTATCGCCGGAATTTGCGGTATAGACATGCTCTGGTGGGGTGCCCGCGGCGCGCCGTACGCGGTGTTCATCTGCAGTGATCATCTCGCGGTAAGCTTGAATGCCTGCCTCGCGGTCCATCGGGAATGGCCAAGGATAGGGGGGCGGGGCAAGCGGCGCGGGATAAATAGCCAGCGTTTGGTCCGCGAATTTTAGGTCAAGATAAGGCTGCAAGTTCCGCGCATTTACCGGATCCCGGGCAGGGCGGTATGCACCATCATCGATCATTTCCAGATCCCACCACCATTTTTTCACGGTGTTTATCGATCCGTTCCCAAACTTATCATCCAATGATGCCAAAGCCTTTGCCGCTTGGGGAACTGCCATCGCAAGTTTGCGAAAAGGGGCTTCGGCGAAAAGCCCTTCAAGGTTCCACGGACAGGTTTTCATACACCGCCCACACATCGCGCCGTTCTTTTGGCTGACACGGTAGGTGGTACATTTCTGACTGTCGGATTTCCAAATCTCATAGCCGTTGAACATCAACTTTGGGCCCGCCGTGATCGCACCTGACGGGCATTCACGGGCGCATTTGTTGCAGGCTTCACAGAACTTTTGCAGGCCAAAATCAATCGGTTTGTCGTGGGTCATCGGCATATTTGTGGTGACAATACCGGATTTGAGGCGTGGTCCAAGGAATGGGTTTAGGATGACCTCGCCAATGCGGCTGACCTCGCCCAGACCCGACAGCAATAACAGTGGCGGGTGCAAAACCTCGTCATCCATCACCGAATGGACGCGGGCTGTATAGCCGAGATTGCGAATATGTTGCGCCAGAACACCACCGAGCAGCGAAAACCGAAGGTAGGCGCGCATCGATTGGGCGCAAGCGATCCAATCGTCGCCAGACGCACCTTCCATTGTCTCGTGGCCTTGGTCGATGATCATGGAAATGGCGTTGCTGTGGTAAGGCGTGATCGTCTCGCCTGTCGCATCGTGGCTATAGTAGGCATAATCAGGACAGGCAGACAGACCGACGGCATCAACGCCAAGAAAATAGAGCGCCGCCTTGATATTACTGGCGTTATTTGCCAAATTTTGTGCACTTTTTTGTGTAGCAGCGTCACCGTCTTGCAGGACCGTCAACGCCCCCAATGAAGGACGAAATGCGAATGCGCTTGCCGACTTGCGCATATAATTGCCATTTTTTGTGGCTTCTTGCACAGGTTTTCCGAGATCGCCGAACAAGGCGCGGGCGAACAGATTGGCGCGTTTGGGAACGCGGGCCACATTGGGCGCGTCGATATATGTCGTTGGGTCATCCACCCGTTTGAGCGTCTCAAAGGGATGCGGACCAGCCTGAAAATCACGTTTGGCATAGGCGTCGGCAGTGCGCACCGATTTGGCATGATCGCCGGTGCCCATCCGGTAGCTAGCGGGCGGTTTTTGTCCGGCTACGATTGGTTTATCAGCTGCCAAACCCAATGTGGTTGTGACAGTGGCCAAGCCAAATCTGTCACCAGTGAATGGATTGACCAAGCTGCCGTCTTGCTGTGCAGCGAGGCCAGCGCAGACTGCCAGCGCCCCCAAATGCACGTCGCTTGCCGCCATGGAATGGGCCCGCGCATCATGTCCCAACGTACGAATATAGCTCGCCAAGGTGACCGCCGTCTCAACCCCGCGCAGACAACTGCGTTGCGGCAATGCATCTTTGATCCACTCCGCCCCATCCTCGTTCGCGTGGGGTGCCCGCGGGTTGGCGTATAAAAAGACAACGGCATGGGTATGATGGCGGCAATCTGTGGCGGGCAGCGCCATGCTTTCGCGCAAACCAGCCATAATGACATCGATACCAGCGGCCAGCGTTTTGGGCTGCATTGTGCGCAGCTTATCTGCCAAACGATCCACGTCGGGGTTAATCAGCGGGGCGTCTAGCCATGCGGCCGCAGGAATTTCACATGTTCCAACCATATCGGCATCGCAAAAATAGCCGAATGATTTTAAATGGTTGGCCCGTTCCTGTAGGTCATCTGGTATTTCAGCAGTTTCTTTTTTGACCATCCCGTCGCGTGTGGCATCCAACATCGCTTGGTAATCCTGCATCGCATTGACGATACTTGCAGGGTCATCTGCGCGCCTGAAGGACAGGCCGATCATGGGCGCAAGCTGCGATAAATCGCAGGCATCCTTCCGTTGAAGTTTTTCCAACGGGTAGGGACCAAGATGCATGGGGCGGGAGCGGTAAGAGCGGAGTTTGAGCATTGTGTTGACACCGTCCGCCTTGCGTTGCTTGGTGTCAATAACGACCCTGCTGAAAAGGACTGCAAAATGATCAAAGGCATCATCTTTGACAAGGACGGCACCTTGTTTGACTTCAACGCAACATGGGGGCCATCGACACGGGACATGATTGCGTCCGAAGTGGGGGGAGATCCGGCACGAATGGCCGAGATGGCCGATGTTTTAGGCTATGATCTGAACACAGGTGTGTTTTTACCCAGCAGCCTCGTGATCGCCGAAACGATATCTACCGTTGCGGATGCGATGTTGGGGCTTTTGCCTGACGTGACAAAGCCTGACTTGATTGCCCGCATAAAAGAAGCGACCAAATATGTGCCGCAAGTGGAACCAACGCCGTTGCGACCCGTCTTGGACACACTTCGGGACATGGGTTTGATCCTTGGTGTCGCGACTAATGATGCAGAGGAGCCAGCACGCGCCAATCTGGCCCACGTTCTAGATATGTTTGATTTCATCGCCGGTTTTGACAGTGGCTTTGGCGGCAAACCGGCGCCGGGGCAGTTGTTGGGGTTCTGCGCGCAGACGGGCCTTACGCCTTCCGCGTGCATCATGGTTGGCGACAGCGTGCATGATCTCAATGCGGGTCGTGCTGCTGGTATGAGGCGTGTCGGGGTGCTGACAGGGCCTGCGCCGCGGGCTGAGCTTGCGCCGCATGCGGACGTCGTGTTGGGCACAATCGCGGAATTGCCAGCTTGGATCGCGCTGCAAAGCACTAGTTGATAGCAAAAAACGACACATTTTGTCGCGAAAGCGCTGCGAAGGCCGCGTGGGCCTGCCAAGCTTGATGAAACGGGTTTGAGCAAGAGGCAAGATCATGGGTGATATACCACGCAAACGGGGCGGTGGCCGCGCAGGGAACGCAAGCCGCAGAGGGACGTCTGTGATCGACCAGATGCCGTGGCGCATTCCCGTCAACACCGACAACCCGACAGAGCCGCTTGGCCCCGAAGGTGTCGCCGCGATCCACAATGGTGCCATGACCATTCTCGAAGACATCGGCATTGAGTTTCTGAACGAAGAAGCCCTCGCACTTTTTAAAAAAGCAGGGTGTACCGTCAACGGAACAAACGTGCGTATGGGCCGAGAGTGGGTAATGGAAATGGTGGGCCACGCGCCGGCGCAATTCGACATCACGCCGCGCAATTCAGACCGCAAGATCACCATTGGTGGCAAGCATATTTTGTTCGGAAATGTGTCGTCTCCGCCAAATTATTATGACCTTGAGATAGGTAAAAAGGTAACGGGCAACCGCGAGCAATGTGCTAATTTGCTAAAGCTGACGCAGTATTTTAACTGCATCCATTTTGCGGGCGGGTATCCGGTTGAACCGCAGGACATCCACGCCTCTGTCCGACACTTGGACGTGCTGTATGACAAGTTGACGCTGACCGACAAATCCATGCACGCCTATAGTCTTGGCAAGGAACGCGTCGAAGATGTGATGCAGATGGTCCGCATCGCGGCTGGTCAGACCGAGGACGAATTCGAAGCCAAGCCGCATATGTACACCAACATTAACTCAACCTCGCCGCTCAAACACGATGTGCCGATGATCGACGGGTGCTTGCGTTGTGTGCGACGCGGGCAAGTTGTTGTTATAACGCCGTTTACGCTTGCAGGTGCGATGGCGCCTGTGACGATGTCGGGCGCTGTGACGCTTTCAATCGCCGAGGCATTGTCGGCCATCGCCCTGTTCCAATACGTGCGCCCCGGTGCGCCTTGTGTCATTGGCACGTTCACCAGCAACGTTGATATGAAATCTGGCGCGCCTGCCTTTGGGACACCGGAATACATGCGGGCCACCCAAATGACCGGACAGATGGCGCGGTTCTACGGGCTGCCTATGCGCGCATCGGGCGTCTGTGCGGCCAACGTGCCTGACGGCCAAGCCATGTGGGAAACGTCCAATTCGCTGTGGTCTGCCGTCCAGTCCGGCACGAATATGGTCTATCACGGCGCGGGCTGGCTCGAGGGTGGGCTGATCGCCTGTCCGGAAAAATTCATCATGGATTGCGAAGTCATCCAGATGATCCAACGCTACATGGAACCCGAAATCGTGGCGACGACGCCTGAAGATATTGCAATTGATGCAATCCGCGAAGTCGGGCCAAACGGGCATTTCTTTGGCATCCAGCATACCCAAGATCGTTACGAAAACGCATTTTATGCACCGATTGTATCCGACTGGCGTAACTTTGAAGCTTGGGAAGACGCGGGTGCAGAATGGACGCCTGAACGCGCCCACCACAAATTCAAAGAGATCATTAACACCTTTGAAGCCCCCGCAATGGACGCAGGTATTCGCGAAGAACTGCAAACCTTTGTCGCAAAACGGAAAGAAGAAGGCGGCGCGCCGACTGATTTCTAAGGGTTATTTGCCAGTGGCACAGGCCGCTACTGTATCAGCCATTGCTTGCAGCATGTTGATATAGTGATCAGCCCCAAAATGTCTTCAACCCCCATCGGATTCATGGCCCATGATCACGCACATTGCGTGTAATCGGCGCTTGCTGCCGCCCAAACAGTTTGTGTCGAGCGCGGTGTCCAAATGACGCCCGTGCGCTTGCGTGCGCTTGAAATTTTGTTGGAAGAACATGCCGCAATGGGCGCCTATGATGTGCTTGCGCGCCTGAACTGCGAAGGGCTGGGGTCTAAGCCGCCCTTGGCCTACCGCGCGCTTGGGTTTTGGGTTGACCAAGGTTTTGTGCACCGGATCGAACGGCTCAATGCGTTTATCGCCTGTGCCTATCCCCAAGACGCAAATAACCTAGTGTTCATGATCTGCCGTTGCTGCGGCACCGTGGCCGAGGCACAGGCCCAGTCTGGCAAATTTGTCCAGTCAGCGGCGCAAACCGGTTTTCAAATTGAACAGACAGTGATCGAGCCCGAAGGGCTTTGCCCGTCTTGCCAACCTCAGGTGCAGCCATGACGGCGCTGCTTTCGGCGTCAGGGATCACGCTGCGACACGGGCAAAATACGGTTCTGGAAAATGTGAGTATTGCGCTGACCGCTGGCAAGATAGTGACGATCGTCGGGCCAAACGGGTCAGGCAAATCGTCATTGCTGCGGGTGTTAATCGGGGCGTTATCCCCACAAGCAGGGACCGTGAAGCGCAAGGCAGGTTTGCAGATTGGCTATGTCCCGCAGAAATTGCACATCGACCCCACGATGCCGATGACAGTGCGCCGGTTTTTGGATCTGTCAAAGCAGGTCGAAACGAGCGCGGCGATGCAAGCATTGCAGACAGCGGGAGTGCCGGAAACGACCAATCGGCAGATGAGCCAATTGTCGGGCGGTCAGTTCCAACGGGTTCTGTTTGCACGCGCACTGCTTGGTAAGCCCGATGTTCTGATACTGGACGAGGTGACACAAGGGTTGGACCAACCCGGGTCAGCACGTTTCTACCGACAAATCGAAGATGTGTGCCGCGACCTTGGCTGCGCCATTTTTATGGTCAGCCATGAATTGCACGTCGTAATGAGCGTGTCTGACCGGGTTATTTGTCTGAACGGGCATGTGTGTTGCGAAGGGACGCCAGATGTTGTCTCGGCAGCGCCCGCATACCGCAAATTGTTTGGCAGCGGCACCGGTGGCGCGCTCGCGCTTTACCGGCATGAACACCACCACCATCATGATCACGAGGATACTCTGTAATGCTGGATGATTTTATGATCCGTGCAGGGTTGGCGGACCTTGGGGTGGCGATGGCCGCCGGGGTGTTAGGGTGCTTTGTCGTTTGGCGACGGATGGCTTATTTTGGCGATGCAACTGCGCATGTGGCGGTGCTTGGTGTGGCAATGGCGTTAATGTTCGGCTGGTCGATATTTGCTGGCGTCGGGCTTGTCGCGCTGACAATGGCCGTTCTGATCTACGGGTTGAAGGGGGCGCGGCCAAGCGGTCGATACGATATTGGGTGTTTTGTCATACGGAGCATTGGCGACGGGGCTTGTGGCGGTCACGCTGATCCCAGGACAACGGGTTGAATTGGATGCATATTTAATTGGTGACGTTCTGACGGTAACACGCGTGGATGTCGCGATAATTTGGGGCGGAGCAGCATTGGCAATTGGGGTTTTATTGTCGCATTGGACAGCGCTTTTGACCGCGACGCTGAACCCCGATCTAGCCAGCGCATCGGGGATTAACCCGAGCCGTGAGTACTTGATCCTAACGCTATTGCTGGCCGCCGTGGTCGCAGTTGCGATCAAAGTGGTTGGGGCTTTGCTAATCACCGCATTGTTGATTATTCCTGCTGCTGCGGCGCGCGGGTTTGCGCGGACACCTGAACAAATGGCGGGTTTGGCAGCTGTGCTGGGGGGTGATTTCTGCGGTTGGCGGGCTGCGGGCTGCGGGTTGCATTGATGTTGGATACATCTGTTGGGACGACGATCGTTTGCTTGGCCGCCGCACTTTTCGCAATTGGGACAGTCGTGACCAAGTTACGGTCAGTTGGTGTCTAACCAAAGCGTGACAGGGCCGTCATTGACCAACTCAACCGCCATGTCGGCACCGAATTCACCCATGGCTACCGTGATATCCAGCGCTTGCATGTCGGCGATAAACTGTTGGTACAGGGTACGGCCTTCGGCAGGTGGGGCGGCCATGGAAAACCCTGGCCTGTTGCCGCGCGAGGTGTTGGCCGAAAGCGTGAACTGAGACACAATCAGCGCGGATCCGCCAACGTCTTTCAACGACAGGTTCATCTTGCCTGCACTGTCTTTGAATATGCGCAGTTTTGAGATTTTGGCCGCAAGCTGCGTCGATTGCACAGGCGTGTCATCTTTCATTGCACAGACAAGGACCAAAAGACCCTGTTCAATCGCACCTATTGTTTGACTATCCACCGTCACACTGGCGTGGGTGACGCGTTGGATCAGCGCTCTCAAAGTTCGGATGCCCAAGGCGGGTTAGCACCCGCGCGCGACACGGTAATGGCCGCGACTTTTGCGCCAAAGGCGGCGGCTTGTGTCAGATCAGACATCGCGGCACGGGGCAGGGCTGCTTTAGTCAGCAGGCCTGAGGCGTGCAAATTGGCCAGAAATCCGGCGCTGAACGTGTCACCTGCGCCGACGGTATCGACGACATCTGCCTTCTTGGCAGGCACATCGGCGGTGCCATCGCGGGTCAGAACGGTCACACCTTCGGACCCACGGGTAAGTAAAATGACCTGCACCTTGGTGCCCTCAAAAAGAGCTGAAGCATCGGTGCCACCCCTGATCCATTCCAGATCTTCATCGGATGTTTTGATGATGTCGGCGGATGCGAACATGTTTGTTAGACGGGCGCGATATGCGGCCTCGTCGGTGATAAAGCTAGGGCGGATATTTGGGTCGATCATTGTGACAGCCGTGTCCGACACGCGCCCCATGAACGCGGCATAGGCAGTGGCACAAGGTTCAACGACAAGACTAATCCCGCCAAAGAATACCGCGTCAGCCTGCGTTTCAGGCAAGTCAGCGGGCTGCAACATGCGCCCAGCCGTATTTTCATCATAAAATGCGTAGGACGCATGGCCATCGGTGAGCGTGACAAAGGCCAATGTAGTTGGGCGATCCGCGATGTGGGCGGGGCTGCTGTCAACTTTTGAAGCCGCCAACTCAGCGCGCAGAATGTCACCAAACAAATCCGATGATAGACCTGAGAAAAACTGCACTGGCGTATTCAGGCGACCCAATGCAATGGCTGTGTTAAACACTGACCCACCAGCATGTGGGGCGAAGGCAGCGCCGCCAGTCGTGGCCTCGCGCGGTAACATATCGATTAAGGCTTCGCCTGCACAAAGTATCATTTTTCTCGCCGCTCCCTATTGATTGTTAGCGATAACATATACTGCAATAAGCGCAACAAGGCCAAGCAACACGGAAAATGTAATTTTCCAAGCCGAATAGGGCCGTTCACCCTGCACGCGCGCTGTGCGGCCATTCACGACAAACCGGAACGCGCGATCCCTGTATTTATAGGCCGCCAGCCAGACGGGCAGCAGGATATGCTTGAACGTCACATCAGCCACGTCGGTATCTACGTCCGACACGCGCTGTTCGTCACCGCCGATATCATATTTGACGTCCCGCAGGATCATGCGGTCCATGAAATCACGGGCCTCGGTGAAGCTGTCGGTCAGCTCAACCTGATACCCTTCGGCACGAAAGCCTGCCAGATAGTCAGGTTTGTAGGGCTCTAACGCCAATAAATCCCATGGCTTTAACCCATCGGTGTATTTCTTTGGTAGGCTCTTAGATGCAAGCACCAATACGTCATCAAAGAACCGACCAACGCGACCAGATGCAGGACGCCAGCGCGTTTTGCGTACGCGGACTTGCTTGGCTTTGCCGTCGCGTATGTCCGTGCGGTTTTCGTAATAATGGGTGCCACGTTGGCCACTATACTGGCTTTTGGTATCGGCATCAAACGTCCAATAAGGCACGTAGATACCGTTCATCTTGCGGCCCTTTCGGGCGTAATCCATCAGGCCATTCGGCGCAAACCAAAGGCTGCCAAGCCAGTAGGCTAAGGCAGCAAGTGCCGCGGTTTCATCCATCGCAAAGGGCAATAATCCGCGCGGTTTGATATGGCGATGTGTACCTGTGCCTCCGACCACAGGGGTTGCGCAGAACGGGCATTCAGCGGCGTGCATATCAGCGTCAAATTTGGTCACAGCCCCACAATTTGGGCAGGTTGAAACCCGAGTTTTCTCAATCTCTTCTTCTGACAGTTGATTGGCGGTAGCGGCACGAAAATCTAGCTCTTTGATGCCGCCACGCGCGTGTTGGGTGCCTTCAATTGGCCGCGCATTGCCGCAATGGTCACACTGCAATTGGTGAGCGGTCGGATCAAAGCGCAGGTCGGACCCGCAGGTGTCACAAGGGAAGCGGTGTTCAGCAGTCATTGGGCGATTGGCGCTTTGATCCACGGATGTCACTTATTCAGCAGGCGGTGGCGGAAGCATGACGGTGAACAACTGCGCCAGTTCAGATACATCCTCAGCGCGCATCCAACCGTCTTGGCCTTGAGTCCAGACCATGCTGTCGCGGGTCATGCCGTCGTCGGTGACCTTGCGGCCCATCGCAGCCTTGGAAAATGGTCCAGTGATGTCGCCCGCAACGGCAATATGCCAAACATGTTCAACTGGCGGCGGCGATGGAGGGGCGGCGTTGGGGACGCACCCCAAGGGCCTGCCTGCATCTGTGTGGCCATTGCCATGCCCATTCCCATGCCAAGACCGGCACCCATGCCGCCCCACCATTTGGGTTGGAC
>Ga0115003_10000351_pt1 | contig 40567 bp, 37 predicted proteins | sample ArcticOcean_MG_C_7_FD_88736 | JGI IMG/M metagenome (GOLD analysis project Ga0115003, IMG submission 88736) | Marine microbial communities from western Arctic Ocean - ArcticOcean_MG_CB11_88 | ecosystem: Environmental > Aquatic > Marine > Oceanic | place: Arctic Ocean: Canada Basin | collected...
ATAGGATCATTTAATGTTGAAACTAATGTCCCGGGCTTTCTTCCCTTTCTAATTTCAGAAAAACTAAATCCTTTTTGGGTTAAATCTTCATAGCACTCAGTAAAATTATCTGAATGCCATCCAATTCCATAGTATTCATTTAAATTATTCAACCCCTCCTCCTCAATAACCTCCAGAGTAACTCCGCCAACTCTGAAAAATAACATACGTCCAGACCACTCCTTAAAAGTTTTATCAAGAGCTAACCGTATTTTTAAATTTTTTTCAAATAAGTTAACTATTCCATCGGGATTATTTGTTTTAATAACAACTTGATTGATAGATTTAATATTTGTATTAGGATCATGATTTTCTTCTTCTATAGAAAAATTAGTATTATCACTAACCGTAATATTTAAATTGGAAACTAAACTTTCATCAATAGAAAAAGAATTATGGGTGTAGATATTATCTTTTAAATCCTGAATAGTAATTTTTTCAATTTCGCCAACGGGTATTTCTAGTTTTTTTAAATTCTCATAATCATTAATAATTACGTCAGACATCAGCTCTAAGCCAAACAACCCTTCTTTTCGCTTTTTCTTAAAATTTAAAATTTTTTCAGACCATAAACCCTCACAAAATGAGCTAATTATATTTATACTAAGATTACCTATACTAAAAATTTGAATTTCTACTCCGAGTTGATTAGAGAACCCTTTAAAGTATGCTTCTTTAGAAAAAAACAAAGAAAACTCCTTACTTGATTTCTCAATATCATCTGTAACAAAAAAAATATTTTTAATCTGACTAAGCATTTGTTTCATATAATACATTAATTTATATTTCTTAATGCTTTTTCTTTTATAAAAAGAAAGCAATTGCTATTGTACAAATATGGATAAAGAAATTTTAAATAAACTTATAAGAGTAGTTGGATCAGACAATATTATTTTGAATAAGAGCGAGATGTCAAAATATCTTATTGAATGGAGGGGAGTTTATACTGGAAAAGCTGGAGCTATTATAAAACCAAAGTCTACGAAAGAGGTTTCGAAGATTTTAAAAATTGCATACTCAACAAATACTCCGATAATAAGTCAAGGTGGCAACACAGGACTTGTAGGAGGACAAATATCATTTGATGATAATCATATAGTTCTAAATCTTACTAGGCTAAATAAAGTTAGAGAAATCAATACTTTAGATAAATCTATAACAGTTGAGTCAGGACTAACTTTATTAGAATTACAAAATGTATGTAAAAAAAATAACACGCTTTTTCCTCTATCTCTTGCATCTGAAGGAACGTGTACAATTGGTGGAAACATATCAACCAATGCGGGAGGTGTTGGAGTACTATATTACGGAAATACGAGAAATTTAGTTCTTGGTCTTGAGATTGTTACTCCAGAAGGAAAGATAATTAATACCCTAAGTACACTTATAAAAGATAATACAGGTTATTCGCTGAAAGACCTCTTTATAGGGTCTGAAGGAACTCTTGGGGTGATAACTGCTGCAACATTAAAGGTATTTCCTCTTCCGAAAGAAAAATATACTGGCGTTCTAAAGGTAAAATCACCTCAAAAATCTATAAAAGTCCTAAGGTTTATTCAAGAAAATATTTCTACACCACTTACCGCTTTTGAATTAATGAATAAATTTTCAATTAATTTTGTAAAAAAAAATATCCCAGGTACAGTTTCTCCATTTAATGATTTTAAATGGATAATTTTAATTGAATTTTCATCACTAGAAAGTAGCAATGAAGAAGAAGAGAAGATACAAAATCTTCTAGGTAAACTAATTAAAACGGATTTAGTTGAGGATGCTGTCATTGCAGGCTCTATAAGGCAGTCTAACGAAATGTGGAAATTGAGAGAAAGTATATCTGAAGCTCAGAAAGCTGAAGGTGGAAGTATTAAAAATGATATATCTGTTCCTATAAAGTTTATTGATAAATTTATTAGAACAGCAATATCTATTATTAATAAAATTATACCCAATTCTCGTTGTGTTATTTTTGGTCATATTGGGGATGGTAATATTCATTTTAATATCTCCCAACCAATTAAATTTAATAAAAAAGATTTTCTAAAAAAAGAAGGGATAATTAGAAGAGAGATAGTTAAATTAACTATGAAGCTTGAGGGATCCTTTAGTGCCGAACACGGAGTTGGTGTTGCAAGAAAAGCTGATCTAAAAAGATATAAAAAAGATGAATTAATCATCATGAAAGGCATTAAGGAATCGATGGATAGAAAAATATCATGAATCCAGGAAAAATTATTGATTGCTAATCCATTAAATCAATTGGAATACCAGGCATCTGCTTTGATTGCCTTATGGTTAAAGATGTTTTAACGCTAGCAACATTAGGGGCAGAAGTTAGCTCTTTGGTCAAGAAAATTTGAAATGTTGAAAGATCAGGTGCAACGCATTTTAAAATAAAATCAATTTCACCATTAAGCATATGACATTCTCTAACATAGGGTAGCGATAAAACTCTCGCCTCGAATGATTTTAAGTCTTGCTCCGCTTGATTATGAAGACCGACCATAGCAAAAACAGTTACCTCAAAACCTAATTTTTCAGGCTGTAGGTCTGCATGATACCCTTTAATAAAACCATTTTTTTCAAGAGACCTAACTCGCCGTAAACACGGAGGTGCTGATAAATCAACTTTATCCGCTAGGTCAACATTTGTTATTCGCCCATTCTCTTGGAGGAGTGAAAGAATCTTTATATCAATATTATCTAAATTATCTCGTTTCATATAAATTATGTTATACATTGTGATATAATCACGCAAGATTATTACAAGGATAAATTAAAATGGTTAGTAATACATTACCTGATTGTTGGATAGTCTCATCGGGCTTAAAAGGTTGCGAAAATCAATGCATCGGAGTTGCAGAAGAGTTAAAGCTAAAGTATGAAATAAAAAAAATTAATCCCTCATGGCTGCTATCAATCATGGCACCTTATGGAAAACCAAAAAATAATAAAAAAATTACCGCTCCATTTCCAAAAATTATTTTAGGAGCTGGTCGTAAGACTATTCCATATATAAAGCACATTAAAAAAATTTCTAATAGCAGATGTTTTACTGTTTACCTTCAAAATCCTAAAATTAAGACTAATAATTTTGATCTTGTTTGGGCTCCCAACCATGACAATATTAAAGGAAAGAATGTAATTTCAACATTACTCACCCCAGGCAGGGTTTCGAGTGAGCTTTTGGAGCTAGAAAAAAATAAATGGAATAATAAATTCCAAGATATCCCTAAACCTTATTTATCAGTGCTGATAGGAGGAAAAAGTAAGGCCTTTAATTTTTCTGATAAAGAATGCTTAAATATTTTAAGTTCAATTACTAGGGCGATTGATTTGGGCTGGACACCACTTATTTCTTCATCGCGAAGGACTCCAAAAAAATTAATACTAGGAATACAAAATTTAATAAAAGGTAAGCCACACTATTTCTATGACGGTAATGGAGAAAATCCATATTACGCCTTCCTTGCGATATCGGATGCTGCATTAGTAACACCTGACTCAGTCAATATGATTAGTGAAACTCTAATTGCAAATCTACCGACCTATATCTTCAATCTAAAATGCAAATCAAAAAGAATTAGTAGTTTTTTATCGACCCTAGAAGATGAAAAATATATAAAAAAATTTGATGAAACTATTGAAATATATGACTTTAAAAAAAATAATCCTACAAAATACATAGCTGAACATATAAAAAAAATTAAAACACCACTAAAAAGTATTAATTAAAATTAAGAATCCTTTATAGTAGAAAAAATTTTAGAGAGTTAAATATGTCAGATACTATTCATTCAAAAGTTTTAATACTTGGTTCTGGTCCTGCAGGATATACAGCTGCTATATATGCATCAAGAGCTATGTTAGAGCCAGTTTTGCTTACAGGAATTGAGCCTGGAGGCCAAATGACAATTACTACAGATGTAGAAAATTACCCAGGATATTCTGATGTTATCCAAGGTCCTTGGTTAATGGAGCAAATGCGTGAGCAAGCTGAAAAAGTAGGTACTAAAATTATCCTAGATACAATAATTGATGTCGACTTATCAAAAAGGCCATTTATTTTAACTTCTGATTCTGAAAAGAAATACTCCTGTGACTCTTTAATAATATCTACCGGTGCTCAGGCTAAATGGCTTGGCTTAGAGTCTGAAAATAAATTTAAAGGCTATGGAGTATCAGCTTGTGCAACATGTGATGGTTTCTTCTATAAAGAAAAAAAAGTTGTTGTTGTAGGAGGTGGAAATACCGCGGTAGAAGAAGCTCTATTTTTAACAAATTTTGCTTCAGAAGTAACACTTATTCATAGAAGGGATGAATTAAGAGCTGAAAAAATACTCCAGAAGAAACTATTTGATCATCCAAAAATTAATGTGATATGGGATTCAGAGATTAAAGAAATCCTAGGTAGTGATAGCCCTCCAAGTGTAGAAAAGATAATTGTAAAAAATATAAAAAATGATGAAGAGATTAATCTCGATGCAGATGGGGTGTTTATAGCAATAGGACATAGTCCTTCCTCAAAGATATTTAAAGATAAGTTAAATATTACAGATACTGGCTATATAATAACTGAACCAGATTCAACAAAAACATCATCGATAGGTGTTTTTGCTGCTGGTGATGTAACTGATGATAAATATCGTCAGGCTGTAACAGCCGCAGGAATGGGTTGTATGGCCGCCCTAGAAGTAGAAAGTTTTTTATCTTCGAATAAGAGTTAGCTTACTTTAAAACTTTTGAAGTGGAATTTAAAACTTGGCTTTCAAGATTTGGGCTAACCTCTTCAACATCCCTCATTTCTGATTTTAAAACCTCTTTAATATTCGGTATTGCCTCGGCAACGTCTGAACCTGTCATTAAGCTAACTTCCGAAGGACTGAAGTCGTCTGTTTGATTTTGACCAAATAAAATTGACTGTAACTGTCTGTTAGGTTGTTGAGCATTAGGTCTTATTTCACCTTCAGCAGGGGGTCTTAAGTTGTACTCAGGAGGAACTATCAATGGAGGTTTTGTAAGAATTGTAAATTCATCTGGAGGCATTTTATTAGTCCCCAGAACATCAGATAATTCACTTCCGCAACCCGAAATAAGAGATATGTTAAGCATAAAAATTAAACTAAAAAATAATCTAAAAAACATTCAACCCTCACTAAGAATTTCTAAAAGAATCTTTTGTAGAAAACATTAAAACAGATAATCCACCAGAAACTATTGCTATATCAGCTATATTAAATACATACCAGTAATAATCAAAAACATGAAGAGAAATAAAATCAACAACCTTTCCGTATATAATTCTATCAACCATATTTCCTAAAGCTCCACCAATAATTAGACAAAGACCAAAGGATAAAAATTTTGAAGTAGAGCTCCTTATCCAATAAATCAAATAAGCTATTATTATTATTGATAAGACTATTAAAAATATTCTTTGTATCTCCCCTCCGTTACTAAAAATACCATAACTAATGCCGGGATTATAAACCAAAACTAGGTCTAAAAATCGTGTAACAAAAACCCTGCCTTTGTTTTCTAACTCAAAGAAATTTAATAAAAAATATTTACTAAAAAAATCAATCAAAAAAATATTTAAAATTATTATAAAAAAATTAAAATTAAATCCCTTTTTAGCCACTTATTTCTCTCATTACATCTGCATCTCTTATACTTAAGTCGGGATAATCCGGATCTGTTCCAACCTCAGGAAGAATTTTCCATGAACGATTACACTTTCTGCCATTTGAAAGGTTACACTCTACTGAAACCATTTTCATTTCATCTAATCTAAATGCATCTGAGGGTCCGTCACCCTCTTTTAAGATAGCTTGAGATGTTATAAAAATTTCAGCCAAATCAATATCAGAAAAAATTTTCAAATACTCTTTGTCAGAAATAAAAACAGTAGGGAATGCCTCAAGGCTTGATCCAATTCTTTTTTCCTGTCTTTCCAATTCAATAGCACCGGTAACTACTTTTCTTACAGATCTTATCTTTTCCCACTTCGCAAAAAGCTCTTTATTATTCCACTCCTCATTAACTTCAGAAAAACTTGATTCATGAATAGAACTTTTATTATTAGGAAATCTAGAGCTCAATACTTCCTCGGTCGTAAAGCACAAAATAGGGGAAAACCAAACAACAAGGTAGTTAAAAATAATATCGAGAACTGTTCTTGTCGCTCTTCTAGACAAGCTATTTGGGCTATCGCAATATAAGGTATCCTTTCTTATATCAAAATAAAAAGAAGATAAATCAAGGTTTGAGAAATTTAAAAGATCCTGGAAAACAGATTTTAAATCATACTCTCTATAATTCTTTTTAACTTTCTGATCAATAATTGATAGCTTATGAAGTATGTATTTTTCAAGTTCAGGCATTTCGTGATAAGGAACAATCTCTTCATCCTTAAATTCATGAAGGTTTCCTAAAAGAAAACGGAATGTATTCCTTATTTTTCTATAAGACTCAACATTGGCTTTCATTATTTCTTGTCCAACCCTAAGGTCTTCAGTAAAATCAGAAGAAACAACCCATAATCTAACAACATCTGCACCGTATTGGTCTATCAAATCGTCTGGTAAAATTACATTACCTAGAGATTTTGACATTTTTCTTCCATCCTTATCCATAACAAATCCATGAGTAAGAACCTGCTTAAAAGGTGCTTTATCTCTAGTACCACAGGATTCAAGCAGAGATGACTGAAACCAACCTCGATGTTGATCGGAACCCTCTAAGTATAAGTTGGCAGGTGATCCTAGACCGTACTCACCCTCCAAAACAAATGCATGCGTTGAACCAGAGTCAAACCAAACATCTAAAATATCATTAACCTTTTCCCACTCATCGGAATTATATTTATCACCTAGAAAATGATCTGATTTAATATCAAACCAAGTGTCAGAGCCTTTTTGCTCAAAGGATTTAGAAATTCTATCGTTTACATCTTGATCTTTTAGTGGCTGACCAGTTTCTTTATTTACAAAAATCGCTAATGGAACACCCCAGGCTCTTTGCCTAGAGACAACCCAATCAGGTCGTGACTCAACCATTGATTTAATTCTATTTTTACCTCGCTCCGGAATCCATTGAACCTCTTCAATAGCCTTTAGAGATTTATCTCTTAAGCCATTTTTCTCCATAGAAATAAACCACTGCGGTGTATTTCGAAAAATAAGAGGTGCTTTTGATCGCCAGCTATGAGGGTATTGGTGTCTTAGTTTACCCTTGCCAAACAAATTTCCTGAATTTATTAATTCAGAAATTACTGAACCAGTGGCATCACCAAGCGTTCCGTCTGAATTATAAACTCTTTTACCAGCAAATAATTTTACATTTTCTAGATAAACCCCCTCATCATTCAAAATAAAAGGTGGTTCAATTCCATTTTTAATTGCTAGCTCATAGTCATCCTGACCGTGACTAGGGGCTATGTGAACAAAGCCTGTTCCCGCGTCTTCTGTTAAAAAGTCACCTTCTAAAATCGGTATATCAAAATCATAGCCACTTTCTTTAAATGGATGACTACATAGCATATTATCAAACGAACTTATTTCCTTAACAAATGTTAATTCTGACTTTGAGGCTTTCTCAACATTACCTTTAAGGGCAGAATTAATTATTATCTTTTTTCCTAAGGTTGCAAGACTTCCCTCTTCGGTACTAGAAACCTTATAAAGTCCATATTGAAATTTAGATGAATAAGCAACTGCTCTATTAGCTGGAATAGTCCAAGGTGTAGTTGTCCATATCAAAATACTTGAATCAACCAAATCATCATCATTACTTTGAATTGGAAAATTAACCCATATAGTTGGCGATGCATGCTCTAAATACTCAACTTCTGCTTCTGCAAGGGCTGTTTTTTCAACAACTGACCACATAACAGGTTTGGACCCCCTATAAAGGTCACCGCTCATTAGGAACTTATGAAACTCTTTAACTATTATACTTTCTGAAGAAAATTCCATTGTAGTGTATGGATTCGACCAATTTCCTAAAATACCTAAACGCATAAATTGTTTTTTTTGAATTTCTATCCAATTTTTTGCAAAAAGACGACATTCATTTCGAAAATCATTTATGGGAATTTCTTCTTTATTTTTTCCTTCATCACGAAATTTTTCTTCTACTTTCCATTCAATTGGTAGACCATGACAATCCCATCCAGGTCGGTACTCGGCATCAAATCCATCTAACTGCCTAGACCTTACAATCACATCTTTTAAAATTTTATTTAACGCAGTACCCATATGAAGGTTTCCATTTGCGTAAGGTGGGCCATCATGAAGAATAAACTTTTCTTTGCTAGCTGAGGATTCCCTTAATTTTGAAAATAATTCATTTTTTTTCCACACATCAAGAAAACCAGGTTCTCGTTCAGGTAAATTAGCTCGCATAGGGAGATCTGTTTTTGGTAAAAGAAGTGAATCCTTATAATCTACCTTATCTATATTATCGTCTGACATAATTTTCCTATTAAGAAAGTAATAATTTAATTTTTATTAATTAATTCAATCGCTTTTATTGAATCAACTGATATTTGTTTTTTCAATGAATCAATTCCATCAAATTTCTTTTCTTTTCTAATAAAGTCAATAAAAGAAATAATAATATCGTTTCCATATAGATCACCTGAGTAATCAAATAAATGAACTTCTAAAATAGGAGATGACTTACCAAATGTAGGACGAGTACCTATATTTGCAACTCCACCATAAGACAAGCCATTAAGCTCTGCACTTACCGCATAAACACCAAACAAAGGCTCAATCCATCCCTCCATCAAAATATTCGCAGTTGGGAATCCTATTTCCCTTCCCCTTTGATCACCTTTTATGACTTCGCCCTTTATAGTCCAATTACTGCCTATAATTTCATTCGCACTCTTTAGGTCGCCATTTCTTAAGAGCTCTCTTACGCTTGAGGATGAGAAAATATAATTTTTGTCCCCAACTTTATCAATAATTGATAATTCAATTTTTAATTTTCTACATATATCGTTTAATACCTTAACATCGCCAACTCTATCTTTTCCAAATTTAAAATTATAGCCAACAATTAAATGTGATACTCCAATAGCGCTATGAATAATCTTTTCGACAAAGTCTTCGGGCGAAAGATTGGACATTTTTTTATCAAAATCTAAAATACCAAGAAAATCTAAGCCACATTTTTCTAATAAATGAGCTCTAGTTTTTAAATCAGAAATTAAAAAATTTTCATCCCCTGGTCTAAAAAACTTTCTTGGATGTGGATCAAAAATTAAAACTCCAGAACTACTATTTTTTTTTGTACTAATAGCTTTAGCTTTTGCAATTATTTCCTTATGGCCTAAGTGAACGCCATCAAAATTACCTAAGGCAAAAACGCCTCCTCTGGCGCCTTCTAAATCTTTAGTAGAATTTCTAAAAATTTTCATCACATCATTACCGTTAAATAACTTTTACTATAACATTTATTATACTAATTCGTTGATATAGTAAGTTGGGAAAACACTCTTTTTATTAATTGATTCCATTATATCCTCTGTTTTTTGACCAGAGAAAAGGCCACCTAAAGTCAATAAACTATCAAGATTATAGTTATTTGCTCCCTTTATATCTGTATCAATTCCATCACCTATAACGATTGTGGAGTTAGCATCTCTTCCAGAAATAAGTTTAATTTGTTTAACAGCTTCATCAAAAATAGGAGCAAATGGCTTACCAATATTTATACTATTTCCTCCAATAGATTCATACTTTTGAGATATTGCACCTGCACAAGGAATTAAATCTTTTCCACGTTGAACCCAAATATCTGGGTTTGCGCATAAGAGTTTAAGATTTCTTTTTTTGGCCTCTTGAAGCAATGGTAGGTAGCTCTCATCATTCTCATTTTCATCATCATATAGACCTGTTACAAATATAAAGTCTGCACTATCAAAATCCACCCTCTCAACATTAACGCCATCGAATACATTAAGATCCCTATCTGGTCCAATATGATAGCAATTAGAACCTAGATTTCCATCATTTAAAATTTTTTGAGTTAAATCACCTGATGTAATGATTTTATCATAGCACTTTTCACTAAGACCCATTTTTTTTAAAATGATTTTAATTTCACTACTTGGGCGCGGTGCATTAGATACCAGGATTACTGGGTAACCGATATTTTTATATTTTAATAAACATTCAATACTTGATTTAAATAATTCTTGACCATTATGAATAACACCCCAAATATCACAAATTATAGAATCATATTTTTCATCTATTTCTGAAAAATTATTAATTTTAATAGGTTTTTTTATTTCAATCGTCATTAAGGATTCACTATTATACTGTTGCTTATTCGTCAACTATTGGCTTCATTTAGTTTTAAACTCTGTTATTCTTATCAGATATTAAAGGAGAAAAAATGAATTTATTTAATTTATCTGGAAAAAGAGCTCTAATTACTGGTTCAACCAAAGGTATTGGTAAGGCAATAGCAGAAAGATTTGCCGAGCATGGGGCTAAAGTTGTTATTTCAAGTAGAAAAGAGGATATATGTATTCAGGTAAGAGATGAAATTAATAAAAGTTTTCCAGATCAGGCTATTTCAATTCCTTGCAATATTAATGAAAAAAGTCAGCTAGAATATCTTGTTGAGCAAGCAAATAAGGTCTTTGGAGGTATAGATATATTAATTTGTAATGCGGCTTTAAATCCATTTTTTGGCTCATCGATGGATATCCCAGACGAAGCCTTTGATAAAATATTAAGTGCTAATATTAAATCCAATCACTGGCTGTCCAACCTTGTTTTACCTCAGATGAAAAAAAGGAAAGATGGTTCTATCATCGTAATTTCTTCAATAGGTGGATTGAAAGGCTCTGAAATGCTTGGCGCCTACTCTATCTCAAAAGCAGCAGACATGCAGTTAGTCAGAAATATTGCTGTTGAGCATGGTCCTGATAATATTAGAGCCAACTGTATTTCGCCAGGTATTGTTAAAACGCGTTTTGCAAAAGCACTTTGGGATAATCCAGAGATTTTACATAATACTACATCCCGAGCCCCATTAAGAAGAATTGGAGAACCTGATGAAATTGCTGGGGCCGCAATTTACTTAGCTAGTAATGCAGGAGCATTTACTACAGGCCAAAATATTATTATTGATGGTGGCGTAACAATTTCTTAGGCAAAAAATGAATCTTTTAATTCTTGGAAAAAAAGGTAAGGCTGTTCAAGACGATCTTGAAAAAGGTCTTGATAAATCCTGGCGTATTTATAATTGGAATCCATCTGAAAGCTCAGAAATTTTAATTAAACTTCTTAAAATTGCAGATGTTGCGGTAATAGGCTCAGATGCCTTAATTTATGGTAATATTTTTAAATACATATCTTCGTCGAAAAATCTTCAATTACTTCAAATTCCCTTTGCTGGTGTAGAATGGCTTAACCCAGAATTATTACCAAAAACATTAATGGTGGCTAATGCTGCAGGACATGAACAGGCAATGGCTGAATATGTTATTGGAACAGTATTAGCTTTAAGCTTGGATCTTATATCAACTCATAATAATTTTAAATCTGGTTCTTGGGAAAAAACTGGAACATTATCTGATCCAAAAAGTATGCATAATGAAGTTTCTAAAAAAACACTAGGGATTTTAGGCTATGGACAAATAGGTGTCGAAGTTTCCAAAAGAGCACAATCACTTGGAATGCAGACATACGGAATCAATAGAGAATTAAAAGTAAAAAAACCTAAATATTTAGATTGGCACGGTGGAATTAGTGAGTTGGATATTATGTTAGGTAAAAGTGATTTTTTAGTTCTTGCTTGCGACCTTAATGATACTACTAGAGGCATTATAAATAAAAAGTCTCTCTCTAAAATGAAAAAAGAAAGCTTTATTATTAATGTTGCTAGAGGTGATGTTTGTAATGAGAAAGATTTATTTAATTGTTTAAGAGAGAAAGTGATTGCTGGTGCTGCAATAGATACTTGGTGGATTTATCCAGATAGGCCTAAACCTGGATCCAAACCCAAGAAGAGTCCTCGGCCATCAGATTTTCCTTTCCATAAATTAGATAATGTTATAATGACACCACATAATTCTGCGCATACAATGAATTCAGATAAAAGACGATCAAATTCAATTTTAAAGAATTTAATAGAATTTAAAAAAGGAAAAAAACCACCTGGTTTTGTTTTTTACGGAAAAAAATAAAATTTTATGGTATTGTAATTTTAACAAGAGAGATAAAAATGAACTCAAATAATGATAAAAAAACAGAAAGAATAACCGTTTTAGCTAAAGATTTTACTCCTGCAGCTATGGAATTTCATAGAAAAAATATGAGCGCTAGAGGATATAGAATGGAAGGAACAATCGTTCCAAGAAAGTTCCAAATGATCGAGGGTGTTGAAGAGGCTAAAGATTTGTTTGATGGTAAAGAATATTATGCTGTTACTTTTGTTAGGGAAGAGTAACTTATTCCAATACTCTTTCTTTTATGGTGTCTATCGTTTTAACGTCAATATCTAGCTCCTTAACAACAAAATCTTCAACTTTGTCATATTTATTATAAATTTCATTAAAAGCAGCGTTTATATAATTGGTTCGTGCCTCAAATAAAGGTTTAAGAAGCTCGGAACTGTCATTACGCCAAGATTCATTTATTCTTGGGCCTTTAAAAAATTTATTAGTTAAAAGATAATCTTCAATTATTGTTTCTTTTTTTACTCCAATAACACTTAAAAAGAGCAAAGCTCCATATCCAGTGCGGTCCTTTCCAGCAAAACAATGAAAAACTATAGGTATTTCTTCATTAGCAATCATATTGATGAATTTAGAATATGTATTTTTATGCTGATTTACATACAAAGTATAATGATCTTGCAGTTCATCAGCTAACTCTTGGCTAGTTACATTTTCTTTTGTTGCCAGCTCTTTTAAGTCCTGGGTACCAAGTGTTTTAATAGGTAAATGAAATAAGCGAGGCGAAGTTTTAGAACTAAAAGGCGAAGGAGAATCTTTCATTTCAATTTCGCTTCTAAAATCACATACAGTTTTAATACCAATTTTTTGAATTTTTTGAATATCGCTCTGCGTTAAATAAGAAAGGCTATCAGATCTATAAATAAGACCTTTTCTTAATCTCATTCCATTGCCTGTTTCATACCCGCCTAAGTCTCTAAAATTCGAAGTACCTTCAAGATTCAAAAGTCTATCATTCATCTTTTATCCTTAGTGCATAAGTTAATTTTAATATCCCAGTATTAATGCTTTTGAATACTTTATTTGGTAGCGGGGGAGGGATTTGAACCCCCGACACGCGGATTATGATTCCGCTGCTCTAACCAACTGAGCTACCCCGCCACAAAGTTTATATAGTTCAATAATGCTGTTAAACATGAGATGTCAAGATAAACGATTATCATAAATCCAGCCTCCTCCTAAAACACGAGATGAATTTTGATTATCATAAAATACGCAAGCTTGGCCTGGAGAAATACCTTCTCTTATTCCGGAGTCTAATTTTACACTCACACTATCTTTAGTAGAAACAAGATCAGCGCCTTCAAGATTAAGAGTGGAGCCAATTTTAACTTTAACTTTATAGGTTTGATTAATAAACTCATCATCACCTATCCAATTTACATCACGCAGATGCAGAATTTCTTTTTTTAAGTCTTCCTTGGATCCAACGGTCACATCCAGTGTAATTGGATTAATATCTATTACATACAATGGTTCTCCAACAGCAAGGCCTAAACCTCTTCGTTGTCCAATTGTAAAATTAACAATACCATTATGCTCAGCCAGGAAATCGCCGCCTTTTGACACAACGTTACCTTTTTTATAACCCTCGGGTTTTAATTTTGATAAAACACTCGTGTATTTACCATCTGGAACAAAACAAATATCTTGGCTATCGGGCTTCTGCGAAACCTCCAAACCTATTTCTTCAGCTATTTTACGTATCTCTGGCTTGGTAAAGCTTCCCAAAGGAAATCGAAGAAAATCGAGCTGCTCTCTTGTAGTTTTAAATAAAAAATAACTCTGATCTCTTTCAATATCCTTTGCTCGATACATTTCTCGTCCCATTCTTCCTTTATGCGAAGATATATAGTGTCCTGTAACAAGTGCATCTGCATCAAGGTCTTTAGCAACTTTAAAAAGATCATCAAATTTGACCTTTTCGTTACACAATACGCAAGGAATAGGAGTTTCACCTCTCTCATAGGAAAGAGCAAAATCATCAATTACTTTTTTTTTAAAAATCTTCTCATAGTCTAAGACATAATGCGGAATATCTAACAAAGAAGCTACTTTTTTAGCATCATAGATATCCTGGCCAGCACAACACGACCCCTTCTTCTTTGGTGACGATCCAGAATCATAAAGCTGAAGAGTAATTCCAATGGTTTCATAACCTGACGACTTGGCAAGAGCTGCTGCCACAGAAGAATCTACTCCACCGGACATGGCCACAACCACCCTTCCTTTCTTTGAAGGATTATGAATATCAAGATCAATTTTTGGTATCATACAATCTAAATATAAAATTTATGCAATTAATGCAATGAATTAAGAAAACCTTTTGTAGATAATATCATTATTTATTTCATTTAATTATTAAAATTGATAATAATCCTTAAATGAAAGAAAAAAATATACCAGCAGAGTTAGTTAAAATTGCTTATAAAGCTGGACTATTGATAATGGATATTTATCAAGAAAAATTTGATGTAAATACTAAAACCGATAATTCACCTGTAACAATTGCTGATAAAAATGCTGAAGAGTTAATTCTCAATGACCTATATAATATTTTTCCCGATATACCTGTAGTCTCAGAGGAAGCATATTCAAACGGAATACTTCCTGATTTTAATGATAAATTTTTCTTAGTAGATCCATTGGATGGAACAAAAGAGTTTATAAAGAAAAATGGTGAATTCACTGTTAACATTGGATTGATCAAAAGTGAATTATCAGTCATGGGTGTTATTTATGCACCAGCAAAAAATATAATGTATTTCTCTGATGAAAAAAATAATGCTTATGAATTAAAAATTGATAAGAACTTTTCTGGTTCATTAAAAAATGCAAAAAAAATAAATACAAATTCTTATGATATCAAAAATTTAATAGCGGTAACAAGTAGATCGCATAATAATAAAAAAACTAATGATTTTTTAAGAGACTATAATATTCAAGAAACTCTTTTACTTGGCTCATCCTATAAATTTTGTTTATTAGCGTGTGGAAAAGCAGATATATATCCAAGGCTTTCTCCTACATGTGAATGGGATATTGCCGCAGGTCATGCAATTTTAAAAGCTGCAGGTGGAAATATATATACACTTGATGGAGATGAATTGCGTTACGGACATAAAGATAATAATTTTATTAATCCGCATTTTTTAGCAAGACATTATTAAAATAAATTACTAGATTTCAATTTTCGTTTCTATTAGCATTAAAAATTATAAGGATAAAAAATGAATCATCCAACTTTAGATTCAAAAGGTGCTGCCACTATAAATATAATCTTAATTTTGGTGATATTTTTTAGTGTTTTAATTCAAACATCAAACATAAATAAACCTGAGGTAAAAAAAGATATTCCATTACCTAGTATTAATAAAACAGCAATAAAAGAGAAGGTGTTTGGGGATATTAATACTCAGAGAATTATTAATGCCGATAAGGAACCACAAAATTGGCTTTCACATGGAAGAGATTACAACGAGCAAAGATATTCACCTTTAAATAAGATTAATAAAAATACTATAAATAAACTTGAACTTGAGTGGTCCATCGATATGGACACAACAAGAGGACTTGAGGCAACGCCAATAGTTGATAATGGTATAATGTTTGTAACAAGTGCTTGGAGTATTATTTATGCAATTGATGCTAAAACAGGAAAAAGTCTTTGGGTTTACGATCCTGAAGTTCCAAAAGTTTGGTCAAAAAAAGCATGTTGTGATGTTGTAAATAGAGGTGCAGCAGTTTGGAAAGGGTTCGTTTTCTTAGCAACACTGGATGGACGACTATTAAAGTTAAAAGCTAAATCAGGTGAGGTGGTCTGGGAGATAAATACTATAATCGATAGAGAGCTTGATTATACAATTACTGGTGCTCCAAGAATTGCTAATAATAAAATTTTTATAGGTAATGGCGGTGCTGATATGGGCGGAGTTAGAGGCTATGTTTCAGCTTATGATACTGAAAGTGGAAATTTGATTTGGCGTTTTTATACCATACCCGGGGACCCTTCTAAACCCTTCGAACACGAGGAATTAAATGAAGCAGCAAAGAGCTGGAATGGTCAATGGTGGTTAATGGGAGGCGGTGGAACAGTTTGGAATTCAATCGTTTATGATCCTGATTTTAATCAGGTTTATCTCGGAACAGGAAATGGTCAACCATGGAATATTGAAATACGATCCCCTGGTGGAGGCGATAACCTTTACTTGTCATCAATTGTTGCATTGGACGCAGATAGTGGGGAAATGAAATGGTACTATCAAACTACCCCAGAAGATAAATGGGATTACACGGCTACTCAAGACATCATGCTAGCTGAAATGAATGTTGATGGAGAAGATAAAAAAGTGCTAATGCAGGCTCCAAAAAATGGTTTCTTTTATGTAATAGATAGAGAAAATGGAGAACTTTTAAGAGCTCACAATTATGTACCCACAAACTGGGCGACTCATATTGATTTAGAGACCGGCAGACCAGTAATTAATGAGGACAAAGATTATATTCAAAAACCTGAATGGGTTTTACCTGGAAGTTACGGGGGTCATAATTGGCAAGCAATGTCATATGATCCTAATTTAGGTTTAGTATATATTCCAACGCATGAGGTTGCAGGAATTTTTGTACCAATAAAAGGTTACTACAAAATGAAACCAGGTACTTTTAATACTGGTACTGATTTTTATGTAAATGATGCAGCTGCAACAATGTCAGGAATACCTCCTGTAACTGGAGCTATAAAAGCTTTTGATCCATTAACGGGAGAAACTAAATGGTCAGTTGCACATAATCATTTCTGGAATGGTGGCACCCTTTCAACAGCAGGCGGTATAACGTTTCAGGGAAATTCATCAGGAAGATTTGTAGCCTACGACTCAGAAAATGGAACTATATTATGGAGTAAGGAAGTACAAACAGGAATGATTGCTCCCCCTATTACATATGAAATAGATGGCGAACAGTATGTTGCAATACTTGCTGGAGATGGTGGTGCAGGAAATTCTGTAGGAGATAACTTTGGTGCAGATAAAGAAATAGCTGCAGTATTATATGGAAACGAAGGAAGGCTTTTATCTTTTAAAATAGGAGGGAAATCAAAATTACCTGTACTGGAAAGAAAAAATAAAATAATCCCAGAACAACCTTTAATAAATGCAAGCTCAGAAGATATCTTGATGGGAGAAAAATTATATTCAAATTATTGCGGGGCTTGTCATGGTGCTGGTGTAAGAGGAAAGTCAATTGTAGACTTAAGGTATTTAAGTAAAGATAAGCATAAAAATTTTAATGCGATTGTTTTGGAAGGACTCTTAGAGGAAAATGGAATGGCAAATTTTTCTAATTTAATTAACCAAAAAGAAACCGATCAAATTCATTCATTTATAATAAGTACGGCAACTAAAGCTAGGGAAGAACAAATACAAAATTAATTATTTTTTAGGTAATGAATTTTTTTTAATTTCCTCAAAATTTATATCGATTTCACCAGAAAGTGAGTTAAATTTATCGATACCATCTAACGAATACTCTAAAATATCGCTATTAGAATTTTTAATATTAAGATTTGTGAAGCGTACTGATATAGGTACGCCATTTCTAGTAATTTTTTTAATTTCTTCCATTTTCTCATACAATGAAGAGTCAAAAGGAACCTCGACTAACCGAGGCTCATCATTAACAACGCCCATTTCATCAATTGACTGAAGTAAGATAAAAATTTTTCCTTTGGTACCTTTTATTTTATTGGGCTCATTTACCCCATGCCAAAGAATCTTATAGGGTCTAGCATCACTTACTAAATTATTATCCTTGTATGGTCTTCCCTGCATTTCTCTAACAGAAACATAGGTTGTTATAAAAAATAAGAGCGATAAAACAGTAAAAAATATTTTTATCTTAATTGAAAATTTAGTAAAAAAATTTAAACTCAACAAAAGTGAAAACAAAACAGCATAAGAAACCCCTATCATTAAAGAATTAAGCATTGCTATTTTACTCCTCCAGAAATAATTGGTTTTTGCAATTGGTTTAAATCAACTACATTACCTTTGTTGTCCAAAAGAAATCTTACAGCAGTTATTTCTTCACCCGTTTTTTTTAAAAAATAATCGCCAAAAAATATAACTTCTAATTTTGGATTAATTTTTTCAATTTTTACTTTTACTTTTAAGGGAATTACGAAATTTGATTTATAATATAATAAATTAACGACATATTCTCCTGCCATAAAACCTCTGATTGTGACAACTTCTTGATTTGAAGGATTCTCTAATTCAACTCCGTCAATAACAATTCTATCGGCAAGAGTCCCTCGATCATCACGGTCCAAGTGCATTAATCCAGCTTGTTGTTTTTGAAAGTAGACTATATTACCCCTTGGATCCTCCACAACAAGATCTATATCGTCAGGATGATAATCTTCCCACTCTGCTGAAATTATAAATTCCGCCTTAGATTCAATATTTCCTCCATCTTGCGGACTTTGAATTAAAGCAAATGATATAAAAAACATAAATGCAAAACCTAGCAATGCATTGAATAAAAGATCTGTAAAAGCATCCCCAGATGAATCTTCATTAAATAATATTTTTTTACTCAATATTATCTTCCGTATAAAAAGCTAAGTCATTTAACAATGTTGTGATTGAAATAGAGCTAATATGAAATTGAATACGAAGTAACGTATTAACGACTATCCCAGATAATGTTGTATAAAGGGCAACAGCCATTCCAGAACTCATTGAAGCTAATGCAATTTTTAAATTTTCTGGACTTGTATTATCCAAGTTTGCAATAGGTTGAAGCATTAAAATAAAGCCAATTATCGTTCCCAAGAGACCTAACTTTAATGAAATTTCAGATGCTATCATTCCATAGCTTAATTTCTTTTCAAAATCTAACTCAATTGCATTTAAAAGAATTTCTTTTCTTTCTCCGCCCTCTAGGCCATTGAAAAATTTAGTAGTTGATAGATTCTTGTTATGGAAATTAAAGTTACTAAAAGAATCTTTTTCATTTGAAATGTTTTTTGATAATAAAATCCAATAAAGACTGGTTATAATCCATAAAAAACCAATAATTTTTGAAATATGACTTTTATCGCCCTCTAAAACAATCAAAAGCAAATTTCTTTCATTTAAAAGCCAAAATCCAAAAATAATAACTACCAATACCAGAAGAGCCCTAAGCAGACCTATTGACTGAACTGATGATTTTGATGACATATTATGTTCCTTTGGTTATTATTCTATAGTAAGTAACAATAGCAAATTAATATTTAGATTGTGAATATAGACTAATTTGGTCATTATAAAAGCATGAGGTACTAATATGAAAGAAAAAATCCTTATCGAGAATGGAATGATTATTGATGGAACGGGCTCAAAAGAATATTTTGATACTGTTTTATTGGAAAATGGTTTAATCGCATCGATTGGAAAAGAAGCTGAAAAATTTTCAGGTGATAATGAGATAAAAAAAATTAACGCGCTTGGTAAAACTGTTATGCCAGGTCTGATCGATGCTCACTGTCATATAACATTTGATGAACCTTCCTCAAATGATGAGCTTTTTTTTCATCGAAGACAGGCTCTATCTGCAATTATAGCAGGTCATAATGCTCATAAAGTTCTTTTGGCAGGCGTTACAAGCTTTTGTGATCCCGATAGTCTTTTTGAAATTGGAATAGATTTAAGAGATGCAATTAATAGTGGTTATATAGAAGGTCCTAGAATGTCAGTTGGCGGAAATGCACTAATGACATCTGTTGGAGGTACTGCAGGAAGACTTATACCTGATGAGGGATTGAGAGGTTATGCAAAAATCGTTCAAAATAAAGATGAAATTATAGCAGAAGTTAGAAGACAAATTAAGAATGGCGCCGACTGGATTAAAGTTCATGTAACTGGCTTAATTCCAAATCAACGTGAGTCTGGTGAAATTTCAGTCTGGTCTTATGAAGAATTAAAATTAGTTTGTGACTTAGCGCATGACTTAGGAACGCCTGTAGTTGGCCATGTTAGAAATGCTAAGGGAGTTAAGGATAGTATTAAAGCTGGTATGGATATGATACTTCATGCAACCTATATGGATGAAGAAGCTATAGATATGGTTTGTGAGCATAAAACACCTATAGTTCCCACATTTACATTCCAAGCAAATCTTGCTGATTTTGGTGAGGCCATTGGTGCTTCTGACGACTACAGAGAAATTTTTAAAAGAGAAATTGAAGAAAATTGTGAAATTCTTAAAAAAATTCATCAGGCTGGTGTCCCTCTTTTATGTGGAACAGAGAGTGGTTTTTCAATGACACCTTATGGAGAATGGCATTACAGAGAATTAGAGGTTTTTGTAAAAGATATTGGAATGAGCAATATGGATGCGATAGTTTGCGCAACAAAGAATGCCTCCAAGTCAATTAAGATGGAGGGTAAGGTTGGAACTATAGAAGAAGGTATGCTTGCCGATATTCTTGTTGTTGATGGTAACCCACTGGATGACATAACAATTTTAGGCGATAAGTCGAAATTATCACATATATTTCTTAACGGAAGTGAAGTAGAGCAAAATAATCCTATTAAGGAAATTACTCCACCACAGGGTTGGAGATTATCACCCTACTCAAATCAAATTTTAACCCAAAAAATTGCCAAAATAGATAATTAAAATGGCTGAACATATATTTACAGAATACAATGACGCCACCCAAGCTTTAAGAATAAAAGATTTAAAACAATCTCTTTATGATGATGGCGAAGTGATTATGGATAAAGTATTGGTTTGTCTTCATGGAGATGAGCATAAGAAAAGAAGAAAACTAGAAAATAAAATCTTTACAAGAGAAATTTTTCAAAAATATGAAAATATTATATTCCCAAAAACAATAAATGAAACTTTAGATCCATATAAAGAAACTGGCGAAATGGATCTTGTTGATTTTGGGTTTAGAGTACTTTTAAATCTTACAGCTGATTTTTCTGGAATAGATAGACCACTCAAATCAAAAAAAGAGACTGAGACCCTTCTGCGATTGTTAAAAATTTTTGCTTCTGGAGCAACCCTTCATCACTCCACAAGGGATCATGATGAGGTAAAAACCGAAGTCAGAGAGGCATTAAAGGAATTTGATCGAGACTTCCTTACCCCATCAATAGAGCGAAGAAAATCAATTATAAATCAAAATTCAAATGAAGATCTTCCAAATGATATTCTTACTGTGCTCTTGGTTAATGATGATCAGCTCAATATGCCGTATGACGTCTTGCAGAGAGAAATTGCCTTTTATCTCTTAGCTGGAGCACAAACATCAATTCATTCTTTAGTACATGCATTTCACGAAATACACACCTGGTTAGAAAATAACCCTTCAAGAAAAGATGATATTACAAATGATCCAATATTTGTCCAAAAGTGCTTTTTGGAGAGCACTCGCTTACATCCATCAAGTCCAGTTGCATTGAGAAAACCAGTTTGCCCTGTTCAGCTTCCAGGCAATAAGAGTGCTGATGTAGATGATAATATAGTAATAGATTTATATAACTCCAATCGTGATAAAAAAATATTTGGTGACGATGCTGATAAATTTAACCCAGACAGGGAAACACCTAATGGACAAAATTTGTATGGTCTTTCGTTTGGGCTTGGAATGCATTCGTGCATAGGTAGAAATTTAGCTGCAGGAGTTAACTCAAAACCCGATACTGATCCAAATAACCATCACTATGGAACTGTAACAATGATAATAAGAAAATTAATTTCATGTAATGCTATTCCAGATATTAACAAACCCCCTCGAATGGATGAAAAGACTAAAAGACCAAATTGGGGGTATTATCCAATTACCTTTAATTCTGAGGAAACTCAAAAGTGAACAAATTTAAGACTTCTGATTATAATACGATAAAATCAGCTTTAGTTAATCGAAATCTTAAACAGGCTCTTTACGATAAAGGCAAAGTTATTATGGATGGAGTTCTTTTAACTCTTCATGGTGACGAGCATAGGAAAAGAAGGAAACTAGAACATAAAATATTTCAAAGGAATTTTTTTAAATATTATGAGCATGAGTTATTTCCTAAAACCTTAAACGAAACCATTCAACCATTTTTAAAAAAAGGTACCGCAGATCTTTTAGATTTCGGTTATAGAATAACTATGAATTTAACAGCAGATTTTGCTGGGATAGATAGACAAAAGAAATCACCTAAAGAAACTGAAGATCTTTTATCGCTAGTAAAAATATTTAGCCAAGGAGCAACCTTGGTTCACTCTAAAAGACCTCATGATGAAGTTAATAAGGAAGTGTTAGTTGCTTTAGATAAATTTGAAAGAAAATTTTTATTACCCTCTAAAGTAAGAAGACAAAAGCTAATAGAGAAATTTAAAAATAATGAAATAGCAAAGAGTGAATTACCAAGAGATGTTCTTACAATTCTTTTATTAAATGAAGATGAAATAAATCTTAGTGAAGATTTAATAAAAAGGGAAATAGCATTTTACCTTCAAGCTGGGTCACATAGTACCGCGAATTCAATGACACATGCTTTGCATGAAATTTTTATATGGGGAGAAAATAACCCAGATGAATTGGAAAGAATTAGAGATGATACTCTTTTTCTTCAAAGATGTGTTCATGAAAGTATGCGCCTCCACCCTGCAAGTCCAGTTGCTTGGAGAAAATCTGAATGCCCTGTAGTTTTAGATAATAATATACAATTAAACAAAGACGACCTAATAATAATGGATCTTCATAAGGCCAATCAAGATAAAGAAATTTTTGGTAATGACTCTGATATTTTTAATCCACATAGAATTATTCCCAAAAATCAATTCCTTTGGGGCCTTACTTTTGGAATAGGACTTCACATGTGCTTCGGAAGAGATCTCGATGGTGGAGTTGTTTCCAATGAAAATACAGACCCTAATAATCATCAATATGGTATAGTTACATTGTTAGTTAAGAAAATTTTAGATGAAAAAGGTTTACCGGATTCTAAAAATAAACCTAAGGTTGATATTAATACAGAAAGACCAAATTGGGGATCTTACCCAATAATTTTCGGAGAAAAGTTATGAAAAGTGCAATAGTTACAGGTGCCGGCGCTGGAATAGGTGAGGCTATATCAAAAAAATTAAGTGAAAATAATTATCGAGTAGGAATGTTAGACTTAAATAAAGATAATGTTATTGAGGCATCGAAAAAAATTAAAAATACCACCCCTCTTTATGCAGATGTTACCGAAGAAGCATCGGTTAGTGAGGCATTTAAAGAGTTTGGTGAGACACCAGATTTATTAGTAAATAATGTTGGAATTGTTCTTTTTGGTCCTCTTGAAGAACACTCAGTAAGTGATTATAGCAAAAGTTTAAATATAAACCTCTTGGGATCCTTTATAACTTCTCGAATTTTAATAAATGATATGATTAAAAGAGGAAGTGGTTCAATTATTAATATGTCGTCAGTAAATGGAGTAAATCCTGGTATTGGTATAGGAGCTTATCCAGCATCAAAAGCTGGGGTTATATCAATGACACAACAAATGGCTATTGAGTGGGGTAAGCTTGGAATAAGAGTTAATTGTATTTCTCCTGGATTTATTGACGCCGGTATGTCGAAACCAATTTATGAAGATAAGAAGGTGGCAGCATTAAGAGGTGGGGCTGTTCCAGTTGGTAGACTTGGAGAGGCGAATGATATAGCCAATGCTGTAATTTTTTTAGACTCTGAAAATGCCTCATATATTAACGGTCATAATTTAGTTGTAGATGGAGGTGTTATTAGTAGTGTAATAGCTCAACTTCCTAGAGAATAATGAAAAAAAACCTAATAATAACAGGTGGAATTTTTCATCCCTTTTCTGAAACGTCGGACACCTTATCGGAAATCCTTAATACCTTAGGTTATGATTCGGAGATAACAATAGATTTAGAAAAAGGTATCAAAGATATTAATAATTTCGACTTAATAACATTTAACGCCTTAAGGTGGAGGATGTTAAATCATGAAAAATATATTCCGTATCTTGATGAATGGCAATTTAGCTTATCAGTAAGTTCAAGAAATATACTTGATTCCTACTTAAAGAACGGTGGCGCCATGATTGCGTTCCACACCTCATCAATTTGTTTTGATGATTGGGATGGCTGGTCAAAATTATTAGGAGGGAAATGGAATTGGGATAAATCATTTCATCCACCCTTGGGTACGGTCGAGGTAAATCCAATAAAAAACCATTTCTTGAATAATAACTTGGATAAGTTTGAAATAGAAGATGAAGTTTACCATAACCTTCACCTAGAACCAGAATCAGAACCATTTCTTTTAGCAAAAACTAGAGAAACTAATGAAGAACATATTGTTGGATGGACATATAAGTATGAGGACGGAAAAGTTGTTTACAACGCTCTAGGTCATGACGCAAAATCATTGCTACAGCCTGAAATGGTTGAAATTATTAAAAAATCTGTAGAATGGGTTTCTGGAGAAAATAATGCTTAATATAAATGATATGTCGGTAATCATTACCGGAGGTTGCTCTGGTCTAGGTTATGGAATGGCTAAAAAATATAGTTCTCAAGGAGCCAAGGTTACAATATGTGGAAGAAGAGAAAATAAAGTCAAGGAAGCCCAAAATAGTTTAGGAAGCAATGTTAAGGCTATAGTTGCAGATATTACTGAAATTAATGATAGAAAAAAACTTATTGAGACCTCGCTCAATCACGGAGGCAAGATTGATGCACTTATAAATAATGCAGGAAATATGTATAGAGGACCAATAGATGAGTTAAACCAAAGCGAACTTCTTAATATTTTTAATACAAATGTAATATCTGGAATGATGCTTCTAGGTGAATCTAAGAAATACCTAGCCAAAACTAAGGGTGTTAATATTTTCATTGGATCTGTTCATAATCGAAGGGCTTTTCCTGGAGCATCACCCTATGCAGCAACAAAAGGCGCACTTGAAACTCTTACAAAAGTTTTAGCTGCGGAATTAGGTGGTGAAAAAATAAGAGTTAACTGTGTTGTTCCAGGTGGAGTTTTTACTGAAATAAACCAAAGAGCTGGTATTTTTGATGACGATTCTGCTAAAAAAAGACTAGATGAAATGGCTTCTATTCATGCACTAGGAAGAATAGGAACTGCGGAAGAGATTGCGGAAGCAGTAGAATATCTGATTTGCTCAGAATGGACTACAGGTGCTATTCTTGATGTTGACGGGGGATTAGGCTTGGGCCTAACAAACGCATAACTTAAATTGGTAAACTTGAAACACCACCATCTACTGCAATTGATTGCCCTGTTATATAGCTTGATCTCTCGGAAGATAAAAAAGCAACTAGGGAAGCTAATTCCTCTGGGTTTCCAACGCGCTTAGCAGGGATATTACTTGCAATTGATTCTACAATTTTTTCTTTAGTCATGTCTAACTCTTTGGCCTGATTGGCAACCAAATCATCAACTCTTTCAGTTTTTGTAAAGCCAGGGCAAACATTGTTTATTAAAATATTTTCAGACGCTAATTCATTAGATAAAGTCTTGGCCCAGCCATGTACGGACATACGAATACCATTTGATAAAATTAAATTATCAATAGGTTGTTTTGCAGAAACTGAACTTATATTAACAATTCTTCCCCACCTATTTCTCTTCATTGAAGGGAGAACAGCTCGAGTCATTCTTACGGCTGATAAAAAAGTATTCTCAAAAGTAGAAATCCAATCTTCATCAGTTAAATCATCAAAAAATCCAGCTTTTGGACCACCTGTATTGTTTACTAAAATATCAACTCTTCCGTGCTTTTCCATGACTTTTTTAATCATAAAATCAATATCTTTAGAGGAATTTAAATCAGTCTCAAATGAAATAACATCTGCACCTGTTAATTCTTTAATATCTTTTTCAGCTTTATTAATTTTACTTTTATCTCTAGAGCAAATAATTAATTTTACACCCTCATTTGCCAAAGAAATAGCAGACGCCTTACCGAGTCCTTGGCTAGCAGCAGTTACAATGGCAATTTTATTATTAAGTCCTAAGTCCATTTTCTCTCCAATTATTATTCTTTATTATATATAATACACAATAATTATTATAAGCTTTAAATTATAAGAACTTATATTTATTTTTACTTTTAAGGAAATTAAATCATGTCAGATAAAGGAATGGGGTCCTCAGTATTAAGAAAGGAGGATTTTCGATTTATCACTGGTAGAGGGCAATATACTGATGATATTTCTCAACCTAATCAATTATATGCTTACTTTTTAAGGTCGCCTGTTGCACATGCAAATTTAATCTCTGTAAAGACAGATCAGGCAAGTAGTTCTCCGGGTGTTATTGCTGTTTATACCAGTAATGATATTGACGCATCACTTCCATGCGGATGGGAAGCACCTACAAAAAAAGGAACACCTCCTATGCATGAGCCGTCTTGGCCTATTTTAGCAAAAGAAAAAATTAGGTTTGTAGGTGAGTTAATTGCTGTAGTTATTGCTGAATCAGTCAATCAAGCTAAGGATGCATGTGAGCTTATTGATATTGAATATGAAGATTTACCTGCAGTAGTTTCGCCAAAAAAAGCAATACAAAAGGATTCGCCAAATATCTGGAAAGATATTCCAAATAATATTTGTTTTGAATGGGAGCTGGGAAATAAAGAAGAAACAGAAAAAGCATTTAAAAATTCAAAACATCATGTGACAGTTAACCTAAAGAATAATCGTTTGGTACCCAATGCTATGGAGCCGAGATCCTATATTGGAAATTATGAAGCAGGGAAGGAGGAGTATACTCTTCATACGACAACACAACTCCCTCATATTATTAGAATGCTTGTATGCACTGTTTTAGGGCTGGAAGAACATAAGGTTAGAGTTATTTCATTAGATGTTGGCGGTGGTTTTGGGTCGAAGGCTTTTCATTATGCTGAAGAGGCTATAGTCACGTGGGTTGCAGGAAAATTAGCGTGCCCAATTAAGTGGACATCAGAGAGAAGTGAAGCTTTTATTAGTGATAGGCATGGAAGAGATCATATTACTAAAGCAGAGCTAGCTTTAGATGAAGATGGAAATTTCTTAGCTATGAGGGTTGATACTTTAGCATCTTTAGGTGGCTATTTATCAGGATCAGGGCCAGCTATTCCAACTTTTTTTTATGGGCCATTAATTCCTGGACCATACAAAACACCAAATCTTTACTGTGATGTAAAAGGAGTTTTTACAAATACAGTTCCAGTTGATGCCTATAGAGGAGCTGGTAGACCGGAGGCTACTTATGTAACTGAAAGGTTAGTAGAGGCCGCAGCATTACAGACAGGCATTGATTCAATTGAACTTCGAAGAAAGAATTTTATTCAACCAAGTCAATTCCCTTACCCCTCCCCTGGAAAACTTACTTATGACTCAGGTGACTATGATGCAACTTTAACATCCGCACTTTCAGCTATTAACTATGATGATTTTGAAACACGAAAGAATAATTCAGAGCTAAGTGGTAAGGTAAGAGGCTTAGGAATATCATGCTACATTGAAGCTTGTGGAGTAGCACCCTCGAAAATGACTCTAGAAGCCGGTGGTAGAGGCGGATATTACGAATCCTCGACAGTAAGAGTAAATCCAACTGGATCAGTTACAGTATTTACTGGATCTCATTCACACGGACAGGGTCATGAAACTGTTTTTGCTCAAATTGTTCATGATACATTGGGTATTCCATTTGATTCTATTGATATTGTTCATGGTGACACAGGAAGGGTACCTTATGGAGTAGGTACTGTTGGTTCAAGATCTCTTGCAGTCGGTGGTCCAGCATTAATGAAATCATTAGATAAAATTATTTTAAAAGGAAAAAAAATTGCTGCCCACATCCTCGAGTCGCAAGAAGATGAAATAAACTTTGAGAATGGAGAATTTTCGATAAAAGGAACTAATAAATTTATATCAATAGCAGATATTATTGGAGCCGCTTACGTTCCAGGAAATTATCCGCTTGATGAATTAGAGCCCGGATTAGAAGAAACCTCATTTTATGACCCCCCTAATATGACTTATCCAGCAGGGGCACATATCTGTGAAGTTGAAATAGATCCTGCAACTGGCAAAATTGAAATAGTAAATTATGCAGTTTCTGATGATTTTGGAATTATAATGAATCCAATGATTGTAGAAGGACAAGTTCATGGTGGAGTTGCCCAAGGTATAGGTCAAGCCATGCTTGAGCATTGTATTTATGAGGAAGATACTGCTCAACTAATAAATGGTTCATTTATGGATTACACAATGCCAAGGGCTGATAATATTCCATCAATGATAGTAAAAACTGAGGTTACGCCATCCGTTCATGGCTTAGGCGTAAAGGGATGTGGCGAGGCTGGTGCAATCGCAGCTCCACCAGCAGTTATACATGCCATTCTTAATGCTTTAGAGCCGTTAGGTGTAAAAGATATTGATATGCCCGCAACACCAAATAAAATTTGGGGAGCCATTCAAAAGGCTAGGTAAAATTAAATTTATAACCAAGGTTTTAAAACTACCAAAATAACAATAAAAACCATTAAAGTAGTTGGCACTTCATTAATAAAACGAAAGAATTTTGAGGAAAACTTATTATTATCTTCATTAAAATTTTTAATACATTTCTTTAAAAAGATATGAAACAACGTCATGAGAAAAACTAGAAAAATTTTCAAAAGAATCCATACTTGAATGCCGGAACTATAAAAAAGCGCCAATCCTGTAATCCAAACAACCATCATTGCGGGTGACATTATAAAGCGAAATAATCTGTATTCCATAACCTTAAAAGTAGCATTTAATTGTTCTTCACTAGTCTTTTCTGAATGGTAAACAAATAATCTCGGAAGATATAATAGTCCTGCCATCCAAGAAATTACAGCAATTATGTGTATTATTTTAATCCAGAGAATCAATTCTATTCCCACTTTGCTGAGGGTGGCATGGACATTAAGATAGCCTCAGTTGATCCACCTGTCTTTAATCCGAACAATGTCCCTCTGTCCCACAAAAGATTAAATTCAACATATCTTCCTCTTTTATATAATTGAATATCTTTTTCTTGATCTGACCATTCTTTATTCATTCTCTTTTCAATAATTGTTGAAATTGTTTGAAGTATATCCTCTCCAAAATCATGAATAAAATTGAAATCAGAATCGAAATTATTGTTATTCAGGTGATCGAAGAATATTCCTCCCTCTCCTCTTGCCTCATCTCTGTGAGGGAGATAAAAATACTCATCACATTGCTTTTTGAAATCTCTATAATAATTTTCATTGTGCTTATTACAAACATTCTCAATTGAGTTATGAAATATTGATACATCTTCTTTATTCGTTATAGCAGGTGTCATATCTGCGCCACCACCAAACCATTTTTTTCCAGTGACAATAAATCTAGTATTAAAATGAAAAGCTGGAACATGAGGTGATTTCATGTGAGCAACAACACTAATACCACTTGCCCAGTAATTAGGAGCTTTTTCTGTACCAGATATTTGGTCACGAAAATCCTCTTTAAACTGACCTTTAACTGTCGATATATTAACGCCGACTTTCTCAAAAATATTTCCTTTTAGAGTGCTCATCTCTCCACCACCCTCACCTGAATGCTTCCAGTTTTTCCTAGAAAATTTCTTACCATCAATTTCTTCAAATTTCTTACAGAAGCGATCTCTTAGCTCACGAAACCAATTTTTTGCTGTTTCCTTTTCATTATCTATAAGTTCTAATTTCATTTAAAAGTTTCTCTGATAGTTTTAATGAAATACTTTACATTTTCCTCAGGAGTAGTTTTAAGAATTCCATGACCTAAACCACAAACCCAACCAGCTCTCTCTTCAATACTAAGATTAATGATTGGTTCAATATATTTGTCTAGAGCAAACTTAAATTCATCAAGCGGCTTTGCTAGATCATCTTGATTAAAATTACCCTGTATAAATCCGCGGTTTGTTTTATTTAGCCAATTACAAATTGGTTGTGTATGATCAACCCCTATACCTGATATAGAAGACACACCATCCGAATTAATTTTTTCAGTAAAAAAATCATATTCAAAAGGATGTTTTGCAAAATAACCAACTTTGTTGTCAAAAGGCAGCATCAGTTCATTATAAAGAAATTCAGAATATTTTTTATAATCTATAGAATTTCCTATCCTAGAAGCATCAGTATCAAAAATCATAACTAACTCAGCTCCAGATTCTATTTGTAATGCAATATTCTTTTTTAAAAGTGGAAATATTTTATTTTCTAAAAGTTCTTGAATAAATTTATTATTTATACCGCCTTGATAATTTATTCCTTTATTCATTCCAGTCCCATATGAGGCAACTGTCCATGGACCACCAATAAACCCAATAAGACTTTTATCTTTTGGAAGTAACTCACGAGTTAGCTTCAATGCATCCGCTTGGAACATTAGCTTTAAAATGGCATCGTCAACTGAAATAAGCTCATTTACATTACTTGGATCTATAAATTTACTAAAAATGGGACCAGGATCGTATTTAAGACCCATTCCAAGCGCCTCAAGAGGAAAAAGTATATCACTAAACAAAATAGAAACATCAAAATCAAAATCATTTATCGGCCCTAAGGCTGTTTCAGCAGCTAGATTAGGATTTTTACATAACTCTTCAAATGAGTAATTTTTTTTTAAGTTTTGATAATGAGAGTGATATCTTCCTGCTTGCCTCATGAACCAAATTGGAGGAGTATTTTGAGGAACCCTATTTAAGGCATTTTTAAAGAGTGAATTAGTCATTAAAAGCCTATTTGTTTCGCAAGTCTGGCGCCATACGTAATAATAAATTGTGCTTCAGCCCTTCTCATAACATGCCAAGTTTCTTTAAGGGCCTCCTCTAAGTTTAACAGCCCTTTTTCTTCTGATAAACAAATTCCTGCATATTCACCGCTAACTTGATAAGCCCCAACCATTAAATTAGTTTTATCTTTTATATTACTAATCAGATCAATAGATGTTATTCCAGGTTTAACCATTAACATATCAGCACCTTCTTCAGCACACCTTATACTAGCCCTAATAGCCTCAGATTTACTTCTATAATCTAATTGATATTGCTTTCTATCACCGAACGAGGGTGTTGATTCTGCTGCATTTCTAAAAGGACCATAAAAATTACTAGAAAATTTTGTGCTATAACTAATAATAGGCGTCATAGAGAGGTTTGAATTATCCAAGACCTCTCTGATTTTTAATGTTCTTCCATCCATCATATCACTAGGAGCGATAACATCGGATCCAGCCTCTGCATATATACGAGCAATATTTGAAATTTCTAAAAGAGTTGTATCTAAATTTATTGAATGATCATTGTTGAAAAGACAACAATGGCCATGATCTGTTAAAGAACAAAGACAAACATCCGTCCAAAGATTTATATCATTCTTGAATTCATCCTTAACTGAACTGATAACTTGTTCATGGAAACTTAAATTAAATGAATTCTGAGCTTTATTTTTAGGTGAAATAAATAATAAGAAATTATTAACACCATTAGAAATATCAACATTAATTTGCTTAAGAGAGTCATCTAAATTCATAACAAAATTGTCTTTTAGGCCTAATATCTCTTCTTTATTCGTTATGGTTTCATTCACAAAAATTGGTTGAACAAAATTTGATCTTGTAAAATCTGTTTCTGAACATAAGTCCCTAAGAAACTTATTACCCTTTAAACGATGAAGTTTTTTATCAACATTATTCATTGGTAATCTCATTTTTCCAATCATTGTAACTTAAAAATATCTTAATACGATCTTCCGTAACATTCTTTTTAATAATTTCATAGGTATTACCTGGTCCACAAGAATGATATTGACTAGAAATATCTGGAAATTCTTCTAAAGCATATAAAAATGCCGATCCACTCATCCAGTAAAAGTGTGTTTTTTTAGATAAATCTTCATTTATTTTATTTCGAATCAATCTGTATGTCGGTAATTTTTCTTTAATAAAAAATTCTTTAGAATCTTCATGTGTTAGTTTTAACCACTTCTTATTTTTTGAAAGAAAGTTTATTGATGGATCTTGATCTTCTCCAATACTATCAAAAGTTCCATTAACCCAAAAACCTCTACTTGCAAGTGTAAACCATGTTTTGACACCACTAGACCAAAGGTTATTAGAGGAATCTAATTCAGACACTTTATTAAGAACATTCCCCCTAGTTGCCAAAATATTATAGTTTTTTAAATGTGAAACTTGCTCAATATTCTCATTAATTTCATTTCGAGTAAAAATATTATATGTCTCAAGATTTAAAGGAAAAATATTGGAGGGGTTTATAGATTTCCATGAAACTTCTTTTTTATTCTTTCTATTTATTTTTCTTGTATCCAGAATAATATTGTCATCTGTAATTCCTCTAATTGTTAAAATATCACCAAATGAAGTTTTTTCATTACTGACACCAATTTTTTGATGGCACCCACCTCCAAATTTTTCAAGGATATCTCTTTCTATTTTAACACTTTCAAAGGTATCAGAGTGATTAATACTTTTTACTAAGTCTATTATATCACCCCTGCTTTCGTTAACTTCAATGGCGACAGCACCCTGAGCTGGGGCGCACGGGTTTTCTGATAAAGGCAAAACCATCCAAAGGGTTTCCTGGAGAATATTTATAATTTTTTGTGCTAGATCTTTATTGCTATTCTCTAAAATTCTATCAAGCGCAGCCTTAGCAAGAACAATACCATCTGACTCACCATCAATAAATTTATTTAATCTTGTTGGAATATTTCCTCTAATATCCTTAAAAGATACTGTATTTAAATCAAAGGGAGTAGCTTTGATCAAAAAAGAAGAAATATTGTAAGATCGTCTAGGAGAAGAAGTGGATACCTCTATAGATTTACTTTCCTTGATTAAATTAATACGATTTTTTTTAATTAATAGTATGTCCCTCATATCTGCGCGAGCCAGAGTTCCTACAACAATAGTACCTTTTTCTAACTTTATTGGTAAATCTTTCCAAGAATGAACTGCTATATCAGCATCATTATCAATAAGGCTTTTTCTTAAATCTGTAGTAAAAACTCCTATTTCTGGTAGCTTACTCAAGGGTGTAGAAAGGTCTATATCACCTCGTGTATCTTTATAAATATATTTAATATCTAAATCAGGACGGAAATTAGAAATTGCATTACCAACTAATTTAGACTGAATAATAGCTAAATCACTTTTTCTAGAAATAATTTTAATCATTAACTAATTTCTCACGAATTTATTTTAAAGTATCGACTTATTTTATCCTTCTTGATAGAAATATGCGACATAATGTCTAAAATATTATTTAGCATGTTAAGTCTTGATATTTTATCATATCAATATTAACACCTATGATAATACTTGAATGTGGGGAAAATAAATTGAATTACGATGATTTCTTTAATGATAAGCTTAATGATCTTAAGGATGAAGGACTTTATAGGACTTTTCGTGAAATTGATCGTCACCAGAATCTTTTTCCCAAAGCCTTAGAGTATAATAATGGAAAAAATAGAGAAGTAGAAATCTGGTGCTCAAATGATTATCTAAATATGAGTCAACACCCAGAGGTTATGCAAACTTGTATAGATGTTATTAATGAGCTAGGTACTGGTTCAGGTGGCACCAGAAATATTTCAGGTACATCTTCATACCATGTAGGATTAGAAAAATGTCTTGCTGACTTACATAAGAAAGAATCGGCTTTAGTTTTTCCCTCTGCCTACACTGCAAATCAATCTACAATTTCAATTCTTTGTAAAAATATTGAGAATATAGAAATTTTTTCAGATCAATTGAACCATGCTTCCTTAATTGAAGGAATTAAAAACAGTAAAGCTAAATATTCAATTTTCAAACACAATGATGTTGATGATTTAGAAAGGCTTTTAAAGGAATCAAGTATAGATTCTCCTAAGTTAATTATTTTCGAATCTATTTATTCAATGGAAGGAATAAGATCCCCCTTAAAAGAGATTTCAGAACTGGCCAAAAAATATAATGCTCTGACATATTTAGATGAAGTTCATTCTGTAGGTCTTTATGGACCAGGAGGAAGTGGTGTTGCTGCTGAACTTGGAATATCAGATCAGATTGATATTATAAATGGAACACTATCGAAAGCATTTGGACAAATGGGCGGTTATATTGCGGCTAATAGTCAAATAATTGATTATATAAGAAGTTTTGCACCTGGCTTTATATTTACATCATCAATTAACCCCTCCGTTGCTGCTGCTTCACTAAAAAGCATAGAAATATCAAAAGTAGCAGAAACCTTAAGATTAAAAATAAAGCATAATTCCTCTTTAATACGCGAGGGCTTGAGATCAATCAATGTTCCTTTTATCAACAATGATAGCCATATAGTGCCTATTCTTGTGGATGGACCCTTAGAGTGTAAAAAGATATCAAAACTTCTATTGGATGATTTTGGAATTTATATTCAGCCTATTTTCTATCCTACCGTTCCAAAGGGTGAAGAGAGACTGAGAGTAACAATAACCCCGAAACATAACAAAGTTGATATAGACAATTTTATTGAATGTATTGATAAGGCCTGGAGTATTTTAGAGTTTAAGCGAGAAAATAAAGATAGTATTCATTCTCTCGCTTAAAATTAAAATTTCTAAGAAGATATTGTAGTTAAGATTTGAGCAAGTCTCTTTTTGCTTTTACCGCCAACTCTTGTAGCTGAAATTGCTTCAATATTATCTTTATTTCCATCAACAATAACAACGGCAATCATTCCCATACTTTTGTGTGGAGTACACTGATAGAGATAAATACCTGGAACAGTAAATGTATATTCTGTATCAACACTTAATTTACTTTTAAACGATGCAACTCCATCAGGTGCTGTTAAGAATTGAACATTATGACCTTTACTAGAGGCAAGCCATTTCACAGTATCGCCTTGTTGAACATTTATAATATTCTGAGAATAAACCATACTTTCTTTACCTAGCCTATTTAACATTTCAATCTCAACAGTTGCAGCCACTAAAGAATTTGATGAAAGAGTTAGACCAATTAACAACAAAATTTTATACATTTTCACTCCATAGATAAGTAGTTATAATACAATAATAATATTAGTGTTTTAACCTAACAATTTGTACATTTCATGCTTTAAATATTATTTAGACAATATGTCGCATTAAGAATTTATAATTTATAAAATTAAGCAGATTCTTGAATATATTCTTCTATTTTAAATGTTTGTAGATATTCTGAAGCGGTAATAGATGCCTTAGCCCCCTCACCCATTGATATAATAATTTGCTTGTGAGGAACTGTAGTTACATCACCACAAGCAAAAATCCCAGGATAGGAAGTTTCCCCCTTCTCACTGACAATAACCTCTCCGTAATTATTTAAATCTATTACTCCTTTTAAAAAGACGCTGTTGGGAATAAGACCAATTTGAACAAAGATACCCTCTAGATTAATTTTTTTTATTTCATTACTTTCTCTATCTTTATAAGAAATCCCTGACACCTTACCATCAGTTGAATGAATTTCCTTACACTCTACATTACAAAAAGTTTCAATATTTTCTCTAGAGTTAGCTTGGTCAATAAGAATTTTATCTGCTTTCAAGTTAGGTAAAAATTCAAAAACTTTTACTGATTTTGCAATACCTGATAAATCAAGTGCAGCTTCAATACCTGAATTACCTCCCCCGACAACACAAATATCTTTATTCTTAAAAAAGGGACCGTCACAATGGGGGCAATAAGCCACACCATTACCTAAGTTTTCTTTTTCACCAGGAATATTCAATTCGCGCCAATTTGCTCCAGTTGCAATAATAATAGTTTTACTTTTTATATCTTCCCCGGATGATAATTTGATATTTTTTATATCACCCTTAGATATTTCTAAGACACGGTGATGCTCTTTTACAGAAATATCATAATCGTTTAAATGATTATACATTGCGCCTGTTAGCTCAGGACCTGTTGTACTAGAGACAGACGTAAGATTTTCGATACCCATTGTATCTTTAACCTGACCTCCCATAATCTCAGCTACTAGCGTTACCTTTAAACCTTTTCTAGCACTGTATATTGCCGCACTGATACCTGCTGGACCACCGCCGATTATGACGACATCCTGAAGAGGGAGACTTTCAGATTTACTATTTGTGAGGTAGGGATATAATTCTTGTAACTTATTAATTATTTTTGCCAAATCCACTCTTCCATTTAAAAAGAGCTCTCCATTCAAATAAATGCTTGGGACGCCTTGAATATTTCTTTTGTCGATTATTTCTTGAAATAAACCACCATCAATCATCTCATTACTTATATTATTATTTATAGAAGCAAATTTATTAAGAGCTTGAACAACTTCAGGGCAGTTTTGACAACTTAAACTTATAAAGACTTCAAATTTTAAGTCGTCTTTAATATTAGAGATTAACTCTATTATTGAATTATCTAATTTTAGATCTGATCCACCACATTGGAGTAATGCCAAAATAAATGAATTAAACTCATGACCACCTGGTATACCAGAAAATATTATGCCAGATAACTTACCGTTTACCTCAAGGGTAAAGCTTATTGGACTTCTCAATACTTTAGCTAAATCCTTTTCTTCAAAAGATATTTTATCAGAAATACTTGAAACTGATTTTAGAAAATCGACAAGTTCATCTCTTTTTGAGTGACTTCCATTTTGCAAAATAAACTTAACTTCATTTTGCATGTCTGCTGTATACCCTTTTAGGGTATTTATGATGTCATTATTTATTATAGAATTCATAATTTATACTTTCAAATTCAAGGCACCCGAAGGTGCCTTGATAAATAAACTAAATTTTTCCAACTAAATCTAGTGATGGAGCCAATGTAGCCTCACCTTCTTCCCACTTTGCTGGACATACTTCATCTGGATGAGCTCTCACATATTGAGCAGCCTTAACTTTACGCATAAGATCAGCAGCATTTCTTCCAATACCTTCTGCAGTGACTTCCATTGCCTGAATAATTCCATCAGGATCAACAATAAAAGTTCCTCGGTCAGATCTACCTTCATTCTCTCTTAATACTTCAAAGTTAGATGAAATTTCAAAAGTATTATCGCTAATCATAGGATATTTTATCTTATTGATAGTTTCAGATGAGTCGTGCCATGCTTTGTGACAAAAATGACTATCTGTAGATACTGAATAAATCTCAACTCCCATAGATTTAAATTCATCATAGTAGTCCGCAACATCCCCTAACTCAGTTGGGCAAACAAATGTAAAGTCTGCAGGATAAAAAAAGAAAATAGACCATTGTCCATTTAAATCTTCACTATCTATAGTTATAAATTCACCATCTTTAAAGGCATCTGCCTTAAAAGGTTTAATTTGTGTATTAATTAGTCCCATAAGTATTCTCCATGATTTCGTATTTAAATTTCTAATATCGACTTTTAGAATTATTAAAATTTATTGTCAATATAGTTTAGATTTAATCTAATCTGAAGTGATGAAAGTGGGGGCCAGAAGTTGGAATCCTGACCCCCGAGCGTTGTATATAATATACAACTTATCTTATTCTGTTAGCGTCCTTGGGGGGGGAGTATAGGACCAGACATCAGATATTAAAATTATTGTTTTAGGCACTTTTGAGACAAATAAGAATCTCGGTTATTAATCTTTTTTTATTATTGAAAGGGATGCATGAAATTTTTAATATCTATTTTCATGCAGCCCTTTCTATACATTTTTATGATTAAAATGCAGCCCTAATACCAACAAGTACTGTTTGTGGTTTACCAGGGCGTTTACCAGCTGGGTGCCAAGAAACACTATATTCTTCGTCAAAAAGATTCTGAATATTGATAGTTAAATCGATTTCTGGCGTAGTAGAATAATACCCACTTAAATCAATAAGAGTTCTATCTTCGATTTGATATGGATCGTATCCAGAGCCACCGCTTGTACGCATTTTATCTTTAAAGTTAAGTGTAGCGTCCATGCCCCAATTAGCAGCTCTTAAACCAACATTAATGTTAAGAACATTTTCAGGCATATAAGCAAATTCATCACCACGCTCAACTTCACCCCATAAGCCATATCCACTTTTGAAACTATCGGAAAATTCAGTTTCTTGATATGTGTATGCGATTGAAACTGGAGCTTGGATACTACCAAGATCAACTAACCAAGCAGCAGAAACTTCTAAACCAGAAACTTCAGCTTCACCTGCTGAGAATGAATCACCAATATCACCTGCGCAGCCAGTGGAAGCAGTACAAGTACCAGTAAGATTCTCATAATCACTTAAAAAGGCAATTGCAGATAAACTAAATCCACTTCCGATATAACGAAAGCCAAATTCAGAATTAGTAGATTCTTCAAAAATATCAGATTTAACTGAGGTAGGTGAAAATCCTTTGTAGAGACCAGCAAGAATTTGAAGTGTATCATTTACTTGATATGTAACACCAACACTTGGCATAACTTCATCATATGAAACTCCACTTATTTTTGGATCAGTAGCTCTACTAGGATCACTCTTACCATAATCAACTCTTCGGCTTTCAATATCTTCCATTCTTAAACCAAGTAGTACAGAAGTTTTACCAATAGTGATTTGATCTGAAATATACATTGATGTAGCTTCAGCTTGCTCTAGACGGTTTGAGTCTGAGCCTGGAGCACCTGGTTTAACTTTTGTAGGATTGCCAGAAGCATTTACATGATAGTAATCAGCAAACTGAAAGCGATCCATTTCATCTTCATGCTCTCTAAAGCCAACCTCAATATCATGTGTGGCTGAACCAGTCACGATAGAAGTCCTTAAGGTCATTTGAAAACCTTTAGTGAAGTACTCACGATTATTAGCCTTTACTTTCCATGCACAATCATCTGAGCTACATACACCACCTTTTGCTGAAAGCATTTGTGTAGGATATGAAGCAGGATCTTTTAGAAGAGAGCTAATTTTTGCACTTCCAATTTTATCTAATTTATACCAATTTCTAGCAGTCTCTGTATTATAGATAGCAGTAGTTAAAGTAGTATTTTCACTAAACTTAGCGACATGAGTAAATACACCTTGAAGATGCTCATTATCCATATTGTCTAACTGACTAGCAGCATAACGAGAGTAAGGATTAAGATTATAATCAGCCTCTGTTAGACCTAAATAAGTTTCGTTTGAATTCTCATCAGTCCATTCAGCTTTAATCTGAAAAGATTGCTCAACACCCATTATAACATCTTGGTATCTTAGTTTAGCAACATAAGATTCAATCTCATAACCTACATCTGTTCCTGATGATATACTCTTAAAGCCATCACCTTCTTCTTGAAGTGTTTCGACTAAGAAACCCCATTTTCCAGATGTTCCACCCATTGTCAAATGAACAATAGATTGAGCGTCAGTTCCAAATCTTGCCTTAAGAGTTCCACCGAATTCTTCAGGGATTCTTGTTGAGATCATATTGATTGAACCACCAACAGTTCTAGGACCATACTTAATTGCAGCAGGGCCTTTAACTATTTCAATTGATTCCATTCTTGTTGCCCTTGGAAAGTAATAAGCTGATGGAGAAGCATAAGCAGCTGGAGCGATAAGAATACCATCTTCCATAACTGTTATTTTACCATTTCTTTCTGTTTGAGCGCCACGAAGGCCAATATTTGGTCTTAAACCAAGACCATCTTCTTCTTGAAAATTAATACCTGGAACTTGTTGAAGCATTCTTTGAATGTCCATGTAGTTGTGTGCAGCCAAATCTTCTTTATCTAAAAAAGATGCTGACCCAGGAACTTTAAATATATCACTTTTGCTACTAACAACTAAAAGTTCATCTACAGCATCCAATGGAGCTGAAGGTGCGTTGTCTTGAGCAAAAACACTTAATGGCATTGATAAATTAAATATCAATGCTATCAGTAAAAACTTAGTTAGGTTAATTTTTATCATAGCTTTTTTTACTCAATTTATTTTTTAATTAGAATAAATTCTTTTTGTTAATAATAATTAATTGCACTTATAATGTAATTAATAATCATTCGCAACTGAATAATAGAAAAAATATGAAAGTTTTTTATTAGTTCTTAAGTAATTGATATATATGTACTATCGTCTTTTTAAATTAACAATCCTTTTAAAATTTTGATCTTTATATATAAATATTTCTTTTGAAATTAGATTGTTATTCACTTTCTGCATCCAGTCATAATGAAAACCTAAATCTCCCCTAGCTGGAGGAGATATTGTAAAAACA
>Ga0115003_10000355_pt1 | contig 40397 bp, 39 predicted proteins | sample ArcticOcean_MG_C_7_FD_88736 | JGI IMG/M metagenome (GOLD analysis project Ga0115003, IMG submission 88736) | Marine microbial communities from western Arctic Ocean - ArcticOcean_MG_CB11_88 | ecosystem: Environmental > Aquatic > Marine > Oceanic | place: Arctic Ocean: Canada Basin | collected...
GACGACAGTTGGCAACAAGCAAACATATTTTTGGATTTTAATCGAAGTAGAAATGAGTGCGTGGTGCTTCGAACGATGAAAGAACCGCAACTCCGATTCGATTAATTTTAAGGATAGACGCCACCAGTTGAAATACCACAGCAGTTGCCCCTCCCATGAATCCTGGGAGCGACGGCTTCGAAAAACATTGACTAAAACCTTGGAGGAGGGGTTATTACAATGATGAAAAGATTTCCGCTGATCAAACTGTTGTCGTTGGCCGCAGTCGCACTTGCTATGACCACAGGCGTGGCACATGCGGGGCCAGATGATTCAGGATACGTAGTAATCGATGAGGATACGGGGTTTCCCAACGTATGTGACGCCCCCTGTTACAGCATCGGCAAGTCATTTGAATTTTGGTTACACGACAATCTGGACAACCCGAAAGTTTCGGCGCTCGCCGACAATCACACCTATGTGTACAAGCTTGAGCACCTCGGCGGCGCTTCGACGATCTTCGTTCCGGGAATCATCGGCTTTTCGCTCGATGTCGACGACACAAACGTAACGGAAGCGGGACACATCATCGGTTCACCCGGTGTTACCCCCAGTGCGACCCAGATCCTGACGGGTCGCGTGCAGTGGGACTTCCTCACTGCACCGGTTGCGAATGGTGAGACGTCGGCACTGCTCTACATTCACTCGCCTCTGCTTCCTGGCACCACGACGGACAACATTGTCGGCGCCCAGGGACAACTTTCGCTTGACGCCTCGGGCACCTGTAAGGGGCCACTCGTTGACCCGCCGAATGACGTCTGCAGCTTGCAGGTCGACAAGAACGCTTGCGTTGTGCAGCCGCCGGATGTCCCGGGTGATACCTGCCAGGGCAAGGTGAAGTCGTTCTGCTTTGAGTACACCGGTCTCGGTTGCGCGGCCTCCAGTAACCTTCAGAATCCGAAGAAGGTCCGCTGTACTGGGGGAGCCGCGGGCGAAGACCCCGTCAGCATCATCGTTGTTGGCAAGAAGAAGAAACGATGGGGCTGGAAGCGCGGCTGGTGGGGCAAAAAGAAGCGGAAGAAGACTGTATTCGCTTCAGAGTCCCAGGTTCATATTGGCGACATCATTTGTGCCGACGCCGCAAACGCTGGCAAGCACACGGTCGGCAGCCAGGTCTACGTGAAGATTTCGAACGGCACCGGCGGTCATCATGACATCCTCGAAATCGACAAGTTCCACACGTCGTGTTCGCAGCCCTTCGATCCCGGAAATCAATTCGGTAGTTTGCTGATGACCTCGATTACGACCACGGTTGGCACCAATACTATCCCCGATCCGGAAGTCGATGGGTCGGAATGTATCTCGGAGATCGATGTCGTCCCCGGCCCGCATTGCGAGGGTAAGGTCACGTCATTGAGTTTGCGTTACACCGGTAGCGATTGTGCTTCAACCATGCATTCGCAGAACGCAACCAAGGTGGGTTGCTGGGACGTAGCAGCTCCGACCGCGAATCCGGTGCGAGTCATCGTCGGTGACAACGCGTCGTCTTCCTCTAACTGGATCCTCGACCAGAGCCCGGTTGCAGGCGGCGAAATCGTTGTTGTCATTCCTGCAGGCAGTCATTTGAAATCAGTAACGGGCTTCTGGATCAAGGACGCAGTCACGGGGGCTCTTATCCAGGACGGCTTCTTCCATACGTCATGCTCCCAGCAGTTGAACCTCGGTGACCAGATTGGCGCACTGCAGGTTTTCGGGATGACGACCACCAACGGTGGAACCGTCGCACTGGGCTCCGATGTCGAATACACCTACACCGTTACGAATCCGAACCCGGATCAGGCAGTGAACGTGTCCGTCGACGACGATCTGCTCGGCAACATTGCGAGCGGTGAGACGATCCCACCAAACTCCAGTGTCGACTTCTCAACCAATGCGTTGATTGAAGTCGAGACGACCAACATTGCCACGGTAACCGGCTCCGCGGGTCCGGCTGGAACCACGGTGTGCATGGAAGGCACCGACTCAGCAACCATTACGGTTGCCGAACCGCCGGACGAACCCACGGTCTGCACCAAGAAGATCGCGGCAGCCCTCTTCCGCTACACCGGCCCGGATCGTTACGGAGTGACCGTCGAGTTCATCGCCAAGTCATTCAAGAATGACCCGGTGGTGTATGGACCCGTCGATCTAATCGGTGGCGTGACGGTACTTTCGTCGGCTACTGAGAACGGGTACACGATCGACGGAACGGCACACGGTGAGACAGACCTTGGGTCCAAGCTCACGATACGCATCAACGGGTATGATGAGCTTCTTCACACCAGTTGTTCAGCGCCGTTCGCAACAGACGGGCCTGCTCCGCTGAACGATCCGAAGGGTGCTCCTTCATCCCTCTGGTTCGTGCTGGACTTTGCACAAAAGCATTGATCGACTGATGCTTTAAGTGCAAGCAGGCAAGGAAACCGGAGCCGCCCCTCGTCATGAGGGGCGGCTCTTCGTATCCGAGGACTCCCCAAAAACTCTCGAACGGGGGTCGGCGAAGCCACCCTTCACGATCGACGCCCGCGCAAGCTTGACGACGCCGTGGATCCCTACCAAGCCAAGAGCATCGGACGACCTTGAACTTCCACCTCCTACTTCTATTCCTGTGGCTACTGGCTTCCCTCGCCGCGTGGTTATGGATGCGCGCCGACGAAGAAGAGCAATCCCTCGTGAACAACACGAGCCTGACCAATCGAATTCGATTCGCGCTAATCGGGCGGCGCGCGATCTCACAACATGTCAACGACCCCTCCGAACAACGCATTCTCGGCCAGTACGCGCAGCGATCGCGTATTGGAAGCCTAGTCATCGTGTTACCCATCACGATCTACAGCGCCGTAATCGCCCTCGCCCCCACTGAAGAAGAACCCTTTGTCGAGGCCATCGAGATCCTCGAAGACCAAGAACCGACACCGGGACCCGAAGCACCGAAACCAAAGGTCCGAACCTATGTCCGAGGACCTTCGGGCAAGAGCCAGCTGAACCCCGAAGCGGAGCCCGAAACTCTCGCAGAAAGACGAACACCAACACGTCTCTATGCGACGGCCAAAGTCAAACCGCTCTACGCGAACGAAGAGCTGCTCGGAATTCAAATACTCCGCGTGGACAACGCAAGTTTCTGGGAAACAGTGGGCTTCAAAACCGACGACTTCATTCTCGAGGTCAACGGCGAACTCATGAACACTCCGGCGGCGAGCGTCAGCTTCATGAACGCGATGAACACAAGCCCTGAACTTATCATTAGAGTTCGGGGTCGCAACGACGAAGAACGTGTTCTCGTTTTCAATCAAAGCGATCACGAAGACGAGTAGACAGCGTCTTCGCCGACACGCGTTAGCGCTTCGTCATCTCCGTAATTCGCTCCCGCAAGGCACTCGCTTCGCGAAGGGATCCGTACACGGCGATTTCATCTAGCCGCTTCAACATCGCTTCGGCGGTTTTCACATCACCATGGCTCAAAGCAAACCCTCCCGCGCCTGCCAGTGCTTCCGGTAAAAACGGTGCGACCTTGACGGCGCGGTCGAATGCTTGCTTGGCACGTTCGAGATCCTTCGCTTGCCAACTCGCAACTGCCAGAAGGTTCCATGCTTCGCCGCGCATCGGTTCAAGCGCGACCACCTGTTCAATTGCGGCTCGCGCACGTTCAAGTTTTTTGTTCTTGTGCTCGATCTTTGCAATTGAAAACCAAACGTCGGCGAAGTCGGGCGCGTCGCGACCAATGCGAGCCAGTGCAGCGAGCGCTTCCGCATCGTTTCCCGATTCGATGATCTCGGCGACTGCTTTGTACTCGCGTTGAAGCCGCGCGCGCCTCGCAGATTCGAAGCCGGCATTTTCTGCAAGTCGTTCTGATCGATCCGCGGCTTCGACATCGCCTCGCGATCTTGCTTCCCGCGACTCGAGCCAAAGCGCGACGGTTTCGTGTTTTGAACTCTTTGATCGCGCGGCATTCGCAATATCGCGCAGCAAGCGGTTTTCACCATCGCGTGCAATCGCGTGGTCGGTTTGGAATGTTCGCGACTCGAGCACAGGTCTGTCGTCGGTCAACATCTCGCCCTCGCCCAGCACTTGCTTGATTTCGGCGAGGTCAGCAATACGGCGTTGATTGAACGCTGTAGCCGAGTTGATGCCTATTCTTTTGAGTGCATCGTCAACAAAGGGGGCGAGCGCTTCGAACTGCACGTTGTCCACTTCCCCGATCGGCGAATCACTCCCAACGAGCATGACGTTGCCCGCCCCCCAGAAGAGCGCACCGTGTGAGAACGCGTCATAAAAACTTCGTAGAATCGCAGCGAGATGCTCGTGGCCGATCACGCCGAGCGGTAACCATTGCGTCGCAATTCCACCCGGTCGAAGCGCGCCTGCAAGGCGACCAAAGTATTCGCGCGAGTAGAGCCCGGTGGCACCGAGTGACCAGGGGTGAAGCGTGTTCGCAACAACGATGTCGAAACTCGCCCTACGGGTCAGTAGATGTGCGCGCCCATCCCCGCGAAGAATTGTAATGCGGGGGTCGCTCGTGGTCGCAACGTTCAGATTGTCTGGCGCAAAGTAGGGTCCGGCGGTTAGAACTGATTGCGCGATCTCAACACACTCGAGTTGCTCAAGTGGAAACCGGCTCGAAGTACCAAAGGTTGTGCCCGACCCGAACCCGACTTCAAGCAAGCTCTTTGGATCGCGGTGCAATAGGTTGGGCAAGATCGCGAGGTACTCTTCAGTCTTTCTAGCCGCGCTCGCAGTCGATGCTTCGGGATCACCGTCGACCAACAAGTCTCGTCGATCGCCATATAGAAGAACGGCTGCAGTGGCCTGACGACCGTGGTTCAGAAAGATCAGGCGCGGACGGATCGGCAAATGGGGTGGAGATGTCGCGACAATAGACAGAAGGACTAGCGCGATCGCTCCACCGGCGAGTTCTTTCATTGGACCGCCGACTGACGTTCGCGCCCGGAGCAGAAGAAACGCGGCGATCGCCCCGTTGCCGTATGCGCAGGCGACCGCGGCACCGACGGGACCGAGAGCCGGCAGCAAATAGAAGGAAGAACCGAGGGCCCCGACGATGCCACCCACCGTGTTGAATGCACTTACGGTTCCAAATGTCTGTCCCAGCTGGGGTTTTGTAACGAATAGTCTGACGAAATATGGGAAGGCGGCGCCCATCGCGAAAGCCGGTGGGAGCACTCCCAACATCACGGTCAGCACCGACTCAACCGTGATCCCAACCGGCGGAGACGTGGGGTTTGGCGCAAGCGCCAGCAGTCCCAGCAGGATCAAGATGCCAGCGGCGGCCGCCACACGAGCGAGATCGCGAAATGGGTTATCGCTCGCAGCGGCTCGGCGCGCGGCAAACAAATTCCCCAAAGCGAGTCCTATCAACGTGTTCCCGAGAACAGCCCCCCACGCGTAAAGTGAAGAGCCCAACACAATGCCGGCCATGCGCGCGGCAGAGACTTCAAAACCCAGGGTTGCGATGCCGGCTGCGAACGCAACGGCCAACGGTGCGATTGAAGATGAAGAACCCATCGATGAAGCGTCGAAGCCGCCGGAGCGCATCGCTGCAGTGGTGGCGACCTCGAGTTGGGGAAGTGAGTAACGCCCCCCCACCACGAACGAAAAGATCCCAAGGGCTAGCGCTCCTCCCCCCGCAAGCGTCATCGTCGATCGCAGCCCCAACTCGGGAATCCACCAAACAGCCAAGATCACGCCGAGCACCGATCCCGCGGTGTTCACTCCCGTGAGTCCACCCGCGTGTTCAGCCGCAACCTTCAATTCGGTAACCGACGCGCGCAACAACGCCGGAGTGGTTCCGCCCAGCAGAAAGGTGATCGGAAAGATCAAAAAGACGCCGGCGATCGAGGCAAAGCCCTGCCCGTCGGCAACCGGCAGAGTTTCCCCCAACCATCGAAGGCCAGGAATCGACAGTACAGCCATGAATCCAGCCAAAATCTCGAACACACCATACGCCCGGAGTGGCGACTGCATTCGATCGACCAAAGCTCCGAGAAACCGTGCACCCAATGCAAGGCCACCAAAGAAGGCCACGATGACAAGCGAAATAGCTTCCATCTGCCCGCCAACTAAAAGGCTGACTTCGCGCGTCCAAACGACTTGGTAGATGAGCGCCGGGATACCAGACGCGAATGCAAGCCATCGGATCAGCACAGAAATCTCATCGCTCCTCGCGCATTACGCTACGCGATCGCCGTACAACGGGTCAATACACCCTATCGACGAATGGGTGGCCCATGACCGCGGACTCACTGCCGGTGAGAAGGCAAATCAGGTGTAACGTGACATTTAGATTTATTGTTGGCAGCGGCGGGATGCACGTGGGCCCAGTATCGATCATCAAGGGCGCATGAGTGTTCCCGGCCCGTGGCTACCGCAATCGCAGGCGCATCATTTTGTGGGGAATACCTGCGTCATCAAACTCTGCTCCGTAAGCCTCGTAACCGAGTTTCTCATAAAAGGCCATTGCGGTGAGTTGCGCGCCAAGGAGAACGCAGTGGGCGCCCTGGCTCTGCGCTGCGGCTTCAAGCTCGCGCATCAAAAGCCGACCAATACCGCAACGTCGCGCGGCCATTTGTACGGCAACACGCTGGGCTTTCGCGTTTCTATCATGATCGAGCAGCAATCTTGCGGTGCCGATTGCACGGTCGATCTCATACGGCCCGTCCTTCCACGCGACGAAATGCGTGCACATGTCTTCAAGTCCGTCGAGTTCCAGCGCTTCATCGACACCCTGTTCATCAATGAACACCGTGCGCCGAATTTCTAGACATCGATCAAGTTCCGACGACGCTGAAGCGATCCGCGCAAACATGTCATCCTCCAGCATGTGGGCTCGAAACTTCTAACGGGCGCGAGTCAGATGCTCGCCGACGATCGCCAAGAAGCGCGCCTGCGACTCCTGGTGTGGATGATGTCCGACGCCCGGGATCACGTGATACACAACGTCGGGAAGTCCCTTCGCGAGCGCCGCCGCACCGCGTACAAATTCAATATCTTCGGCGCCCACGATGACCGTCGAGGGACAAGTGACTTCGGGAAGACGCTCGGTTACCGGGGCTTGCTCCATCATTTGAACACCTAGAGCACCATACGCATATGGGTCCATCGTGAGTAGACGCAATTTGTGGTGTGCCCAGTACCGCGCTTGCCAATCATGCTGGTCCGCCGTGGCGTCAGCGGGGAGCGGCTCTTCCTGGCCTCTGCCAAGTTCTTCGAGGCGTGCTTGCAACTGATCCATCCCCTTGCTCGTCGCATAGCCACCCGCCTTCACAAAAGTTTCAGGGGTATAGCCATCTGGAGCTTCACTCGAAGTGCTCATGAGCATGAGAGACGCAACGCGATCGGGATGCGCAAGCGTAAAGCGCAACGCGAACATCCCACCAAACGAATGACCAAGAAGATCTACTTTTCGAATGCCAAGTTGGTCGAGTAACTCTCGTAGGTCGCCCACCATCGTGTCGAAGTCGTAGCCGCGCGGTTCGAGATCCCGACCACTATCTCCGTGCCCTCGTAAGTCCGGTGCAAGACATCGGCCGTGCGCTGCAAGCTCGGGCAACTGTCGCTCGAAATCTTTGCGATGCCCCGTCAACCCATGAAGCAAGACCAGAGGACGATCCCCCTCCCCTGCTTCATCGCAGTGAATGACAAGGTCACCAAGCATGAGTTCAACGGTTCGCAGATCCATGTCTTCCTATATGTCGGACGTGTGGTTCTGGCGCAGCGACGACAACAAAGAAAAATTAATCTTGTCCGCGGACCATTGAAATCGTACGCGCGCCAGCGCCTTCGACCCACGCCAAGGTGGGCTCGCGCTCGACGAATGCGATGACCTCCTTCTCGAGTGTCGGGTCAACGCCGGGAACACCGCGCAACACCCTCAGAACACGAGAAGGGATCGCGCCCATGTCGCGAGCAATTTTGAACGCAAGAATCGTCTCCGTCTCGGTTCCAAACACGCTCGGCGAGTGAAGCCAAACGCGGTACAGGGGTCTCTCGTTTTCGGTCAGTGTGCAGTCCATGAGGTTCCGATCGGCGATGCTGCGGGCACAACCCAGTGCCCGATCGATGCCACCAAGACTAACCAGCCGCGTGCCGCTTTGCACTCGCGTCCTGATCGGACGTCGTTTGACGTCACGGCGGCGTTAACAACCGCCGCGATGCCGACTACGGCATTCCCCGTCAGTTTGCGCCGAATCGGCCCAGCAACTTGCGCTCGAGCAAGGCCTCCACGGTTTGGCCCGCATGGGTCGCCGCTCCCGACGACACCACACAAGCGCACCCAGCCGAGCGCGATTGCTCGGCGGCGTCTGCTTCAAATTGGTTCTCGCAGGCGACCGTGGCGCGAGGCTTCCCACCTGCGTTTGTGCGTATCAAGATGACACAACGAACTCGCTACAATTTAGGCTTCGAGTTCATGAGCAATCAGCCGATATACCGAGAGCACACAACAAGGTCCAATGGCGAGGCTCGCATAGCCGTACCGGCAAGCCCTCCACGAAAGCGCACGTCACCAAGGAGATTCTGTTGATTGACGAGCTCAACAAAGAGTTTGGGATCCCGGGTCGCGTCGATTTCATAGCCGGCACCGGTGACCTCAGTATCGTCCGACTACAAAGCGATGCTTCTGGCGGCGACGTTACGCTCCACGGCGGCCAAGTCATTCGCTGGGCTCCAAACGGGGAAGAACCGGTCTTGTGGTTAAGTGAGCGAAGTGCGTTCGACCCGAGCTGTTCAATCCGCGGTGGCATCCCAATTTGTTGGCCGTGCTTTGGCGATCCCCCCGTCGACAGCCAACTGCCAGTCCACGGTTTCGCCCGTACCCAAGCTTTTTCTGTCGTTCGCAGCTTTGCAAATGAGCAAAAAGGCGTTGGAATCGAGCTGTCGCTGAAGGACACCCCAAACTCGACCCCCCTTTGGCCCGGTGCCTTCGAACTTCGCCTGGTCGTCACGATGAACGCAAGCCTCGACGTCGCACTCACGATGCATAATCGCTCGAACGACACGGCGACTTATGGCGCCGCCTTGCATACGTACTTACAAGTCGGCGCAGCATCAGAAGTCAAGCTGCACGGATTGTCGAAGACCGAGTACCTAGACAAAGTCGAGGGCTTCGCGCGAAAGCGCGAAACCGGAACACCGACAATCGAAGGCGAAGTCGACCGCGTTTTTCTCGATACCACCGGCGATTGCACGGTGGACGACCCCGTTCTTGCGCGTCGCGTACGTGTCGCAAAGCGAGGCAGTCGAACCACGGTAGTTTGGAACCCCGGCCCCGTTAAGGCACGTGCCATGTCGGACTTCGACGACCAAGGTTTTCGGGACATGTTGTGTATCGAAGCTGCAAATGCTTTCGAAGATCGCATCACCCTCGCCCCGTCTGAAAGTCACACCCTCGCCACTACGATCAGTGTCGAACACGTCTAAGCCGCGACTGAGCTAACCCGTGTGTCGTGAGAATCTGATTGCGGAACAAACCTTGAGTTCGTGGGGTCCCTTCAGAGGCCTATGGAGGAACCAACCGTGAAGTCAAACGAGATCACAACGGGAGCGCCGTCTCTCTCCCGCCGTATTGCAAGTGAAGTCCTGCCGATGATCGTGGTTGCGATTGTCACCATGGCCGCCCGCTCCTCGCTCGCCGACCACTACGTCATCCCGAGTGGCTCGATGGAGCACACCCTCGCGATCGGGGATCACGTCTTCGTCGACAAGCTCGCCTACGGCGTACGCGTCCCCTTCACCAACATTCAACTTGCACCCGGAGTCGTCCCCCAGCGCGGTGAAATCATCATCTTCGATTCCCCTGAAGACGGAACGCGCCTGATCAAACGTGTGGTCGCGACCGGCGGTGACCACGTGAACATGACCGAGGGAGAGTTGCAGATAAACGGCCACCGCATGCGCGAGACAAGTGATGCTCCCACCGAAAACTATGACGGTCGCGTTGCCATCCTCAACCTGAGCTACGGCGGTGGGCCCGACATCGCGCCATCCATCGTGCCCAACGGTATGCTGCTCGTTGTCGGCGATGCCCGCGGCAACAGTCGAGACGGCCGCTTCTTCGGCTTGGTTCCCGAAGAAGACGCCTACGGCAAGGCGATCAGCGTGATCTATCGCAAAGACGAAGGACTTGTCTGGAAAGACCTTTAGACACGAGCTTTAGTGTGACACCGCAGCGGGCCAAAGATAGTAGAAGCCAGCCGGGATCTTCTTGGCGCCCAGCGAAATCAGGCTCAAGTCGGGCAAGTTTGGCGCGCGATTTGAGAAGTCGCTGTAGATGTTCTTGGGCGATGCGCCGGGTTCTTTGTAGGTAACCAGTTGCACGCTCGACACCCCTGCGATCTGCTTCAAGCGGTCGATCGCCGCATCCATGTGGCCGATCTCGTCGATGAGCCCGGATTCAAGCGCCTGGTTGGCTGTGTAGATCCTTCCGTCCGCCAACCGCTCGACAGCAAAACGATCGAGCTTCGGCCGTCCCTCATCCACCACGTCGACAAAACGTGAGAACAGGTCGTCGATCACGCTCTGCAGCTGCGCGCGTTCATCTTCGCGCATGGGTCGCGTCGCACTTCCCGCATCTTTGAATGCTCCGCTGGTCAGCGATTGATCTGCGACCCCAAAGCGGTCCATCAAGTTGGCGAGGTTATAGCCGGGCATGATGACGCCGATCGAACCCGTAATCGAAGATGGATGCGCGATCACGTGATCTGAAGCCATCGCAACGTAGTAACCACCCGATGCCGCGATCTCCTGCAGGAATGCCACGACCGGCTTATGGGTTTGCAACTGCCACGTCTTGATCAGGTGATGCAGAGTTTCGCTTGCCGCGACGCCTCCACCGGGACTTCGAACCCGAAGCACGAGGCCTTTGACCGCCGGGTCGGTCGCGGCTAAATCAAGTGCTTCTTGCAAACGCGAAATCACACTGGGCTTCTGCCCACCGAAAAAACTCCAGGAGCTTTGATCGAAGGCGATCACACCCCTGACTTCGAGCAGCGCCACCTTCGAAGTCGCGTCTCCCGAAACCCGAACCTCGACCAAAGGCGACACCTGACCGATGGACCCAAAATCTAGAATGGGGGTAAAGCATCCGGTCCCAAAACACAGAACCAACACTGAAAGTAGTAAAACACTGCAACGCGTACCCATGATATTACGACTCCTCATTGGACGATGACGACGATAAAGACGATGAAGAACCATCGTGAATCGCTCGGCGCTTCGACGAACACCCTAGATGCCGTCCCCATGGTGCTCTTGTTCGGACGCAGTTTTGCCATCTTCTTCCCACCACCACAACGCTTCGCTGGGACTCTGCTCTCGACGAATGATCCGTGTGCACGGCTGACAACCGATAAAACGATATCCGGCAACGTGCAGTTTATTATGAGGAACAGAATTGCTTCGAACGTAACTCCAGACCCGATTTAAATCCCATGCCGCTAACGGATTGAACCGAACCCGAGACGGCGTATTTTTGTCCGAATAGGTGGTATCGACTTCAACGCTCTTGGGCGCGTCGAAGGTCGTCAGCTCTCGCCCCATTCCATGGAGTGAGATAAACGCATCGCAGCCTTTGAGCGCACGCTTCAGCGGTTCAACTCGTCGAATCCCACAACACTCGTGGTGACCATCGCGCAGAAAGCTGTTCTGGCCCTTTTCGTTTACCAGGGCGATGAGTTCGTTGGAGTCGGGCAACGTACTTCGAATTTCGATTCCGTAGTGACGCCCTACGTCGTCGATCAAGCCATAGGTCTCGGCATGAAGGCGCCCCGGGTCAACGAACACCGTACGAAACGGCAGCCCCGTCTTTGATGCCATGTCGACCAACACGACATCCTCTGCTCCGGTCAGCACCACGGCACAACGATTGCCGAACCGTTCCAATGCCAGTCGTACGATCGACGCAGGGTCCTCGCGATCCAACGCGCATTCGAGTTCCACGATGTCAGCCTCTGGAGACTTCGGCGCTGCAACGGGTTTGACTGCGGTGAGATCTGAAAAGTGATCTCGGATCATACGCATCGCGCTCGTGTAAACGGTCTCGGTTCCATCTTCGAAGTTCAGTACGAAGAACGGCGCGACGGCGACAGCATGCTTGCGTCCGAGCTCAGCACCGGCGCTTTGATCATCGCCCTCGAGTGCCCAGACCACAACGTCGATCTCACCCCAAATGCCACGTCGTCTGAGCATGTCTTCGGTCTGTGCGCACTTCTCGCACGGGTCGCCGTTCAGCAGGCGTTTTTTGACCATGGTAACTTGCAACGGGGGTTCTCCGATCGGCAGGACGTCGAATCATTCTCACCCACTTCGGTTGGCTTCGCCAAAAGCGGAGCACATGGCGCGGCAAGCACTGCTTCAGAATCGCACGCCGTCTATCCCTGGAAACGAGGCTGCCGCCCCAAGATCTAGAGGGGCCCACCTTCTTCAAGCCACGTTGCACAATCCGGGTCGAGCACACGTTTTTTCGTACATGGCGAGGTCGGCGGCATCGAGCACGTCTCGCCAACGACCATTGGTGCCCTTGAAGAAAAAGCCGTCACTGCCCCGCTTCCAGACCGAATTGCCTTCGCCTGTTTTTTTGGCATTGGCGGCGGCGCGACGCTTGTCGGCTTCAAAGGTTGTCTCTTCCGCAATGTGATCACGCCGCTCCGACGTGATCTCAATGTCGAAAACTTCGGCGATTCGCGAAATGTCTCCCGCGAGATCCTGCTTCAAATCATTGTAATGAACGAACATCAGATTGGGCAGGTAACGGTAGTCCCAGTAACTCTGGGTGTGGTGCATATTCGACCAAAACGGATAGCCCTCGGACTCCCACTCGAACCCACCCCGCGAAATCCAATCCGCCCAGAGTTCTTTGGGAGTCTCTGGACACGGAGCGAGGGCATCGCCTACGCGGCCCGGCGTGTCGTTCAAGAACGCATCATCAGATCGGTGTAGTTCCAATAATGATTAAAGAGCGACATAAAGACGTCGCGCCGCTCCGGCAGTTCTTCTTCATCGCCATAAAGCACATGGAGCAAGATCGTTTGCGTCCAAGTGGTGCCCGACTTGTATGAGGTCGTCACCACGATGTCATCGGCTCGCAGATGCGCCCCACCCATGCCGATAGGCCATCGAGTATCTGCGACATCGCCTGGGCATCCCCTGCTTGAGCAGCACGTATCAACTCGGGAGTCACCATAAGCTCAAAGGGGGGCGGCGTCATCAAAAGGTTCACGGGACAAAAAACTTTCCGTCGCAGGGAACCTTTTTGCGGCAAAGAATCCTTTGGGAGCAAAATGCGCGGTTCATCGATGGACCGCAATCAGTCATCGGAATGCGTCGCAAAAGAGGAACAGCATGCAAGAAGTCACGATCATTGGGGCCGGCCTAAGTGGCCTCATTGCAGCAATCCAGATCGCCGAGGGCGGCGGACGAGTTGTGGTCCACGGAGCCGGCGCGAAACCAGGGGGGCGTGCACGCACCGATGTGTCGATCCATCGCGTCAATCTCGGCCCGCATGCAATCTACCACCGCGGCGATTTCGGAGACTGGCTTATACAAAATGACCTTCTCCCCAAAGTCTATTACCCCAGCCTGCTGGGCCTGCGACTTCTATCAGGAGGTCGGTCGAGGCGCATGGTAGCCGGGCTCCCCAAAGTCATGAGCAGCGGCAAACGCGAAGCTCCGGTCGACCAGAGCTACCGAAGTTGGGCGACGCGAGAATTCGGGGCCGACGTTGCAAAGCTCGCGATCGGTTTCGCCTCACTTCCCACCTACCACCCCGACCCGGGCATACTTTCCGCCGCGTTCGTACAAGAACGCATCGCCCGTTCATCTGAGTGGCGCCCCGTTTGGTACGTGAGTGGCGGATGGATCACCTTGGTCGACAAACTCGTCGCGCGCGCCGAAGCGCTTGGCGTCGAAATCGTGACCCGATCAAAACTTGCTGAACTTCCCGACGGCCTCTGTGTTGTTGCCACCGACATCGCCACCGCGGCAAAATTATTGAATGAACCCATGCTCATCTCGCCCGGCCCCGACAACGCACTGTTCGATGTTTCCATCAAGAAGAAGCGAGGAGCCCCGACTGCAGTGCTCGACGTCGACGGGCATGTGTACATCTCATCATTTTCAGCGGGCGATTCTTCGATCGCACCCAAGGGCGAATGGCTACTGCAAGCTGTAGCCGGTATTGGTGAAGGCGAAGCTGTTGACACTGCCTGCGGTCGGATCGAAGCAGCAATGGATATCGGCTACAAAGGCTGGCGGAACCGCGCAGTCTGGCAGCGCAAGGGGGTAACCCGGAACACGGTTGGACCCTGCGAAATGCCGGGAACGACTTGGCGGGATCGCCCAGCCATCGACCGCGGACACGGACGCTGGTTGATTGGAAGTCATGTGGCGGCGCCAGGGATCCTGGCCGAAACATGTTTCGAGAGCGCGAAGACGGCGGCAGCCATGGTGCTCAGCAAGCTCGACTAAAGCTGGGCGCTTGTGTGGGGCGTCCAATGTACGCCAAGTGATTCGATTCGAATGAATTCAGCCCATCCTCAGGCCGTTGCGCTGACGCCCTAATTCAACGCGATCGGTCCAGTCAAGTTCAAATACGGAAAACGCCCAAAGCTTAAGCAATGCGCGCCGCGCGCTCGCACCGTTCTCACGTGCGGCACCCGGCTCATCGCGCTGCGATAGACTGCAGCGATGGATTCGAAGCGCCTTCGTCAATTCTGGTTCGTCGGGTTGTGGTTCCTCTTTCCGTGGCCCTTTATGATCTTTCAGGACGCATTTGTTCCAGCCGTTCGATATGTGTTGCTTGGGTCGACCGCCGCAGCTGTCGCCTTTGCCGAAGGCGCAGCGGGCCCCGTTGGCTTGATGGTGGCCCTCTTCGTGGGCTGGGGCGTACTGACGTCTGGCTTGTCGTGGCTGCTCGCAGGGTTCGTTGCGAAGTTGCTAAGCCACATCCCCCGTCGTATTGCATGGCTCGCAACCGCAGTGATCTTCGCCCTGGGATTCATCTGGGCGCTCGTTTTTGAACCCTATTCGACTCCCTTTGGTCGTGCGCCGCACGGTGGACTGCTGGAGGTGCTCTCGTAATGCGCAGCGCCATTCGAACGCTATGCATTCTCCTGATCGCGCAGACGCTCGCGGTAACGAGCCACGCTGAAACCCGCGAACCGTGTCACGATCGCGCGCCGCTTCGCCGCCCATTCTTTGGGGACACACACGTCCACACCACGTTCTCGTTTGATGCCTGGGGACAAGGCACGATGGGCGGTCCCGACGACGCGTACCGCTACGCGAAGGGAGAGACGATTGGCCTGCAACCCTATGACGAAAACAACATCGCCTTAGCAAGCGTCAGATTGAGACGACCGCTCGACTTCGCGGTCGTAACCGATCACAGCGACCTTCTCGGGGAAACCCAGATCTGCCGAACCCCAGGGCTCGAAGGTCATGAGTCGCTCGTCTGTCGCGTCGTGCGCCGCTTCCCGGCACTCGGGTACGCGCTCATCAATGGCAACACCTATTCGAGCGAAAGCCCAAAGCGTTACTCTTTTTGCGGCGAAGGGGGCAAGCACTGCATCGACGTCGCCAAGGGTCCATGGGATGTCACGCAAAGTGCTGCCGAAAACCATTACGATCGAAGCGACTCGTGCAGCTTCACAACCTTCGTTGGATACGAATGGACGGGTATGCCAGCGGGGGACAACATCCACCGCAATGTCATCTTCAAGAGCGAAGTCGCGCAGGCGTTTCCGACCACCTACATCGAGACGCCAACCGCAGAGGGTTTGTGGAACGCGCTGGATCGCGAATGTTTGAAGGCCGAAAACGGCTGCGACGTGATTGCGATCCCGCACAATTCGAATGTCAGCAACGGCCGCATGTGGTCAACGGTGCGCCCCGATGGAAGCCGCATCGACGCTGAAGAAGCACGCCTTCGCGCAAGGCTCGAAACGTTGGTCGAAGTCACCCAGCACAAGGGCGACAGCGAATGTCGTGCCGGCGCGGAGGATGAACTCTGCGCGTTTGAAACGCTCCCCTACGCCCGGATGCAAGACATGGCCCGGCCGCCCAGTTCCTTCACAGCCAAGCCACTTGTGTATGTACGAGAAACCTTGACTGCTGGTTTGGTGGAACAACAACGCCTGGGCGTCAATCCGTTTCAGTTCGGCCTGATCGGATCGACCGACACCCACTTCGCAACACCGGGCATGGTCGATGAAGACGAGTTCAAAGGACACGCGGCCGGTTCATCGAGTTCACGGTTCGGTGTTCCTGCTTTCCCCGACCGTCCGGACTTCAACCCGGGTGGACTCGCTGTGATGTGGGCCGAAGAGAATTCGCGCCCTTCCCTATTTGCAGCCATGAAGCGACGTGAGGCGTATGGAACCAGCGGACCGCGCATCGTAACGAGATTTTTTGGAGGTTTCGATTACGATCCGAACCTTTGCGCAGACCCCGCGCTGATCGCAAAGGCCTATGCGGGCGGCGTGCCCATGGGCGGCGAACTCCGCGGCGACGCGACGGCACCCTCGGCAGCACCAATGTTTCTCGTCTCGGCTCTCCGCGACCCAGGCGACGCAAAGGTCCCGAGCACTTCCTTACAGCGCGTCCAGATCATCAAAGGTTGGGTTGACGCAAACGGAAGCCACGAGCAGATCTATGAAGTCGCTGGCGACGCAGAGCCAATACCCGGTCAAGCGAAGCCCAGCGTCGATCTCGACACCTGCACTCCCCACAACACGGGTTACGACGAACTTTGCCAAGTGTGGCGAGACCCGGTATTCGACCCCAAGGTTCCTGCTTTCTACTACGCAAGGGTCATCGAAAACCCAAGCTGTCGATGGAACAGCTGGGTTTGTTCCAGAGCCAAGGTGAGCAAAGACGATTGCAACGCGGGCAACGTCCCCGACGGCCTCGAACTTTGCTGCGACGCGGAGATCCCCAAGACCATCCAGGAGCGCGCATGGACATCTCCAATCTGGTACACCCCATAACATGAACTTTTCAGCGTTCAGCCTGATGCAATGGCCCGAAGAGCGCAGCCAAAGTCAAGCCTTTCACAACGAACTTGAGCAGCTCACGCGCGCCGAGTCCCAGGGCTACTACGGCGCGTGGCTCGCCGAACATCACTTCTCGCGATACGGCATCGGTCCCGCAATCCATTTGACAGCCGCGAACCTCGCCGCGCGCACAAGCAAGATCAAAATCGGCACCGCGATCACCATCCTTCCCTTCATGCATCCGCTCCGGGTCGCAGAAGAAGTCGCCATGCTCGATATCCTTTCGCAAGGCCGCATTGAATGGGGCGTCGGCCACGGCTTCCAAGGGCACGAGTTCGATCGCTTTGGGGGCGACATCAAAGAAAGTCACAAGATCTTCTACGAACAACTCGACGTCATCAAGCTTGCCTGGACCGGAGAACCTTTCAGTCATCAAGGCGAGTTCTACAACTTTGACGAGCTGCAGTGTTTTCCGAACCCGATACAAGACCCGGCACCGCCGATCTATATCGCGGCTCTGAGTCCGTCTACAATCGAATGGGCCGCCCAGAATCGTTACCCGATTCTTGCGGACCAGTTCTCCTCCACCAAGCGACTCGAAAGGAATCGAACTCTCTATCGCGACACGGCTGCGTCCGCCGGATTCAACCCGGACGAAGCCCCCACCCCGACACTTCGCCACGTGTATGTGGGCGAGACCATGGCGAAAGCGCGTGAAGAAGCGGCAACGGGGCTCCTCTGGTACTACCGCGCCCTTGCAAAAGTCGGTTCGCCCGAAGGCAGCGGCTCTGTGCCGAAGAACGACTTTTTCTACCGTATCTTTGGTCAGAGTGGGTGCAATCCAGACAAAGACCCAGACGGATTTTTGAAGTTCTTGTTCGACGAATGCACGATCGTTGGTGACGCCGCCTATTGCCGCGAGCGAGTGAGCGAACTGCGCGAACGCATTGGCCTCGAACACCTGATCTGCTGGCAGAACTTCGGCGGGCTCGCCCATGAGCAGGCGATGAGTTCGCAGAAACGTTTGATCGAAGAAGTCGCGCCCGCCTTTCCTTAGCGAAGGGACAGGGACTAGCGAAGGAACAGGGACGAAACGGAGTCACACGTGAGTTGGAAAGACGAAGTCGATGGAATCGAGGCGCGTCGCGCACTTGCCAAAGAACTCGGCGGCGAAGAGGCGGTCGCGGCCCAACACCAACGCGGAAAGCTCACCATCCGAGAACGGATCGATAACCTCGTCGACGGCAGCAGCTTCAGCGAACAAGGCCCGATCGCAGGCCATGCCGAAACAGATGAGGACGGCAACCTGATCTCCTTCACGCCCGGTAACTACGTCCTTGGGCTCGCCAAGATCGACGGTCGGCCTTGTGCCGTCGGCGGCGAAGACTTCACGCAAAGAGGCGGGTCCCCTACTCCCGCCGGACTTCGCAAGAGTGTCTACGCCGAAGATCTCGCGTGTCGCTACCGCGTCCCGCTCGTTCGATTTCTCGAAGGCGGCGGAGGCAGTGTGCGCGGTTCAGGCAAGCAAGCCGCCGGCCCCCGACTCGCCGGAGATGCGGTCTATACGCGTCAGCGCTTTGAATCGTTCGCGAAGGTGATGGCAACAGCGCCAGTCGTCTCCGCGGCCGTTGGCGCCGTCGCAGGTTTCCCTGCGGCCCGACTCGCGGCATCCCATTTTTCAATCATGACGAAGAATACGTCACAGGTTTTGATCGCGGGGCCGGCGATCGTTGAACGCGCCTTTGGCATCCAAATGACCAAAGACGAACTCGGGGGCGCGAAGGTTCACGCAAAGAGCGGCGTGGTGGACAATGTGGCTGAAGACGAAGAAGAAGTCTTTCGCCTGATCCGTCAATTTCTTTCGTACCTGCCGGGGAACATCTGGCAGCTGCCCCCGGTATTCGACGGCGGCGAAGCCGACGACCGGAAGCGCTGCGAAGAGTCCCTGCTCGAAGTGATTCCGCGCGACCGCAAGAAAGTTTATAAGATGCGGTCAATCTTGAAGGCCGTCCTCGACCGCGGATCGTTGTTCGAGTTGACCCCCGGCTATGGGCGCTCCCAAATCACCGCCCTCGGTCGTCTCGAAGGACGAACGGTGGGGGTGATCGCGAACGACCCTTACATCTATGCAGGCTCCATGAGCGCTGAGGGTGCGCAAAAGGTCGAGCGATTTATCAAGCTTTGCGACTCGTTCGCGCTTCCCATTCTTAGCTTCGTCGATGAGCCCGGCTTCATGATTGGGCCCGCGGCCGAACAGGCCGCGACAATTCGACACGGTGTTAACGCCATCATGGCCACTGTGACTTCAAAGGTACCCTGGGCATCCGTGATCGTGCGCAAGATGTATGGCGTGGCCGCTGCGGCGCACTTCGGCCCAGAGGGCAACGTCTTCACCTGGCCCTCGGCGGAAGCCGGCGCGCTCCCTATTGAAGGAGGTGTCGCGGTCGCGTTTCGCCGCGAAATTGCCGAAGCCCCCGACCCGGAAGCCAAACGCGCCGAACTCGAAGCCACCTTTGCCAAGGGACGCAGCGCGTTTCCCCGCGCCGAGGCCTTTGCGGTTCACGACTTGATCGACCCTCGTCGCACACGCCCAACCCTATGCGAATGGCTTGACTGGGCAGAGCCCTTGCAGCGAGAACTCGTCGCGTCGAGGCCCCCGCCCATTCGCTGAGCATCACCAAATTCAGCGAACCCACGCGCCCGAACTTCCTGCGGATCGCAGAATACTGAGATCTATGAAGCCTTCAGCGGCGATTCGATCGCCGAGCCCTGCAGCTGCTTCCAAAATTTTGGAGTGCGCGATACCGGTCACTCGCCCCATCACCTCATCGTCAATGCGCGCACCTTGAGTTTCGATATTCACAATACTGGCTTCCTGCTCTTCGACAAATCAACAGTGCTTCAGCCGACATCCGTGCCCTACGCCAAATTGGTGTAGATTTGTAACTTCGAATCACATCGGGCCACGCCCAAGTCGCTTGGCAAACCTTATTGAGGAGCCCACGTGGACTTTCAACGCCGAAAACTCCTGGCCGGACTTGCCGCAACGCCGCTCGCGATCGCCGCGGGTTGCGGAGAAACGGCCCGCTACACCCAAGCCGACGCCCTCGCCCTTGATGACCAGCGCATACGCGACCGAGAGCAGGCAGGAAAAGGTCCGTTCGGCGATCAACGTTACCAAGGCTATCTCGGCCTTTCCGATTTGCCGTATTTCGAACGGGATGACTCGGGGACGTTGCGATGCGTCGTCGCCGACTTGCCGCCAGTATTGGATATCCACGCGCACCTGGGCATGGCACTCCTCTTTGCACCGCGAATCGACCTGCAAGCGCGTCACGAACGCGCCCTGCATTTGCTCGACTGGGAAGACGACGACACCGAGGCCGTGCTCGATCTCGATATGTATATCAACGGGAATTTCACCCCGTCTGATCTCCGTGAAATGCGTTTCGAAGCCGCGACCCAGCTGCTGTGGGGAAGTCGCAAAGCGGAGACCCATACGATTCCAAACTTGATCGCCGAGATGGACGAAACCAAAGTCACCTATTCAGTGATCTTGCCTGTCGACTTTGGCTTGCCATTTGGAGACAACCTCACCGACCGCTTCATGCAGGCCATCGAAGAATCGGGCGAACAAGATCGCTTGATTCCCGGCGCCTCGGTTCATCCTTCCGATTCGAAGGCCCCCGAAAAACTCGCACGCTACGCGGCAGCCGGCGCGCGCATGGTCAAGCTGCACCCCGCGATGGGGCGCTTCTTTCCAGATGACGAAGCCATGTTCCCGATCTACCGCGCGTGCGATGAACTGGGTCTCCCGGTGATCTTTCACGGGGGACGCGCGGGCATCGAACCGGAAGCGATGCACCAGTACACGCTGATGCGTCACTATGAAGGGGCCTTCCGAGCCTTTCCCAACGTTCAATTTGTATTGGGTCACGCGGGCGCGCGTGACGCCGAAGACGCGATCACCCTCGCGGCGCGGCATCCCAACCTTTGGTTCGACAGCCACGGACAGGGCGTCACGATGCTCGCCAGGATGCTCGACGAAATCGGTCCGGATCGGCTGCTGTATGGCACCGACTGGCCGTTCTATCACCTGGCCTCAGCACTCGCCAAAGTCTTGATCGTGACAGAGGACAGGCCCGCCGATCGCGTCGCCATGCTGTATGGAAATGCGGCGCGCCTGTTGGGTCTACCATAAGAAGAACGTTTATTTTCAGTGCTTTGCGGCTTCACCTGCGTTCTCATGAGATGTGCCCCGCAGGCCGGACGTCCTCGCGAAAACAAATCAAGCCAAAACCGGAATTTGATTCCGGTTTCTGATATCGTGGGGCTGTCGTCGTTCCACGCCCCAAGGCCGGGCGGCGAATCGTTGTTTCGATTTGGATCTCTTCGTTGGTTTCATGATGTCAAAAGAAGCGAGCAACATGGTTCAGCCCACTTCCGATCTACATTGGATCCGGTCGCCCCGCCAGGCGCGTACCCACGAGAGCCTCGAGCGCCTGCTCGACGTTGCGGAGTCGATGCTTCACGACAAAGACTTCGACGACATCCATGTGAGCGAGATCGCGCGGCGCGCCGAGACTTCGGTCGCGGGCTTCTATCGACGCTTCCAAGACAAAGACTCTCTCCTCCATGCGCTTCACGAACGACGCTGCGAAGAAGCCTTCGCGACCGCGGACGACGCACTCTGCCTAGAGAGATGGAACGGTGCGAGCATCGCTGAGATCCTGTTCGCAGTTTTTCCCTTTCTCGTTGAGATCCTCCACTCGAATGAGGGCCTCGATCGCGCGATTTACCAGCGCGCCATTACCAACGAACCCATGCGCGAGCGATCGATGAAGATCAGCCGCCATGTGATCAATGGCTTGTCCGACTTGATCTTCGAACGTCAAGACGAAGTTAACCACCCCGACCCCAATACCGCAGTGCCCTTCGCGGTCATCCAAACGATGGCCTTGGTTGTGCAGATTTACACCGCGGGCATCCGCGACATCTTTCCAACGCCAATGAGCGACGACAAAGTTGCACATGAACTCGCAACTTCTTGTCTCGCTTATCTCGGAACTTCTAACCCCTATGCGCCTTTTGGAGGAGATCGACCATGAAAAGATTCATTGATCCAAACGAACTCGCTCGAGACAGTCGGTTTGTACGACAAGACAATGCCCAGTCGACTGTGTTGGCAGCCATGCCCGACGATGTTGATGTCATCGTCAACGCATTCGAACAGTTCAGCCCGATGATCGAAGAGTCGGTCAGGGGAACTGCAGCCCAGTCGCTCTTTGACGCTTACGGACCCGGCTTCGCGCTCACGGTACTGAACGAGCCGATCGATCCGGACGCACCCGAAGGCTTGACCCGCTTGCTGCTCCGCATGCACGGCATTTTCGTCGGCGAGATGCAGGCCCTCGAAGGCGCGGCGCGGTCACTCTGGGACTTTCCCGACGCACCGTGGGAATTCAAGATGAACATGGCACGCCAGTGCTGGGACGAAGGTCGTCACATTCAGATCTTCGAAAAACTCCTCGTCCACCTCGGTGGCTACGTGGGGATGTTCCCGGAGAGCACCTTCTTGTTCGAAGCCGCATGCTCGGACGATCCAGCCATGCGCGTTGCGGGTGTGAACCGCGGCCTCGAAGGTCTCGCCTGCGATGTCTTCCGCGACATGATTCGTTACGCAGAAAAGACGGGCGACGAAAAAATGCGCCAGGCCGTCGACTATGTCTTGGCAGATGAACTCACCCACGTGCGCTTCGGCAGCGAATGGGTGCGCGAATTTACCAAGGACGATCCCGAGTACTTGAAGCGAACCCAGGACTACCGTCGCGCTGTGGACAAGCAGTTCAGTTTTGGCGGCGCACGCTCTGATCGTGAGGATGCGGCGATTCCGATCGCATGGGAAGATCGTCTTGAAGCCGGCTTTACCGAAGAGGAGCTAACCGAGTTGGCCAATCTTTCTGGAGATGGCCCAAGCAAGAAGACCCTCACCGCCGCAGCGAATATTCTTCGCGAGCGACACTTCGAAAAGCGTGCAGCAGACGCAGAGGCAGGTGCCCAGTCATGAGCGAACAACAACGCATGTACCCGGGCATGAGCCCCGACGAAAAAACAACCTTTGCACCCTACTCTGCCTTTGACATCCCGGCAGATCTTCGAGAGCTGTCCGGTCGCTATGACGTCGAAGCCATGGCCCGACGGGTTCGCAACTTTCGCTACGCCGAAGAGTGGACCATGATGGTTCTCGGAGGTTGGATCGCCACGGTTCCGGAACTCCCGGTCAAGACGGGCCTGGGCAAAGTGATATGGGATACCGCCCAAGCTGCAGACGTCCTCGGCAAGCGATTGCCGGAGCTTCGCTGCGGAACCAAGTCGGTTCACGCTTCCGAGTCGGCCAACGACGCCTTCGCGAACTTGGTGAACGCGATCGCCGAGCCGGAAAGGCCCGACCTCACGATCGAAAAGCTGACGGGTGTCTTCGACGTCTTGATGCCGCATCTGATCGACGTCTACGAACAGACGATGCGCGAGACGGACCAGATCTGCGATGCACCCACGATCGAACTGCTTGAAGAAATGGTTCGCAAGCGACGTCGCAACGTCGCCTGGGGCCAGGAAGTCCTCGATCGGCTCTGCGACACCGACGGCCTGCGCGAACGGCGCCGGACGCGGGCGGACGCGCTCAATGAAGAACTCGTGAAGAGCGGTGGCGTGACAGGCACCCTCACCGAAGACCGCGGCACCCTGAACTAGTTTCGTCCTACCGAGGGCTCAGGCCCTATTCAAGTTTTGCACCTAACGACGAACGCTCGGAGGATCGCGCAATGCGCGGTCCTCCGAGATTTCTACGAATTAAGAACGCTTGTCTGTGGCTTGCCTATACTGGCGACCACACAAGCGCCATCGCACGCGCCTTTGACGCGCACGCGACGGTTGACAACTTCACACGACCGCAAACCCTCAACTTTAGGCAGCCCCCTATGACGACGACGTTCAATCTGATCGAAGACGGTCAGTCCCATGAAATCAACGCTTCCGTCGACGCGACTTCGGTACGCCTCGATACCACGACAGCATTGCGAGCACTCGGCTGGACGCAAAAGCCTGAAGGGCTCTGCCAAGGTGACGTCTGCGTTCCCGTTGCGAACAACCCCGACTTGATTACGGACCAAGGGGTCCACCTAGAAGGACTCGCAGAGTTGCTCGGTCGACCGCTCGCGATCAATCGTGATCACGCAGTCGCAAGTCTCGGCGCTGCGGCCGAAAGCCACGGCGCCCAACTGGCCGGCGGTGAAGCACCTGATTTCACGCTGCCCGACCTCGCCGGCAACGAACACACGCTTTCAAGCTTTCGAGGTAAGAAGGTACTCCTCATCGCCTATGCGTCCTGGTGAGGCTGCCGAGAAGATCTGCCCGTGTGGCAGGCGCTTTACGAAGAACTTGGCGACGAAGGTTTTGTGCCGATCACAGTTGCGCTCGACGCGTCTTGCGATGACGCGCGCCCTTTCATCGAAAAGGCGAATCCAACCCATCCGAGTGTAATCGACACGGAGCACGTCGTGGCGCATCGCTACGGCATGATCAATGTTCCCACCGTCGTTTGGATCGATGAACAAGGTGTCATCGTCCGACCCAACACCGCCGAATACGGCACCGATGTCTTTTTGCAGTTCCACGGACGAGAGTCGGGTCCCTTCCTCGACGCGGTCCGGGCATGGGTGAAGACCGGCGAAATTACGACGGACAAAACGGTCCCAGCCCACATGCCTCCGCCCAATCCAGACGAAGAACTCGCCCGGGCCGAATTCGCAGTCGCCTGGTCGTTGCATCAGCGCGGTGAAACGGAAGCGGCCGAAACGCACTTTGATCGCGCCGGGGAACTTTCTCCCAACGACTGGACCATCCGACGCGGTTCGATGCCGATTCGCGGCAAGAACCCAATGGGCCCCGAGTTCTTTGAGTTGTTTCAGGATTGGGAATCTCGCGGGAAGCCGGATTACGCCAAGATGGCCGCGGAGCGCGGGCGTTAGGCGCATCGGACGCGGGATCGAAAGAAGCTCGAATGCTTCGTGCCATCTCATTGGCCGCGACGTTTCCCACATGCCACGCTCGTTGCGAACGTTCCCCGATACTGCCCGCAACTTGCGACCCGACAAAGGACTCTAAGCTTGGCCAACACCTCTCCGATTTCACTATGCATCGGTTTTCCCGGCTTGTACCAAGACCGTTTCATCGCGCGCTTGCGCGAGATCGATCCGCGCATCGAGGTCTCACTGCTCCCGGTCGACCCGGACTCAGACGGGGCCAGTGACACATCTCACTTGCCCCATGACGAACCGCCAGCGTGGGCCCAAGGTCAAGCCGATGCGCGGCGCACCGCACTCGCAAGCGCCGAGGCACTCATCACCCTCAGTACCCCAAAAGCCTTAATGGACGTCGCACCACGACTCAAGTGGATTCAGTCTCTCGGTGCGGGCGTTGAACAGTTTGTCGCGGCGGGAGCACGGCGCGACCGTGTTGTTGTCACCAATGCATCCGGCGTGAGTTCAGCATCCATGTCCGAGTTTGTTATTGGGCGCCTACTGCAGATCTGGAAGCGCTTTCCCGAAGCCGACGGCCACCAAAGAAATCGCGCATACGTTCGCACGTATGGAAGAACGTTCGGCGGATCGGTTCTCGGGATCGTGGGGATGGGTGGAATTGGTCAGGCGGTTGCCACGCGCGCTCGAGCCCTCGGACTCACGGTCTTGGGCCTGAAACGAACCCCCACCGCCATCGACACCGAGGCGTCTCCTGGGGCACACGAAATATTCGGCCCCACGCAGCTGCACGAAATGCTCGCGCGCTGCGACGCTGTCGTTGTCGCTGCCCCCGCGTCTCCCGAAACCCACCATATGATCGATGCTGCGGCGCTCCGCACGATGAAGCCCGGTGCAGTGTTGGTCAACGTCGCGCGCGGGTCCCTCGTCGATACGAAGGCGCTGATCACCTCGCTGAACGAAAAGCATTTGGGCGCCGCGGTCCTCGATGTCTTTGAAGAAGAACCCCTGCCCTCGAGCGATCCGTTATGGGACACCGAGAACGTGTTTATCTCTGCCCACTCGTCGGTTTCGGTGGATCGCTACATGGACGACATCTTCGACCTGTTCGAAGAAAACGTGCGACGCTACGTCCGCGGCGAACGACTACGCAACGAAGTCGACATGGAAGCATTGGGCTTTGCGTAGGTATTGGGCTTTGCGTTGGTATTGGGCTTTGCGTAGCCAATAGACTTTGCTTAGAAATCGGGCTTTGCGTCGATCGAAATAACGTTAGCCATGGATTCAGGCATGTCGTTGTGTTTTCGCGCCACGGCTACAGCTCGACCACGGTCCGTCCAACGGTCTGACGAGACTCGAACACTTCGAGCGCGCCAGGAATGTCAGCAAACGGCACCACATTTCCAATAATGGGGTGAATTGCGCCTTCTGCCAGCAACACCGCGAGTGCCGCGTGAACTTCGTCGCCGACGCTCTTGGGCATCAAATTCCAGCCCGTAGCACGCTTGATTGCTTCCGATTGACTTGAGTACGCGAGCAATACCCCAAGCACCGCAAAGTTTCCGAACAAGATGGGGCGCGGTGTAAGAGTATTGTCTTCGACACCAATCCCGCTCGAAAAGCCAACCATCACGTGTCGGCCGTTGCGCGCGATACATCCCCAAGTCTTTTCGGCTACGTCGCCGCCGACGGTATCGAATACGACATCCACCCCAACGCCGGATGTTGCCTCCATCACCTCGGCCGCAAAGTCTTGGTCGCTGTAGTTGAGCGCTACGTCGGCGCCGAGTTTTTCGCAGAAGGCGACTTTTGCCGCGCTCCCCGCGGTCGTCACCACGCGCGCTCCGGCGGCCTTTGCGACCTGCACCGCCGCCGAACCGATTCCCCCGGCTGCCGCGTGTATTAAAACAGTTTCGCCCGACTGGATTCGGGCGCGTTCATGAAGCGCGAGATAGGAAAGGTGGAACGGGTAGAAGAACGCGGCGGCATCGCTCCCGCTAAGTGCATCGGGGACGTCGAACACCATGTCGACACCCGCGATTGCGTATTCGGCATATCCTCCGACCGCGCCTTCGGGCGTCGCCATCACGCGGTGCCCAAGAAGCGACTCCGCGCCCGCCCCCGCTTCATCAACGGTACCGACCACCTCCATCCCTGCGATATAGGGCAAGCTTGGGTTGACGGTCTGATAGCGGCCGTAGCAGCCGTCGATGTCGTTGAAGTTTAGAACCGTGTGACTCACCGCAATGCGGACTTGCCCGGGGCCCGGAAAAGGGGAATCGATCTCGTCGAGTTCCAGAGCCTGGGTGGGTGGGCCGTGTTGATGAACTCTCCAAGCTTTCATTCGCGCTCCTTTCACCGAAGGCTATCCATGTGCTCAAGGCTGTTTATGTGCTCAAGACGATTCATGCACTTAAGGCTGTTCGTGCGCTCAAGGCTGTTCGCGATCGTGATCGAGCCTAACCACGAAGTCAACTCATGTCGCAGCGAACAAGCCGATTCGTAGCGCGTCTTCGAATGCTGCTAGATTTACAGTGTGCGCCCAATGCTCCACACGAGGTGGATCTCAATTGAGTGATGTGATGATTCCGCTTTCGGACGCGGATGCGAATGAAGAAGTCACCATCTACGTGAAGGGGTTTCTCGCGCGCGGAGAAACCCCGGCTCACTTCGACTCTTGGTACACCGCCCATACCCTACTCGTAGAGAGTCATGGATGGGCGCCCTATGCCCTGGGCTACCAATGGGATTCGGGCAAACTCCAGAAGTTCGCGCTGCCCGTCGCGAGTGCGGCGAAGACAATCTACGACATCTATCGGTTTATTCGTCACACCCGCTCATTCGCGCCGGTTGCCGCGGCGGGTTGGTTCGTCGCAGAACAAGCCGCAGTTATCAGCGCGCGCTTTGTCGGTCAGTTCCTCGAAGCACGTAGACAAGCGAGCGTCCGAGCAGAAGATCTTGCATCGCGTTTATCCGACCTGTCCGAGCAGCATTCGCGGGTGCGCGTCGTGGCGCATTCACTGGGCTGTCTTCAGACCATCGAGGCCGCAGCACTTCTCGCACCCGAAGTACGTCCGCACGAGATCCACTTATGCGCGCCCGCGTGCCTCGAAGTGGATGTCGCAGACAAACTCGATGCTGTGGCGCGCGAAGTATCTTACGCGTACTACACCAAGCTCGACCACGTGCTCGATCTGAGCTTTCGCGCGATCTCCCAGGCGCATGCCATTGGGGCTGTAGGCCTTGAGGGGGACTACGCGGGGCTCAGCCCCGTTGACGTTTCCCATGCATTCGACTTCTGGGTGCATACCGAATATAAGAATCGCTTCGGCGACATTGCGATGCTTGCACCTAAGACGTCGCGGGCTCGGCTTTCGAATTAAACCTCGCCTGTCGCACGCAATGCGTTTTTCGCTTCCAGCTCGCGCAAGCGCACTCGACCACGCGCCGGCGATTCGCCCGTCGCCCATTCAACCGCTTCAAGAAGCAAGTCTGCGGTGAGCCCGAACACACGCCCTTCGGACACTTCGACCGTCGCGTTGATGCATGGCGTGGTTCCGAGATACACGGTTTCTTCGCTTCGGGCTTCAGGGGAGAGCACTTCAGTAATGCCCACAATTATGATGCGTGCGACTTCATCGGGATTCGCGACCAACGTCGGCCTGCCGTTGAGCCAAGCAACCACTGGAACGATGTGGTGCGCCGCACTACTCCACGCGTCGTCGAGCTGCCCCAGCACTTCGACTTCGTCCGGATCAAGACCAATTTCTTCATGGGCCTCGCGCACTGCCGCGACGTTCCATGTTTCATCCGCTTCGAGCACACCGCCGGGAAAGGAAACCATGCCTCCGTGACTGCGCAGTTTTCGCGCGCGTTCGGTCAGAACGACAAATAGGTCGTCACCCTCGCGCCAAAAAGGAATCAAGACGGCGGCACGACGGTAGAAGGCAGGAACAACCTCTGCAGGAAACGCAAAGCGTTCGCGGTCGGGTAGCGAACGTAGCCGCCGCTCCATCGCCTCGGCCGAAGTGTCCGTCATCTACTCAAGCTCGACGCCATAATGGTTGATGTAAGGCGCAAGCCGATCGTGAAGATCTTCCCGGGTGAAGCCCCACTCTTCGGGCGTGTAACGATGAACGCCGAATTTCCCCTTCGGCTTGTCAGCGAGGTAGCCGCGGATTCGCTCGCCGTGCTCGGGGGTGAAGTCTCGCTCCATCGACGCGTAAGCGCGCCGCAAGGTTTCAACAGGTTCTTTCAAGAGCTTTAAGAAGTGCACATCGACAAAGCGCTTTGGTAAGCCACCCGACTCGCGCAGGGTCACACTGTCGTTTAATGCATTGCCGAACACGCCATCGATTACCGCCCGCAACATGTCGAGATCGACTTGATCCGTTCGCATCCACTGCACCATGGCGGTCGTGCTCACCGTCGAAGGCATGCTCTTCGCGGGGTCGCGATGCGTTTGAACGACCCAAGCATCGGGATAAGTTTCAAAGAGCATCGGGAGATTGCCGAGATGCCCCGGCGTCTTCAGCAGCCAAGTACAACTGGGATCGTTGCGCTGAAGGAACTGCAGCATGTGCCGATGAAACTGGTAGTCGCGGTCCATCTCAGGAACCCACTCTCCAAGCTTGGCAATCATCGCCCAGTGGGGGCCCGTAAAGCTCGGCATGCAGAGCGTCACGCATTCCACGGGGAGGTCAGACCGCAGTTCGTGAATCGCCGCAAACTCGGGTTGAAGGTCCGCCCAGAGTTCTTGCTCAAATTCACTCAACTGCAACCGTTCGTCGCCCGCGTCGTCCCCGTCCCCTGCATGAGCAACAGGATGGAGAGCCTGCCACGCTGCGGGTGCAACGAGATCGGGGTCAAGAGACAGAAGTTCAAACAGGATTGATGTCCCCGAACGCGCCGGGCCGGTGACGATCACCGGCGCAGTAACCTTGCCATCGAGAATCGCTGGCTTGTTGTCCACTTCGTGGGTCATCAACAGACGAGAGCGAAGCGAGCGCAAAAGCTCTCCCTTCGTGATGAGACGGCCCAGCAGATGCAAATCGCCCGTGTCAATTGAGCGAGCGAGCCGTAGAAACGCGTCTTGCCAATGAGGATCCCCGAAGTCGCCCTTTGGCATTCCACCCGCTGCGCGCACACCGGTTTCAAGAAGCGCGTCGGCGTCTATCGGAACGAGATCACGGAGCGATGCCCCACTGGCCTCTACGATGGAATTCAAACGTCTCACCCAAGCGGGGCGTTCGTATCGCTGCGCCATAGGTTTAAGCCCGGTAGATTCCTTGCCCCGCATTGCATCCTCCCGTGTTCGCACGCGTCCCGCTTAGGTTTCTCTTCGTTTGTATTGATGAATCGCTTTTCTTCGCGATGATGAGATGAGGATATATCAGGCCCAATCCTCGCGGCAACGAAGGTGAGTCGTTCACAAAAGCGAACTTGCTCACCTTGTTCTAGTCTGCGTCGCCTCGTTGCCGCACCGCCCTCGCGCGGTCGCGCCTTCGCCTCGATTGCAAACTCAATGATTGCAATTTCAACTACATCAAAATTAAAGAAAGCAAAGGATTCCACCATGCGTATTGGCGTTATGTCCGGGGCAACACCCGGCCCCGATGGCACCCTCGACGGACTCGTCGCCCGAGCCAAAGACCTCGAAGCCCGCGGCTTTCACGCGATCTGGATGGCCAACATCTTCGGCCACGACGCCATCTTGGCCCAGTCGATTGTCGGCCGCGAAACAGAGCGCATCGAACTCGGCACCGCGGTGGTCCCGAGTTATCCGCGACACCCCCACGCTATGGCGCAGCAATGCCTCACCGCACAGGAAGCGTGCGGCGGACGCTTTACCTTGGGGCTCGGTCTTTCTCATCAGCTGGTCATCGAAAACATGTTCGGCATGTCGTACGAAAAGCCGGCCCGTCACATGCGCGAATACATGGAAGTGCTCGGCCCACTGCTCCGCGGAGAACCGGCGGCCTTTGACGGAACCCAGTACAAGGTCCACGCATCTGTTGACGTTCCCGGGGCCGCACCCGTTGGCGTTTTGATCGCGGCCCTCGGTGACCATATGTTGAAGATCGCGGGGCGGACTTCCGACGGAACCATTTTGTGGATGACCGGCGCCAAGACGATTGAAACCCATATTGGCCCCAAGGTCCGTGCTGCAGCGAGCGAAGCGGGCCGACCTGAGCCGCGCATCGTTGCGGGTTTCCCGATCGCCGTGACGGACAATCCAGACATGGTGCGCGAGAAGATCTCCAAGGGCCTGGCGATGTACGGCACCCTTCCCTCTTACCGAGCCATGCTCGACAAAGAAGGCGCAGCCGGTCCCGCGGACATCGCCATCGTGGGCAACGAGTCGGAAGTTTCCAAATCGCTCGACCGCTTGCGCGATGTCGGCGTGACTGACTTTGACGCCGCGATCTTCCCCGCCGAAGACGACACCGATCGTCGAACGATCGAATTGTTGCAAAGTCAGCTCTAGACGAAGGCGCACTACCCGAGAAGCGAAACCTTGCTTAGATCCCGTGCCGCTTGAACTTGGTGAACAATGTCCGTTCGCCGATGCCGAGTACGTTCTCGGCAACCGACTTATTGTGGTCGGTTGCCGCGAGCGCGCGCAGGATCACATGCCGCTCCGTTGGCCTCCGTCCTCAAGGTCTGTCGCATTCGACCCTGCCCCGCTGACGTCGGCAAAACTCATGAATTCGCGAGACTAAAGCGAAGGTCGGGCCGAAGACGATGCCGCTTGCTTCGCCGGCTCCTTCGAGTCAGCCATTGACGCACGAAGTGCGGGCAGGTCTTTCAAGTATGGCAGGCCGATCAGCGCGCGGAGCAGCAGCAACACCACCGGAAACGTAAAGCCAAACGCAAGCACCGACGCCTCGTCACCATAGGGCGAGTAGAAGTACAGCATCGCGGCTTGCTGAGTCCCCAGACCCGCTGGCGTGAAGGGCAAAGCGGCCGACATCATCACGGCCGGCGTGCTCGCTGCGGCGAAGCTGAGTGGCAGTTCAACGCCGAACGCGGAGCAGCCCAACCAAAAGACACCGATGAATACCGAAAAGTAGACCGACTTCAGCACGATCAAGATCGCGACATCCTTGATCAAGGCCTTACGGTGAGACTGAAAAATACCCAGGCCGCGGATCCGCATCGCCCAGCTGTAGTTCCCCCAGTTGCTCATCATGAAAGCAAGTAAGATCACAGTCACCACCACCACGCCGAGTCCAAGGTTGCGAATCGATGTGGCCACGGTGGAAGCCGGGAGGAGCATTGCGCCGAAACCCGCGAAGCCCGCGAGCACCATGCCGTCGATCGCCTGATAGAAGAGCATCGTACTCGTAGACTCAACTGCGCCGATCTTCTTCGATGTCCGCAGATGCAGAATCACTGCGGCCGTTCCCAAGTTCCAATTGATCGGCGTAAGCAGGTAGGTCATTCCCCGAAGAGACCGAGCTTCCGCCCAACTGACTTTCGCATTGAAACGGGAAAACAAAAATGCAAACGCGGCGGAGTCGAGGAGGAACCAGAGAACGACCGCGATCAACATCACAGGGATGAAGACTTCGAGGCGCGCCGACTGTGCGGCCCTCCAAGTGTCTTCAAAGTCAACTGCTTCGAAGATGAAGTAGAAGATCAAAGCGGTGACGAGCCACGGTGCCGCCTGCTTCAGGCGAGCGACAACCGGAGAACGTTTCATTTCGTTGCTCGGTTCGGGGTCATCGGAGGTCGGCTTCGAGGGACTGGTCATGGACGAAGCATCGCAGATCCCTAGACACAAATCGGGATGCAAACATGGAAATACGAGTCGGCAGCCGGTCGCTTCGATGTGCTCGACGCTATCTTAGCCTCGCCTAATAATCACATTCGCAAGCAAAATCGCGTTCGACGTCAACAACATGCAGGAGTCCTCATGAGTTTTTCATCCGATGTATTTTCAATTGAACGAGACGGACACGTCGCCACACTATGGCTGGACCGCCCCGAAAAACGCAACGCCATGGCACCGAGTTTCTGGCACGACCTCCCCTACGCAATGGCAGAGCTCGGGGACGATCCCGACGTGCGCGTGGTCGTGTTGGCCGGCAAAGGCAAAAGTTTTTGTGCCGGCCTTGATCTCACTGCGTTTGGCGGTGCGGGCATCGGACTCCAGCAGGCGAAGCCCGCCTCTCAAGCGGAAGCCAACCTCCAGCAAGTTCGAACGACGCGTTCGTTCCAGGCCGCGATCACGTCGATCGCCAACTGCCCGGTCCCCGTGATTGCGGCGATTCACAGTCACTGCATTGGCGGCGGGATCGACCTGGTCACCGCCTGCGATATCCGCCTTGCTTCAGCCGATGCCACGTTCGGCGTGCGCGAAACCAAGATCGGCATCGCGGCCGACGCCGGCACGCTCCAGCGCTTGCCCGGCATCATCACCAAAGGACACGTCGCAGAACTGGCCTATACGGGCAAAGACATCGACGCGGCTCGCGCCGAAAAGATTGGTTTGGTCAACGACGTGTACCCAGACCAACAGGCAACCCTGGACGCCGCTTACGCGATAGCCAATGAGATTGCGAGCAACGCCCCGCTCGCCGTGCGGGGCACGAAGTTCATGCTGCAACAAGGCGAAGATCTCACGACCGAGCAGAGTCTACTCCTGAACGGCTTGTGGACGATGATCGCCAACCTCGGCTCGAATGATCTCGGCGAAGCCATGAAGGCATTTACCGAAAAGCGCGCGCCGGATTTCAAAGGCAACTAGGCGCACGTCAAACGAAATAGAAACAAAAGGCGGGCGGCGGCCTTGGCGAAATACATCCACCACTTCCTCGGCTAACGCGCTGGCACCGGGTCGCATGACTAAAACGCACTGCCAGAACGCATGACCAGAACGCCCCACCCGAAATAGACGCTTTAGCCGTTGCGCTCGAGTTGGCGGATGAGCGCGCTAATCGCTTCCCTAGGCTCAATGGCGTCGAACTTGGCCTCCACCGCGGCGTCGATCTTTTCATAGCGGCGGATCGGTGGCGGCGGAGAGAGTTCGGCCGGTTCGCCGCCGTCGCGCAGCGTCAGGCCAAGCGATCCGTCGCCGGTTACATCCACCACCCATCGCCCGGGCGACAGCGATCGGTACGCAGCCTTGCCGTGACTTTCGCCCTCGTTGTCCCAGTCAACGTCTACAAAGCGCGGGTCGATGAGCATGCCTTCTTCGGGGGCCGTGGTGTCGTCGAACAAGCGACGGATCCAGAGCCTCCCGTTCAACACCACGTAGTCGACATAAATTTCGCGACTTGGATCGTAGGGAGATTCGAGGGTCTGGAGTTCGCCCTCTGCTGTGCGAATCACGACCGTCAGTTTTTGGTCTTCTACCCACAGTTCAGTCACTGCCGTACGGCGGACCGCTTGGTTGTAGCGGTCACGAAGTACCTCGTAGTCTGCGCCGAGTTCCTCGAGGCGCTCTCGGTAGACCTCGGTTTCGATCGCCGCTTCGACGAGCCGCAAGGAAGCAAATCCGGCTGCGATCACCAGCACGCCAAGCAGAATATTCAAAATACGTGTCATGAACCGGCCCCCCGTTGAGCGCCCAGATGCTACGCGACCGCCCCGCGCTTGGCTATCCACGCCCTCGCTGGGGAAGCAGTGGTGTTCGGAACGACCTATCGGTGCGCGTTCGATGGGATAAGGTGTCGAAGCACACACGCCAAGGAGATCTCATGGGGTTCTACGAAAATCGCATTCTTCCACACTTCATCGATAAGGCCTGCGGCGCGCCCCCGATCTTGAAACAGCGTCAAAAAGTGGTGCCGCTCGCAACGGGTCGAGTCCTCGAAGTCGGAATGGGCTCGGGCATCAACCTTCAGTACTACAACCCAGACCAAGTCGAATTGGTGTTCGGCCTCGAACCCAGTGAGGGCATGCGCAGAAAGGCACAGGCGAACCTTGCAGCGTCCCCGGTCGAAGTCCGGTGGCTCGACCTGCCGGGAGAAGAAGTTCCTCTCGACGACAAGAGTGTCGACACCATTGTGCTCACCTTCACACTTTGCACGATCCTCGACTTTCAAGCGGCCCTCGCGCAGATGCGACGTGTGCTCAAACCGGGCGGCACGCTCCTCTTCTGTGAACACGGAGAAGCGCCGGACGTATCGGTACGTCGCTGGCAAGCGCGGGTCAATCCATTTTGGAAGAAGATCGGCGGCGGCTGCAACCTCAATCGTCCGATCCCGACCTGCATCGAAGACGCGGGTTTCAAAATTGGAAAGCTCGAATCGAGATACTTGCCTCAGACTCCGCGAATCGCTGGGTTCAACTATTGGGGTAACGCTACCCACGGCTGAACGCCGACGAAGGGCTCAATCTCGCGAAGAAGCAAAAAAGCCGCCTCGAACTTTCGGTTCTAGGCGGCCTCTTCGTAGGTCGTGTATCCGTCAAATTCTTTTATTTTTGCGTTCAAATCCGTTTGCCAACAATGTTTTTCAACTACATCTACTCACTACATCTAGCCACTACGCCTTCCAACTGCATCTTCACCTACTTTCCACGCGTGGAGGAAGCGCACGTCCTCGCAGAATCGCCACAGGCTGCTCAGCTTGAGCACGACTGAAACATTCTTATGTCTACAAGATCTCCCCAGAGCGCCGCTCATGAAGCGGTCAAAGCGCGACGCGTTCCCACGCGCATCGATTGGCGAAATGTTCGGCGCGACGCCCCGGCGAAATAACGCGCCAGCATCGCGAAACATGCGCATGCCCTGCCCACGACACGCACCGAGGAGCCCATCGAAATGGAGTATTTCTCTTCGATACAGCGGCACCGGCGGATAACCGCCCTCGGAAGTCTTCCTTGCCATGAATGGTTTGTGTAAAATCTTGAGAGTGCCCCGGGGAATCACACCCACGCACCAGAACAAAGGCCGCCCCTATGTCCAATTCCTCGGACACCACTAAACAACTCATTCAGAACAAAGAAACCGTCCTGCGGATGTGGTCACACGCGTATGCCCGCGAATGGGATGCCCTGCGAAACATCCTGGCCCCCGAGTGTAAGCACAAGGATATGCCCGCACCCGATGCCGGCGCGATGGGCCCCGACAACATCGTCGCCCGACTTCGCATTGGCTTCGACCTGATCGAGCGCTTCGAACATACGGTCTCTCGAGTCGTCGCCGAAGATGACGCGATTATCGTCGAGCACCGCGAGCGCTGGCACTTCAAGACCGGCGAGGTGGTCGAGAACCATCTCGTCAGCGTGCACGAAGTTTCAGACGACAAGGTCTCGCTTTGGCACGACTACTGGGACATCAATGGCATGTTAAGCAACGCACCCCAGTGGTGGATCGAGGCCGTCGCGAACGAAAGCCCGCGCGACTTTTCGTAGTACGACCCGTAGTACGACGCGTCGCACCATGCCGTCCGAGGCATCCGTGTACGCCTGGAGTAGCGGCGTTTTCTTTTCGGATAAGCAGTCTCAACTAGTCGCCGGCTGCTTTGGCAGCGCAGTGTTGCTGCACCGCACCCATCGCAGCATCGCAATAGACATCAGGAGTTCCGCGCGCATCACAGCGGGACAGACGCCAGTAGATCCAATTTGCGAGGTCATCCGAGGTACCGGGAACGCCATTGCAGAAATTCGGTGCGGGTTTCGCCGCCATCAAACACGCTTGCGCGAAAAAGCTGGCATCCACAAAACACGCGTCTTCCTTGCACGCCTTTCTCTGCTCGTAGACATTGTCCACACAAGCAATTTGGGATTGCCCATTCGCATAACTACGACCCGACTCTGCCGCTTTGTCTCTGCGCTCTTCGGTGCTTTCGGAGGATACGGCGCCGCGCATGTCTTGCACCCAGCTCGACGAATAACTCCCAAACGCACGGCCAGCCAAAATCATGGCGCTCACCAAGCCGTCTCCGCTTCGCGCATAGAACCACTTGCCAGCGTCTGAATCGATGTGTTTCAAATAGGCTCGATTGTCAGCCAGGCTGAAGTTTCGCCCCATGAATAGAAATGAAGCGATCATCTGCTGTTCGAGTAAAGCGGCGTGCGGTGCGGTTTGTGCTTGGACCACAGCTTCAATTTCGGCGGCGGTAGGAGCGCGCCCGTCAACCAGTGACACGTTCGCGGTGCCGCTGAGGATTCCCCGCAGCATTTCTGAAACCAGTCGGAACGAAAGATCCGAAGCACCACGGGCTTCATTGATCTTTACTGCAATCGCAAGGCGTTCGGGATTGGGCGGCTGTGTTTGGCTCGCCTGCGCGAACTGCAAGAGCTCACTCGTGGCGTCCGGAGACTGCGCGTAGATTTCTGCGTCGCGAAACTTCGAGCCGAGTTCACTCCCGAACCAACTCGCAAGCTCAGCGGCGTATGCGGGGTTATAGCCGGCGGAGACGGCTTCGTTCACGTGTTTCCGAATCACGGGGGCTGCGAACACAGCCTGAAAGATCTCCTGGACGTATCGCGCGTCTTCGTTCTCGAAGTCCACATTTAGCAAAGTCATCTGTTCCGAAGCAGATCTCGCGAAACTCTCGATCATGTCCGTCGTGCCGGACTGCACGAGAAGCCGGTCGATCGCAGCCTCTTGCCCCTTTGCTGCGCCCGCTTCTGTTGTGAATGAAAGGCACATCAGAGCAGCAAGGCCCAGCGACACCGCGATCGAGAAAACCTCGCGCGTAGAAACAGATTCGTCCTCGTTGAAAACACGGGTCATTGTTTGGCTCCCTATCGCTTCGTTCTTACGTCGTCGCGGCGCAGCTGTGTCCATCGGGATCGCGCGGCCCAACATTGAGGCGCAGAAATTAGCATGGCAACGTGCTCGATTATCGAATCCAGACGTCAAATTCCGCCGTCGCAATCATGATCGCTGCGCTCGGGGGCTGAACCTGGGATTCCCACAATGCGCAAAACCTCTATCCTACCGACCCATCGATGGGGCACGCACCATACACAGCATTGGACGAGAGGATTCAGCGTATGACTGTATTTCGCGATGACATTTTGCAATCAAAAGTCGCCCTCGTCACGGGCGGGGCCACAGGCATCGGCAAGCAGATCGCAAGATGCTTGGGACGCCACGGCGCGAAGATCTGCATCGCAAGTCGCAAGCAAGAGAACCTCGTCGCCACGGCCGACGAACTCGGCGCAGAGGGCATCGAGTGCATCTGGGTAAAATGCGACGTTCGCGAAGGTAAAGAAGTAGAGCACGTGGTCGACGAAATCGTGCGCCAATTCGGGCAGCTCGACATTGTGGTCAACAACGCGGCCGGGAATTTCCCGGCCCCCATTCAGGGCATCTCGTACAACGGTTTTCGGTCTGTCGTCGACATCGACTTGCGCGGCACATACAACGTGACAAAGGCTGCTTTCGAATCCCAACTCAAATATCGCGGCGGACACATCGTCAACATCACGGCACCGTTTCAGAACATGGGCGTGAGCTTGCAAGCGCACGTCGCCGCTGCGAAGGCGGGGGTCGATTCACTAACCCGGACGTCAGCTGTCGAATTTGGTCCGCATGGGGTTCGGGTCAACGCGATCGCGCCCGGTGCAACGGCGGACACCGAAGGCATGGATCGATTTGAGGGCATTGAAGCCGGCGGGGACTCGCCCTGCCCCCTTGGTTATGCCGGCGCGAAACAGGACATCGCCAACATGGTCCTGTTCTTGGTAAGCGAGGCTTCTTCGTACGTCACCGGGCAAGTCATCGCGGTCGACGGCGGAACATCAATCGATCTATTTAAGCTCAAGCTTCCGAAGGAATCGTAAACCACGCCACGCGCTTGCTCAGCTTGAGTCGGGCTCGCGCTTCGCTTTGGGATCGATCGGCCTAAAGCCAACGAAGTCGGTCGGGAATGGTTCAAGATCGCTGCAGCTTTCGAAGTAGTTGCAACGCGGACATCGAAGCTTGCAAGAGTGCCCCACTAAGCTGGCCGAACAGTTCGGACAAGATTTTTCCATTTCACCCCCCATGTCGATTTGACTCGTTCGAAGCATAGTCACTACGACCCGCAAAGCCACTTGGGGTGTTCGCCACAACAGCGCATCGCACGCGACCGGCGCGAGCCCCCGATGCTAGGCTCGCGTGCACCATGCCGACCGACGAGAACCAACCCTGGTACAAAGACGGCTTACGCTTTGAATGCACGCAATGTGGCCGATGCTGCCGCGGTCCCGGCAACGTTTGGGTGAGCGACGAAGAGATCGAAAAACTCGCTCAGCATGTCGAACGAAGTGTCGACGAGTTCCGCGCCACCTATGTAAAGCGTGCAGGACGTCGAGGCCTCGTGCTGAGCCAGAAGCGCAATCAAGACTGCATATTTTGGGACGAGACGACTGGCTGTCAGGTCTACACATCTCGACCGCGACAATGCCTCACCTATCCATTTTGGCGCGCCAATTTGACAAGCGAATATCAATGGACTTCGGAGAGACGCCACTGTCCCGGAGTGGATAAGGGCCCGATACACAGCCCCGAAGAGATTGACGCACAACTCGAGAACGATGGCATTCCAGATCATCGCAACCGGTCGGGTCAGTCCTGATCGCTACGCCCGCGCCCGCCAACCACTGAACCGAGGTTTCGCCATCTTGCCCACGTAAACCGGAGACACGAAATTCGACACCCTGCACGCGATCGGCTTCGCCATCGCGTGCATAATCGCGTTGGCGACGTCCTTCAACGCCCCCCCCCTACGGACGCATCGCGGACAAGTCGCGGCCTGAGCCTCGCCCCATGCGTGGTATCAATGAAAATTCTGCGACTCGCCGCAAGATCGAAAGATCCTGATTCCGTTCGTTTATTGCGCCTTCGACTCGTCTTTCCGAGGTCTTCGGCCCTGAAACCTCCGTCTTAGAAATGCGAAAGATCAACATCCGCGCGAGCCCAAGCTTCGCGTTGCAACGCTTCGATTTCCGCTGCGGCGGTGGTCTTGTTTTGCGCGCGTAGACTCGCAGCGAGACCGTATAGCGACCATCCGTTGCGCGGGGTCTGGTCAAGTTGCTCTCGATACACCGCCTCCGCCCGACCCGCGTGCCCAGCCTTGAGCAACGCAGCACCAAGCGCTTCTCGAGTGGGGAAGTACCACGGCGGCGGTTCCGTGTAGGGAAGTGCGTCTTGGAGCGTCACCGCTTTTTCAAGCGACGTTACGGCCACTTCCATTTCCCCAGCACCGCTGGCGAGTCGCGCTTGCACCACCGTCGCACCAATCGTGAGCAGCTGAGAAGGTGTCGCGCCTGAAGAAAAGTACAACACCTGTAACTCGGGATCGGATGCGATTCTTTCTAGTTTCAGGAGCTCTGACTTCGCTTCTTCCGGCCTTCCCTGTGCGGCGTGTGCGAGCGCTCGAACGTAATGCCAGAC
>Ga0115003_10000358_pt1 | contig 40333 bp, 37 predicted proteins | sample ArcticOcean_MG_C_7_FD_88736 | JGI IMG/M metagenome (GOLD analysis project Ga0115003, IMG submission 88736) | Marine microbial communities from western Arctic Ocean - ArcticOcean_MG_CB11_88 | ecosystem: Environmental > Aquatic > Marine > Oceanic | place: Arctic Ocean: Canada Basin | collected...
GACGCAGACATCTCATCGACAGCGATCCGCCAAGCTTTGAGCGACGGACGCCCCGCAGATGCGGCCAAAATGCTTGGTCACTGGCACCGTTTGGAAAACATCGTGATCCGTGGCGACCAGCGTGGCCGCGACCTTGGCTATCCAACCGCCAACATGTCCATCGACGGGCTTCACCCGCCCAAATTTGGGGTCTACGCCGTCAAAATCGACGTGCGCGATGGCCCGCATGCGGGCAGCTATAACGGCGCCGCGTCGATTGGTGTACGGCCGATGTTTGGCGAAAACCGCCCGAACTGCGAAACTTTTATTTTCGATTTCAAGGGTGATTTATACGGCACCACAGTGTCCGTCGCTTTGGTCGCATACTTGCGGCCCGAGTTGCAATTCGTCGGTCTCGAACCACTTATCATCCAAATGGACGCCGATTGCGTCACAGCACGGGAAATCCTCGCTAATGCCTGACGCGTTCCGCCCCAAGTTTTGGGAAACAGTCCCGATGGATGACCTGACCCGCCCAGAATGGGAGGCACTTTGCGACGGTTGTGGCAAATGCTGCCTAAACAAACTTGAAGACGAAGACGGCAAGGTCGAATTGACCAGCGTGTCCTGTCGTTTGCTTGACGGCGATACCTGCCAATGCACCAAATACCCGATCCGCCACCAATTTGTACCCGAATGCATCGTCATGACGCCTAAGACGTTGGAAGATAACATGTATTGGCTTCCACAGACCTGTGCTTACCGGCTGGTTTACGAGGGCCGTGACCTATACGACTGGCATCCATTGATCAGCGGCGACCCTGCTACGGTCCACGCGGCCGGCGTATCAATGAAGGGCCGCACAATCCCCGAAGATCAGGTCCACGAAGACGATTGGGACGACCATATCATCAAGGAACCAACATAATGTTTTTCGCATCAGACAACTCAGGTCCGGCACATCCAGCGGTTATGCAGGCCATGATGGACGCCAACACTGGATATCAATCGGGCTATGGTGAGGACAGCCTGATGGTCGAGGTCACCCAGATGATCCGCAACCTATTTGAAGCCCCAGAGGCCGCGGTTTATCTGACAGCAACAGGCACAGCCGCGAATTCGATATTGCTGGCGACGATGGCGAACCCGTGGGATACAATTTTCTGCTCTCCGATGGCCCACATCCACGAAGACGAGTGCAACGCGCCTGAATTCTATTCCGGTGCCAAGCTGACATTGGTGCCCGCGCAAAACGCCAAGATGACGCCAGCCGCTTTGCACGCATCCATTGAAGCCGAGGAATCGCGCGGCGTGCATGGCCCACAACGGGGGCCAGTTTCTATTACGCAGGTCACTGAAAAAGGGACAGTGCATAGCCTTGAAGAGTTGCGCGCGCTGACAGATGTAGCCCGCAATTTCGGGTCCAAAACCCACCTTGATGGCGCGCGTTTTTGCAATGCGCTCGTGTCTTTGGGTTGCTCGGCTGCGGATATGACGTGGAAATCAGGCATTGATACCGTCAGCTTTGGCGGTACCAAAAACGGTCTTATGGGCGTTGAAGCTTGCGTAATTTTCGACCCAAAGCTGGCGTGGGAATTTGAACTGCGGCGTAAACGCGGTGGGCATTTGTTTTCCAAGCACCGGTATTTGTCTGCGCAGATGAAAGCCTATCTGACCGACAATCTTTGGCACGACATGGCGACTGCCGCTAATACCAGCTGCGCGCGATTGGCGGACGGGTTGCGCGGCCACGACGCAGCCTCACTATTGTTTGAACCACAAGCAAACATGATATTCGCAGAGCTGCCGCGCCGCGATCATAAGAAAGTTCAAGATGCTGGCGCGCATTATTATGTCTGGAATGGCGACCCGCAGTCAGGCGACCCTGATCAACCGCTGATCGGACGTTTTGTGACCGATTGGTCCATGACGCACGACGCGGTTGATCAATTCTTGCAAGTTCTGCGGTCCTAAGCGTCCGCCAATACTTTGGCGGGCTTAAACCTTGCCCGCCAACACTGCGTCCAGATCATCAAGGCGATCTTGGCCCCAAAGCCGCTCGTCTTGATCGGTGATAAAGAATGGTGCGCCAAATACGCCGCGCCGCACTGCTTCGTCTAAATTGGATGCAAAGGTATCAGCGCCGGTCAGCAACCCGCTATCCGCAAGCGCAGGGTCGAAACCGGCGCCTTGCAAACAGTCCCTAATCACATCGTCCTGAGAAATATCGCGGTCGTCGGCCCAACACGCCGCGCCAAAGCTATGCACCAGCTTGCCCATATCGCCACCACCAGCGTTCTGCGCGGCAATAATTGCATACCCAGACGGTGCGCCATTGGTTGGCCAATGCGCAGGCTTTAAATTGATTTGTAGGCCAGCAATGGCAGCGCGCCTGCGCATATCTTGCAGGCGGTATTCCTGACGATTTGGATGACGGTCTTTTGGCGGCACCCCGCCAGTGCGTGAAAACAGTCCCATGATATCAAGCGGCTTATAGGTGATCGTTGCACCATGTTTTGATGCGATTTCTTCAACACGAAGGCCGTTCATATAGGTAAACGGTGAAAGCGTTGCAAAGAAGTAGTCGATATGTGGCATTTTGTGCTCCATTAGCTGCTGATAGTTTGCGGAAAGGTGGCTGTGTGTTACCCCCATGTCAACGTCACGAATCTATCATAACTGCTTCCCTTCTGCCAAAGGACCACCTTCCCATGCCCCACATAAATGAGCCCAAGCTGATCTCTGGTAACGCCAACCAGCCGTTGGCCAATGCTGTCGCCCGCCGTATGTCCATGCACCGCGGCATTGATCTCGGGCTGGTCGATGCGCGGGTCGAACGTTTCAACGACGGTGAGATTTTTGTAGAGGTTTATGAGAACGTCCGGGGTGAGGATATGTATATCCTGCAGCCGACATCAAACCCTGCCAACGATAACCTGATGGAATTGTTGATTATCGCAGATGCGCTTCGTCGTTCATCAGCCGCCCGCATCACAGCTGTAATCCCATACTTTGGCTATGCCCGCCAAGATCGTCGGTCCAAGGCTCGCACACCGATTACCGCCAAACTGGTCGCCAACATGATGGTCGAAGCGGGCATTGAACGGATTCTGACCCTTGATCTGCATGCGACACAGATTCAAGGTTTCTTCGACATTCCTGTTGATAACCTTTATGCGAGTCCAATTTTTGCGCTTGATGTGATGCACAACTTCAAAGGCAACCGCGACGACCTGATGGTCGTATCCCCTGATGTGGGCGGCGTTGCGCGCGCCCGTGATCTGGCACAGCGTATCGGCGCCCCACTATCCATCGTCGACAAACGTCGCGGTAAACCAGGTGAAGTCGCCGAAATGACTGTTATCGGTGATGTGAAGGACCGTACTTGCCTGATCGTCGATGATATCGTCGACACGGCGGGCACCCTTTGCAAAGCTGCCGAAGTCCTGATGGAGCATGGCGCAAAAGAAGTGCATTCCTATATCACACACGGCGTTCTGTCTGGCCCAGCGATTGAGCGGGTTAGCAAATCAGTCATGAAAAACTTGGTGATTACGGACACGATCGAGGCGACAGATGCCGTCAAGGCGTGCCCCAATATTAGGATCGTCCCGACAGCACCAATGTTTGGTCAAGCGATCCTGAACACGTGGAATGGCACATCTGTGTCGTCCTTGTTTGATCACAAAACGCTGGGGCCGATCTACGAAGGTATGTATTCCGCCTAAAGATTCCAGTCATCCTCGACGCGCACTGCGCCGATAGACTGCCACGCGACGCGACAGCGGGCGACCTTTGTGTCGCCCCATGTGCGAAACACAATATCAAAATCTATGTCGGTGATATTTTCGGCCTGCACATCCGAGCGGGAGTTTCCACGGTTGGACACATCCAACATTGAAATTGACACATAGACGCTTGGCACGAAACTATACTGTTCAGAGTAGGTCACCGCCATGCGTGTATTACGCGACCCCTCACCGGTCAACATTTGCCCGTCATGTTCAAAATCTGAAAACAAGACGACGTCGCCTTGATCAATTCCGATTACATTGCTCTCTAATTTACGCATATTTACGGCCTGATTAATAACTGTTTGTCTAAAATATAAACCACCAATGGTGGCAATAATACGATATTGCCAAGAAAAAAGGCCCCGCACTGCGGAGCCTTATATCACATTTACGATACGAAGTCTTAGTTTGACGTCAAACCGATATCACCACCCATGGCGACCATGTCGGAAATCAACTTGGCTGCGTCATCTACGGGGCCAGGTTCGTTTTTGAACACTTCTTCGGCAGACTTCATCGCGGCCTTTGCATCAGCTATCATTGCATTAAAAATCTCTTGGGTCATCTCACCGCGGGGCAGCGCTTGTTCAGCAAGAACAGACACACCCTTTGCTGTGATTTCCGCAAAGCCACCGGACACGACATATTCATCGGTCCCACCACTGTGCACCACCCGCAGAACACCGGGGCGCAATGTGGTAATGGTAGGCGCGTGGCCTTCCATTGCCGTCATGTCGCCGTCAGCACCTGGAATTTGCACTTCGCTTGCCTCTACAGACGCCAAAAGGCGTTCAGGAGAGACTAGATCGAATTGTACGTTTGCCATAGATGGCCTCCTTAAGCAGCGTCAGCCGCCATTTTTTCTGCCTTAGCGATCACTGTATCGATACCGCCAACCATGTAGAAAGCGTTCTCTGGAAGGTGATCGTACTCGCCTGCAACAACTGCTTTGAACGACGCGATTGTGTCATCCAAGGCAACCTGAACACCAGGAGAGCCCGTGAAGACCTGAGCCACGTCAAACGGTTGCGACAGGAACTTTTCAAGTTTACGCGCACGTGTAACGGTCAATTTGTCGTCTTCTGACAATTCGTCCATGCCCAAAATCGCGATGATATCCTGAAGCGACTTGTAGCGCTGCAAAGTCTGCTGCACTTCGTTTGCCACTGCATAGTGCTCGTCGCCAACGATGGCCGGGTCAAGCAAACGCGACGTGGAATCGAGCGGATCAACCGCAGGGTAGATACCCTTTTCGGAAATCGCACGGTTAAGAACCGTCGTTGCATCCAAGTGAGCAAAAGACGTAGCCGGCGCAGGGTCAGTCAAGTCATCCGCAGGTACATAAATCGCCTGAACGGAGGTAATAGAACCGTTCTTAGTCGATGTAATGCGTTCCTGCATTTGGCCCATGTCTGTGGCCAGTGTTGGCTGGTAGCCCACAGCAGAAGGAATACGACCCAAAAGTGCTGACACCTCGGAACCCGCTTGTGTAAAGCGGAAGATGTTGTCGACGAAGAACAGAACGTCTGTACCAGACTGGTCACGGAACGATTCCGCCATGGTCAGACCGGACAACGCAACACGCATACGCGCACCGGGAGGTTCGTTCATCTGACCGTAAACCAGGGCCACTTTGGACTTTGTCAGGTCGTCTTTGTTGATAACACCAGAGTCAATGAATTCGTAGTAAAGGTCGTTACCTTCACGTGTCCGCTCGCCCACACCCGCAAACACGGAGTAACCCGCGTGTACTTTGGCGATGTTGTTGATCAATTCTTGAATAAGAACCGTCTTGCCAACACCAGCACCACCAAACAGGCCAATTTTACCACCTTTGGCGTATGGCGCCAAAAGGTCGATAACTTTGATGCCTGTTACCAGAACTTCGGACGCAGTTGACTGCTCTTCGAATGCTGGCGCTTCAGCGTGGATAGAGCGACGTTCCTTTGTCAGTATCGGGCCTTTTTCGTCAACCGGATCACCAACAACGTTCATGATACGACCAAGTGTCGCGTCACCAACTGGCACCTGAATTGTAGCGTCCGTGTCAGTAACTTCTTGACCGCGAACCAAACCCTCAGTCGCGTCCATCGCAATGGTACGTACTGTGTTTTCACCAAGGTGCTGGGCTACTTCGAGCGTCAGCATCTTGCCGTTGTTATCTGTTGTCAGTGCGTTCAGAATTTGTGGCAGGTCGTTACCGAACTGCACGTCAACGACGGCGCCGATGATCTGAATGATCTTACCTTTAGCGTTTGCCATAATGGTTTTCTCCGGGTTTCTAGAGCGCTTCCGCGCCCGAAATAATTTCAATCAGCTCGTTAGTGATCTTGGCCTGACGCGAGCGGTTATACTCGATCGTCAGTTTATCGATCATATCACCAGCGTTACGTGTCGCGTTATCCATTGCTGACATACGTGCACCCTGTTCGGATGCCGCATTTTCGAGCAATGCAGCAAAGATCTGCGTGGCCACACCGCGGGGCAAAAGATCAGCCAAGACGGCCTCTTCTGACGGCTCGTAGTCGTAAAGGGACGTTTCACCGCCCTCAACAGCTTCGAACTGTGCCGGAATGATCTGTGACGCGGTTGGGTGCTGGGTCACAACGTTTTCAAAGCGTGAAAAGAAGATCGTCGCGATATCGAATTCGCCAGCATCAAACTTAACCAACACGTCCTTGGCGATGCTTTGCGCATTATGGTAGCTGATCCGCTTTACAGCAGACAGATCCACGTGCTCGACAAAGTGGTCTCCAAGATCGCGCTTGATAACATCGCGGCCTTTTTTGCCGACAGTCAGGATTTTCACCGTCTTGCCTTGGGCCAGCAATTTTTGCGCATGGGAGCGCGCCAATTTCGCGATATTGCCGTTAAAGCCGCCGCACAGGCCACGTTCAGCAGTCATAACCACCAAAAGGTGGGTTTGATCGCTGCCGGTGCCCGACAGAAGCCGTGGCGCAGAGGCAGAGCCTGCTGCACCAGACGCCAGCCCATCCATCACGGTGTTAAACCGATCAGTGTAAGGGCGTGACGCCTCGGCTGCATCTTGGGCGCGGCGCAATTTTGCTGCCGCGACCATCTGCATCGCTTTGGTGATCTTGCGGGTCGATTTGACCGACGCGATCCGATTTTTAAGGTCCTTAAGACTAGGCAAAGCTAAGTCTCCTTATCTTCAGCGAAGGGTTCAGGCGAAATCTTTTGCGAACGCGTCAATAGCGGCCTTGATCTTGTCTTCTGCTTCACCTTTGATTTTTGGATCTTCTTTGGTGATCATGTCGAGCACGTCTTTTGCGTTAGTACGCAAGTGCTTGAGCAAACCAGCCTCGAAACGGGCAACGTCTTTGACGGCGACCTTATCCAAGTAACCCTTGGTGCCTGCATAGATGACGCAGACGATTTCAGCGTTGGACAATGGCGAATACTGCGGCTGTTTCATCAGTTCAGTCAAACGCGCACCACGGTTCAGCAACTGCTGCGTGGATGCATCAAGATCGGAGCCGAACTGCGCGAACGCAGCCATTTCACGATACTGAGCAAGCTCGAGCTTCACTGGACCAGCGACAGATTTCATCGAGTTTGTTTGCGCAGCAGAGCCAACACGCGAAACTGACAGACCAGTGTTCACAGCTGGACGGATACCTTGGAAAAACAATTCAGTTTCCAAGAAGATTTGGCCATCAGTGATCGAAATCACGTTTGTTGGAATAAACGCAGAAACGTCGCCACCTTGTGTTTCAATGATCGGCAGCGCCGTCAAAGAACCGGACCCGTTGTCTTCGTTCAGCTTAGCTGACCGCTCCAGAAGTCTCGAGTGAAGGTAGAAAACGTCACCAGGGTAAGCTTCACGTCCTGGTGGGCGACGCAAAAGCAAGGACATTTGACGATAGGACACAGCCTGCTTGGACAAGTCATCATAGATGATCAGCGCGTGGCGGCCATTGTCGCGAAAGTGCTCTGCCATCGCAGTCGCAGCGTATGGTGCAAGGAACTGCATCGGTGCTGGATCGGACGCTGTAGCAGCCACAACAATTGAATATTCAATCGCGCCGGACTCTTCGAGCTTTTTCACCAACTGCGCAACGGTGGACCGCTTTTGGCCAATCGCAACATACACACAGTAAAGCTTTTCGCTTTCGTTTGTGGCTGCGTCATTGATTGATTTTTGGTTCAAGATCGTATCAAGTGCAATCGCTGTTTTACCAGTCTGACGGTCACCAATAATCAGCTCACGCTGGCCACGGCCAATTGGGATCATCGCATCAACGGACTTCAGGCCAGTGGCCATTGGTTCGTGAACGGATTTACGTGGGATAATGCCCGGTGCCTTAGAGTCAGCAACCAAACGCTTTTTCGCGTTGATTGGGCCCTTGCCGTCAATTGGGTTCCCCAACCCGTCAACAACACGGCCAAGCAATTCGTCGCCAGCTGGCACGTCAACGATAGAGTTGGTACGTTTTACAACGTCACCTTCTTTAATATCGCGGTCGGAACCAAAGATAACAACGCCAACGTTGTCAGTTTCAAGGTTCAGGGCCATTCCGCGGATACCACCGGGGAATTCAACCATTTCACCGGCTTGGACATTGTCCAACCCGTAGACGCGCGCAATGCCGTCACCGACGGAAAGCACACGGCCGACTTCGGCCACTTCGGCCTCTTGGCCAAAATTTTTGATCTGGTCCTTCAGGATCGCAGAGATTTCAGACGCTTGGATCGCCATATTATCCGACCTCTTTCATAGTGTTCTGGAGTGCGTTCAGCTTGGATTTGATCGACGTATCAATCATCTTCGAGCCAACTTTTACAATAAGACCGCCGATGAGGCTTTCATCAACGGTCGCTTTGATCTTCACATCGACGCCCATTTGCGCCGTGAGTGTCTTTGCCAACTTGTCAGACTGCGCCTTTGTCAGCGCCTTGGCAGATGTCACATCGGCGGTCACTTCGCCTTTGTGGTCTGCAATCTTGGCTCGTAGCGTCGCAACAAGCTGTGGCAGCACAAACAAACGACGCTTAGACGCCATCAGCGCCAATACGTTACTTATTGTGTTTGACAGCTTCATTTTCGCGGCAACTGCAGCAATCGCAGTGGCTTGTTCGTCACGGCTATAAAGCGGTGATGAAAGCAATATGCGTAACCCGTCGCTTTCGACCATAGCGGCGTCCAGCGCGTCTACGTCTTTTTCAAGACCCGCGATTGCCTTGCCGTCGCGGGCGAGGTCAAACACGGCTGTCGCGTAGCGCGCAGCGATGCCTGTGGAAATTCCTACTGTTTCGGACACGTCCACCCTTCCGATGTCTTTAGCCCAGTCCCAACCGCCGGACTATTCCGACGACAGGAGGGCTTGCGTACACACACCTACACAAACATGCGTAAGCGGCAAAATCAGCGTCGATGTAGCAGAGCAATTGGGCTGTCGCAACCGCCTTGCGACGTCAAATTGACGCCATTTGTCGCATCTCAAATCGAACCACCCTTTGGTACGACATTTTCCAAGCAACAAAGGTGTCGGTCCGTGATCACCAAAAATCCGGCATAATACCTTCTGTTTGTTAGCGTTTACGCCAAACTAAGCAGAATTATTGCGCATGATATTTAACCCAAGGATATGTATTTCGGGCATACAGGCTTGAGCCTGATAGCTTGAGATCTAATGTGCCCAAAATAGCGAGCAAAATGTTTAAACTAGCAAATTTGAAAACTGAACCCGTAACGGACGCTAATACCACCCGCCGATTCTGCAAAGATGTGGCGAAACTGCGCTTAGGAATCGCGCGCGCCCTCTGGTGCAGCTGTGATACCCTCCAGGGCGCGGAACTTGCGTTTGACCACCTCTGTCAGGCCTGGTCGTTTTGGTGCCACCATTTGTTTGCTGACCTCGATCATCAGAACACCACCTGCGGCGACCACGGGCAGGTTATACCCAATCTTTTCGAGCAGCCCTGCCGTTTTGCGCCAAACCCGCTTGTGTGACGGTGGTTGGTACAATGTCGACAGGGTTCGTTCTGTAATAAAGTCATGCTTGCGCAGCTGTGCCTCTAACTGGCCCAGAGAATAGGGTCGCCCGAACCCAAATGGCGTTTTGTCAGACCGCGACCACATCCCTGCCCTATTGGGTACAACAAACACTGCCCGCCCACCGGGTCCAAGCACCCGCCAGATTTCATCTAACAATGCGGTTGGGTTTTCACATGTTTCTAGGCCGTGCATCACCACCAGCTTGTCGACCTGACCGGTTTGGATCGGCCAAAACGTTTCTTCGGATAACACACTAATATTTGGCTGCCCCGCAGGCCACGGCATAACGCCCTGCGGCCCCGGCATCAGGCCGATCACGCGGCGCGCATGTGCCAGATATGGCCGCATCAATGGGACAGCAAAGCCGTAGCCCACAACGGTTTGTCCCTTGGCCTCCAGCCAGATTTGGGTCAGCTCATCACGTATGACCTTTTGCGCCGCCCGCCCAAGGGCGCTACGGTAATAAAAATTGCGCAGATCAAGCACGTCCAGATGCATTGCAGTTGTCTCCTGTTTAGGCGAAGCTTAAAGTTATCTTAGCAAGACAGGACCGAATTGCCATGACCCTTACGCTGACAACCGTTGCGTGCCTTGCAGACAACTATGCGTTCATCATCGGCAACTCTGCAACAAAAGAGGCCGCCGTCATCGATGCGCCAGAGTCAGCGCCAATCAATGCAGCAATTTTGGCGGGTGGCTGGCGGCTGACGACTGTTTTGCTGACCCACCACCATTGGGACCACATCGATGGGTTGGATGGGCTGGCCAACAGCGCTGACCTGCGCGTCATCGGGGCAGCTGCAGATGCCCATCGACTGCCCGCGCTAAATACCACCGTGGCCGAGGGCGACACCATACATGTTTGTGGTGAAGACGCGCAAATTTTGGATGTTTCAGGCCACACCGTTGGCCATATCGCATTTCATTTTGCAAAAAGCGGTTTCGTATTCACAGCCGACAGCCTGATGGCGCTCGGCTGTGGCCGCCTTTTTGAGGGCACGCCAAAACAAATGTGGGGAAGCATGCAAAAACTGCGCGCATTGCCGCCTGAGACCATCATTTGTTCGGGCCATGAATATACCGCAACGAATGCTGCATTTGCGCTAACCCTTGAACCAGACAACGCTGACCTTAGATCCCGTGTAGAAGCAATCAAAGCGGCACGGATCAATGGCGAGCCAACAGTCCCTTCGATACTTGCCCTTGAACAACAAACAAACCCATTTCTGCGGGCTGACGTGCCTGCGTTAAAACATGCAATCGGAATGGACACTGCTGACAGTACGTCCGTTTTCACACAAATCCGCGCCCGCAAGGATCGATTTTAAAGGTTTAGCGCCCGCCAAAAGCGCTATTTCAGGACCGATTACACGATTTTCCGAATTTTGTGATCAAAATTTACAAAAAAGTCCTTGAAGGTTGGACAATAAAACCAAACTTTAAGGTTAACAGGCCACGGTTGGCTGTGGGTGCGTCGCGCAACTGCCAACCCCGATCTATAGAGGAGCACAAACGTGCCATCTTTTTCGACATCACTCGAGCAATCTATTCACGGGGCCTTGGCCCTTGCAAACGCACGCAAGCACGAATTGGCCACGCTTGAACATCTTTTGCTATCGCTCGTCGACGAGCCAGAAGCAGCCCGTGTCATGCAGGCCTGTTCAGTCAATTTGGACAAGCTGCGCAAAGACCTTGAAGGGTTCATTGAAGACGAGCTGTCCACGCTGGTCACAGACGTCGAGGGGTCAGAAGCGGTGCCAACGGCCGCATTCCAGCGCGTGATCCAGCGTGCCGCAATCCATGTGCAGTCATCTGGCCGCACTGAAGTGACTGGCGCGAATGTCTTGGTTGCGATCTTTGCAGAGCGTGAAAGCAACGCCGCCTATTTCCTGCAAAAACAAGATATGACCCGCTATGACGCGGTGAACTTCATTGCCCACGGGGTCGCAAAAGACCCGGCATTTGGCGAAAGCCGCCCTGTCACTGGATCACCAGATGACGACGACGAGTTCACGGATACAGACGGTGACGTCAAAGAAAGCGCATTGGCAAAATACTGCGTCGATCTGAACGTCAAAGCCAAAGAAGGCGACGTTGATCCATTAATCGGCCGCGCCCACGAGGTGGAACGCTGCATTCAGGTGCTGTGCCGTCGCCGTAAAAATAACCCGCTTTTGGTGGGGGACCCCGGAGTTGGTAAAACCGCCATTGCCGAAGGTCTTGCCTACAAAATCGTAAATGGTGACACGCCCGAAGTGCTGGCCAATACTACAATCTATAGCCTTGATATGGGGTCCCTGCTTGCGGGTACCCGCTATCGCGGCGATTTTGAAGAGCGCCTTAAGGCAGTGATGACCGAGATGGAAGACCACGAAGATGCCGTGCTGTTCATCGACGAAATTCACACCGTGATCGGTGCTGGCGCGACTTCCGGCGGGGCAATGGATGCGTCAAACTTGCTGAAACCTGCGTTACAAGGCGGAAAACTGCGCTGCATGGGGTCAACAACATACAAAGAATTCCGTCAGCATTTTGAAAAGGACCGTGCCTTGGCGCGCCGTTTCCAGAAAATCGATGTCAACGAACCGTCTGTTGAAGATACAGTCAAAATTCTGCGTGGATTGAAGCCCTATTTTGAAGAACACCACGGTATCAAATACACGGCCGATGCCATTCGCACGGCGGTAGAATTGTCCGCGCGCTATATCAACGACCGCAAATTGCCCGATAAGGCGATTGATGTGATCGACGAAGCGGGCGCCGCACAGCATTTGGTCCCCGAATCCAAGCGTCGCAAAACGATTGGCGTCAAAGAAATTGAAGGCGTCGTCGCAAAAATCGCGCGTATCCCTGCGAAAAACGTCACAAAGGACGACGCAGAGGTGCTGAAAGACCTCGAAAAGTCGCTCAAGCGCGTTGTGTTTGGCCAAGATCCTGCCCTCGAGGCATTGGCATCGGCGATTAAACTGGCCCGCGCTGGCCTGCGTGAACCGGAAAAACCAATCGGTAACTACCTGTTTACTGGCCCAACAGGTGTAGGTAAAACCGAAGTTGCCAAACAGTTGGCGGATACGCTCGGCGTGGAACTGCTGCGTTTTGACATGTCTGAATACATGGAAAAGCATGCTATTTCCCGCTTGATCGGCGCACCTCCCGGCTATGTTGGCTTTGACCAAGGGGGTATGCTGACCGACGGCGTCGATCAGAACCCGCATTGCGTGTTGTTGCTTGATGAAATGGAAAAGGCCCATCCCGACGTCTACAATATTTTGTTGCAGGTCATGGACCACGGTAAATTGACTGACCACAACGGTCGGACAACCGATTTCCGTAATGTGATCTTGATCATGACGTCGAATGCTGGCGCTTCAGAAATGTCCAAGAACGCGCTTGGCTTTGGTCGCGATTCGCGTGAAGGCGAAGACACCGCTGCGATTGAACGGACGTTTACGCCGGAATTCCGCAACCGTCTGGATGCCGTCATCAGCTTTGGCGCGTTGCCAAAGCCTGTGATCATGCAGGTCGTTGAGAAATTCGTGCTCCAACTTGAAGCGCAATTGCTTGACCGCAACGTCCACATCGAACTCACGCCAAAGGCGGCAGAATGGCTCGGTGACAAGGGCTATGATGCTAAAATGGGTGCGCGTCCGCTGGGCCGTGTTATTCAAGAATATATCAAAAAACCGCTCGCGGAAGAGCTGTTATTTGGCGCGTTGGTCAAAGGCGGCCTTGTAAAGGTCGGAGTTAAAAATGGTGTGCTTGATATCAAGTATGAAGCCCCTGCACAGGCTCGCATTACTGGTGACAAACCGCCGCTTTTGACAGCAGAGTAATGCGCGCAGCGCTTTTAATCATATCCCTCGCCGCAACACCTGCGGCGGGAGATATTTCTTTGGCGTTCCCGCTTGACTGCACGTTGGGCGAAACCTGTTATATTCAACAGTACATGGATCACGATCCGTCGTCAGGCGACTATGATTTCGCCTGCGGATCGCTGACCTATGATACGCAATCCGGAACTGATTTTGCATTGCCATCCCTTGCAGACCAAGCTGCAGGCGTGAATGTTTTGGCCGCAGCCGAAGGAACAGTCGTCGGCGTATGCAATGACATGCTCGATATCATGCAAATCGGCTCCGATGCGCCAGACATAACCAACCGCGAATGTGGCAACAGCGTCGTTATCCGGCATGCAGAAGGCTACGAGACCCAGTATTGCCAAATGACAAAAGGATCGGTCGGCGTAAGTGCGGGCCAAGCTGTAGCCACAGGCACTGTTCTAGGCCGTATTGGCTTATCCGGCCAGACGCAGTTCCCGCATCTTCATCTTAGTGTCCGCCTAAATGGCCAAGACATCGACCCGTTCAATTCGGACGGTGTGCAGACCTGTCCCGACCCAGCCCGCCCAACGCTTTGGAACACCGAGATCGCGACGCCCGCCGGTGGCATTTTGACCATCGGTATGTCTGATGGGGTCCCAAAGTTTGACGACATAAAAGCAGGTTCCGCGGATACAGGTGTGGCTGCTGACGGGCCAGCTATGGTCGGTTGGGGGTATCTATTTGGTGTACGCATTGGTGATACGGTCACCACACGCATTACCCGCCCAGACGGTACAGTTTTTGATAGGTCCGAGGCGCTGACGTGCACGCAAGCCAGCATTATGCGCGCTTTTGGCAAACGCACACCGCAAGGTGGATGGGCGCAAGGAACCTACCGATTAGATGTCATTCACCAACGTGGTGACGCAATTCTAGATCACGCAATAGCCGCATACATGATCAATTAACGCTCAGTTAACTTAAGCTCGATCCGGCGGTTTTGTGCGCGCGCATCTGGCGTGTCGGCAGGGTTAAGCGGTTGGTATTGACCAAACCCGTTTGCCGCTAGCCGATCAGGCGCAATTCCCAAGAAATTGACCATATATAGGACCACTGACAAGGCGCGCGCTTGGGATAGTTCCCAGTTGTTCGCATATTGGCCCACACCAGACAGCGGCACGTTGTCGGTGTGTCCATCAACCCGAATGACCCAGTCAATCCCAGCTGGAATATCAGCTGCAATGCCGCGCAAAATGCCCGCGACATTCGCAATTTCACCGCGCCCAAGGTCAGATAGTGTCGCGCGGCCCGGTTCAAACAGAACTTCAGACGAGAATACAAATCTGTCGCCTTCTATCCGCACGCGATCTTGGCCCTCGAGGACATCTCGCAGTTGCCCGAAAAAGTCGGATTTGAACCGTTCTAGGTTTTGCGCTTCAGCGGTGAGCCTTGCGGCCTCTTGTTCTAAACGCTGACGTTCTGCGGTTTCAAGCGCAAGTCGGCGCCGTTCCTCTGCTGCAACACGCGCAAGTGCTGTGTTCAACTGGGTGCCCAATGATTGGATTTGGACTTGGGTGTCTGTATCCGCTTCGTCAGCAAGGTTAAGAAGGGTTTGCAATGTGCCAACTTGTTTGCGCAATTCAGCGACTTGCGCATTCAACGCAGCGACCTGCCGTTGGCCTTCGGCTGACAATGCTTTTTCCGTCGACAGTGCCGTGTTCGCGATCGCCAGCAATGCAGCCTGTTGTTCTTGCGCCGTCATTTGGACTTGTGATGCGGCCTGCGTCGCAGCCATTGCCGCGAGCGCCTCGGCCAGACGCGTCTGAAGCGACGCGCGATCGATAGCCGTTTCAAACGCCCCTTCTGCCAAGGATGACACCCGCGCCTGCAAGGTTTCATTGGCCAACAAGGCGGCTGCAAGCCGGTCTTCAAGCGACAAACGCGCTGCATCATCCGCCACGCCACTTTGCACAATCGCAGTCATTTCAACTTCGAGCGCCTGTTTGGCAAGCAAAGCAGCAGCGAGTTTCTCTTGGATTTCAGCCTCGGTTTGTTGCCCACTTTGAAGAGCCTCGGTGAGGGCAATCCGCGCAGCATCCAACGCTGTTTCGCTTTGGTCACCATCTGCTAAAGCCACAGCAAGCCGCACCGTGAGGTCCTGTGAATTCGCAACTGAGGTGTTCAGTTGCGCACGTGCTTCGGCCAATTCCGCAGCGGTGGTCTGTTGAAGACCCAACGCCGCCAACAATCGAACATCCAGATCTTCGCCCTCTGACAGCGCGCGCGTCATGCCGTTTTCAGCGCTCTGTTGAGCCAGGAGTGCAGCCGCCAATTTCATATCCAAATTGGCACCGGCCGCATTTGCTGCTGCTAACAAAGTCAGCGTATTTTCCGCCTCGCGGCGTTTTTCCTCAAGCGACAGCGACATGGCGGTCAATTCCGCATCTGCGTTTTCAAGCTGTGCGCGTAGTGCCTCGGCCGCAGCCGCATCAACCAATTTGGCCGCCTCAAGTTCTGAAATTAGCGTGGTGTTCGTGTCACGACCAGTTTCCAGATCAGCGATCAATGCTTCCAGTGCGTTACGTCGCGCAGCGGCTAATCTTGCGGCCTCGGTTCCTGCATCTATTTCAGTGCGGGCTTGAGCCAGCGCCAGATTCAAAGCCTCTTGATCTGTCAAAAGTTGAGTTTGCGCGCCTTCCAGGTTGGCGATCATCGCGCGGGCGTCAGATCGATCTGACAACAGACCTGCGACTTGTGCTTCAAATCCTGTGATCTGATTTTGGGCGACAACCAGTGCCACTTCAGTGTCGTCGCGCTGTTGGGTCAGAAGTGAAATCAAATTTGACTGAGCATTTGATGTGTCCGTCACGTCGGCCAGTTTGGTTGTTAGCGACGCACTGCGATCTTGTTCAAGGCCAAGCGCCGATGCCAGCGTTGATATCTCGGCAGCCAACTCATCCAATCGAGATGCTTGCCCTGTGATCGTTTCTCGCAGGACAAATTGGATGACCATAAAGATTGTCAGCACAAACATCAGAACCAATAATAACCCCGTCATGGCGTCCACAAATCCGGGCCAGATGGCGTTTTGGGAACGCCCTGATGAACGTCGGCTTAATGACATCGTCAGGCTCGATCGTTAGGCGGACGGCCCCGCCCAGACCGGATGGCCCGTGTCAGCCCAGCAATATCGGTACGCAGATCAGCAACCGTTTCTTGGCGCCCCGCTGACATTTCTTCCAAAATACGTAGCATTTGGACGTCGATGGACCGCAACCGCATCCGGCTTTCGGCATCAATACCGTCAACACCACTATCACGCAGCTTTTCTATCAAACGTTCTTGGCCTTCTGCCACACGGGTCAACAGGTCGTTCGTGGCGTCACTGCTACCACCGCCCTTTGTCTCTGACATGGCATGGGTCAACGCCCCAAGATGGTGGTTCAGGCTTGATTGCTGCGCCTCCAATTGCTGCGCCATGTGGTTCATGAATTCGACCATAATACCCTTCTCGGCGTTGTCTTCATCGCCGGACGAAAAGCCAAGCTGGGTAATCGTTGATAGCCACTCTTCAAGCTCACGGTAAAATCGGTTTTGCCCATGTGACGCAAAGAGTTCAAGCAAGCCCACAACAAGCGACCCTGCCAGTCCCAAAAGGGAGGATGAAAACGCCGTGCCCATGCCGCCAAGTTGGCTTTCTAGGCCAGACTGCAACCGCGCAAAAATGTCGGCGCCGTCTTCGCCGTCGGCAGGATTAAGCGACCTGATTGTTTCGACCAATGCTGGAACAGTCGTCGCCAGTCCGTAAAATGTACCCAAAAGGCCGAGGAAAATAAGTGTGTTACCTATGTAACGCGTGATTTCGCGGTCTTCGTCAATCCTCTGAGCAACTGAATCTAAGATTGAGCGGCTAGAAGATGAGGACATCTGCATCCGTGCGCCGCGTGACCGCAAAAGCGTGGCCAGCGGGGCCAGTAGGCCCGGTGCTGCGGCAGATTTCGCGCCCCCCTTATGGTTGGTAAAACCTTCGATCCACTTGACCGACCGCATCAATTGTCCGACTTGACCAAAACACGACAAAACACCCAATATGAACACGAGTAAAATACCCCCGTTCAAATAGGGATTCGACCAAAAAATGGCTGTAATTTGCGTAATTCCGACGTACAGACCAAAGCCCACAGCCCCCAACACGATCACCATCGAAATGATCTGACGAAAGGGTCGTGTAAACTGCGGCTCGGCCTCGGGTTCCCTCGTTTCTGTCACGACGAAAGGGTCCTTGTGATTGTTGTTAACGCCACCTTAATGAAGCCCGCGTCAAATCCCAAATAAATTCGGCCCATGACGAGGTTACTGACCGACAATAATCCGGACCCGGCCTACCAACCATGTCATATCGTCATCGCGGATGTCCATTTGGGTCAGATGTGCCGCAGTATTGTACAAGTATTCGGTATTTGGGCCGCGCCCACCAACCGCACGTGCAATCATTTTGGCCTGCGTTTCCAGATCAAACTGGCAATACTGCACATGGTCAGGGTCGATCACATAGGCCAATGCGTCGAGCGTGGCATCCCCCACCTGCAACTTCACAATTTCCTCAACATAAGCCGACGAAATCAATTCCCGTTCACGTAGCATCGCAAGTACCACAACTTCTTCTTCAGGTTTGACCTGAAAAGCCACACCAGTGCATTGCGCGCCCAACGTTGCATCCAGCGCAAGAACCAACCCCGGATCGTCGTCAGTCCCGCGGTGGTGGATCGACAGCATACAAAAACTGCGTGTGTAGTCGCGTAGCACGGCCGTTTTGGCCTGCGCGGGTTCAAACCCTGGGTTCCACAAAAGCGAACCGTATCCAAATACCCATAGCGCCATGTGACTGGTCCTTTTCCGATGCCCTCTATAAACACGCCCCATGCAACGCGCCAAGGGGGAACCATGCGAAGACTTACATTGATCGCGATCATTCTCGCGGGGATTTACAGTGCTTATTGGTTTATTGGCGCGTCTGCGACAGAACAGGCGGCGAGCGCGCAGCTAGGTGAATTAAACACCGCTGGCTGGAACGTTGAGTACTCCGATCTGTCCACGATAGGATTTCCGTCTCGGTTTGATACGTCGTTGACCGACCTTCATCTCGAAAGCCCAGATCGTCGCACTGTTTGGGACGTCCCGTTTGTACAGGCCCTATCGCTGTCGTACAAACCCAACGAAGTCATCTTGGCCCTGCCCGATCAACAAACCTTAGCCCGCGACGGCATGCCACTCGACATCACATCATCTGGACTGCTTGCAAGTCTAGCACTTGCACCGACACCTGCACTGGGACTTGTGAACCTGACAGCTGAAACAGGCCCGCTAACTATGAGGGGCTCAAAAAGCGTTGTTTTTTCAGTAACCAAAGGCATTGCAGCGTTGCGACTGGCTGGCCCTGCCGAGAACCAATATGACGCCTACCTTGATCTAGACGGCTTTACGCTGCCCGATGATCTTCGCAACATCCTCGACCCAAACGGTAAACTACCGGCGAGTTTTGGGCAGATTACGATGGATAGTTCGATGATCTTCGACAACCCAATTGACCGTTCAGCCCTTACATCCCAGCCGCGCCCAACGCAGATCATCCTCAACGGAATGATCGTCACATGGGGTGCTTTACAGTTGCGCGGAAAAGGCGACGTCACGGTCGACATATTGGGTATTCCGACTGGTCGGATCACCATATCAGCGCAGAATTGGCGTGATATGATTGGCATGGCCGTCAGTGCAGGCCTACTTGATCAAGAGATCGCAAATACAGTCCAAAATATGGGTTCCCTTTTGGCGGGCGGCAGCGCGGAGCTGTCTGTGCCAATTACGTTCCAGAATGGCCTGATGTCGCTTGGCCCAATCCCGCTTGGACCTGCACCACGGCTTTTTTAGGATTGCCCAAACATACCAGTGAGCGCCCGACGCACCAGCGCAGTGACCGAAGGCCGTTTGACGGTATGAAACGGAAGTGGGCGACAGACTTCAATGGCGGCGACCCCAACGCGTGCGGTCAATGCACCGTTGATTACGCCTTCACCAAACCTGCGCGACACTTTGGACAGCACTCCACCGCCTACAATTGATCCGATCAGATCATCGCCAACTGCCACTGCCCCTGTTGCGACCAAATAGGTCAATACCGTTCGCGTAAGGCGCCAACTGCCAAGCACGCCAGATCGCCCGCCATATACTTCGGCGATACGTCGGATCATGCGCAGGTTGGCTGTAAGGGCGGCAAACACATCCACCAATGCCAGCGGCACTATGGCCGTGACTGTTGCCACTTGGCGGGCTGCGGCTTCGACTTCTCGCATTGCAGCCGCATCAAGCGGGACCAGCAACGTCGTTTCCGCAAGACCCAAAAGGCCATCCGCATCCAAAATGTCGCCTGACTGTTCGGCCAACCGCGCCCGCCCCCACGCTGTGTCGTCGCGAGATGCATACAGGCGGTTCAGCTTCGCAACCACATCGCGAGCTTGGGAAAGATCGCTCTGGGTGATCGCTGTTCTCGCCGATTGATGCACGCTATCAAGCCGACGCAGGCGTGCAAAAGCAGCCAGTTCACGCAGGGCCATAATGCCCAAGACTATACAGAATAAACTTAGTAGCCCCAGCGCAATTCCCCCTAGAACAGGTGATCTCGCGAGCACTGCGCCGACGTAATCATAGGTAGCCAATGACACCGTAAAGCTAACTAGCCCCAACATTAGCGACCAAAACCAGCGCGCCAATCGTGACGGTTTGCGCGCGGCAAGAACTGCGACTTGATGCATGGCTGTTTGTTGTGGTGCTGCTTCGGGCACCGCAGGTGCGGCGGCAGGTTGGGCCGCGTCTTGGTTCTCACGATCAATCAAGATCGGGCCGCGCGGTGCGTCAGTCATAAGCGATCTCCAATCAAGAATTGTGCGGCTTTGTCCAAGCGAATATGCGGCGGCCCGTCACCCGGCTTCAGATCAAGCGGGGCGGGCGCAAACCGCATTATGGCATAATCATCATCCAGCCAATCCGCCGCCCCTGCCCGTGCAGGCCCAAGCAAATGCGCCGGATCATTGGGTAATCTTCCTGGATGAAACGCCGCTTGTTTACCATTATCCAACAACCGCCCGCGCACAACATTCAACGGTCCATCGCGATAATCAACAGTTTCTTCCACTGTAGTGCGCAAGGATGCAATCGACATCGCAGCGGTTGTCGCGCCAGCAAAATCAGCGCGATCCTTGGCGTCGCACAGCAGTGCTTCGGTGATCGCGGTCAGTTGCCCATGTTGCGTGTGGTGCAAATGATCCGCCTTGGTGGCGGCAAACAGGATTTTCTCAACCCGCCACCCTTTGAAAATACGGCTTAAGAATGCGTTGCGTCCGGGCCGGAACGCGCCAAGGATCGCCGCCATTGCATTGCGTAAATCCTCCACTGCGGGCGGCCCAGCATGGATTGCACCAAGGACATCAACCAAGACAACTTGCCTGTCGATTTTCGAAAAATGATCTCGGAAGAAAGGTTTTACTACGTTGCGTTTGTAGCTTTCAAAACGGCGGGCAAACTCGCACCCCAATGTGCCACGCTTGCCTGAAGCGCTTCCAAGTGGCGCAAATGTCAGCACAGGCGACCCCGCAAGATCACCAGGCAACAGAAACCGGCCTGGTGTGCAATCAGAGAACCCTGCTTCGCGCGACGCATGCAGGTGGTTTGTGAATTTGTCTGATAGTGATTTTGCCGTTGCTTCATCCAATGGCCCGTTTGCATCTATGTCTTTCATCGCCCCTAAAAACACGCCCCCTTCAGGGCGACCATCCGCGCGTGCAATCGCTGCAGCAGACCAAGCGTCATAGGTTTGACCCAACAGCCCAAGATCCAGCAACCATTCGCCGGGATAATCGACAATATCGATGTGAACCGTGCGTGGCCCTGTCAAGCCAGACAGCAATCCTGTCGGTTGCACGCGCAACGATAAGCGCAGCTCGCTGATTTGCCGCGTTCCGTCAGGCCAGCTTGGGTCTGGCGACGTGAGTTGATCAAGATAGGTCTCGTAGTTAAATCGCGGCAGCGTGTCATCCGGCTGCGGTTGCAAATATGCCGTTTGGATGGCCCAGCTGGCCGCCGCGACCAGTTGCGGCATCCGCCCACGGTTCATCAAGTTTGCCACAAGTGCCGTGATAAACACGGTTTTGCCCGCACGGCTAAGCCCCGTCACCCCAAGCCGGATCACCGGATCGCTGAACGGCGCAGCAAGCGTATTTGCCACGGCATCAGCGCCACGGGTAATCTGGTCGGCAAGAGCGGCAATGACCACGTCGCATTCCTTTGTCTAAAACAGCTTTGATTAAGATAAGGTTGCATTTGTCACTTGTGTAGGGATTGATTTCGAAACTTTCCCCGCATAAGCCCAAACACATGCCACGTTATGCCCTTTTAGTTGAATATAACGGCGCACCATTTTCTGGATGGCAGCGTCAAAATGAACAGTCCAGCGTGCAAGGCGCGATTGAAGCTGCTTTGGCAAAGCTCGAAGCTGGCCCGCATAAGATTGCCGCCGCAGGGCGCACCGATGCGGGGGTTCATGCGACAGGCCAAGTGGCTCATTGCGATCTAACCCGCGACTGGGAGCCGTTTCGCCTGTCTGAGGCGTTGAATTTTCATCTGAAACCCAGCCCGGTTGCGATTGCCGCCTGCGCAGTGGTTGCGGATGATTGGCACGCAAGGTTTGATGCGCGCAAACGCCACTACGTATTTCGCATCATCAGCCGCCGCGCACCGCTGACGTTTGAAAAGGGCCAAATGTGGCGCGTGAACCGCCCGCTTGATGCGGGTGCCATGCAAAAGGGCGCCGATTATCTGATCGGTCTGCACGATTTCACGACGTTCCGGTCGACCCTGTGTCAGGCCAAAAGCCCTGTAAAAACGTTGAATGAATTGCGCATTGAACAGATTAATCATGCTAATGGGATCGAGTACCGGTTCCACGTCCTCGCCAGATCATTCCTGCACAATCAAGTCCGCAGCTTTGTCGGTTCACTCGAACGTGTAGGTTCCGGTGCTTGGTCGCCAGAAGACGTGAAAACTGCACTAGAAGCCCGCAATCGCGCGGCTTGCGGGCCCGTCAGCCCGCCTGATGGTCTGTATCTTGCTGGCGTAACTTACCCGTCAAATCCATTCGGCACTTAGTCGTTATCTGTAAGGCCCGCGCCCGCGCCCGCAAGGCGTGATGCATCCGTGGCGGGGACGAATGTGAGCGCTGCTAAATCACCCAAATAGGCCCACAAATGCCCCGATACTGTCACCGCAGCAGCCACCGGTATTGCGGGCGGCCGTCCATCATTGCGGCTGATAATCAGATCGGTCCCCGCAAAACTATGGTTGATGCAAACCCTTTGTCCGGCAAAAAGTGCCAGCACAAGACGCGGCGCATCTACGTCTTTTAGCACAACAACGTCGTAGCCCGCCCGCAATGCATCGACCGCAACGGGCCCCGCCATCGCGGCGCGGGCAGCATCAATCCGCAACGTCGTACCTGTCCAAACCACAGCCACGGGTGCATGACGTCCCGCCAAAGCCTGCTCGATACAGTCCAAACGCACAGGATCGGTTGCCGCCAAATACTCCGCAGCCAAGGCCATATCTTCGCAGTGGCCCAACGGGACGCCTGCACCGCGTGCGGCCTTCATCACCATGCCACCAATTTCATTCAAGGATCGCATCATAACTTGGACACCGGCAGCCACCAATCGTCTGCATCATTCAATTCATCCCACAGCGGCGCGCCTTGGGCCAATGTGATGCGAGTCCAACGGTCAGATTTTGGATCGAATTTTGCGGCGCCAAAAAACGACAGTTTGCACCGCAACATATCAATCGGCAGGCAATCTTTCCCGATCAAATTGTCGCGAATTTCAGCGTAAGGATGGATGCCAAGGGTCTGCACGCGCTTAACCGCTGCACGGTGTTCTGGATGCGCGGCAAGAAACGCGGCAACATTGCCATCTTGTTCAATCAGTGTTTTGGCCAAGCCCTGCACTTGCCGTGCAATATCAAGGGGGCTTTCAAGATCAGCGCCGTCTTCAGCATGCCGATCACCCAAGCGGGGTTCCAACTTTTCCTCGGACACATACCAAAATTGGGCACAATTATCGGGGTTGGTATAATCCGTAGCACAAGCCCAATCCCAGTCGCGTTTGATCATGTCAGCAAGGTCAGCACAGGACATCACCGGATCGATTTGCGGCATAAGCGATGTCGCCATGCAGTCGGTCAACCCGTCTATCAGATCGCCAAATGGCTCCAACAACATGGCCGCCAGTAGCTCTTGTGTATCAATCGACCACTTACTGCTTGCCGATATCAGCGTATCAAGCGGCTGTGTGCCGGTCATCAACGCGGGCGTCATCATCGTGGTCACTTCTGGCCATTCACGACGTAATGTGTTGATCCGATCCGCAGCAATTGTGTCAGGCACATTCCATTCGACCAGATGATCAGCAGCGCGTGTCGCAAGTTCGTAAATCTGCGTAATTTGATCCGTGTCCAGCAGCTGGATCGCACGGACCCGCGCAATCGCCGTTTCACGTACCTGCATCCACGCGTCCAGCAAAATGGGGTGTGTGACAAGAAACGGCGCCATGCCAAGTCCAGTTGAATTTCCGATCCCAAGATACCGTTTCGTTTGCCGTTCAAGCGTTCCACGACCGACATGTTCAGCCAAATCATGCGTAAATCCGCGAATAAGCCAGACGGTCAGCATTTCAGCGGCAAACGGCCCACTCATGCCTGCCCGATCTGCGATGCGCCCACGATCTGCGATCCCGAATTTTCCGTTGCCGTACACGGCAGTTGTCCGCATCAAATAGCCCGTCGACCTGACAAGGTTAGGGTCAGGTTGGCGACCTTCACGCAAACAACTGGTCACATGGTCAAATAAGCGCACAGATTTGTTTGCACGACTTAGAACGAGGTCACGTTGGGTAAATCGAGATGCTTCTTGATGGGGGGCAGCGGCGACAATCCGGTCAATTTCAGCCTTTGTCGGGACACCGTCGAAAAGGACATATGTCGTGTCCCATGCCGTAGCGATCACGCGGTCTGTGCGCATATCAGCCGGAAGATCGGTTGAGACCGCGACCAAAGCATAGTCGAAACCGCCAAACTGCAACTGATACACAGCGTGTCCGTACCCAACATCATCCATCGCCCAAACTGTGCGATCAACCTTTGCGTCCTCAGCGGCAAGCGCCCGCATGAGGCTGCGTAAAAATGACAACCGATGTGGAAACGAGGCGCCCATGCGGCGCAAACGCATCACTTGTGATGGTGGCCGAAGCGGCATTTGGGCAGGCGGTGCTATATCTTTCATTGGGTGCGAAGCTCTGTCTAAAATAAGCAAGGAAAACAATTTCTTTTCATGTAGCACATTGACCGACGCACCCCAATCTGAATCAGACATCTTACAGCTGATTTACGGCGTTCAATCAAATGACACCATTTCTCCGCTCATCAATGGAAAAGTGACCGGCCAAGACTTTGATTTTGGGGCCGGACAAGTTACCAGACTATCAGGGCATATTTAGTTGATTTCGACCGCAAGGGGCACAACATGCATTATTCCACACATTTCGTCGCCGCCCTTTTGCTTGGCCCAACAATGTCGATGGCCCAAACTATCGAATTTGACGTATTGGGCGACAATGAAAGTATAGCAAACGCAGTTCGATCCGCGTCGCTTGTGGTATCCATCGACACCAATGAGACGCCAGATCCGCAAAGCTATATCGCGGCGGCCAGAGCGGATTACCGCCGTATTTTGACTGCTCTTTATGGTCGCGGCCATTATAGTGGGTCCGTTTCGATCCAAATTGATGGCCGCGAAGCTGCTGGTATTTCGCCCCTCGATGCGCCCAGCCAAATTGAGAAAATAGCACTGCGTGTTGATCCCGGACCAACGTTCACCTTTGGCAAAGCGAGTGTTTATCCATTGCCATCTGGTACGTCGTTGACAAACAGCTTTGCGCGCAGCGAAGTGGCCGCATCAACCGTAATAGTACAAGCCCTAGCTGAAAGTGTTAGCGCATGGCGCGACAACGGATACGCGAAAGCGGCTGCGAAGAACCAACAGGTCACCGCCAAACACGCCGAACGGATACTTGATGTCGCCATAACACTGTCCCCTGGTCCGCAGCTTACGTTTGGGACGCTGACGATTACCGGAAACGATACCGTGCGCGCTGCGCGAATTGCGAAAATTGCGGGACTGCCCGAAGGCGAAATCTATTCTCCTGATGACATCATTAAGGCGGAGCGCAGGTTGCGCGAAACAGGGGCGTTTGACAGCGTGGCAATCCTTGAAGGGGATCAGATCGGACTAAATAACACGCTGCCAATTGAATTACAGGTTGTTGAAAGCGTTCCGCGTCGGGTCGGCGTTGGTTTGGAACTACCTTCAATCGAAGGGTTTAAGGTGTCAACGTTCTGGATGCACCGCAACTTCATGAGCGGCGCAGAACGGTTCCGCATCGATGCTGAAATTGCAGGCATTGGAGGGTCTACCGGTGGAACCGATTACACGTTGAGTCTGAACTTTGAAAGACCTGCCGTCTATGGCCCTGACACTGATTTCTTTTTGCGCACGCAAATCAGCCGCGAAAATGAGCCCGACTATCTGGTGGACAAGATATCGGTCGAAACTGGCGTAACCCGCTTAATTGCAGATGAATTGATGACGCGAATTGGTGTTGGCATATTGACCGCCCACGAAGTCACGCCGTCAGGCACCCGCGATTACACGCTTTTGACTTTGCCGCTGGCCGCCAGGTTGGACCGGCGCAACTCCGCCACAAATGCGAGTGCCGGGTATTTTCTAAATGTCGAAGCGACCCCATTTTACGATACCACTAACGACCTTTTTGGTAGCCGATTTTTTGCTGACGCCCGCGCTTATCGCAGTTTTGGCGCTGGCGACAAGTTTACGTTTGCAGGACGCGCCCAGTTTGGAAGCGTCATTGGTGCGATGATTGAGAACACTCCTGCAGATTTCCTGTTCTATTCGGGTGGGGGCGGAACGGTGCGCGGACAGACCTATAAAACGCTTGGCATTGATAGCGTTATTGCGGGCGAAGATTTACGAACAGGCGGGCAGTCGTTTGTGGGCGCACAGCTTGAAGCCCGCTATGCAGTGACCGACAAAATCGGATTGGTCGGGTTTTATGACTTTGGTCAAATCGGTGCTGATGCAAGCTTTGGTGGCAAAATTAACTGGCATGCAGGAGCCGGTATGGGTTTGCGTTACAATACCGGTATCGGCCCTATTCGACTTGATATTGCCACCCCAGCCAGCGGCGACAATATCGCGAGCAGTGTCCAAGTTTACATTGGGATCGGGCAAACGTTTTGAAACAGATAATCCTTTGCACCATACTATCATTGTGCCCCATTGCTGCGACGGCAAAGACCCAAGAAGACAATGACAAAAGCTATTTGACCCGACTGATCGAGGACAATCTGTCTGGCGGATCTCGCGAGGTGAATATCATTGGTTTTCGAGGCGCGTTAAGCTCCGCTGCGTCGCTTGATGTGTTGACTGTCGCGGATGCGGACGGTGTTTGGCTGACCCTTGAAGACGTTGTTCTGTCGTGGAGCAGGGCGGCGTTGCTGCGCGGACATATCGATATCCAAGAGCTAAGCGCGGAGCGAATTATTGTGGCGCGAGCACCTATCTCTGAAGGCAGGACACCTTCGCCAGAAGCCACCGGGTTTTCGCTCCCCGAACTGCCCGTCGGTATTAAGCTCGACCAGTTGGACGTCGCAGAAATCACATTGGGTGAAACGTTCCTTGGCGAAAAAATCTCTCTTAGCTTAACTGGTAGTGCGGCGCTAGCTAGTGGTGAAGGCAGCGCCATGATTGTCGCCACACGCTTGGGCCCAAAGATCGGACGCTTTTCAATAGATGGAAGCTATAGAAACGAAAGCCGCATTCTGGCGCTTGACTTGACTGCATCAGAGGGGCCGAGCGGCATTGCATCTCAGTTAATCGGTTTGCCGGGGCAACCGTCAGCAGAATTGACGATTTCGGGAACAGCGCCAATTGATGATTACGCGGCGACTTTGTCGCTAGCGACCGATGGAACGGACCGTATTAGCGGCGCATTCGCGTTAACTTCTGACGACAGTGGGCAGCTGATTAGCCTTGACGTTGGTGGCGACGTTACCCCATTATTTACACCAGATTATCAGGATTTCTTTGGTGATGACGTTGCTTTGACCGTTCAAGCGCGCACTGGATCAAATGGTGAGATTGATCTCGAAGACTTCACGCTAAGCACCAAAACGTTGCTGTTGTCAGGCGCCGCTAAAATTGGGGCGCAAGGCTGGCCCCAACAGTTAAACATTCGAGGGCAGATTGCAGACATATCTGGCAACGTTGTTTTGCTACCATTGCCGGGCCCAAAAACCTATATTGATAGCGCTTCCTTTGATCTGAGATTTGATACTGCGATGTCTTCCGATTGGTTGACCGATCTGTCGCTCTTGGGTTATGATCGGCCAGGACTGTTTATGCGTGATTTCAAACTTTCGGGTGGCGGTATTCTTGTCCCCGGCGAAGGCGATGCAATCGGCGCCATGACCGCAAACCTGACTTACACTGCCTCGGGTTTGGAACTGGATGATGCTGGTGAGTCCGAAGCATTTGGCGATACTGTTTCTGGCGTTTTACAGGCCACACGCACCGAAGGTACCGCGATAAAGATTGAACAGCTAACACTCACCGGCCCTGGAGTTGAACTCTTAGCCAAAGCCACAATTGGCGGCGCCGCTTCAGGAATGCGAACCCAAAGCAACATTTTGCTTTACGTCGATGCATTAGAACGTTTTCCTACGCTTGCAGGTCGCGATTTAACAGGGTCTGGCAATCTCGCAATTGAGAGCACAATTTTGCCGCTGGAAGGCCTTTTTGACATCAAAATAAATGGAAAAACCCTAGATTTGGCCATCGGCATTGATCAGGTCGACGCCGTTCTGGCCGGCCACGGTGACATATCTGCAACCGCTGTTCGCGATACCAAAGGAACGCGACTAGAGGAATTGCGCGTCAAGACCCCCGTCGCTCTTTTGACTGCAAACGCTGACTTGAGCAGCGTAGGCAATGAGGCGCGCTTCGACGCTATATTGACCGACGTCAGCTTGATCGAGCCGCGCCTATCTGGTCCAGCCACAATGTCCGGGACGGTGGTCCAAAACGCAGATGGTATCCTAAAAGTTGATATATCAGGTGATGCGAAAAATTCGGTATTCACACTGACAGCCGATATCGACCAAGACTATCTAATCGATGGTACGATCAACGCCGATGTGACCGATCTTACGACCTATAGCGCCTTGATTGGACAACCAATCTCAGGCGGCATGTCCGCCCAGTTGACTGGCTCCATGTTGGCCGACCTATCAGCATTTGACGTAAAATTGGGCATGCAAACTAGTCATCTTGGCGTTGGTAACAGTATCGCAGACATCTTATTGGCTGGAAATGGCCAGTTGGCGGCGCAGGCACAGTTAAAAAACGGTGATCTGGTTATCACCGATATGGCCCTGTCCACGGCTAATGTAACCGCCAGCGGCAATCTTGGTGGAAATTCTGGGGCTGGGCATGGCGTCTTCACAGCTCGCCTGCGCGATGTTGGCGTTTTGACTGAACAACTCAGCGGTCCGATCACTGCAGATGGCACTGCCTCCTTGGATGGAATTGGCAACTGGGGCGTTGAAGCACAGGCCAGTGGACCAGGAGGCATTGCGCTGCGCGCAGGTGGTCAGGTCGGCGCAAACGGAACGGTGAACCTAACTGCAACAGGCGAAGCGCCGCTGGGCTTGGCAAACACCCTGATTGAACCGCGACGGATTTCTGGCGACGCAATATTCGATTTTGCAATCAACGGCCAACCAAGTCTGAACGCTCTTTCAGGCCGTCTCGATTTGCGCAATGCCCGATTGACCGCGCCAACTTTGGCCCAAGGTCTATCGCAGATCGCTGGCGGAGTGACCTTCGCAAATGGAACAGCGCAAATTGGCCTCACTGGTGACGTTTTGTCAGGTGGAATTTTGGCTGTACGCGGCCCCATTTCTTTGGCATCGCCCCAAGCCGCTGATCTGGCAATCGACCTCAGTGAGGTTATCCTAAAGGATCCAGAGCTTTACCAAACAAGCGTATCAGGCGGTTTAACTGTCAAAGGACCATTGGCTGGCGGCGCGCGGATTGCGGGCCAACTGACCCTTGGGCAAACCGATATTCAAGTGCCGTCCTCGGGTGTCGGTGCATTGGGCGACCTTCCAAATGTGACCCATATCAGCGCAAACGCAGTCATCAGAACCACCCTTGATCGAGCCGGAGTCTTGGCCGATGGTACCAATAAAACGACCAGTACAAACAACGCCCAACACTTCCCGCTTGATATCACAATCAGCGCACCCGCGCGTATCTTCATCCGCGGCCGTGGGCTTGATGCCGAACTTGGCGGCTCATTGCGAATCGGTGGCACGACGAACAACATCCAACCTATTGGCCTGTTCGAGCTGACCCGCGGCCGCATCAATATCCTGCAGCAACGCTTTGATCTGACCGAAGGCAGCGCATCACTTCAGGGTGATTTTGAACCTTACATCCGACTTGTTGCCACGACCGAAGCCCGCACGGGCACCGTCATTTCCATCATTGTTGAGGGCCCTGCAACGGAGCCAGAGGTCAGCTTTGTTTCAACCCCGTCCTTGCCGCAAGACGAGGTTTTCGCGCAACTAATCTTTGGGCGCGAACTGCAGAACATCAGCCCGCTTCAAGCAGTTCAACTGGTCGCCGCAGTAGGCACATTGACGGGCCGTGGTGGCGGCGGACTAATCGATAGCTTCCGCCAGGATATCGGCTTAGACGATTTTGATGTCACCACCGATGAAGACGGAAAAGCAGCCGTGCGGGCAGGCAAATACCTGTCTGAGAATATCTATACTGACGTAACCGTATCCAGCGATGGATCGACCGAAATAAACTTTAACCTCGACATCACCGATGAGGTTACGGCCAAGGGCACGGTCAATGCAGGAGGTGAAACCGGTATCGGAATCTTCTTAGAACGGGACTATTAAACAACGTCCATGACGTAGTGCAGCAATCGAACTTCATCAAAGAATTGATTGCAAAATGCAGGCAACAGATCACGCGACGCGTAGCGGGCTTCTGAAGCAAGCCCTCGCGCCATGCCATCTGCATCTTTGTACTTAATGACGAGTGTCAGCGGAAAGTTGGGTCCATTAAGATCACCTTCGACCTGAAAGTAGACCTGCACCTCTTGGGCGCAATCAAACTGCTGCCAAAGAGGCAGCAGTGTACTTTCTACATACCCACGCATTGCGATAGCTTGACCAGATTTTACTGTCCCCTGAAACATGGCGTGCCGCTGAATCATGGGTCAGCCCCCACGATGCTTAAAACTGTCACGTCGGAACGAATACAGCGCCGACGGGTCGACCGCCACGTCCACAACCGCCGGCTTTCCGCATGCAAGCGCCGCCTCGATTGCGGGACCAACTTCATGCAATTTGTCCGCTTTGAACCCTGCAGCGCCGTAAAGTTCGGCCAGTTTATCAAACGGTGGGCTCGACACATCCGCGCCAATGTAACGTCCGTTAAAGAAATCGCGTTGGTACGCTTTTTCAGCGCCCCAACATTTGTTGTTCATGACAACCGTCACAGTGTTGATCCCGTGATCAACTGCGGTCGACAATTCGGAAACTGTCATCCCAAATCCACCGTCACCCATCAAGCTAACGACAGGCCGACCCGGTTGCGCGCATTTCACGCCCATCCCGCAGGCCATCGAAAACCCGACAAGCCCGAAATCAAGTGGAGTGAATAGACTCCCTGGGCTCCAATAATTTAACGCATCTGTGGCCTGCAAACACAGCGTCCCCGCGTCCATAGTAATCGCTGCATTATGGGGCAGAACTTCGCGCAGTGTTTTGAACAATCCCGAAGGCTGCATAGGGTTCGTCATGATCGCATCAGCATCACGTTTGGTCAGGAATGCTTGCCGCTTGGCTTGGAAATCACGCGTCCAAGCATCTGCTTTGGCGCGGTCCGCAAGTTGGGATACTGCATCTAACAATTGGCGCGCACATGTTGGCGCATCCGCCCAAATACCCATCGCAACGGGGAAAAACCGACCAATTGCGGTTGGTTCCAGCTCAACCTGAATGATCTTCGCATCACGGTTGATATTGTCATAAGTGTAGAACGTCGCGTTGAATCCAAGCCGCGTGCCAAGCGCCAAAATCACATCGGCTTCTTTCACCAAGCGGCTCGCTACAGCGTTGCCGCGTGGCCCCATCTGACCCGCATTTAGCGGATGCCCAAATGGGATCGCATCCCCGTGACCAGGTGATGTGACGATAGGACAATTAAGCGCCTCAGCCAAGGCAATCGCTGCCTCATGTCCACGTGTGTTCTTGATCCCGCCGCCCGCAATAATCACGGGTTGGTGCGCACTAGAAAGCAGCTTGGCCGCCGCAATAATGTCGGCAGCCTGCGCCGCAGGAACGGATTGGTTACGGTACCCAATAGGCTTTTGCAGTGGTGTAAAGTCCGCCTGTGCAGCCAAAACATCGCGCGGTAAATTTAGCTGAACAGGCCCTTGGCGCGGCGATAATGCGGTGCGGAATGCTTCGCGAAACAGCTCTGGGACGCGGTCCGCGCTTGGGGCTGTCCAGGTCTTTTTGGTCACGGGTGTGAACAACGCTTGCTGATCTACTTCTTGAAATGCATCGCGGTAAATATGGCCTTGGGCCAACATGCCCGCGATTGACACAACTGGGGAAAACGCGGCCTTGGCCTGAGACAATCCTGTGATAAGGTTTGTTGCGCCCGGCCCGTTTTGACCGGCAAGCACGACCCCTGCCCGCCCCGATGCCCTCGCAAACCCGTCCGCCATATGCGTACCAGTTCGTTCGTCATGCACGCCGATCATCTTAATTGGGCTGTCATATAACGCGTCAAACATTTCCATTGTGGCTGATCCGATTAGGCCAAAAACATGACTGACGTCTTCGGCTTCAAGGGCGGCAACTGCGGCTTGTCCGCCAGACATTGGGGTGGTCATTGGCTTTGCCTTTCAAGAAAATATCGGATCGGTTTGGTGTATACATCGGGCTGTTCCATCAGCCCCAGATGCTGGAGTTTTGGGATAATGATAGTTTGCGCACCTGCAATTTCAGCCGCAATATTACTGCCCATCTCAGGTGTGCTACCACTGTCATTTTCGCAGGTCATCACAAGAGTTGGTACGTTAATCTCGCCATTGCGCCCCGCCAATTCGACAACACCGTTGGCAAGCACCCACGCCGCTTGCGCGTAACTTTCTGCATCAACGGCTTCACGCCATGCGCGGACCTTTGCTGCACCCGTACCTAATGCCAAATACTCTGGTGTGAACCAGCGCTTCAGTGCCGCATCGAAAGTCGAAAACGCACCTTGTTCACGAACAGATTTGGCGCGTGCTTCGACCATTGTCTGTGCCGCTAACCCGCGATCATGCGGGGAATTCAGAACAATCAGCGACGCCGTTTTATTGCGGTGATCCAATGCAAAACGGCGATTGATCATGCCGCCAATTGAAAAGCCTACAATATGAGCTCGAGGAATACCCAGATGGTCCATCAACCCCGTGAGCTGATCCGCATAGACGGTCAGCGATGCCTTTGAGGGCGGCGGCTCGGATGCTCCGTGACCGTAAAGGTCATAGGTCAACACGCGGTACGCCACAAATGCGGGCAGCATATCGGCGAATACATCGCGGCACAGCCCAAGCCCGTGGATAAATACCACAACGGGAGCATTCACAGGTCCAGTCAAGCAAAATTCGGTGCCGTTAAACGCCTGCGGGGTTTTCGGCATCATGGCCCATTTCCTTAAGGTCATCGTAGCGATTTCCGATCCGATGGTTTGGATGCCCGCCGATGGATGCGCCAAGTGCAACGACGACTTCATCCTCAGCTGGGGCGTCAGGAATTGATGTGTGGATCGTCTGATAATGGCTGCGCAGCCCGCCATCGTCTTTGTGCATTAGAGGAATTATCAACGATGTGCCGGCAGCCCCGCGCGTGTTGGCGAACACGAGATACGATTTGGCATCAACGGCATTGCGGTATGCGTTGCCGAACCACAGCGTGTGAGTCAACGCTTGGGCATGTTCAGTCTCGCCGCCCATCCCTACAATAGACGCCTTCCCATAGCCTTCGACAGTGCCGCCAGTTTCCTTAAGGATCATGTCAGTCAACATCTTACCTAAAACCGGCCCGTGGCTGCGGATTTCAGGTCGCAGGTCTTCGACGTAACCGCGCCCAAACCAAGGATTTTTGATAATCGCCATAGCGGCAACCAAAAGCGTCGGGGTCTTAACGGTCTTGCCGCCTTCGATAAATGTGTGTTGCACGGTCGTTAGAGTGCGGCGAATTTCAACGGTCATGGTGGTCTTTCCTTCAGGCAAAAGCGGGCATTACGCGGTCAATGAACAGCTGAAGCGACCGTTTTTGCACGGCCATGTCCAGCCCCATCGAGGCGTAATAGATATAAGCATCAACGCCAAGATCTTCGTAGGCGCGCAGTTTAGCGATGACCGTATCAGGGTCGCCAAACGTCAGGTTTTCTTCCAACATGGCCGGATCAACACGGACGTTTCCAGCGAGGTCTTTCAGCGGGATGCTTTCAGGAAAGCCGTTCACGACATCACCCTTTTTCATCATCAGATTGCCGAACTTCCCCAGCGCATTGCGAATTGCGCCCAATGTGGCGGTATGGTCATCTTCGGTGTCGTAAACGCTGGTGTGGCGCATCAGGGCAAATGTACCAGCCCAGCCGCCCGCCTTGGCGATGCTTTCATCAAGCTGGGTTTTGTATTTTTCGGCTTCGGAAAAAGGCATCGTCAAAGGCCAGCACATGACATTACAGTCGTTGGCCACAGCATAGTCGAACGTGGCGGGCGACCGCGCGGCGACCCACATCGGAACGTTGTCTTGAACAGGTTTCGGGCAGGATGTCGCCTTTGGGAACTGCCAATTTTCACCGTTGTGTTCGACGTCGCCTTTCCAAAGTTCGCGCACCAAGGGCAGCATTTCTTGCATATACCGATTACTGTCCTTTTGATTGAGGCCCGGACGCATGCGGTCAAATTCACGCTGATACGCGCCTGACCCAAGACCTAGCTCCAACCGCCCACCGGATAAAAGATCCACCATTGCCGCCTCGCCTGCCAAATTGATCGGGTGCCAATATGATGCGTTTGCGACGCCACAACCAAGCCGAATATTGTCCGTATGCGCCGCCCACCAAGTCATGATTTGAAACGGATTTGGCGCAATGGTCATTTCCAATGCGTGATGTTCAGCCGCCCACGCGACCTCAAACCCAGCCTTATCGGCCATCTGGATCATCTCTATTGTGTGATCCCGCACTGCGCTCATATCAATGGTGTCATCCATACGCTCAAGGTTAATTGCGATGTGAAATTTCATTGCTCAGTCTCCTGCTCAGCGCGGTTTAAAGGGGTTGGTTATGGGATCGTCGGACATGTTCATCCAGACGGTTTTGGGGCGGGTATATGCATAGAGCGCTTGGAATCCGCTTTCGCGCCCATAGCCGCTGTTCTTCATGCCACCGAACGCCGCGATGGGACTAATCGCACGGTAGGTGTTTACCCACACGATTCCCGCCTTGATCTTTTTCGACATGCGCAACGACCGTGCGCTATCACGGGTAAATATACCGGCGGCCAACCCGTGTTTGGTGTCATTGGCCAGCACAAGCGCCTCGTCCTCAGTTTTGAAACGTTGAACGGATAACACAGGGCCAAACAGCTCCGTATCAACAATGGTCATTTCTTGGGTAGGGCAGTCAATAATCGTCGGCTCGAAATACAGCCCACCAAGTTCGGGCTGTTTACCACCGCACAGAACTTTACCGCCTTCAGCCTCGGCCAACGCGACCTGAGCTTTGATATGATCCAATTGCCCTTGGGTGCAAAGCGGGCCCATCTCAGTATCTGCGACCTGCGGGTCACCGATGCGGATATGCTTTGCGATATTGGCCATGCGCTCCAGAAATTCATCTGCGATGTCTTCGTGCAAATACAGCCGTGATCCGGCGACACAACTTTGACCCGTCGAACCGAAAATGCCCGCAATCGATCCGTTGACTGCACTTTCGATATTAGCGTCATCGAACACGATGAACGGCGATTTCCCCCCAAGTTCCAACGATACTTCGGCAAAATTTTTGGCGGCGTTACGCATGATATGACGCGCCGCATTTGGGCCGCCAGTGAACGCCACTTTTGCAACAAGCGGATGTGACGTCAAAACTTGGCCACACGGCTTAGCATGTCCAGTGATGATATTCAGAACCCCATCAGGAATACCTGCCTTGGCGACAAGCTTGCCAAATTCAAGCAACGGCGCGGCGGCATGTTCAGACGCTTTGAGAACGATGGTGTTGCCTGCAGCTAACGCAGGCCCAATCTTCACGGCACTAAGGAACATCTGACTGTTCCACGGAACAACTGCGGCGACGACACCGATCGGTTCACGGTCCGTGAACACAAACATATCAGGTTTATCGATGGGCAGGGTTTCACCATGTAACTTGTCAGCTGCGCCCGCGTAAAAATGCAAGAATTCCGCTATGTAGCTTGCCTGCCACGCGGTTTCAGAAAACATCTTACCGGTATCTGTTGTCTCAATCCGACCAATCGCTTCAGAGTTTTCTGCCAGCAGATCGGCGAGCCTGCCAAGTGCTTTACCCCGTGCCGTCGCCGTCATGTCGCCCCAAGGGCCATCAAGTGCGACGTGGGCGGCTTTAACGGCTGTATCAACGTCTGCGGCGGTTGCTTCGGGAACTGTCGACCAGACAGCGCCAGTTGCAGGGTTCAAGCTATCAAAACGACCGCCATCGGACGCATCAACCCACGCACCACCGATCAGCATTTGGTAATTAACGATGTCCGTCATGTTCGCCCCCATTTTCGAGAGCAGACTATCCAGAAAATACGATTTGGAAAAACGAAATTTTTTGCATATTATGTTCGGAAAGGACGAATTATGAATCTCACTGAACTGCGCACCTTTCTGGCGATAATTGAAACAGGCAGCCTCGTGCGGGCATCCAAAGCGATGAATGTTACGCAGTCCACCGTCACAGCAAGGCTTAAGGCGTTAGAGGACGAGCTGGGTCAACGTTTGATCATTCGCCAGAAATCTGGCGCGAGCCTGACTGCAGCAGGTGTCAGGCTGCAGCGATATGCGGCGACTATCAGCGATCTTTGGCAACAAGCGCGGCAGGAAACGGCCCTGCCTGATGGTATGCAGTCGGTTTGCAATATGGCCTGTCATCCTGACTTGTGGCCCGACCTTGGTGCGCGGCTGTTCGATCATATCCGAACGACACAGCCACATATCGCCCTTTCGATATGGACGGGCGGTCAGCATGATTTGACGCATTGGCTAGACAACGGCTTGGTTGACCTTGCTCTTACTTATTGGCCAAGCACGCGCGCCGCCAAACTGACCGATGAATTGCCACCAGATCGCTTGATCCTTGTTTCAGATAAAGCAGACAACCCGATCCGGTTTGACAAAGGTTATGTCTACGTCGAGGGCGGAGATGATTTTGGGCGCGCGCATGCCACGGTATTTGCGGATGCCGGTACGGCGCGCCTGAACTTTGGCACGGCGAGTTTGGGATTGGACCATTTGCTTAAGAACGGCGGTTCAGCCTATTTGCCTGACCGGCTTGTTCAACCGCACTTGGGCAATGATTTGCATAAGCTAAAGGATGCACCGGTATTCACCCGCCCATCGTATGTTGTATCTCGAAGCACCGTGTGGGCCGGATGGCCTTGGTTTGATGATGCAATTGCTGCAATGACCTAACCCGAATTAGCGGTCAATGCCCGTTCCGGTGCGTGATGCGGTCAGGCAACGTGGTGGTCGCTGCCAAGATCAATCATTTGCGGGCGGTCGCCCCCGCACAGCTGGCCTGCACTTTCGGGCAGCGCGTCCGAAAAACGCACCCCGACGGAGGTGCCAATGGCGACGGGAACTCGCCTTCTAAAATAGGTTGCACCCGCGCCTTTTCTAGTGCCGGATCAGGGATCAGCACAGATGAGATTAACGCCTGCGTATAGGGATGTTCCGGCGCAGTCGTCAGTGTGTCGGCGGTTGCCGTTTCCATCTGGCGGCCCAAATACATCACAACGATCCGGTCGCTAATATGTTTAACGACTGACAGATCATGCGCGATGAAAATCATCGACAGCCCCATGTCGCGCTGCAGTTCCATCAACAGATTCACTACTTGCGCTTGTACGGACACATCCAAAGCCGACACTGGTTCATCGCAGATAATCAGCTTGGGCCGTAAGATCAGTGCGCCTGCGATCCCGATCCGCTGGCATTGTCCGTTGCATGTGCATCCGCAAATGCCTGCGTGCCGCCCATCAGCAGCAACGCTGCGGTGGAGGCCTTAAGTGCTGTTTTCAAAGTCATGTATCTCTCCTAATTGTACGAATCTTTCAGATGATCCGAGTTCTTAAATAGAACCTGCGCCCCCTCGAGGCGCTAATAGGACATCTTTCGAATTAGCTCGGCAAGTGGCAAGTGCAATCTAGGATTGACGCAGGGGCACGCAAAGCTGCGCCTAAATATCGAATACATCGAAAAGAAAGCCCAACTTTTGCGCGGTTTATGCAAAGCAAGTTATCAGTTTGAAAATTTCTAATGACTTTTGGGTTCATATGCGCCCAAATAATCTTGGAAAGATTAGGGACATCTGATGGATGATCTGGCTTTAAATTCGCGCAAAGGATTGCCTGATGCGTTGCGTGTTCTGTTCGCGGAATATCCGCGTATTTCATGGGAAAACGATCCTGAGTTTAATGATTTGATCCGGTTTTGGCTTGATCGCCATCTGATGTTTCGGAGGATTGTGTCTGAGATGAAGAATGACGCTCAGCGGATTCTGGATGCAAAACTTACACCACCAAAGTTTACGTCACGCCTGTCGCGCTAAGGCGGGATATTTGTTCAGGGTCTGAACGAACATCACACGATCGAGGACACGTATTATTTCCCCAAACTGGCGCAGCACGACAAACGGATCGAAGCCGGATTTGACATTCTGGACAAAGATCACCATGAAATCGACGCACATATCAATACCTTTGTCGAAAACGCCAACGCGGTGCTAAATGCTCGCAACAACCCGACGAATATGCGTGAAAATACAGGCAAATTTGAAGCTGATTTCACGCAGCTTGAGCAACTCCTTGATCGGCATCTAAATGACGAAGAAAAACTGATTGTGCCCGTCATATTGAAATTCGACGCGCCTAATATGGGCTAGACAGGACGATTGCCCACGACGGCCAACATCTAGTTGACCGTCGTGGCGCATCATTTAAACGCGATTCATCCGGTTTTCGATCAGATCAGCCACAACTGATGGATCGGCCAAGGTTGATGTATCACCAAGCGCATCAAAATCGTTCTCGGCAATTTTGCGCAAAATACGGCGCATGATTTTACCAGACCGTGTTTTCGGCAATCCGGGCGCCCACTGAATAAGATCAGGTTTTGCGATTGGCCCGATCTCGGACCGCACCCATAATTCCAACTCTTTTCGCAACGCGTCAGTGGCGGTTTCGCCACCCATCAACGTGACATAAGCATAGATGCCCTGCCCTTTGATGTTGTGCGGATAGCCAACGACCGCAGCCTCGGCGACCTTCGGGTGCGCGACCAATGCGCTTTCGACTTCTGCAGTGCCCATCCGGTGACCAGACACGTTGATCACGTCATCAACGCGGCCGGTAATCCAGTAATACCCGTCGGCATCGCGCCGGCAGCCGTCACCGGTAAAATAATAACCTTTGTAGTCGCTGAAATAGGTCTTTTCAAATCGGTCATGGTCTCCCCAGACGCTGCGCATTTGGCCAGGCCAGCTGTTTTTGATGCAAAGCACACCTTCGGCAGCAGTGTCCGAAATTTCGGTGCCCGTCGTTGGCTCCAAGATCACTGGCTCAATCCCAAAGAACGGCAATGTCGCCGATCCGGGTTTGGTGGCCGTGGCACCGGGCAGCGGCGTCAGCAAATGGCCCCCAGTTTCGGTTTGCCACCACGTATCAACGATTGGGCAATTTCCTTTGCCTATGACTTCATTGTACCAATTCCAAGCCTCTGGGTTAATCGGCTCTCCGACGGTTCCTAACAATTTGAGGCTGCTGAGGTCGTGCCCTTCGACAAAGCTGTTACCCTTCGCCATCAATGCGCGGATGGCCGTTGGCGCTGTGTAGAACTGGTTCACTTTGTGTTTGTCACAGACGTCCCAGAACCGGCCCGCATCAGGATATGTTGGAATTCCTTCGAACATCACCGTGGTCGCACCATTCGCAAGCGGCCCATAGACGATGTAGCTATGGCCAGTGACCCAGCCCACATCCGCAGTACACCAAAAGACGTCACCGTCATGGTAATCAAACGTATATTCATGGGTCATCGCCGCATAAACCAGATAACCACCCGATGAATGCACAACACCTTTTGGCATGCCAGTAGAGCCGGATGTGTAGAGAATAAACAGCGGGTCCTCAGCGTTCATTTCCTCGGGCGGGCAA